>Ga0181530_10001374_pt1 | contig 30675 bp, 37 predicted proteins | sample PEATcosm2014_Bin_42_FD_119769 | JGI IMG/M metagenome (GOLD analysis project Ga0181530, IMG submission 119769) | Peatland microbial communities from MTU Mesocosm Facility, Houghton, MI, USA - PEATcosm2014_Bin10_60_metaG | ecosystem: Environmental > Terrestrial > Soil > Wetlands > Peat | place...
AACGAGGTGTTGCGAGACAGTTCTGGAGTACCTGCTTGCGGTCACTGTCACAAAGTGCAACTGACACAAATAGAAGAAGTTGTGTAGGAAGTGCAGGTTGTGAAGGTTTTTTGCCGGCTGGTTTGAAGGACGCCGAGTGTGGGCGCCGCGCACTCGGCAATCGCTCCATCGTTGCTCATCCGGCTTACCCGATATGAAGGATCTACTCAACGCCCGCATCAAGCACCGCGAGTGGTTCCGTCCGTTTGCGCCCTCCATCCTGGCCGACTATCAGCACGAGTATTTCGAGCACGACCACCCTTCGCCCTTCATGCTGCACGTGTACAAAATCCGACCGGAAAAGCGCAAGAGTCTATGCGCAGTGAATCACGTTGACGACACCGGACGCCTGCAGACGGTAACGCGGGAAGAGAATCCGATGTATTACGATCTGATCTCGGCGTTTCATCGCAAGACAGGTATCCCGGTTATTCTCAACACGAGTTTCAATGAGAATGAGCCGATTGTGTGCACGCCGGAAGAGGCTATTGATTGCTTCCGGCGCACCCGTATGGACGTGCTTGCGATCGGCCCCTTCCTGGTGGTCAAGCCCGGCCTAGAAAATGCCGGAACCGGGACCGCCCCTAAAGCGTGAAAAAGCCGCGGAGCTTCGCGGCAGGTTGGGATCTTCCGCGCTATTCTCCCATGACTTTTACAATCACGCGCTTGTCCCGCTGTCCGTCGAATTCGGCATAAAAGACCCGCTGCCAAGTGCCCAGGTCGAGCTTGCCCGCAGTGATGGGGACGATGACTTCGTGATGGATCAACAGCGCCTTCAGGTGCGAGTCGCCGTTGTCCTCGCCGGTCTCGTGATGTTTGTAGTCTTTGCGAAATGGCGCCAGATGTTCCAGCCACTGGTCAATGTCCTCGATCAGGCCGCTTTCGTTGTCGTTGACATAGATGCCAGCCGTGATGTGCATGGCTGAAACCAGTACCATGCCTTCCCGCACGCCGCTCTTGCGGACAAGTTCTTCTACTTGTGGCGTGATGTGGACATAAGCGCGGTGTGACTTTGTGTGAAACTTCAGGTATTCCGTCAGGGTTTTCATTGGTTTGAATCCGCGGCCAAATCGAGGCCGAACAGCTAGCGCAGTATTTCCGCCAACGTTCCGCTCGCGATTAGCTCGGCAATCCTTGCGAAATCGTTGTACATCACCCGATCTTTTTCCATCGTGGGGCACACCGAACGGATGGCTGCGTGTGCTGCCTGCCCCGGCTTCGAGACCTTCAGCGGAGCCAGAAAATCCAGCGCCTGGGCGACTGCCATAGCCTCGATCGCCAGCACCTTGCGCGCGTTTCCAACGATACGCCTGAGCTTAAGCGCCGCGGTCATACCCATGGAGACGAAATCTTCCTTGTTCCCCGAAGTGGTAATCGAGTCGACGGAGGCAGGATGCGCCAGGACTTTGTTCTCGCTGACCAGCGACGCTGCCGTCACCTGCGCCATCATAAAACCGGAGTGCAATCCTGCGCCGGGAGCCAGAAATGGCGGCAAGCCTTCGCTGAGCGCAGGATTCACCAGCCGCTCAATCCGCCGCTCACTGATTCCAGCCAGGGCGCTCAACGCGATGGCCAGGAAATCCAACGCGAAGGCCAATGGTTCGCCGTGGAAGTTGCCGCCCGAGATCACGTCACCTTCAGCTTTCTTTGCGTCGGTGATGAAGACCAGAGGATTGTCCACCGCGGAGTTGGCCTCGGTTTCAAATACAGTGCGGCAGTGAGCGAGCGTGTCGCGCACCGCGCCATGCACCTGCGGGATGCAGCGAAGAGAGTAAGCATCCTGCACGCGGCCGCACTCGCGATGCGATTCGCGAACCTGGCTGCCGGCGAGCATGCGCCGCAGGTTGGCCGCAGTCTTCATTTGTCCACCATGGGGGCGTGCTTTATGGACGCGCTCGTCGAACGCTGCGTCCGTTCCCAGGAGCGCGTCGCAGCTCAGCCCGCCCAGCACGTCGGCGGTGTCCACCAGTATTTCCGCCGACAGCAGAGCCAGAGTGCCCACCGCCAGCATGGCCTGCGTACCATTGATCAGAGAAATTGTTTCTTTGGACTCGAGCACGAGCGGCCTGATTTGTGCACGCTTCAGGGCCTCCGCGCTGGGAATACACACGCCATTTTCGTCGCGGCATTCGCCTTCGCCGATCAAGGCCAGCGCCAGATGTGCCAGCGGAGCCAGGTCACCGCTTGCGCCCACGCTGCCCTGCGACGGCACCACCGGAGTGACGCCGCGGTTGAGCATTTCGCAGAGCGTGTCAATGACAAGCGCCCGCACGCCGGAATGACCCTTGGCCAGCGAGTTGGCCCGCAGCAGCATCATGGCGCGCGTTTCCGCGACCGCGAGCGGCTCTCCGACGCCGGCCGCGTGGGAGCGAACCAGATTGACCTGCAGTTCACGAATCTGGTCGCCGGCGATGCGCACATCGCTCAGCTTGCCCACACCGGTCGTAATGGCGTAGGCCACCTTGTTGCCGGCGACAATCTCGTCAACGACGGCGCGGGCCCGATCCACTGCCTCGCGCGCGTCGGGAGAAAGAAGAACAGCTCGGCGTTCGGCCGCGACCTCAAAGACGGCCTCCAAGGTGAGATCGTTCCCGTTGATATGCAAAGCGTTCAAGACAATCGTGTTTCGATTTTCAATTCGAATCCGCAGCTCAAATCCAGAGTGCTTGTCATTCCGAGAGGGCGAAGACCTCGAGGAACCTGCTTTTCCCGACCATCGGTCAGCAGATTCCTCACCGGCTCGCGCCGGTGAGGAATGACAAAGCCTACTTCCCCATCGCCCTGCGGAAAGCCTTCAAGTATTTCTCCGGCAGCGGCGCAACTTTCATGTTCAAATCGGTGACGATATGCGTGGTTTCACCCTCCGCCAGCAACTTTCCGCTATCCGCCTGCAGCAGCTCGTAACTGAAAACGACGACCGTTTTGCGCACGTTCTTCAGCCTAGTCCGCACCACAACTTCCTGGTCGTAATAAACCGGGGCGCGGTAACGGCACTTGACCTCGGCGACGGCGATGAAGCGGCCGTCTTCGCGCTCCATGTCACGGTAAGAGAATCCCAGCTGCCGCATCAGTTCCACGCGCCCAACCTCGAACCAGATCAGATGGTTGGAGTGGTAGACCACTCCCATCTGATCGGTTTCGGCGTAGCGCACCCGCAGCCGGGTTTCATTCATTGCCTGATGATTGTTCGAGCTCATTTGCCCGTCCACACCGGCTTACGTTTCTCCAGGAATGAAGTAATCCCTTCACGGAAGTCGGCGGTCGTGCGAATCTTTGCATTCTCGCGCACCGCCGCTTCAATCTGTGCATCGAGCTCAGCGCGCGCATGATCGGTGAGCAGCTGTTTGGTGGCTCGCAAGGAGGCCGGGCTGTTCTCCATCAATAGCGCGGCCAATTCGTGCGCCCGCGTCATCAATTTCTCCGGCGGAACAACTTCGTTGATGAGGCCCATGCGCGCTGCCTCGTCCGCGTCGAAAAGCCTGCCCGACAGCAGCAGGTCGCGCGCCTGCTTCTCGCCTACCTGCCGCAAAAGAAATGTCGAGACAATCGCCGGCACGAAACCAATACGCACCTCGGTGTAACCAAACTTCGCTTCCGGAACCGCCAGCGTGAAGTCACATAACAACGCGAGTCCGGTCCCGCCCGCGATCGCCGCACCGTTTACCGCCGCAATCGTGACTTTCGGAAACTCGTACAGCGAGCGAAACAGTTGGACCATCGTCCGCGAATCTTCCAGGTTCTGCTCAGGAGATCGGCCGAGCAGAGCCTTCAGATTGTCCAAGTCCATCCCCGAACAAAATGCTTTACCCGCCCCGGTCAAGATAAGGACGATCGCTTCCGACTTCGCTATTTCATCGAGCGCGCGCAGCAGATCGTCGATCAGTTCGAAGCTGATGGCGTTGCGCTTCTCGGGCCGGTTCAGCGTGATGGTTGCCAGGCCCCGGTCGTATGCGAGCTGGATCGTGTTGAAGGTCATTTTTGAGAAGCGCCACGAATTTCACTGATCTAATTCAAAGCATCTGACAAGTCGGTGATGATCCGCGCAAATCCGTGGCAAACCTAATCTGCTGCGTGCGAGACAGAAAACTTCGCGCCGATTCCTTCCGTCGCCTTCAACAGCGCATCCAGCGGCTTCAGGCGCGGCAACTCCGCGCCTCGGCGGCCGAGGGCTTCGATGACTTTCTCCGTCGGGATGTTACCAACCAAAGCGTCCTGGGCAAAGGGACATCCGCCCAGTCCTCCCAACACGGAATCGAAGCGCCGGCAGCCGGCATCGTATGCAGCCAGAATCTTCGCGGCCGCTTGTTCGGGACGGCTGTGCAAATGCACGCCAATCTCGAGGTAGCCGTACTTGGCCAGGACCGCGCTTACCACTTCGCTGATTTGCTGCTCGCCTGCCAGGCCCACTGTGTCGGCCAGTGAAATCATGTGCAAGTCTTCCACTTCGAGCAGGCCAATGGCTTCCAGCACTTCGTCCGGATTCCACGGGTCGCCATACGGATTGCCGAATGCCATCGAAATGTAGACCACGACGTTCAAGCCGGCATTGTCGGCTCTCTTCTGGACTTTCTCGAGTTCGTCCAGCGCCTCCTCAGGCGACTGGTTTTGATTGTTGCGCAGGAATGTTTCGGAAATCGAATAAGGAAACCCCAGCGTAGAAACTGCCTGCGTCTCAATCGCCCGTTGCGCACCCTTCTCATTCACCACGATGCCGATGATCTCAACGTCATCGGGCGGATCGAGTTCTTTCAGCACCTCTTCCGAGTCCGCCATCTGCGGCACGGCCTTTGGGGACACGAACGAAACCGCATCAATGCGTTTGAACCCCACACTGATCAGGGCTTTCAGATAATCGGCCTTCAGGTCGGCAGGGATTACCCCCTTCAGCCCCTGCCAGGCATCGCGCGGACACTCGATCAGTTTGACTGGATCGGCCATGAAAATCCAGCCACAGATCAACACGGATTCTCACGGATCAAGAATCTTCTTTGATCTGCTTCTGATCCGTGCTTATCCGTGTAAATCCGTGGCAAAAGCTACGTCTGTAGCACTCCCACCTTGAACTCGGCCACATCCGGGTTCAGCGCCGCCGCCTCCAGCGCCTCCGTGATCGCATCCCGGGTCTCGATCGGATCAATAATCTTGTCAATCCAGAGCCGGGCCGCGCCGTAACGGGGATCGGTCTGCTCATCGTAGGTGCGCTTCACCGATTCGTAGAGTTCTTTTCTCTCTTCCTCGCTCAGTTTCTTGCCGTCGCGTTCGAGTTGCTTGAGTTTAATCTCGACCAGGGTTCCCGCTGCCGAATCTCCGCTCATCACGGCGTAGCGAGCAGTCGGCCAGGCGAACACAAAACGCGGATCATAGGCCTTCCCGCACATCGCATAGTGGCCGGCGCCGAACGATCCTCCTACGATCACCGTAATCTTCGGCACCACGGAATTCGACACGGCATTCACCATCTTCGCGCCCGCCTTGATGATCCCGCTCCACTCCGCGTCGCAGCCGACCATGAATCCATTCACATCGTGAAAGAAGACGAGCGGAATCAGGTTCTGGTTGCAGTCCATGATGAAGCGCGCCGCTTTCTCCGCCGACTCGGTGTAGATCACGCCTCCGAACTCGATTCGCTTGTGGCCCTCGTGATCGGTCTGCTGGGCATGGAGTTTTTGATTGGCCACAATACCTACGGCAAAGCCGCCGATGCGGCCGTAACCGCAGATGAGCGTTTTTCCGTACTCCGGCTTGTACTCGTCGAAACGGCTGCCGTCGAGCACCCGCGCCAGCACTTCCTTCATGTCATAAGGCCGCGCCGGCGACGAATCATAGATTCCGTAGATTTCCTCAGCCGCCAAAGCCGGGTCGACCGGCTTCTTCCGGTCCCACGGAGACAGCCGCCGGTACCCCCACTTCTCGACGATGGAACGGATCCTCTCGATGCAAGCCTGATCGTTGGGCTCGCGGAAATCAATCGTGCCGCTGATCGCCGAATGCATCGCGGCGCCACCCAGTTCCTCAGCCGATATTTTCTGCCCGATCGCCGCCTGCACCAGCGCCGGACCCGCGAGGAATAATCCGCTGCCATCGGTCATGAGCAGGTGATCGCACATCACCGGCAAATATCCGCCGCCGGCCACGCACATGCCCATGATGGCGGCGATTTGCGGAATGCCCAGGGCAGACATCACGGCATTGTTCCGGAACACCCGCCCAAAATCGTCGGAATCAGGAAACACGTCTTCCTGCAGCGGCAGGAAGACTCCAGACGAATCCACCAGATAAATAGTCGGGATGCGGTTCTCGAGGGCAATATTCTGCGCGCGGATCACCTTCTTCGATGTCATCGGGAAAAACGCTCCCGCCTTCACGGTGGCGTCATTCGCAATGATCATTACCAGGCGCGTATGAACGCGCGCCATCCCCGTCACCACGCCCGCGGCGGGCGCTCCACCCCACTCTTCATACATGTCGTGCGCCGCGTACACACCCAGTTCGAAGAAAGTTCCGGGGTCGATCAAGAGTTCGATGCGCTCGCGCGCGGTCAAACGTCCTTTGCCGTGCTGGCTCTCGATGGCCTTGCTGCCCCCGCCTTCGCGGATAGCTTCTTCCTCATTCCGAACCTGCGACATCAGGTCAGCAAGGAAACGCATGTTGGCTTCAAAGCGCGCGGAAGTCGGATCCACCTTTGTGGTCAACAGGTTTCCCAGTGTGGACGGGTTTGGAGAAGATTCGTTGCGGTCAGCCATGGTCGAGAAATCTGGTTGAGAGATGAAGACGCAAACTGATTACGGTATACCACGCGGGCGTAGGCGCGCAACGCGGCATGCGACCACAGTCTGGTGTGGAGACACCTATGTGGGGACAGCCGCCCTCGGCTGTCCGGTCGGGCGAAGCACGACAGGCGTTGTTGTTCAAGCTGAACATCTGACGCCGGCATTGAGAGTCAGGAGTCTAGGAAGTCTCTGATCGGAAAGACAAAGGCTAAGGCCGAAGACCGAGGCCTAAGACCTAAGACCCACCACCTACAACCTAACACCCGCCCGCAGGCACGCCGGGCCCCTTCACATGCGTGCGAATGAATTGCACGATGTTGTCCATCGCGGTGCCCGGCTGAAAGATCGCGGCCACGCCGGCCTTCTTCAGCCCGTCAATGTCCTGATCGGGGATGATTCCGCCCACCAGCACAAGCACATCGTCTATCTTGTTGTGCTTGAGCAAGTCCATCACACGAGGCACAATCGCGTTGTGCGCCCCGGAAAGAATCGACAACCCGATCACCTGCACATCTTCCTGCAGCGCCGCATTGACGATCATCTCAGGCGTCTGCCGCAGGCCAGTATAGATGACTTCCATGCCCGCATCGCGCAGGGCGCGGGCAATGACCTTCGCGCCGCGATCGTGCCCGTCGAGCCCGGGCTTGGCTACCAATACACGTATCTTGATGTCAGGCATCGCCATTCATTTAACCACAGAGGACACAGGGGATCACAGGGGAGCGCGATTTGTTCCGTTGGATCTCCGTGGTCTCTCTGCTTAAACGGTTTTGATGTCCAGACTCCGCCACAGATACCAGCAGGCCACACTGCGGTACGGCGACCATGGCCGCGCGATCTTTTCCATCTCTTTCGGCTGGGGCCACTTGCGCTTCCGGTAATGCTTCTTGATTGCCGCCTGCACGCCATAATCGCCTGTGGGCAGCACGTCCGGGCGCTTCAACGTGAACATCAGGAACATCTGTGCCGTCCAGACGCCGATGCCCTTCACCTGCGTCAGATGCTTGACCACCTCTTCGTCGGGCAGGTCCGGCAATTTCGCAAAGTCGAGCAACCCCGCCTGAGTCTTCTCCGCAAGGTCTTTCAAGTACGCCGACTTCTGTTTCGACAAACCAACGCTGCGGAGTTGCTCATCACTCAGTTTAAGGATTCCCTCCGGCGTGAGCGGCTCTCCCGCCAGCGCGGCAAAGCGGTTGAAGATGGTAACGGCTGCCTTGCCATTCAGTTGCTGGTAGACGATCGCCTCCGCCAGGCTATGAAACTCCGGCGGGCCAAACTCCATCCGGCACGGGCCCACGCGCTCGATGATGGCGCTCATTACCGGGTCAGACTTCTTGAGGTGATAGATGGCCTTGCGCATGGCCTATAGGTTTACCACAAAACCGAGCGACAGGCGAAGAAAAAACGAATCGAGCAGGTTCGCCCACTATTGCGCTCTCTTGACCGCGATTGCCATCACCTCATATCTCGCGCCACGCAGCAGTTTGTCCGTTCCTATGAACGCCCGCGCTGGATAATCTCCGTGGAAGTAAGTTTTGTACACGGTGTTGAATGCTTCGTAGAGCTTTAAGTCCGTGCAAAATATCTGCACAGAAACTACGTCGTCCATCGACAAGCCGGCGGCGTCCACCGTCTGCTTGATCGCGTCCATCGCCAGTCGGGCCTCGTCCTCCGCGCTTGCCGGCGGCATCCCAGTCTTTGCGTCCAGCCCAATGTGGCCGGCGATATAAAGAGTGTTATCCACGAGCACTCCGTCGCTGAACGGCAGTCCTTTGAGGTCTGCCGGTCGCGGCAGCACGATGGACTTGCGGTCCGCCGCGCCCGCCGCTATACAAAAGATCAGCAGGATTCCGCACACCACAAGTTTGCGTAGTTTCATGTATTGCCTCCGCAATAGACTGAAGTTCCTTTGGAGACTACCACCTCAGCGGAAGAGAGCCAACATTAGTCCCGCTGCGCCGCCTCCCAGCGCCACCCATGCCGGATTCACCTTCCACCGCAGCAATACCGCGAGCGCCACCACGGCGATCACCCAGGATGGCCATCCGCGCATGGCATTGCCTGCCAGCCTGAACGTGACGCCCGCCATCAGTGCCACCGCGCAAACATTCACCGAATCCAGAAACGCCGCCATCCACACGGACTGCCTCAGCCGGAACAAGACTGGCGCCAGCAACGCAACATAAAAAAACGACGGCAGAAAAATGGCCACTGTCGCCACCGCCGCTCCGGGTGCGCCCCCCAGAAGGTATCCGATGAAAGTCGCGGTCGAGAGCACGGGACCGGGCGTGAACTGCCCGATCGCGACTGCATCCAGCAATTGCTGCTGCGTCAACCATCCGTGCTGGAGTACCAGTCCCTGCTCCAGGAAAGCCAGCAACACGTATCCGCCGCCATAAAGCACTGTGCCCACTCTGAGAAAGAACAGGGCGATGCGTCCGAGCGATGGACTTGCCACAATCGGGACTGAGGCCACAGCCACGGCTCCGAACGGGTGCACGAACACAGCCCACGATCGGCAGACTGCACTTACGCTGAATGCCCGACACGGGACCAGCAAGGACAAGAGCGGAGCGGCGGCACGACGAAATGTTCTGGCCTGTCGCACCAACATTCCCACCAGTCCGCCGCCCAAGAGGATCGCGATCGGATTCAGGCCGAAAAAAAACGCCGCCACCGACAACCCGCCGAGCACGGCCAGCCCCGCATTGCGCACCGCCGTTTTCCCCAGTCGCCAGACGGCGATCGCGATGACCGCGATTACCGCCGGTTTGATTCCCCCCAGTACCGATGTGGCCTGCGGCAACGTCCCGAACCGGACGTAGGCCCACGCCAGCGCTCCGGTAATCAGGGCCGCGGGTAGAATGAAGCTCGCTCCGGCCGCACACAACCCAGCCCAGCCCGCACGTACGAAGCCCACGTTGATGGCCATCTCGGTGGAAGTCGGGCCGGGAATCAAGTTGGCCGCGCCCAGCATGTCGAGGAACTGCTGCCGCGTCACCCACTGCCGCTTGCGCACGATCTCCGTCTCCATCATCGCGATGTGGACCGCGGGTCCACCAAAGCTGACGGTACCGAGCCTCAGGAAAAGCGCCGCCAGTTCACGCAAACGCACGGGCAGCGAAGCGGTTGGATCGGGGTTGTTCACGCGGCCTTGTGCTCACCGCGGCGGAAGTTTTCGATCAAGTGTTCAGAAGTCCGCAGCGAAAATGCCAGAATGCTGATGGTCGTGGTCTTGTCGGTGCAGCTCAGAAAAACGCTGGCGTCGCACACATACAGATTCGGCACATCGTGGGTCTGGCCAAAGCGGTTCGTCACGAAACTCCTGGGATCGTTTCCCATACGGCACGTTCCGGTTTCGTGCAGGCTCCAGCCGGGAATTTCCGGAGCTTCGCCCGCGCCTTCCAACACACCGCCCGCCGCATGCAGTACCTCGGCACAGAACTGCTTGGAGTGCTCCCACATTTTGAGTACATTTTCGTCCCATTCGAAGTGGATGCGAGCCACAGGAATCCCGTATGGATCCTTGACTTCGGGATCCAGTTCTACGAAATTCTTGTCCGACCGCAAGGTTGGCGCCTGAACTTCGAAGCTGACCGGAGTGGGATAGCGCCGCTTAATCTCCCGCTTGAACGACGAACCGAATCCGTCGAGATCGTTGGCGAACCACGGGAATTCACTGCACCCACCGTCGGGATAAACCGAATACCCGCGGATGAACTTCTCCTCGTGCGGATTCTTAAGATTCTGCCAGCGCGGCATCCACGCGATCGTGCTATCGGCCACGTGGTCGGGAAAGCTGGGCTGGCCCAGCAGTTGCGGCAGATAACCTCGCGCCGACTCGCCGTAAAGATGATCGCAAAGATTGCGCCCCAGTTGCCCGCTGGAATTCGCAACTCCATTGGGCCAGTGCCGCGACTTCGAATTGAGCATGACGCGGCTCGACTCGATGCACGACGCCGCTACCACCACGGCGCGCCCGTAGACCTCGACTTCCTGCCTGGTCTTGCGGTCAATGTAGGCCACGCCGGCCGCCTGACCGTTCTCATCCACCAGAATATTTTTCGCCAGCGCGTTGGTGCGCAATTCCAGATTCTTTGTCGCCTCCGCCGGGGGCAGCAGGAAGTAGGGCGTGGAAAAAAACGCCCCCACGTCGCACCCGGTCGTGCACTCTCCGCAGAAATGGCAAGCCGGATGTCCCTCATGCGCCTGGGTGAGCTGCGCGCAGCGATCCGGCAGGTACGGTACGCCGACCTTGTTGCAGCCCGCCTCCAGAATCCGGTCGAGGCAGCGGAAATTGAACCGCGGCAAGTACGACCCATCCGGATTGCTCGGCCGGTTCTGTACTGTGCTCGCCACACCGATCATCTTCTCGACGCGGGTGTAATAGGGGCTAATCTCCTCGTACGCGACCGGCCAGTCCACGTCGTAGCCATCCAGGGAGGCGGCGCGGAAGTCAATGTCGGCGAAACGCGCCGAACTGCGTCCCCAGAAATTTGTCTTTCCCCCCACCGCATTGCAGCGCGGCCACATCCACACCGTTCCAGGCGCAGTCGTGAAGGGAATCTCGTGGTCCCATGCGGCCTTGGTGTACTCGTTGTCCATATAACCGAAGGACTAGCCGCGCCGCTTGGGATCGTCCAACCCGCGGAACCTCATGTCCCAGGGCATGCGGTGGTAACGGAAATCTTTCTCCGGATCAAGCCTGCGCCCGGCGTTCAGTGCGCAAACTTTCAGGCCGGCCTCGCACAGAGTCTTGATCGCCATGCCGCCCCCGGCGCCGGTTCCGATCACGATCACGTCGTAGATGTTGTTGGCCATGGTCTCCTGAGGTTTGCGTCTCAGCCCTGTTTCAGGACGTCACTTGCGAAAGATGCCGGTGTTCCGGGTCGTCCTTATGCGGACACTCCGGCGACTCGGAGTAAAACTTCAGCGCGGGATTGTCCAATTCCTTGAATCCGATTTCGCTCGTGTAAAAGCCAGTCACCGTGTACTCGCGCATGAGGCTGAAGAACCTCTGCCCGTCTTCCTCTCCCGGACGGGCCTTGGCCTTATTGCCGAGCGGATCGAGCAGGGAAGTCTGCTGTTGGGACGTTAATTCGATAAATCGCTTGCCGGCGGTCCGATCGCTGTGCGCGTTCAGCCACGCCAGTCCCATGCGAAACGGATACTGCACCTCAGGATCATTAGCGGTCATGAAATCAATAAACTCCGCGACGCCCGCTTCCTTCGCCCCCGGAGTGCCGTCACCTGGAATGATGATCTCCGCCAGCCGCTCGACCGCCGCATACTCCGCCAGCGTGAAAAACTGCGGACGATACACCGCGGGCTTGATCTGCAAGGCGGCGTTGCCGATGTGCCCGCAGGCAAAGCCCCACTTGCTGAAGCCGGGGAAATGCGCCGCCGCCGCCGCCGTTCCCAAAATGCGCAGCATCTCCCGCCGTTGTATGCCTTGTCCTGCCATTGAATTCCCTCGAAATAAGTTGTCATTCCGAGCGCAGCGAGGAATCTGTTTCCCTTACGAAAGGAACCCCACCGTCTTCTCGATCAACTCCGCCGTCGCCTTGTAGGGGTCGCCCGGCTCATCGAACTCCATGGAGCAATAACCCCGGTATCCGTGCTTTTTCAGAATGGCAAACGTCCGCGCCAAATCCACCTGCACCACCTTGCCTTGCTCGTTGACGCCGCCAGCTTTCACATGGCAGATGCCATAGGCGTGCGCGAACATCGCATCAATGGCGCGATAGGCGAAGTCCTCGTCATGCGCGGCCACCGAGTTGCCGAAATCCGGCAGAGCACGGAGCCATGGGCTATTCACCTTTTCGATAACCTGCACGATGAAGAACGGATCTTCGCTGACGGGATCGTCATTCTCGAGATGCACAACCACGTTCTTCTTGGCCGCGTATTCAGCCACGCGCAGCAGCGTGTCGGCGGCGCGTCCAACATCCGGCTTCGAATCCTTCGCTTCTTGGATGTGAGTGCGAATGCTGGGGGAGCCGAGAGCCGCCCCTACGTCCAGCCATTGTTTGCTCACAGTCACGGCTTGCTCCCGCACGGCCGCATCGGCCGAGTACTGGCTGTGCGGCTCGTCCACAGCGATATCTACGATGGCGGACCCGGCCTTTTCAACCGCATTGCGGAACTGCTCCAGATACTTCGGATCGGTTGCAGGAAAGACGGGGCTCCAGGGCTCAATCTTGTGGACGTTGAACTTTGCGGCCACGTGCGCGGCAAAATCCTTCAACTCGATTTGTTGTGCCGCCGGAACCGAACTGGGAGAATTGCCGTCCCACCCTTTCCATCCCACAATGAATTCGCGAAACGGATACGCCGCCACCGCTACGCGTTCCCGCGGAGCAGCCGGAAACTTCACCGAAGGTTCAGAATCTGCCGCGAGCGCCAGTCCAGGCAATAACCAGGCCGCTGCCGCCGCGCTTGCGCACTGCTCAAGAAATGCTCTCCTGCTTGTCGGGTTCATGGGCGCCAGTGTAACAGAGAAATTTCCCGTGGTGCACACCTGTGCGGTGGGTGGTGCCCGTCGAGCGGCGAAATGCGATGCGTCCGGCTTTCGTGATTACTCAAGCGCGATAGTGCGCGGGTTTCGGCCATGAACCTTGCATCGCACTGGTTGTTTTCAATTCACGGCTGTATCATTTACCCAACCGGGCGACCGTTTCCCGGGGAAAGCTGTCAAGCGATCTCATGCTGGAACGGCTGCAGGTCAACCTCAATGGGAGCCGCAATTAATGACTGTTTTGAGTAATCGAGTTGCACCCGCTGGCAGGAGTTGGGCATTGGTTGTCGGGATGGTATTCTGCGCAGCGGTTTCTGGAAGCTCCGCCGCGAAGGACTCCAAAGATTTGTATTCCGAAAAGTGTGCGAGTTGCCACGCCGCTGACGGCAGTGGGCACACTGCTGCTACGGCTAAAATGAAGGTGCCCGATTTGCGGTCGAAGCGCATCAAGCAGATGAGCGACGACGAACTCTACACCGCAACCGCTGAAGGCAAAAGTCATGAAGAATATCCTCATGGCTTCTTACACCTCGGATTGACGGAAGAGCAGATTCACGACTTGATCAAGTACATACGGACGTTCGCGGACAATCGGAAATAGTGCTTTCCGGTCAGCGGCCGAGCGACGCCATGCCGCCGAACACCCTCGTACTCCGTGATCCGCCATCCGGCATCATTCCTGCGATTCCTCCGGCCTGCGACGCCATCTGTTCCCTCCGGCATGAGTTTCAGTTTCATCTTGACAGAACGGCTTCCTGCCGCACAAAGCGGTGGATCAAGAAATGATCGTTGGAACACCGCCCTGTCTGTCTGCTAATGTTGTCGGCGCAGCGTGAATCTGGCATTGCCGTTTCACGCGGAGAGGCAGATGTGTGTTGCTTCTGATCCCGACTGGCCTGAAAAGTAATTTTGAAACACGCTCGAATCATTGGGAGACAATTCATGATGGCACTACGCTGTATCGCAAGTTTCGTTTTGGTGGTAGCACTCACTGCTGGATCCCTTTGTGGGCAGCAATCCTCACAACAAAAGGAGTCGAAAGCGGTTCCTTATTTGAAACTGACCGCACCGCGGCGGGTGCTTCCCGTCGCCCAGCCGTGGGAGGGCAACGAATTTCCTCACACGATGACTGTGCTGGAAATGAAACGTGGAGGTTTTCGCTACTGGGGCTGGTACGGACTTAACGAAGGACGGGGCATCGGCCTGGCTCGCAGCAACGATCTGGTGAACTGGACCAAGTACGAACAGAATCCGCTCTGGACCAACGCCCGCTGGCCCTCGGTGCTGGCCAAGGCCGACCCAAAACAGAAGGACCTGCTGTATTTCGCCATTACTCGCGAATACGACACGCCCAGCAGCCACATCGTACTCGCCACCTCGCACGACGGGATTCACCTCAAGGAAGAGAAGGTGCTGGTGCCCGGTGTCGCCAACCAGCGCAATCAAAATCCAAACCTCTTTCGGGACCCGCGCTCGGACCGTTTCTACCTGACCTTTTATCGCGGGAATGATCAGGACCACTTTGAGATCGTCAGCAAGAGTGCGAACTCCGTCACCGATCTGGATAAGGCGCCGGAGAAGATCCTGATGACGACAACCACCACGGTTGCTGCTCCTACACTGCTGTTTCTCAAGAATGCGGCCGGAAAGAAGGATGGAATCTACTATCTTGCGACCGAAATCTATCCCCACCGCTACACCGCTGATCCCGAAGGTGAATGGCAAGTGAAACTGTTCTGGAGCGATTCTCCGGACGGAAACTTTCAGCCGGTCGAAGGCAACCCGGTGATGAAGGGCCAGAGAGCATGCCTCTTCCAGCATGTCTTCAATGACCGTTTCTACGGCTACGACTGCCACCTGGAATCCGAGGATCACTGGGTTCTCGAAGAGGTCGAAGCGCCGTTACCGTGAAAGCGGTCCGCAACCGCTCTCACGCACAGAAGAGGCGGAGATCGGCAACGTGCGTCAGTTCCTGCGCCGCGAAGAGCGCGGCCGCCCCGGCTGGGCGCTGCCATTCCGCGAAGGAGGAGAATCTGTAAAGAGAAGAAGAAGGGGAGGGAGCACATATCGGTCGTTCCCAGTCAACCGATATCTGCTCGCGGGGCGTTGTGTCGAGGACTGTAGCGTAATCGCCGAGTTCACCGGCAGCAATACTGGCTTACCCGTATCTTGAGGGCAAAACAACACTAGCTAACAAGAGAATCCCGCCGCTTCAGCGCACCGCTTTCCCGTTCCTGATCTTCGTGGAACGCACTGCTTGCCGCGATGGGCGGGGGTATCCGGCAATTGTTGTAGTGCTCGTGGAGAAAAGGCTGTAGCGCTGAATTACGAGTGGTTCGGAACTTTCTGCATGGTGATGATGCGATGTTCGTTGCCAATGAGCGTTCACGCAATGACACGCACGCACTTAGCTTGACTGCACATCTCTGGCATGGAGCTTGCAAACAAGGGGCTAGGTTTGTTCGCAGACCTTGAATCACAAATCCATCTGGAGGTAGGAAGATGAAACGGATTTTCTGATTGGCAGTGATCCTTGGGTTTTTTGGGCTCGGGATCAATTTGATGGCGCAGCAGGCGCCGGCTTCACAGGATGCGGCGGGATCCGCTCAGCAGCAACAGCAGCCAGTGGACACGCAAAACCAGTCGGCGCGCGCTTTTGAGGGCAAGATCACGAAAGCGGGCGATAAACTCGTACTGCAGGAGTCCTCGACTCAGCAGTCGTATCAACTGGACGACCAGGACAAGGCGAAGCAATACGAAGGGAAAAAGGTGAAAGTCACGGCAACCATGGACCCGAACACCAACACCCTTCACGTCGTGGACATCACGCCGGTTGACAGATAAGCGAAAACGGAAGCCGCGGAGTTACAGCGGTGGTTGGAAGGCCCCTGTGTTCAACACAGCGGGCCTTCTTCTTGCTGCAAACCTAAGGTCGGCGTTTCCCCAGGGTCGCGGCATCATGAAATTGAGGCGCTGCGCTGCGGCCCTATTTCAGTTTCACAAAGAGCAATACAAAAATCGCCCACACCCCAACCGTCAGGGGAAACTGCACCAAGGATGCGTCCCGCAGCGCGCCTCCTCGGGGCAGCGCATAGGTTGCCAGCATCATGGCGAGAGCTGTGAGTACTCCAAGAGCAAGTCTACTTTTCCATTGCATGCGTGTCCGACCTCGCCTTCCCGTTTGTGACTTCGAAAACGGCAGCGATTGTACCCTATTTTGCCAGTGACCAGGCTGTTTGCGTCAACCGGGCAACGAGTTCCCGTTATAGTCCCAGGCGGATGGCGATGGGAAAAGAAAATCCAGAAAAAGCTTGACAGGTTCAATAGTGTTATAGTTAACTATAACAGTAGATAACATGCAGATGGTTATCAACGCTGATTGCCCGCAACTGAGTACGCCAGCGAATAGCCTGGCCCGAAAGTAAAGAAGCTAAAGGAGAATGAAACATGAAATCCCTTCGTTTGATGTTGTTCGTGGTTCTGATGTCGCTGTGCACCGTGGCTTTTGCCCAGTCCGACCCGCAAAAGTCCGATGCACAAAAGTCTTTCGACCAATTAAAAACCCTGGCTGGTACCTGGCAAGGCGCCGTGACAACCGACCCGCCGGATGCCATGGGCGGCGGCAATGCGCACGTGCAAGTCTCACTGCGCGTGACTTCCAGGGGCAACGCGCTCGTCCACGAGATGCAGGAAGCGGGGACGCCGTTGGATGCAACAAAGTATGACCATCCTGTCACCATGCTCTACCTGGACGGCGATCACCTTACCTTGGTCCACTATTGTGACGCCGGCAATCGGCCGCGCATGGTGGCCCGGACCTCGCCGGACGGGAAGAAGGTGGAATTCGATTTCGCCGATCTTTCGGGCAGCAATGAGAACGGCCATATGTATCATGCCGTGTTTACCAGCATCGACGCCAACCACCATATCGAGGACTGGACGTATATGATGCCAGGGGACAAGCCGATGCATGCGCACTTTGACCTGCAGCGGGCAAAATGACGCCGTTTTGCGGGCCCGTTCGACGCCTTCGCTTTGCTCAGTTACTCAGGGCAGGCGAAGAACTGAGCCCGCAGAGCCTGCCCTGAGCTTGGCGAAGGGTGTCATCCTGAGGAGAGCTTCAGCTCGACGAAGGATCTCGGGCCGCTCTGATTGAAAGGTACTGGCATATCTCCAGTAAGGCTATCTGGATAACCCGATGGACCGTGAATGGAATGACAGTCAGCCGATTTACCGCCAGCTTCGCGACCGCGTGGTCGCGATGATACTGGACGGCGTGCTCAAGGAAGGCGATCCGCTGCCTTCGGTGCGCAACGTCGCGGCCGAGTATCGGGTCAATCCGCTCACGGTCCTGAAAGGCTATCAGCAACTGGTGGACGAGGGGTTGGTCGAGACAAAACGAGGCCGCGGCATGTTTATCAATGACGGCGCGCGCAAGCTGCTGCTGCGGGGAGAGCGCCAGAAATTTCTTGCGGAAGAGTGGCCGCGGGTCCACGCCACCATTCAGCGGCTCGGCCTGACGGCGGAAGAACTGCTGAACGGCGCAACCCGCAGGGCGTCTCCCGATGCGGCACCGTCGGAAACGGCCGAGTCGAAACCCCCCGAGTCGCATAGCAAGGAGGAGCGCTGAAGACATGGCATGCATAGAAGCACGCGGCCTGCGCAAGGCTTTCGGCACAACCGTCGCGCTCGACGGCATCAATCTGAGGGTCGAAGAGGGCCGCATCCTCGGGCTGATCGGTCCCAACGGCGCGGGCAAGACCACCGCGCTCAACTCCATTCTCGGGCTCACTCCATATCAGGGGGACCTGCGAGTGCTGGGGCGCGATCCCTGGACGGAACGCGACCGGCTCATGCGCGATGTCTCATTCATTGCCGATGTCGCCGTGTTGCCGCGCTGGATGCGGGTTTCCCAGGCGCTCGACTACGTTGCCGGCGTGCATCCGCGCTTCGATCGCGCCAAGGCGGAGTGCTTTCTTGCCAAGACGACCATCCGGCACGCCAGCAAGATCAGGGAATTATCGAAGGGCATGGTGGTCCAGCTGCACCTCGCTCTGGTGATGGCCATTGACGCGAGATTGCTGGTGCTGGACGAGCCCACGCTTGGCCTGGACATCCTTTTTCGCAAGACGTTCTACGATTCCCTGCTCAACGACTACTTCGACCGCAGCCGCACCATCGTGGTGACCACACATCAAGTGGACGAGATCCAGGACGTCCTCACCGATGTGATGTTCATCGACCGCGGCCGCATCGTATTCGCCTGCAGCATGGAAGAATTCGAGGCGCGCTATCTGGAAGTGATGGTGAATCCCGAGCGTGCTGCTGCAGCACGGGTGCTCAAGCCGATTCACGAACGCCAGTTGCTCGGCCGCAGCGTTTTGCTGTTCGATCGTGCCGATCGTCAGCAACTTGCGGCACTGGGCGAGGTGCGCACGCCCAGCATCGCCGACTTGTTCGTTGCCGTCTTGGGAGATAAGCCGGGAAGTCAGGCCGGAGAAACGCAAGGAGCCGCTCGATGAATACTCAATCGAACGCCATGAACGAGTCCCTCAACTCGCCGGCAGCCGGGCCCGCCGTCATGTCGGCGACCCGGCCGCTGTACTGGTCGGTGCGACGCGAATTGTGGGGGAACCGTTGGATCTATCTCGCGCCCCTGGGCGTTGCCGCCGTATTTCTATTCGGATTTCTGATCAGCGCTGTTCATCTGCCGGGCAAGATGCGCGCCCTGTCGGTGCTCGGCCTGATGGAGCAGCGCGAAGCCATCGCCGCGCCGTACGACATTGTCGCGGGGTTGATGATGGTCACCCTTATGATCATCGGGGCGTTCTATTGTCTGGAGGCGTTGCAGAGCGAGCGCCGCGATCGCAGCATCCTGTTCTGGAAGTCGCTGCCGGTCTCCGATCTCACCACCGTGCTCTCGAAGGCAAGCGTTCCGTTCCTCATTCTGCCGCTGCTCACCTTCGCGATCACGGTTGCCACACAGTTCATCATGCTGCTCGTGAGCAGCGCGATCCTGCTGGGGAGTGGTCAGAGTGTCGCGACACTGTGGACACAGTTATCGTTTGTCCAGATGTCGCTGCTGCTGCTCTATCACCTGATCACTGTGCATACGCTGTGGCCTGCGCCGGTGTATGGCTGGCTGCTGTTGGTCTCAGCCTGGGCGCGGCGCGCGGCATTTCTATGGGCGGCATTGCCGGTGCTGGCGATCGCCGGCCTGGAGAAGATTGTGTTCCATACCTCGCATGTCGTTGCCCTGATGGGCTACCTCGTGAGCGGCGGCGGTGCCGAGGCGGTCACAGCGCCGGGTGGCTTCCCGATGGATCCGATGACACACCTCACTCCGGGTAGATTCCTGAGCACGCCGGGCCTGTGGATCGGGCTGGCGGTCACCGTGGCATTCCTCGCCGCAGCGGTGCGGCTGCGCCGCTACCGGGAACCGGTCTGATTTGCGGGCACTTGAACTGACCGCTGGCATTCCTGGGGGCCGGCACTAAGGGAAACGACGATGAGCACAGCTGTGATGATGGAACGGATTGCAGAAGGGGCCTGCCCCCACCACATCGAACACAGAGGCTCGCGTTCGGCAAGTAATTGCCGGGATGACAGAGACAAATCATGGGAAAGGCAGCTGAATTCGGTTCCGATAAATCAGGTTCGAAGATTGTGATGAATGCCGTTGACTTCGATACGGGTCTTTTGCTGTATGGATGTCGCAAAAAGGTGAAGGAGTTCACCGTCAACCGCTGTCCCCTCTATTAAGCCGGAACAGCTGATGACTCCTGACAAGCGGATTTTTTGTCGCGGAGTCATGGTACCGGCAACAATCCGCAAAACTGATAGAGGTGGTATCCCATGGAGAACGCGTGGGTTCTCGCCGCTGTGTGGGTCGGCCTGGCCTTGGTCGCGACGCTGGTTGCCATCTGGGTCAGGATCTCCACTGCCCTGAGTGAAATTGTTGTTGGCACCGTGGCCCAGTTGGTGATTGGGGCGCTTTTCGTGCACACCGAACTTGGCGGGAAGACGGGTTGGATCAGTTTTCTCGCGGGTACGGGCGCCATTGTTCTCACGTTTCTCGCCGGCGCCGAACTCGATCCCCAAATCTTCCGGACGAAATGGAAAGAAGCCACAGTTGTGGGACTCGTGGGTTTCTTCGGACCGTTTCTTGGGTGTACGCCAGTCGCCCGCTACATCTTGCACTGGGATGGACGTGCCTCTTGGCTCGCGGGTGTTGCCCTTTCGACGACCTCTGTAGCGGTCGTATATGCAGTGATGTTGGAACTGGGCTTCAACGTTACTGATTTCGGGAAGGCGCTGCTGGCCGCCTGCTTTATTAACGATCTGGGGACCGTGATCGCTCTCGGAATGATCTTCTCGCCGTTCACAATCAAAACGCTAATCTTTGTGGGAGTCAGCGTGGTTGTCTTCGCTATTCTTCCTTTTCTGACGCCGCGATTCTTCAAGAAATATGGAGGGCGTGTTTCCGAGCTAGAAGCGAAATACTTACTCTTCCTGCTGTTCGCAATGGGGGGATTGGCGGTTTGGTCAGGCAGCGAAGCAGTGTTGCCAGCGTACATCATCGGCATGGTGCTGGCGGGAACCGTGGGAAAGGACCACACTCTGATACGGCGTCTGCGCACTCTGACGTTCGGATTGCTCACTCGATCCGGAACGTGGATTTCGCGTACGCTCTGAATTCACTTTTTACGAGTTCAGAGACGTCGCGCAGCCTGCCTCACCGCTGCGCTGGCTGGCAGACCTGATTCTTGGCCTGGTGGGCGCCCGAAGGATAATCAGGAACGAGGCCCAAGAGTTTCTCACCAGGCTGCTCGAAACCAACGGTACTCGCGTGCAAAGCGACGTTCTCAACCGGATTCAGGAGAGCCGAGGGAAGTTAGAAGCTGAGATTCGCAGGCTGCTTCATGAGCTTTGTAGGTTTGCGGAACAGGCTCTGCTCCGCGCCCGGAAATTAAAAGAGGACGGCGAGCCCGCGGTTCAGGCGGAATTGAATCGATTGGAGGGGTTGCAACAGGAAGTGACTCCCCTCCGCGAACCCACACGGCTTAATGATGTCGGAGTGTGAACCCACGGTGGAGGAGGAACCCGTGAGAGAAGCCCGACGGAGAACCCGCCACTGCAGAAGCTATTGCACGAAATTAAAATTTGTCTGTAGACAATTGATAATAAATTAGTTAATGGTGGAGGCGGCGGGAGTCGAACCCGCGTCCGAAAATGTTACTGGTCAAGAGAACTACATGCTTAGTCGTGTTCATGCCCCAGGCATTACCCTGGGACGTTCGCGGCCCGCGCTCAGAACCGACAAGAAACGCGTCCCACTAGCCTGTGATCTTAGCCTCCCGTCCCAGACGTAGACGGGAAGAGCAGCCCGCTGTGTGACGTCCTTCGGAGGCCCACGGGCGAAGCCTCCTGGGACGGCTGCCTAAACTAGTTAGGCTGCGTATGCCATCTGTTGATTGGCAATTATCATTTTGCACGCGATCACGGGTGTGTGCACCCCGGCATGCCTCTTGGCCGCAAGCATCCCCGTCGAAACCGTGACGCCCCCACTGGTGGGATCGGCCTTCGGAAAGATCCACTTCCAATCTAGGTTCCACACAACCGGAAGTCAATTGGATTAGATGATCGAGTCGGCTCCTCGGCTCGGGCTAGTCCTCTGGGTTGCCCCTAGGCTCTTGCGTTTGTCCTCACATCAAGCCATTTGGTTAAAATTGTTAACATATTGCTTGACAAACTTAAGTTAGTTAATATATAGATCAATTAAATTAATATGAACGAGCGCACAAGATCCTCGAAAGACTGGCAAGAGCTCACCCGGCTCACCCTAGGCCAGCCGATTGCGGTCGAGCGCGTCCGCCTAACCGAAAAGGATATCGCCATTGAAGGCAACTTCGAGCTCCCTCAGTTAGCCCGTCTCGACATGGAAGACCAGGTTTTCATCACCGCGTTCGTCCGTTCCCATGGCTCGATCAAGGAGATGGAACGGATTTTCGGCGTCAGCTACCCGACCATCAAGTCGCGCCTGACCCGCATTGCCAACAGCCTGGAATTTGTCGAGACCAACCCCACGTCCTCGAAGGCCGAGATTCTCGAGCGATTGCAGCAAGGAGAGATCACAGCCGAAGACGCGATCCGCGAGATGGAGGCGTTCAAATGATTCCGTTCGTTGCCGTCGTCAGCCTGCGCAACCACGAGAGCCGCACCTTCCGTTTGTGGATTCCGCTGATTCTTATCTGGCTCTTGCTGCTGCCGCTGGGCGTGCTGCTGTCGCCTTTCATTTTCATCGCATGCCTGGTCTGCCGCGTGAACCCGTTCCGCGGAGTCGCCGTGATGTGGCAGATACTGAACGCCCTGACCGATACGAACATCCAGGTCGAACATCGCAGCGCCGGATTGTCCTTTCACATTCTCTGAGGAGTCAAGACATGAATGAACATCGCCGTCAAATCTTGCAGATGCTGTCAGAAGGAAAGATCACCGCCGACGAAGCCGAGCGCCTCATCTCCGCGGTGGAAGAACCGGCCGCCGCCGGGTCGCCGGAGGGAAGCGCGACCGCGTCCGCGAAGACCCCTAAATATCTGCGTGTACAGGTGGATTCCGAAGAAGACGGAGGTCACGAGGGACCGACCAAGGTCAACGTCCGCGTGCCCATGCAACTGTTGCGCGCGGGAGTGAGGCTGGCTGGCCTGCTCCCGGCCCAGGCCCTGCACCGCGCCAACCATGCCATGCAGGAACAGGGCATTCCCATTGACCTGACTCAAATCAAGCCGGAAAACCTGGAAGAGTTGATTGAGCACCTCAACGACTTGACCGTTGATGTCGACCAGAAAGACGCCGGCACCAAAGTGAAAGTCCGCGTCTTTTGCGAATGAGGCCCTCGCCGCCCTCAGCCGCCATCATTGCCCTGGATTCGCCGCTTTCTGTCCGACGAGCACCGCGTCCTGCATCTGCCGGTAGAGATCGCTGACCGCGCTCGGAGAATGGGACAGCAGGATCGTGTTGCTCCGGTCGTTGGCGCCGATTTCCTTCATCGTGTCCAGATACTGTGTGACCAGCACCAGCATCATCACATCTTTCGGCGTGGATCCCTCGACCGCTTTGGAGAATGCCTCCACCGAATCTTTCAGTCCCTCGATAATGGCCTTGCGCTGATTGGCGATGCCCTGGCCCTGCAGTGCCTTGCTCTGAGCCTCGGCTTCGGCCTGCTTGACTTTCAGAATTTTCTCCGCTTCGCCACGTGCCGAGGCCGCGACCTGCTCGCGCTGCGCCGCATTGATCTCGTTCATCGCCGCCTTGACCTTGTCGTCCGGTTGAATGTCGGTGACCAGCGCTTGATCGATGGCGTAGCCGTAGGTCCTCATCACATCGTCGAGCCCTTGCTTGATCGCCACCGCAATGTCGGATTGCTGGAGAAACGCGTCGTCCAGATTCATCTTGGGCACGTGTCCCAGAATCACGTTGAACACATAAGAAGAAATCTGCTGCCGCGGATTGGCCAGCTTATAGAACGCCTCGTACACGTGGTCGGGAATCACGTGGTACTGCACGGACACGGGAATCTTCACGAACACGTTGTCCTTGGTTTTGGTTTCGACGTCGAGGGCGAGTTGCTGCACCCGCAGGTCAATGCGTCCCGCGATCTGGTCCAGCCACGGCAATTTGAAATTGATTCCCGCGCTGGCCACGCGCTGGAACTTTCCCATGCGCTGCACCACCACGGCCTCCGCCGTGCGCACCTGAAAAAAACCGCTCAGGATGGTCCCGAGCACAAAAATGCCAACGATGATTGCGATCGCCAACTCCATAACCTGCGCGCCCTCCATCACGATCCTCCACTGAACTTAAGCTTCTGGATTGATCCCCGCACCACGTGCCGAGAATCGCAGGCATCATAACTGGTTGGGACGCTTCTCACAACGAGCGATGTGAGCCGGACATGCGAGCTTCCAGCCGTGCCTTCACCTCCGGCCACTCGCTGTCCAGGATGCTGAAGTAGACCGTATCCCGCACCCGCCCGTTCCAGGTAATCAAATGCCGCCGCAGCGTGCCTTCTTCTTTCGCGCCGATACGAAGTATCGCGTTGCGCGATTTCTGATTCAACGCATCCGTCTTGAGTTCCACCCGCAGGCATTTCCACGTTTCAAACGCATGCCGCAGCATCAAATATTTCGCTTCGGTATTGACGGCCGTACGCTGCCACGCCGGTGCGATCCACGTCGATCCGATCTCGACCCTGCGGTTGGCGCGATCAATATTCATGAACCGTGTGCTGCCGATCGTCTGGCCCGAACTTCGCTCCACCGTGGCAAACACCACCGACTCGCCGCGCTCCTGCTCGCTGAAAGCCTTCTCGATCAGCCGCTGGAAGTCCTCCGGGGTTTTCATGGAGTAGGGAATCCATCGGAAGATGTTTTCCAGATCGCCCTTCGCAACTTGCCAGAACAACTCCGCATGCTCGCGCCGAATTGGTTCAAGGCGTACCACGGAGCCTTCCAGCGTCAGCGGTAAAACGATGTTCAGAAAACCCATGTTTTCCCCCCAGACAACCCTTCGCGGTCGAGTAAGAACGCTACCATTATCTTGCATCTTGGTGTCTTTTCCGGCATCTGAACTACAGCGCGGAGTCGGCCACATCCCCTATTCAAGCGATGAACTGTCCCAACAAGACGGTTATTGACCTGCTATCCTCCCACCGCCGGCAGGCGCAAGGGGATGAATCATGAGACGCCTCATCATGTGGAACGTGGTCACGCTCGACGGCTTTTTTGAAGGGCCAGAGAGCTGGGATCTTGCCTGGCACAAACATGCCTGGGGCGAGGAACTGGAGCGCTTTTCGATCGAGCAATTGCGATCGGCCAGTGCACTCCTGTTCGGCCGCGTGACTTACGAGGGTATGGCCCGGTACTGGACGTCCCAGCAGGGTGAAGTCGCGGACTTCATGAACAATCTCCCCAAGGTCGTTTTCTCAAGAACACTACAAAAAGCGGACTGGAAGAACACGACCCTGCTCAAGGACCACGCCGAGGACGAAGCAGTAAAGCTGAAGCAGCAACCGGGCAAGGACATGTTCATCTTCGGAAGTGCCGCATTGTCGTCGGCGCTCATGCAGCATAACCTGATTGATGAGTATCGCCTTTGTATCGCTCCGGTGCTCCTGGGCCGCGGGCATCCCCTGTTCAAAGAGAGCTCCGAGAGCGTTACGATGAAACTGCTGGAGGCCCGGCAATTGAAGAACGGCTGCGTGATCGCGCGCTACCGGCCTCAGAACGCTCCGGGCCGCTCGACGTAATTGAGGATTCCGCATTGAGGAGTCAGTTTGAGTCATAGCTGGTCGGCAGGCACCAGGCACTTGAAGAATCACCGTAAACCCCGTATGAGTAGTCTGAACAAACGGTCGATGGTTTCACACGTCCAACAGGAAGCCATGGAGCGCGCCTTGACAGCCCGATGTCCGGAGACGGTCCAGTGAAGGCTCACTGTTTCCCCTTCTCGCAAATCCCGCACACGACACGCCTCTTCGCCGACTTCCTGGCGTACTCGCCCCAGGTGCAACCCTTCTATCCAAGATCGCCTCACTTCGCGGCATGGCTGAATGAAGAAGCTCCAAAGGCTTCCTACGATTCCTCACGCCGCCAGCGCGTCGCTGACATCCTTGAGCGCCAGAACAAATCTTGGGGCGCGTTCGCGAAAACTCTTGCCAATCTCGACCGCCTGCGTCACGGCGCGGTCGCGGTTGTGACCGGACAGCAGGTCGGACTGTTCGGCGGCCCGATGTTTTCCATCTACAAGGCGCTCAGCGCAGTCAAGCTCGCGGAAGAAGCGACCGCCGCCGGTGTGGATTGTGTGCCCGTCTTCTGGCTTGCCACGTACGACCACGATCTCGCCGAGGTGAATCACGTTTCTCTGCCCGGGCCAGATGGCGTTCTCGAGACGCTCACGACATCAAGCCACAGCATTCCGGGCGCGCCCGTCAGCGCCGTGCCGCTGGGCGAAGAGATTCTGCCCGTCTTGGACCGCGCTTCAGCTCTACTGGGCGACACCGAGGCGACAAGGCTTCTCCGCGAGACCTACCGCCCCGATGAAACTCTCGGCACCGCCTTCGCGCGCCTGTATGCCAGGTTGTTCGCCGACTGGGGCGTAATCGTGCTCGACGCCTCAGACGCGGAGTTGCACCGTGTGGCCGAACCGATCTATCGCGCCGCCATCGAGCGAGCCAGCGAACTGGCCGCGGCGCTGCTGGCGCGGGGCGAGGCTCTGGAGTCAGCAGGCTATCACCAGCAGGTGAAGGTCACGCCGTCGTCGGTTTTGCTCTTCACCTTGCAGAACGGCTCCCGGACGGCCATCCACCGTCTCGGCCAGAACGCCGAGTTTGTGATTGGCAGCGAGGGCGGAACGGAAAAAGCTTCAACAGCCGAGCTGCTGCGCCGCATCAGCTCCGTTCCTGAACAGTTCAGTCCCAATGTGCTGCTGCGGCCTGTCGTGGAAGACTATCTCCTGCCCACCCTAGCCTACACGGGCGGCGCCGCCGAGACCGCTTACTTCGGGCAAGCCGGCGCTGTCTATGAAGTGCTGCTGGGGCGCGTGACGCCCATCATTCCACGCTTTTCGGCCACCATCGTCGAACCGAAAATGCAACGCCTGATCGAACGTCACGGAATCACTGTGCCGGACGTATTCGGCGGTTCCGACTCGCTGCGCCAGAGACTCGCGGCGCACAGCCTGCCCGAAGATCTGCAGTCCGCGTTCGACAAGGCAAAAGAATCCCTGGACACCCACCTGTCCGCGATCAAAGCGAAGCTTGCCAGGCTTGACCGCACGCTAGTAGACGCCGCCGAGACTGCCGTCTCAAAAATGCACTACCAGCTCGAGCGTCTCTACACTCAGGCTGCCCGCGCGGAACTGCAAAAAGGCGAACTCGTCAGCCGCCACGCGGAGACTCTCAGTCAAGCCCTTTACCCCGAAAAGGGTCTACAGGAGCGAAGCATCGGCGGCATCTACTTCTTGGCCCGCTACGGACATGACCTTCTGCACCAGCTCTACGACGCGATCCAGTCGGATTGCAACGATCATCAGATTGTGGAGTTGTAAAACGGTCCTCTGGGAGCGGGGTCTCGCCCGTTCGGTCTGGCGAAGCTCGGCGGCCGGTGGGCGCGTCAACGAAACATGGCGGTCACGGCTCTACTTGCTCTCACTGGTTGCCAGATACGTCCCCAGCCCGATCATGATTGCGCCAGTCACAGTTCTCTGCCGCCGCCGGAAGGTGGCGGACGAGCGAATGCGCTCCCCGAGGGGCCCAGCCAGCGTGATCACAATCAAGTCCGCCGTAGTGTTCATCACCACCGACATCGTTCCCAGCGCCACAAACTGCAGGAAGACGTGGCCCGAGCCGCGGTTCACGAACTGCGGAATGAACGAGAGAAAGAACAACGCAGTCTTGGGATTCAGAACCTCTGTCGCCACACCCTGCCACAGCGGATTTCGCGCAGGCTTTGCTTCCTGATGCACGTCCCGCGGTATCTCTTCTGCGCTCGCCTTGTCTTTCCGCGCGTCGAGAATCATTCTCACGCCCAGAAAACACAGATAGGCTGCGCCGACATACTTCACCGTAGCGAACGCCATGGCCGACTTCGCTAGAACAATCGACACGCCCAGCGCGGCCGCGAATACATGCACCATGCCTCCGAGAAACGTGCCCAGCGCCGACAGCACGCCTTCGCGTTTTCCGCCCGCAAGACTGCGGGCCAGAACATAGAGCATTCCGGGGCCGGGGGCGATCGCCAGCAGCACGGCCGCCGTCAGAAAAAGAAGGAATCGAGTGGAGTCGAACATGCTTTTTGCTAACCTCGTCGGTTCTTGTTACTTCTTGAGCCAGCCTTCCAACTCCCTGAGCGATTCTACCCGCGGCAACCCCCGCTCGCGGTAGGCCCCCGCTACGTCGAACAACACCGCCTCCATCCCTGCATTGTTCGCCCCGACATAATCCACCGAATACACATCTCCCACATATAGGCTCTCCGCAGGCTTCGCCCGCATCTCGTGCAGCGCTGCTGCAAAAATTTTCGGATGCGGTTTCTCATGCCCCACGATTCCCGAATCCGTGATGCTTTGAAAGCAATCTGCAATCCCGCAGCGCCGCAGAACCGCGTCAATCCGGCCATCGGCATTCGAAATCACGGCAATCGCGTAGTCCTGCCGAATCCGTTCCAGGGCATCGCGGGTTCCGGGCAGAATCTGGTCCCAGTTGGCCGAGTCCTGGGTATTCTCGACCAAGGCGTGGCGCACGCCGTCGTCCAGGGCGTCGAGTTCTTCCAGCAGATAAGTGTGGAAAGTCCACCAGAAGCCGCGATCCACCTTGCCGCCCATCATGCCTTGATCGAATTCCTGCTTGGTGCGCCGCTCCAACGCCTGCCATCGCTCCAAGGTGGGATGCCGGCTTGCCGGCAGTGGCGCCAGCATTCGCGCCCGGTTAGGGAAGAGCAGGGTATTGCCTACGTCGAAGAAAATGAAACGGCGTTTGGCCATGAATCCATATTAACCAACAGCGAGGACTTGCGCGTCCTTAACCAGAAAGTTGCCGCTTGTCTTTCTACCTCGTGACCAACCTTGAACGAAGATGTAATATCCAGTATCCGGCCTTCAGATTGACCTCTGTATGAGGCCTTGGTATAAGGCTTGGACCGTCCCCGCTCACATGGCACTCAATGCTGCAGCAACCAGCGCTTCGCACTTCACCCGGAGTACCCGGGCCGCACTCGCCGCTTACCCGGTCGCACGCGCCCACGCCGCCGTGTTCTTCGGCGTCGCCACAGCTCTGCTCTATCGGGGGTCGCGCCAGGATATCTACAACATTCTCTGGGCGGTAGTGTTCGGCTTTGCCACCCTGAACATTCTGAGCCTGGCCGCCAGGCGCTTCGATCCGGGCCGCCGTGGCCTCACTTTTGGGGAATTGATGGCCGTGTTGGTGGTGTTGATCTCGATCTTTCTGCTGGGCTGGGAAATGCTGAACTTGTTCCATATCTTCCCCATCAAACTCAAGCGCTGAAGCAGGGGCCAGGGGGCAGGGCCCAGAGGACAGAGCATCGACATCAACGTTCGGGCGCAACCGTCCGCGTAAGTTGCCAGCAGATCATCCGCCCCCTAATTCCCTGACCTCTGACCTCTGACCCCTGACTCGTGACCCCTGTTTTGCGGTATGATTCGCACACATGGCGAAGAAATCCCCCAACTTCGAAGTGACCTGTCCCTGCTGCAGCGCGGTGCTGAAAATTGATACCGCAACCCGCGCCGTCATCGCTCACACCGCTGCCGTGAAGCCGAAGACGTTCAATGATATGGAAGCCGCAGCCAAGGCCATGAGGGAACAAGACAGCCGCCGCGAATCCATTTTCCAGCAGTCGGTAGAAGCCCAGAAGCATGCCTCGGACCTGCTGGAGAAGAAATTCCAGGAGGCGCTGAAGAAGGCGAAAGAGACTCCCGACACCGGCAAGCCGATTCGCGATTTCGATCTCGACTGACTGGCCGCGATGAGTCCTCCGAGCATGAGTCGCCCCCTTCTTCTCGGCCACCGCGGCGCGCGCGCCTTCAAGTCAATCCCGGAGAATACCCTGGCCTCGTTCGACCGCGCCCTCGCTGATGGCTGCGACGGTTTCGAATTCGATGTGCGGCTCACTGCGGACGGTCAAGCCGTCGTGTGTCACGATCCCAAAGTTGGCGGCCTCGAGATCGCCCGTGCCACTGCGCAGCAACTGCCGACACTGCCTCGCTTGCCCGATGTTCTCGAGCGCTACCACCGGGCCTTTCTAGATATTGAACTGAAAGTTCCCGGGCTGGAGAGAATCGTCATCGAAGCTTTGAGAGGCCGCCAGCCTCGTAGATTCCTGGCGTCGTCCTTCCTGCCGGACGTGCTGACAACGCTTCATGCCGCGGACGCGACCGTTCCCCTGGGCCTGATCTGCGAGACCAAAGCGCATCTGCGCGGCTGGAATCAGGTCCCGATCCAATACGTGATCGCTCACCGCACACTCGCCACACAGGACTTGATTGCTGAGATGCAAGCTGCGGGCAAGAAGGTGATGGTTTGGACGGTCAACGCAGCCGCGGAGATGAAGCGATTCCCAGCCTGGGGAGTTGACGGCATTATCTCCGACAATACGACCCTCCTCTGCCGGACGCTGACTGCGTAGAGGCTGTCGAGCTATCCCGTAACGGGGAAAGGTCAATGCATTATGAGAGAGCGGCCCTGCTTGAAGGTGGGCAAATCAGGTAAAGGATGAGACTGTACCTTGAGGGAAAGACTCCGTTGAGCGCGATGTTCTTTCCCCCAAGGAGGCA
>Ga0181530_10001377_pt1 | contig 30628 bp, 26 predicted proteins | sample PEATcosm2014_Bin_42_FD_119769 | JGI IMG/M metagenome (GOLD analysis project Ga0181530, IMG submission 119769) | Peatland microbial communities from MTU Mesocosm Facility, Houghton, MI, USA - PEATcosm2014_Bin10_60_metaG | ecosystem: Environmental > Terrestrial > Soil > Wetlands > Peat | place...
GATTCTTCGATCAGCACTTCGTGAACGGGCGAGAGATCGAGTCCGCGGGCGAGCAGCTCCAGCAGCTCTTCGCGGTTGTAGGCGATGCCGCCGCCGGTGCCGCCGAGGGTGAACGATGGCCGCAGAATTACCGGGAAGCCGATCTTGCTGCTGAAGTCGATGCCATCTTTCAGGTTGTTGACCAGCGACGATTTTGGGACATCGAGGCCGATGGCAGTCATCGCGTCCTTGAACAGCAGGCGATCTTCGGCCTTCTTGATTGCGTCGAGCTGCGCGCCGATAAGCTGCACATTGTACTTTTCGAGCACGCCGCCGTCAGCCAGCTCGACCGCGAGGTTCAGAGCGGTTTGTCCGCCAACGGTAGGCAGGAGGGCAAACACGCCGGACCTGCCGGTGGTCTCCAACATGTCGGCTTCGACGCGGATGATTTCTTCCAGGTAGGTGCGGGTGAGCGGCTCGATGTAGGTGCGGTCGGCCATCTCCGGGTCGGTCATGATGGTGGCCGGATTGGAGTTGGCCAGCACGACTTCGTAGCCTTCGGACTTGAGCGCCTTGCAGGCCTGCGCGCCGGAGTAGTCAAACTCGGCCGATTGACCGATAACGATGGGCCCCGAGCCGATGATAAGCACTTTCGCGATGTCGTTGCGGCGTGGCATCTACTTAGTCTTTCAGCACCGAATGGTCTTGAAGGGTCGCGCCTTTAGGCGCGACGTAAAGCTGCTCTTTCGTGAGTGGCTTTAGCCACTGGGGGACTTCGTCTTTCGATCTGCCGGGGAACGCCGAGCAATATGGATAATCGGAGGCGCTCTCCACTAGTTTGCGACCGACTGGATTGCGGTAAATATATTCAACATGAATCTGATAATCCTCAGCATCGCGAATCCGATGATCAGAAAAACCGATCTGCCAAATCTCCATTGAGGACTGCAGTTTCTTTTTCACTCGATAAGAAAATCCGCCCTTGATGAATTGAACTGCTCGCTCCAGAGTCGCCGATGGCGTGATCAGGTTGTGGAAATGCTCAGGCATAAGAACATATTCGTGCAGCAAGTAGGCGCGTCCGCGATAGAACTGTAGGGTTTCGAGGAAAAGCTCGGCCCATCTCTCATTTCGAAAAAGCCCCCGCCTCTGCCAGGTCTGAGAAGTGACAAAGTATGTCTGGCCAGCGGCCGTTTGCTGTCGAGTCGGTCTCAAATCGAGGTCCCTCAGGGGCTAAAGCCCCGATTGTTATTGCCCTTTACGGCGCGCCTAAAGGCGCGCCCCTTCACTGCATAGGTGCTGTTTTGGATTTCATTCCAGCTTTTCCAAATAGTGCCGAGACCACCAGAGGGTTGTCTTGCGCGCTGACCAGCTCAATTCCGGCTCTCAAGTACGCTGCCTCGGTTGTTTGATAGACTTCCGCCCGCTGAAATGGCATCAGCTTCCGGTTTTCTTGTTTTGTGACTAAGTTGAAAGTTCCGAGGTTCTGCTGATACATCAGCATCAAAGACTCCTGGCTGAGCTGATCCAAGCTCAGTTGCAGCAACCGAGCGCCGGCAATCTTCCTGGGGATATTGTGATCCCTACTCAGTTTGCCATCGGGTAAGCTGGCAAGAGCATTCACCGAGATCTTTCCAGTCCACAATTCCCTTGGTTGAGGCAAGTACCAAATCGCAGCTCCGAGCAATGTCTCAATGAGTCGTCTCAACTCTTTATCGCCTGCTCCGCTGTCATAAACAGGCTTCAGCGAGCGAACAACAACCGCAAGAGCCGCCAATTTCTCTGCCAGCCGCACTGCTGTTCTTGAGCCTTGTCCAAAATTGCTCACTTCTTCCACTCCTCCATCATCTTTACAAAATCCTTGAACAGGTAGTGCGAGTCGTGCGGGCCGGGCGAGGCTTCCGGGTGATATTGCACGCTGAAGAGCGGCAGCGCGCGATGGCGCAGACCCTCCAGCGTGTTGTCGTTCAAGTCGATGTGCGTCAGGTCGACCTCGCTGGGGTTCAGCGAATCGGGATCGACCGCGAAGTTGTGATTGTGGGCGGTGATCTCGACCTTGCCTGTTGCCATCTGCTTCACCGGATGGTTGCCACCGTGGTGGCCGAACTTCAGCTTGTAGGTCTTGCCGCCGAGCGCCAGCCCGATCAACTGATGTCCGAGGCAGATGCCGAAGATGGGCACGCGGCCCATCATCTGGCGAATGCTCTCCTGCGCGTAAGTCACCGGCTCGGGATCGCCCGGGCCATTCGACAGAAAGACGCCGTCAGGCTTGAGCGCGAGCACGTCTTCGGCGCTGGTCGTCGCCGGCACCACAGTCACGCTGCAACACTCGCCAACCAGCCGGCGAAGGATGTTGTGCTTGATGCCGTAGTCGTAGGCGACGACGTGGTGCTTCGGCGCAGCGTCCTTCACACCCACAACTTCAGTGGGCTCATGCGAGCGCACACCTTCGTCCCACTGGTAGACACTGCGCGTGGTCACCTCTTTTGCCAGGTCGGTGCCGTCCATCTTCGGGATGGAGCGCGCCTTCGCGATCAGCTTATCGGTGTCGGTCTCGAGCGTTGAGATCACGCCTCGCATGACGCCGTGGTCGCGCAGATGGCGCACCAGGGCGCGAGTGTCGATTTCGGCGAGCACGGGAACCTTATAGCGCTCCAGATATTCCTCGGCGACCTCCTGCGAGCGCCAGTTGGAGCTGACACGCGAGAACTCGCGCACGATCAGGCCCTCGATGTAGGGACGCGTGGATTCGTTGTCGTCGGAGTTGGTGCCGTAATTGCCGATTTCAGGATTGGTGAGGACTACGATCTGGCCGGCGTAGGAGGGATCGGTAAAGATCTCCTGGTAACCCGTGATGGAGGTGTTAAAAACAACTTCCCCGTAGCATTCACCTTTCGCGCCGTAGCCTTTGCCGCGGAAGATGCGCCCATCTTCCAGCGCAAGGATTGACTGCATTGCGTCTCCGGGGAGTGGATTTTAGTAATTTTAGCAGGGAATGCGCGCGGGCATAAGAGGGGGGACGCGGGAATCGTGCGGTGCACAATCCGTGGTGCAGATCAGCCGAGCCTTCAAAGGCTGCTCCGCTGATCCGTTATCGGCGGCGAGGCTTTCCCTTTTGGGAATCGGCGGCGAGAAAAGTGTCTATTGATAGCTTGCGGATCAGGCTTCGGATGTATGCTGCTCTCGACGATGAAATGTACGTGGAAATCTCTGGAGACATGTCATGATGAGATTTGTTTTGGTGGCTTTAATATCGCTTATTGTTGCTGTGCCGGCATTCGGCAAAACCTACAAAAGCACCTATCCCGACTCCTGTAGCGACCTGTGGCCGGCGGTCAAAGACACCCTCAGCAATCCGGACAACTACGCCGTTACCGGGACTGACGATGCCAAGATGCACGCTGACTACGATCCGAAGCACGCCGCTCATGTCAACGTCTCGGGCGCGCTGCTGCAGCGTAAGAATCACGTCACCCTGGTACCGAAGGGGACAGGCTGCGAGATGCAGGTGGTGTCGAACTATAGCGGATGGGAGCACAACGACCAGGGCGACTTCAAGACGCGGGTGGACGAGTCGTTGGCCAAGCTAAAGGGGGCGAAGCCTGCCGAGCCGGCCAAACCGGCGGACGCAGGTAAATGATGGAAGAAGCGGGGCCCGGTCCTGCGAACAAACTATTTCGTCCAGATGCCGAGCAACCCGGCCAGCCAGGCGGCAACGCAAGCCAGAATTACGGCGATCAGGATCCAGTCTGGCGGGTCGATCGGTCTTTCAGCGGCGGCGGCCTTGCGCTTCCAGGGCTTCAGGATCGATGCCACAACGCCGAGAGCAACCGGGCCGCCGAGCAATAGCAAGGCGTCTTCCAGCGTGTTGCCGAGATCGACGCGCCGGGTGATCGCGTCGATGATTGCGATCGCCAGAAATCCCACGGTGAAGACTTCCAGCCACTCCAACCTGCTACGGAGCTTGGCGACGATGTTCGCACGCTCTTCGGTGAGCCGTGTTTGCTCAGCCAGTTGCTGACGGCGCAGATGTTCGGTTGCGGTGTGGTTCAGATCGCGCAAAGTCGCGAGAAATTGGTCAATGCCGATGGCATCGGAGAAGCGGCGGACGAGATCGCGATCCGGTAAAGTCAGAGCGTGTTTGACCTGAGCGGCGCGGCGGGTAAGCTCCTCGCCACGGCCAACGATTGCCTCCAGGGGACCTGCGGCATCGTTGTCTGGGGATGGCCGAGCCGCATGGGCCGGGGTTTCGGAGCTGAGGAGCTCCGCATCCGCGGCCAACTGGTCGATATCGCGGAGCAGCGAGACGATACCGGCAAAATCCTCGCGGAACGCGGGAGTCTGACGATCGGCGGGCGAAGACGCGCCGGGGCCAGAGAAATATTTCTGCGCCACTGCAATGCCTCGATCTCCCCAAGCGCCGACGCAATCGGATGTCACAACCAGATGACGCTCGGTGAAGTCGGGCGGCTCTACGCCCGGCCGTTCGGGATAGAGCACCTGCCATAGCGTCCCGCCGATTTGCTCGGCCAGGCCGCGTCCGGAATTGTCTCCTGAAAAAATTGGGACGTCCGCCCGCAGACGGATTGAGGCAAAACGAAAATAGTTCGGCGGCGGCGGGGGAATTTGCAGCGGCGCGTTGAGATCGAACTGGCGTGGGGCATTGTTCGGATGGTCTTTGGCAGCCGGGAAATCGACAACCGTCAGTTGCGGGCCGGCGACCAAGGACTCCGCGGAAAAGACGAGACCCTCAAGCTCGGTGCGAACTTCTTCGACGATGGCGTCGTCGCGCAAGTCGCTGCGGGCGCCCGGCGGCGCGATCACGGTTCCGGGGTTGGGCGTCCGGACGGCGAGCCCGAAGCTGTTCGGTCCGCCGAACCAGGGATCGGCGAGAAGCGTTCCCATCGCCGTGCGCTGGTCCACGCTCCGTGTGACATGGAAAGCGACTGGCGCATCTGATGGTTGCTCTTGTCTCCGCAGGGCTTCCACTTCCTTGGTCTGGAGGCGCGACCACACGGTGTAGAGATGACGGTCATTGGCGCGCTCGGGATCAATTGAAAAAACGTAGTCTGACTTATTGAGGGTCCCTGCGGGGCGGCCGCTGGAAGCGGCGATTGCGGTAAACTCAAAACCCGCGCCGAGCGCGGAATTTTCCAGGTCGAGCCGGGCCCATTCCTGAAACAAGAGCGACTCTGGATCGCGAAGATAAATACCGCTGGTGGGAATGCGAAAGGTGTCGGCCAGCAGAAGATGCTCAGCATCCACCTCCTGCGATTTGCCCTGCTCTTGCAGCAGAGCAACTTGCTTCGGGCTTTTGAAGAATTTCGGGAAAGGCGCCTCGGATTGGGGCAAATAGACGGTTGCCTTGCGGGCGCGGCGGACATCACGCTGGTAGGCTTCGGCCTCGCCGTCCAGCATTGCAAGCTCGGGAGCGAAGACGGCGCTGTCCTCCAGCACGGAATCGAAAATGGGGTTGAGGTGGTTTTGCAGCAGGGACGCCCTGACCTGGTCAAAGAACTCGGTGGCGCCGCTGGTCTCGCTGAGGTAGTCGCGGCCACGTTTCATTGCTGCGCAGAGAATGGAATGCAGCGCGCGCTGCCGTGGACAGGAGATGCGGCGGCGGGAATCCAGGGCCGAGGCGAAGCTGGCAAGCAGCAATGGCCAGCGATGTTCGGCCGGTAGCCGGTTGAGATCGGGGTTGAACCAATCGATCTTTGATATGGGTATCGGCGTGTACGGAAGATCGAGCCAGCCGTCGGGATGCAAGCCATAGCTCTGCCAATCAACTATTGCGTTCGGGGCCTCAATGATCCAGCGTGCCAAATACATGGAGCAAAAAGCATCAAAATCGGGCTGCTTGTGCGTGACCAGCCATAAGACGCCGCCGTGGTGCTGAACAAATCTGTCGCGGATGAGTTGTGCCTTGTGGAGCACAGCGGCTGAAGCTGACGGGAACTGGCCATTGCCGGAGAAGTGGTGATCGATGATAACCAGCGGATCATTACTTCCCCAGCAAGTGCCGCCGACGTCGGTGACGAGTTCGTTGGCAAATAGGGTTGCCGGAGATTGGGCCGCGGCGCCGACGTCTCGAAGTCGAGGATCGTTGGTGAACACCGTCCCGAAATCGACGTACCGATACCTGAAGGTGAGCGCCATTTGCCTGGCTCAGAGGAAATCCGGGCGGGAGCGGGAAAGAAATTTTAGCACGCGAAGGTGAGGGAAACCTAGCAAAGCTCGCAAGGCCGGCGAAAAGCGGGTCCCTCGACTCCTCGCCCGAAGCGGGCTCGTCGCTCGGGATGACACATTTAAAGGAGTTGCAAACGACGCAGCTAAAGCTGCGCCCCTTCAAAACACGCCGAAGCCGAGTTTTTCAGCGGCCTGCAAAAGTCACGCCCTGATACAACCCAAGAACGATTTATGAAACGACCTATAGTCACCACGTTACAACTCGGGCTCGGTCTCGCTCAGCAGGGACTCGGTAATCTGGAGCCACTCCTGCTCGAACGAGCTTTGAGCCGGAGTCTTATCAGCCCGCCTGTACCAATAGCCTGCATTGGAGGAGTCGCCTTCCTTGCGGTGCAGGTAGGCATGGACCCAGGCGCCGGCGGGACCTTCGTCCTGCTGTGCGGACTCGTGAGCGCGATTCCAGTCGCCCTTGGCATCCCACCATAATCCGGCGAGGGCAAAGTTAAGTTGGCTGGGCGGCGCGTCGTGAAGCAGGGAGTCGCGAAATTCTCGCAAGGTCATGAGGAATAGATTAGCAGGACAGGATTAATCTAGAGTGAACCCAGGTTAGCGTCCAGAAGAAGGACGCGAACCTGGGGCACCGGCTCGGTTGCGATAGGAAGAGCCATTTCGGACGGCCTAAAGGCCGTCCCCTTCAAGACAGTTCTAGCTGGTGGGGATGGCCGCAGCGTCGCCGACAAAATCCACCGCGGGTTTGTGGGGAATGATACCGGCGGCGTGACCCATTTCCAACAGCTTGTTTATAGCCTCGCGGCCGTCTTTGCCGTAGTCCAGGGTGCGCTCGTTTACATACATGCCGACGAACTTGTCGATCATCTGCGGCTCCAGATCGCGGGCGAACTGACCGGCATATTGCAACGCCTCCTCACGATTATCGAGGGCGTAGCGAATGCTGTCGCGCAAGGCGGCGCAGCAGGCAGCCGTCAGTTCAGGACCCAGATCGCGGCGGATGGCGTTGCCGCCCAGAGGCAGCGGCAAACCCGTCTCATCGCGCCACCATTTGCCCAGATCCAAGATTTTGTGCAGCCCTGACTTGTTAAACGTCAGTTGTCCTTCGTGGATAATGAGCCCCGCGTCGTACTTACCCTCCAGCACGTTAGGAGTGATCTGGTCGAAGGGAACAACTTCGGTGGCGATCTCGGGGGCAAACAGCTTGAGCACGAGGTACGCCGTGGTCATGGTTCCGGGCACCGCGATGCGGTAGTTTGCGATCTCGTCGAGCGGGATACCGCGTGCGGCGACGATCATGGGGCCATAGCCCTCGCCGACGCTGCCTCCGGTGGGCATCAGCGCGTATTTGTCCTGAATGTAGGGATAGGCATGAAAGGATATGGCGGTGATGTCGTAGAAACCTTCCAGGGCCTTGCGATTGAGGGTCTCGATGTCACAAAGGGTGTGGGTGAACTTCAGGTTGGGGACGCGAATCTTGCTGGTCGCCAGGCCATAGAACATGAAAGCGTCGTCAGAGTCGGGGCTGTGTGCGACTTTGATTTCGCGAAGGCCATTTCTGGAACCAGGAGTCATAAGAATGCAGTCACTCAGGCGCTTGCCGAAGTTCAAGATTACAGGTTGCGAAAAATCACCGCAAACAGGTCTACAGCTTGGGGCGCAAGCGAAGAGCGGCTGCCGCGGCGATCAAGACCTTCGACACTTCGGCAAAGAGAAACGGATACAGGCCAAAGAATGCAGCCTGCCGCCAGCTATGGGTGATGACGGCGAGCCAGCCGATGCCGGCGGCAAACAGAACGGCTTCGGCGACGGCCGCGCCCGTCAGATTGCGAGTGAAGCTCGGCCGGCCGTGCTCGGCAATCCAGCCGGCCAAAAACGCGATGACCGGATAGGCCCACAAATATCCGCCGGTGGGACCGAGCATTTGGGCAAAGCTGCCTGGGCCCGATGAGGCGAAGACCGGCAATCCCATCGCTCCCCAAGACAAGTAGAGAGCGGCGGCGGCGAATCCGCGACGGCTGCCGAGCGAAAGTCCTACCAGCAGCACTCCGAAGTTGGCCAGGGTGAGGGGCACCGGCGTGAAGGGCAGCGGCACGGCCAAACGCGCGCAAACGGCGATGACCGCGCTGGCGCAAATTACGATTGCGGTTTGCTTGACCAGGCCGAGCGGTTGCTCTGCGACCTGCGAATCGATATGAAGTGCTTTGGACATTTCAGCCTCCCAAAATTAGACCTGCTGCGGGCGCTGCTCTTAGACGGCGTCTTTCATCTCCGGACGAGCGTTTTCTGGATCGACGTTCTCCGGACGGGCGTTTCCCGGATGAACCTGGGCCGTGATCGGCGCCTCCTGCCCAACAACCTCAGGCGGAGGGACGGTCGCAGCCTGCTCGCGAAGGTGCCGCTTGACGCGGAAATGTATCGCCAGAACCACGGCGACAACGGCCGCAGTGCACAGCACCAGGACCGTGAAGAAAACTTTGATCGCCACAGAAACTTAGGATATCAGAAGGCGGAGCCGTATAAGAAAATCGCTTGCCACGCCGGTCAAAAGCAGATCCCTCAGCGGCGCTCGGTCGCTCCGCTCCTTCGCGCGGCTTCGTGATCACGAAACAGGGAGAAAGCCGCTGCCGGCGCGGCTGAAGCCGCGCCCCTTCAAATCAGGATGTCACCGGAGCAACACCGTCTCTGAAGCCGGCTGTCCTTTACCTCTTTAGGGAGACCCCGATCAAGTCAACGCGAAGTCCCTCAGCGGCTAAAGCCGCATTGATATTGCGGCATTTACGGACGGCCTGAAGGCCGTCCCCTTTCAAAACCCGACTTAATCAGAGCTTCCTTAGAACGTGATGGTGACTGCGATCGCGGGGCCGGGGCGCGAGAGGTCGTATAAGTAATACCCATCGTCGGTGTAATCAAGATATACGTCGTCGGTTTCGTACCAGGTATCAGGCCACGTCTCCGGCCAGGGATCGATGAATGTGACCCAATAGCCGTCGTACTGGAAGCGGGGATATCCGCCTACGAAGACCAGGGGCAGGCCGTAGATGCGGAAGTAATGGCCCCGCCCGAAGTAGCGATTGAAGCGGTCTTGAGGTACGCGATAGCCGTTATAGCCGCCACGTTGGGTCCAGGTGCGGTGATCGTTACTCCAGGAAGCGGCGCGAGACTGGGCGAAACCGCTGTGTACCTGGCCCTTGTGTTGTGGGACGCCGCTGGGGTGGACGCCGCCATAGGTAGTCTTGCTGTTGGCCTGGACGCCGCCGTGATAGGCGCCGCCGTAGCTGGGCTGCGGTTTTGCCTGACTTGGCGCTGGCCGGCTCGTCTGGTGCGCTGGTGGCTGATGCTGAGCGGGCTGTTGATGCTGCTGTGCCGATTGCGGTTTCCCTTGCTCCTTACCCTCCTGTTCGTGTTGTGCGTAGGCCGGGGCAGTGGTGGCAAGCAGCAAGAACAGAATTATGGTGCTGATAACGCCAGATGGTTTCATTTATCTACGCTCCTTTGGATCGCAAGTAGTCGGTTGACGCTTAGCCGGGACCTTTCTTGAGATCGGCTCGTCCCCATACTACTACTGCAAGCGGTTCCCGGAGCAAAGACTGCGCCTCCGAATGACGGACGCGAACCCGGGGACACCGGCAACTAGGATCGAAATTGCTATTGACTTCCGCAGGAGACCGTAGCACAATCCAGCCCACCACGGCATTTTTGACCTCGTAAGCGCCATGAGCTCGGCTGCATCAAGAGCAACACCGGAGCCAAATCCGGAGGTGCACCTTTCCACCGGATCCCCGCCTGTTCGATCGGCTGAGGAGGCGGCGGATGCTGGTGCGCCGAAGCGATCTCCTGAGCAGGGCACGGTTACCGTCCACCCAACCAAGCCTGGCAAACATTCTCTTCTGGAGAAGCTGGAGGACTCTCTCTCCGGGCCTCTAATCGTGAGAGTGATCGTAATAGCCCTGGTCGTGATGGGCGCGCTTGCTGTTTCCGTCACGCAACTGCGTGAAGCATGGGAAAAATGGCGCGTACATCCGGTCTATACGGAGCCTGACCTGGCCGAACTCACGGGGGCCTTTGACGCTCGCGTCTCAGAATGCAAGCAGGACAAGGACAAATGCATTGCGGCGGCACTTGATGAGCTGCCGCAGAAGGTGCAATCGAAGCCGGGTGACTATGCTGTTGCCGAGGGGCTTTTTGCCGACCAAGTGATGGGCGAAATTGTGCGGACGCGGCAGGAAGCAATGGATCTCTTACACAAAATTTATGGGGTAGACTCAGGGTTTCTAGCGGTCGGCATTTCCAAGCCGTCCGATCAACAGACTTTTTTCGCGGGCAGGATTCCAGAGTACCTGGCGCCGAATTACCCTGACAGCCACGAAGGCGTATTGGTCTGGAAGCTGACACCAATGCTTCCGCTAGAGGATGAAAAGCTCTATGACATCCTAAGAAAAACTGCCCCGATCAATGCGAAGGAGCAGGAGGCTGAGAAGGAATGGTTGATAGTAGATAAGCGACTAGCCCGGTGGCAGAGGAACCCGGAGGTGGTGGTGCGTTTCGCCTTAATTCCCAAGGGCGGGTACTCGGGATGTCTGGGCCGGGCAGCGGCCCATGAGGTATTTGTCGACGATTTCGGGTTGATGAGGGCCTATGGCTTCACGCTGAAACAAGCGACGAAGATGTCTGGATATCCGCTCCCGCCGAATGAACAGCGTGAGCTTTACGCGTTTGTGTTCATTCCTTCGGATCCGCAGGAGCTGCATGTGCCCACCTGGACATATGTGCTTTCGCACGTAAAGTCGGACCTCGAGGGAACCAGCCCTTGCAAACCGTCGTGAGAGGTGGGTTGTCAGCGATGACTCCTCGCACAATTGAGTTGCCTTGAGTCGCACAGACGAGTGGCCAGGGATGTCTCACCCTTGCCAACATGGCAGATTTCCGATTCAACCCTGACACATCCACTCCACAACCTCCGGGAGCGTCAAGCCTGCTGTCTCAGGTTCGCCCGCCGGTTGGGCTAACCTGGGATCGATGCTAGAGATCGAATCGAAGTAGACGACGAGAGATCATGAGTTGGGAACGTTCGGTAGGCCGGCCCGGATTTTCTCCGCCCAGGTTAGCGTCCAGAAGAAGGACGCGCACCTGGGGACCGGGCATCAAGTGAATATCCCTATCGACTTATGGGAGTTAAGGGTGCTGATCTAATTCGATCACCGAGTTAAGAATTAGCTTGCATCGCGAAGCCAAACGGGCGTAAAGTATGCGGATCTGTGGGCCCCTCCATTCGCCTTTGCGAAGCGGAAGCACAGTCTCCTCGACCCCGGTTTGCCTCCTCTTCGCGACCGCGCATTCCTAAAGACCAGTAACCTGAAGCTTCTCCTGGAGCTTCTAAGGAGCGCCGCATGAAATCTCACAAGCAAGTTTGGATTGTCGCGTTGTGCCTGATGTCAGCCAGCGTCTTAACCATCAGCCTGCGAACCCCTGCGAAGGGAGTTCTAGCCGCTCACCACTCCGTACCACGGGAGGCCATCGCCGGGCCCGCTAACCATGTGCTGGATGCTTCGATGCGAGCCGCGGCCATTTCCCGGGCTATGCTCCTGGATGACGGTCTCGGCTCTGCTTCGCGCGTCTCGGCGACTTCCATGCGAGATTCCAATCCCGCGCTACCTGATGCCGAGGAGTTCACTCTGGTTCCCCCCAACCCGGCGCAGAAAATCTACCAGACGACCCTCGCGGTGCGCTTCCCGGAATCAGCCGCCCAAACTCTGGCCTCGCAGATACCCATGACGCTAGCCAATCAGCATGTTGTTCTGCAACGCTCGGCGGATGATCCGAGCGCGTTTTCCACCCAGGTTGACTTTGACTGGACCGTGTTTCTGAAACAGCAGCAACACCGCCAACAATTGGCCAACCAGGGAAAGATGGTTCCGGTTTACCAGGGGCGCGATTTTATCCGCATGGAAAAGATGCAGTTTATAGATCCGGAAAAAATCGAGGGAGCATTGCAAACGCACCAGCCGGTTCAATTCTCGCCTCGGGAACTGATGGCAGGTGACGACGTCGCCGTCGTTCCAAGCCACCAGTTGATGATCATCGATCCGGCGGTGGTGGAGGACCCGGAGGGGGCGGCCTCACGGACCTACGATGCTTGCTTAGGTGTACAGAATCAGGGAAACCCGAACGGCGCCTGGACTTTCAAGACGCTGTGGACGGCAGTGATGAACACCTCGGACACCCAGGCATTAGAACAGGCCTTAGACGACTTCCTGTTCAACTTTCAGAACACCGATCTGACGATTAACAATTTCCAGGTCATCGCGAGGGCGGGCACAGGAACACTAGGCGGCTCGACCGGGCTGCTGCAATTCTGGCCACTGGATAATAGTCGGCAGTGCACCGAGCCCAACGGGCAGACATCTTGCCCGTCGCTGCTGGCGCCGGTGCGGTTGAATGCGATCGTAAATCGCATCGACTTGGCGGGGCAGCCCGGCGAAACCTCAAATGGTGAGCTGAGGTTTGTCTTTGGTGTCACCGCCAGTGCCGAAGGCGGGCACGCCTGCGCCAACCCACCAGCGCTTTTCAACATCATCTTCGAGTACCATGTCCCAGCTTCAATCTCAAACTGGGCAAGTCAGTGGACCAGCCTGCCGACGACAGATTTCAGCACCACTGATTACCTCCCGAAACTGCAACTAATAACCAATCAGGTCGTGACCGGCAACGAATGCACCGACAGTCAGGGTGACTCGATTAGCTGCCTTGCGCATATACGCACCAACGAAATCGACCTGGCAGAGGAACCGAACCTCATCTGGGAGCAGAGAGAGTTTTATATCTCGAGTTACGGGAGTCCTAACACCTTAACCGAGACGACAATGTCTCAGACTCCGTCGAACACTTTTAATTTTGGCGGAGCCCCCTGCAACCTACCTTCTCCACCGCCTCCGATAAACGGACTGCCCTTGTGCAACCTGAATAGCTCTCCTCCCGCAGGCGGCCCCAACACAGTCGCATCGTGGGTGAACGCAAACCAATCTGAGCTCATCACCTCGATGGGGACCCTGCCTCCGGTGATCAACGATTTTCCTTCGAACCAACCTTTCCAGGCGGGTTCAGCCCTTAACGGGTTCCTCAACACGGGCGCAGGCACGTATTGGAATGGCTGCACTCCCGGGACCGACACCAATTGCGAAGTCACGATCTTCAATGGACCTAATGGCGGTTGGGAGGCACGAAGGTTCTTCTCCTTAAACACCTGTAACGGGTGCCACGGAGCCGAGACCAATACCGCTGGTTTCCAACAGGTGGTCAATCGGAGTCCTGGACATGCATCAGGTCTTTCGAGCTTTCTGCTGGGCTGCATCAACAGCAGCGGGGGCTGCGCTACTACGGGCGGTCCCGGTGACTGCACCAGGGGGCAGTGCACGCTGGATGATCCCGGCCAGGAATCGGTGCCAGACCCGGCGAACTCCCAGAATGGCAGTCATGATTATGGCGATATCGCCAGGCGCCAGTTGAATCTTCAGAACCTTGCCAGCCCGGGCAATCAGCTCTTCTTGCCGTTCCTTCGCCCGAAGATTGGCGTCCACTGAGGGGAGATCGCTACGAGGAGAAGTGACGTTCGACGCACTTCCGTTTAAGGACCAATAGCCATGTGCCCCAGGTTCGCCCGTCGGTTGGCCTGGGGTCGATGGCCGAGATTGAATCGGGGGCGACGGCCAGGGATCGTGAGTTGGAGAATGTTCGGTAGGCCGGCCCGAATTTTCTCTGCCCAGGTTAGCGTCCAGAAGAAGGACGCGAACCTGGGGCACAAGCATCTCGAACAAGCATCTCGAATAGGACTATGCGTCGCCGACCAGAAGTTCCGCAGGCAACTTCGTTGTCTTCACGCCGCGAGGCAACTTCTTCACCGGCGCAGGTTCCAGGCTGACCTCCGTGGCCGCGATTAATGGCGGGAAGGCCAGCTCCGGTGGAGTATCAATGTCCAGTTGTTTGGGCAGAGCGAACTCGGCCTCCAGGCCGGGATAGTTGATGGCGCGAAGGTCGTCTTCCGTATTAACGGCGAAGGGGCTGCGTCCCACCCACCCCTGCATTGACTTGAGATTGGTTGAGGCCTGTTGCAGCCCGTAGAGGATCAGTCCGGCGCGCTGCGGGTCGAGGCAACCGGCGGCCAGCGCCTCCACCACCTGTATCAGCGAAGCCTGTACGGCTTGCATGTCCTCCAGCGGAGGCAGTACCAGGTTCCACGGCTTGCCTTGCGAGCGGGCCTGCGCCAGGCTGAGGCGGCGTCCGCGCCAGCGCAAATGGAAATAACAATACTTGCGGCTCCTTAGAGCAGGGGAAGTGCAGAAGGTCCCGTTTTCTTTGACGTGTTGGCAATATTTGTAAGGCATGGGTGAACTCCAAGAGAAGTAGTTAGCATTCAGCAATTAGCAATTAGCATTTGGCAATTAGCAATTAGCATTTGGCAATTAGCATTTGGCCAAAGCTAAGGGCGAAAGGCGAAGAGCGAACAGCGAACGGCGATTGGTAAGGCGGGCTCCTTAGGCGAGCTAAAGGTGCAGCGCTCGCTGGAAGATGGCCGCTGAAGGCGGCTGAGTGGCGGCGGTGGAAGTGTGTCCCACTCTGTGGGACAGACCGGCCGATACTTCTTCCATCTCTAGAATACGCGTTACGCCGGGATCGAGTAACCAAAAAATGCTGTTTATAGTTACTAAAGTAACCAGTTGTTCCCGAAACGGGAACGCGAGGCATGAGAGATCGCGGGAAAATCTGGTCGCTAAGTCCTTTGGAAAGAGGATTTTACCTATAAGTCGAATGGGGAGAGGATTTTGGCGGGAAAAATTCGGCATTTCTGATTGTTTTCAATGGCTTAGAGGGGGCGAAATAGGGGGAGTCGACAAACGGTGGTCAGTTGTCGGTTGTCAGTTGTCAGTTGCGTCGGTTGCCAGTTATCGATAGGAGAACAGCAGAATCCCTCGCGGAAGAGAACAGCAGATCCCTCGCGGACTGAAGTCCGCTCGTGATGACAAATCGGAGAGCGGTTGGTGTTACCGGCAAACCGACAACTGACAACTGACCACTGGCAACTGACAACTGACAACTGGTTTTACACGCCGACGGGAAATGGTTTGGGACTGTGTTCTTCGCCGCGCTCGCGCACCAGACTGTCGAAGCGTCCTTGCAGCAGCGACATCAATCCTGTGTACCAATATCCAAAGACAAACAGCACCAAAAATGGCACGGTGATGAAGTTCTCATTGGCGATTGCGTACCAGACGGTCAGCGCGAAATAGCCGCCGACTAGCAACTCAAGATAAGGAACGAGGCCGAGACGCTTGCGATACTTCTTTGCGGCGATGGCTTTGTCCTGCTTGCTGACGACGCGATATTTGGGCGTGCGCGCGAAGGCGCTCTGATGGCCGATGAGCGCTTCCAGCACGGCTTTGCTATTGGTCAGCGTCAGGCCGATGCCGAGCGCCATCAGCGCCGGCAAGAAGAGAAATGTGCGATACCAGGTTTTGGGGAAAAGTTCCTTCTGCGAAACGAGGTAGAAGCTGGAGATGGAAAACGTCGACGCCAGGAAAAGCGGGATGTCGATGTAGAGCATCTGAAACCATCCCTGATAAAAGCGGATGACCATCGCAGGCAACAGCAGCACGCTGAGCACGATCATCAGCGGATAACTGATGTTGGCGGTCAGGTGATACCAGGCTTCCGTCTTCTCGCGCAGGGAAACTTTCGCTCGCAACAGCTTCGGCAGATCTTTCCTGGCGCACTGGATCAGACCTTTTGCCCAGCGCGCTTGCTGCGTCTTGAAGGCGGTCATCTCGATGGGCAGCTCAGCCGGACATTCCACGTCCTGCAGATAGCGGAACTTCCAGCCGGCTAATTGCGAACGGTAACTGAGATCGGTATCTTCGGTAAGCGTGTCGTGCTCCCAACCTCCAGCGTCGTCGATGGCTTTGCGGCGCCACATTCCCGCAGTGCCGTTGAAGTTGAAGAAGACGCCAGCGCGCGAACGCCCGCCGTGTTCCAGCACGAAATGTCCGTCGAGCAGAATGGCTTCCACTTCCGTGAGGAACGAATAGCTGCGGTTGAGATGCGCCCAGCGCGTCTGCACCATGCCGATCGCGGGATCGCTGAAGTGGTGAATCACCTTCATCAGCCATTCCGGCTGAGGCGTGAAGTCGGCGTCGAAGATGGCCACAAATTCGCCGGTCGCGGTTTGCAAGCCGGCGTCGAGCGCGCCCGCCTTGAAGCCATGTCGATTGGTGCGATGGTGATAGACGATGTTGTGTCCGAGCGCGGCGTGGCGCTCGACTACGCTGCGAGCCACTTCGACGGTCTCGTCGGTGGAGTCGTCGAGCACCTGGATCTGAAGTTTGTCGCGCGGATATTCGATCTTGCAGACGCAGTCAACCAGGCGATCGATGACATACTGCTCGTTAAAGATGGGCAGTTGAATGGTGACGAGCGGCAGCTCCGCAAATCGCGACTCAGGTTCCGTGATCTTGTTCTTGCGATGCTTGTAGTAAAGATAGACAAGCTGGTAGCGATGCATTCCGTAAAGCGCCAGCAGAATCAGGACAATGAAATAAGGAATCAGCAACGCCATGTCGAAGGCGTTGGCGTGATACAGGCCCTTGAAGGTCGGATCGAGGAAATGGGATTTCAGGTAATGGCGAATCCCATGAGGTTCCGCCAGCGCGCAAGCGAGCAGGCTGAAGACAGCGTTCAGAGGCGTACTCCTTGAGCAGCGTCGCAGAGCGGCTGCGAGCGTAGCGTCAGCCGAACGTGACAAAGGCCCTACAAATCTTAGATTGTACCTGACGTGCCGGCGAAACGTGCGCTTCCCAGCAATGACGTATCTCGCGATGAGCTCCAGTTTTGAAAGGGCGCAGCTTTAGCTGCGCCGTCAGCGGTCTCTATCATTTATTATTTTGTCGTTACGAACCGGCTTCGTGACCCTTTCGCTGCCAACGTTGACTCCCACTTCATTAGGGCTAACAATAGCAAGTAGAAGCCAGCGGCCGACGGCGATGCGTATCCCAACCAAGCTATTTGCATTACTACTTTTTATGCTCAGCGGGACAGCTTGGCTAGCTGCGCAGAGCTCTTCTTCCGCTTCTTCCGCTTCTTCCACTTCTTCCGCGTCTCCAGCGCCCACATCATCCGCCGCGGCTGCGGCTCGAATAAGCCCAGCTTCCGACTCCAGCTATCCCGAGCAGGCTTACCTGTCCGCGTCGCGTTACGTCAGCCAGTACTTCGGCTTCAGCTTTGATTTTCCTTCCGACGCGCACTTGCAGCCCATCCCGCAGCCGGCCACGCGCGACGGAAGCATTCCACTTTTGCAGCTTGCCGGTCCGCCTCCGATCGACGCCGAGATTTCCATCGACGCAATTCCGACCGCCAGCGGCAAGAACCAGGATGCCAAGACGTTCTTGCGTTACGCTCTCGATCAGGAGCTGTACCGCGGCGTGGAAGAGCTGCGCGTCTTGTCGAAGGCCAGCTTTGCCGGCCGTCAGTTTTATTTGTTTGAGACGCGGCGCGGCATCGAGCAACACGTTCTGTTGGCAACCATCTCGGGCGATTACATCTTGCGTGTGCTGCTCGCGGCGCACGATGACAAAACGGTCAAGCGGTTGGAGTGGTCATTCGAGCACCTGGTATTCTTCGCGCCCGGCGATTTGCGGCAGTATCTTACGGCTGGCGCGCGGTCGTACGATGGGCCCGCAATCTCCTCCCACCAACTGGCGGTGCTGGAAGCCGATCCTCCCGCGAGCCACATCGATCCTGGAAAAATCAACGGCGACTTCTACGAGAATCCGGCCATCGGCTTCAGCTATCGCATTCCGCAAGGCTGGACGCTGGAGGCAGAAGGCGCGGTGCAGCCCGCTATCGAGCGCTACCGCGCGCAGGAAAATCTCGGCAGGCCGCGGGTCGGCCGCATCGAGCACCGCCTGATGGAGGCTTGCAGCCGCACCCTTTTCTCCGCCTGGGCGAAGCGCCCCGCAGCGGATGGCCAAATCTCCTACGACGAATTCGGCGAGGTCACGGTCTCCGCGATTTCGACCGCATGTTTTCCCCGCATGAAGTTTCCCGACAAGGCCACCGACCAGCAGGCGGCGAAGGATTTCCTCCTCCAGTTCGGTTTAACTCATCCCATCATCGACGATATGCGCGATGGCAAAGCCTTCAGCGCGGACGGCAGCGTTTTTTTGTTCCTCCATGGCACGGTCGGATTTCAAGTACAGAACGACGCACTTTCGCGGCGATTGTCGGTTGCCTTGGCGATTACTCAGCGCCGCGGATACTTGCTGACCTGGTTTTTCGCCGCGCCCCACAATCAGGAGTTGCAGGCTTTGTCCGAAGAACGCGTAATCTTCGATTCCGCTCCGCCGGTCAAAGTGGCTGATGCTTCGCAACCCGCAGGCGGAGTCGCGGGTGAGACTTCGCCGGCGACAACCACTCCCGCGCCAACGACTCCGTCGGAAGATGCTTCCAAAACGGCTGCCGCCCTGCCAGCGTCCTCTGCTGCCGGCGCCAGCAATCCGCCGGCTGATTCCAGCACGGCGCCCTCTTCCGCAGCCAGTTCTGATCAACCGCAGACCACAGACGCAACCACCGCAGCGCCTCCCACACTTCTGCGTCCGGGTGAGACGATGCAGAGCCAGCAGGGAAAAGGCGCGCCCATTTCCCGGCAGAAGTGATCGCAGTAGAAAGGCCCCAACCAAGGTTCCTGGAACTTTCCGCCCCATTTGTGATCTCATCCTTATAGGAGTTGACGAAGTAGACGATGCCCGACGAACAACAGGACCGCCGTCCCCAGCAGGCGCAGTCCGAGGAAAGCGCGCCCGAATCCCAGCAGAGCGCTGACCAGAATCCGCGCCAAGAACCGGCACAGCCGGAGAAGCTCTCCCTTCGCTCCGGTCCGGCAGGCGAAGAAATCCGCGACGTGACTTCTCGCGAGCGTGGACGCATCAATCGCCGCGAACTCCTGAAGCTGCTTCCCGTCGTCGCCGTCGGCGCGTTTGCCATCCCCAGGTTGCGAGAGCCGTTGCTAATGGATGGCCTTCACTTCAGCGATTGGGCTGCCGGCAAGCTCTTTGGGCGTCATCGGCTGGCGCAAACCTTCAGCAATAGCGCCGTCGTCCCCTTCGAGCGCTTTCCCTACAACTACTACGACGTAGTCGATCCCGACGTCGATCTGGAGCATTGGACGCTGACCGTCGAAGGACTGGTGCAACGTCCCGGCGAGTACAAGCTAGCGCAGATTCAGGCATTCCCCAAAGTGGTGCAGAACACGCGCCACGTGTGCGTCGAAGGTTGGGACGTCATCGGCAACTTTGGCGGCACGCGCGCCTCCGACTTTCTGCGCGGTATCGGCGCCGACTTGACCGCCCGCTATCTGGAAGTCGAGTGCGCCGACGGGTACTACGAATCCATCGACATGGAAACGGTGCTGCATCCGCAGACTCTCTTCTGCTACGAAATGTACGGCCAGCCGCTGGATCGCGGGCACGGCGCGCCTTTGCGCCTGCAAATGCCCACCAAGCTCGGCTACAAGCAGGCCAAGTATCTCAACACCGTTCGCGTGACCAACGTTCTTAAGGGCGGCATGCGCGGCTACTGGGAAGATCAGGGCTACGACTGGTTCGGAGGACTGTGATGGCGGCCAACGCGAACGTCATCGAGACCCCGAAACCGCAGACCATCACTGTCGCCTATGAACATCCGCTGGCGGTTCGCATCGCGCATTGGCTGAATGCGGTCGCCGTGTTGGTGCTCATCACCAGCGGGCTGCGCATCTTTCGCGCCTTTCCCAGCTTCGGTCCGAAAATTCCGCAGCAGAACTTTTGGGTCCCGCCGCCCGGAATCACCCTCGGCGGCTGGCTCGCCGGCGCATTGCAGTGGCACTTCACCTTCATGTGGATCTTTGTCGGCAGCGGGCTGACGTATGTGATCTATCAGGTCGTGACCGGCCATTGGCGGCAGGTGTTATTTCTGCCGCGCGATGTCAAAGGCGTCTGGCCCATGGCGCGGCATTACTTCCTCTTCGGCAAGAAGCCGGCGGTCGAGGCCGCCTACAATCCGCTCCAGAAACTCGCCTACACTTCCACCATCTTTTTCGGCGCGGTGTCCTTCCTCACCGGGCTCGTGATGTATAAGCCGGTCCAATTCTGGTGGCTGGCCTGGCCGATGGGCGGCTATCATTTCGCCCGCATCTGGCATTTTGTCGCCATGTGCGGATTCGTCGCCTTCATTCCCGGCCATCTCATCATGGTGCTGCTCCACGGCTGGAACAACTTCTATTCCATGATCACCGGCTGGAAGCGCGACCCTGAATATCTCGATTGAGTTTTTGATTTCACCACAGAGACACAGAGGACACGGAGAATCTTGTTGGTTTCCCTGATAGCAATTCCTGACACCGCTGAGTGTGCCTTCTAGCTGGCCCTACGCGCGGTTGGTCGCTTATGGGATTTTCCTCGCCGGCCCGCATTCCCTAACGCTGACTGCACCAGGAAAGCGGAGCGCGTGAGGCCGGCGCGATCTGCTAGGTCGTCGATTTTGCGGATCTGGCTGGCGCGCGCCGTGATGTTCACGCGTACAGAATTATCTCCGGCCCGATTTGCACCGACCAGAAAGCAAACCGCCCCGCGGCGTGCGGGATCGCTCTCAAGTTCGTCCAAGGTCGACGGCTGCGGGACCGCCTCGCCGTCCTCGATCATGCCCTGAATATGCAACGCCAGAGCTTGGGGAGCGAGACGCCGCGCCTCGTCCAGCGTTTTGCCGGCCGTAATACAGCCTGGAAAATCGGGAAAGCTCACCCCGAAGTCCGACTTGCCGTCCTTGTGTAAATATGCGATGTACTCCACGCCTTCCCTCATCATCTCAGCCTGATTCCAGCTTGCTTTTCTATGCTCCGCAATGTCCCCACAGGAACATCTCGGTTCGGGTGCGGGACTGTGACTCGACCGGCTTTCGCGGGATGTTTGAACTGCTTATGGCTGCCCACCTGATTGACCTCGTACCAGCCATCCTTTTTCAACTGTCGAATGATCTCGCGGCTGTTCATCACGAACGCGCCTTCATTCCTCTATCTTACACATTTTATACACATCCCAAACGATGTTGCAAAATCTTAACAGCGCGGTTTATTGTGGCCGTCCAGGACACCTGGCAACAGCTATAATCAGTTCTTCCCATGAAAGCCTACGTTTACGTCTCGCTCAAGAAAAGCGTCCTCGACCCGCAAGGCAAAACCATTCACGGCGCGCTCAAGAAGATGGGCTATCGCGGCATCGACGATCTGCGCCAGGGCAAGTACTTCGAGATTGCGCTCGACAGCAGCATCAGCCGCGAAGACGCGCAGGCGGAGATCGAACGCATCGCCCGCGAAGTGCTCACCAATCCCGTCATCGAGGAATACAGCTTCACACTGGAGGGTTAAGATAACCTCGCCTGCGCTCCGGCCGGACAGAGTTACGGCGTGATCTCCCAGACGGTACCGTAGCCGTACTGTCCCCCGACACTCGTAGTGCCGTAGAGATTGCCGTTCGCGTCGAGGGTCACGCCTGCCTGTGGATATTCCCCGTCAGGGCCAGTAAAGCCGTGCAGCAAAGTGTAGATCCAAGTGCCGTTGTCCGAGGGTGTCAGCTTAAAGACCGTTCCGTTAGGAACGTCGCAATACGTTGTGCCGTAGAGATTGCCCGCCCCGTCCATGACAAGGTTGCCCCTCGGCCCACACCAGCCCCCGCCATCGCTAAGGCTATAAACAAGGGAATACGTCCAGGTGCCACCGGAGGGGGTCAGCTTGAAAACCGTGCCGCTGCTGCCAGTAGTGGCACCGTAGAGGTTGCCCGAAGCGTCAAAGATCAGCCCGGGATAAGGATCGAGTCCATCCGCTCCATTCGCGAAGCTGTAGAGAAAACTCTCTGCCCAGCCGGATCCTACCGAGTAGGTCAGCTCGAACACGGTCCCGCATCCAGAGCCGTTGCACGGGTAAGTGCCACCCTGGTAGGTCGTGCCGTAGAGGTCGCCGGCGGCATCGAGGGTCAGGCCGCTAAGAGGCCATTGTCCGTCGCTGCCTGAGAAAGCATAAATAACCGTCTCCGTCCAGCCGCTCCCTGAAGGTGTCAGCTGATAAACAGTGCCGTCCCCCGCTGGATCTCCGTAGGCTGTGGTGCCATAGATGTTCCCCGCCTGATCGAAGATCACGCTGCCAAGATTAGGGTTTGCCCCGTCAGTACCTCCCTGGAAAGAGTGAAGCACGGTTTCGGTCCAGCTGCACAAAACGTTGGAGCAAGCGTGCACAGGGGGTCTCAGGTTGAAAGCCGTGCCGTCGCCGTGAGCGCCGCCATAGTAGGTCGTGCCGTAGAGGCTGCCGTTGGGACCGAAGACTACCCCAGCGAACGGACTACCCCCGTCATTGCCCCCAGTGAAGGTGTAGAGCGGAGTGAGTGTCCAGATGGCACCCGTATGCGTCATCTTGAAAACCACGCCGTCATTGTCGCGGTTGCCGCCCCCAACGGTCGTACCGTAGAGGTTTCCCGCCCTATCAACCGTCAGCCCGGCGTAAGGATTTCCCCCGTCCCCTCCGCCAGTGAAGTTATGTAATACGGTGAAGGTCTGCGCCTGGGTCGGTTGGACTGCGACGGTTGTCAGCGTACAAATCAGCGCCAGCGCGAAGGCTGCTGCCCGCAGGCTACTGCGCAAAATTGATGTGGGAGGTTGGCCGGGGTTCGTCACGATGATCTCCTTTACTGAATGTGACCGATGACGGTTCGCGTTCCTGGATGATACGAACTTTACACCCGGATCATGGCGGATTCCAAAGAAAACGACTACTGTCGAAAACAGCTCATCTCACAAGCTATCCCGAAACGGGCCTGCGCTCGCTCCCACCCTCCGCATCGGCAACGCCCGCTGTAACATCCAATCACCAACGATTACAATTCAGACATCTCTCGTCCGTTCGGATCGGTAGAAGCCGAGTCAAGGGGATTGCTATGTGCGGCATTGTTGGTTATGTAGGACCGAAGCGGGTCGTGCCCGTCATCATCGACGGTCTGCGGCGGCTTGAATATCGCGGCTACGACTCCGCCGGCATCGCCGTCGCCGGTAATGGCGCTGGTTTGCAGATACGCCGCGCCGAGGGCAAGCTGCGCAATCTGGAAGAGGCCATCCGCCTCAAGCCGCTCGACGGCACCTATGGCATCGGTCATACCCGCTGGGCCACGCATGGACGTCCCACGGAAGAGAATGCTCATCCTCATCGCGATTGCACCGGCAAGGTCGTGGTGGTGCACAACGGTATCGTGGAGAATTACGTCAGCCTGAAGAAGAAGCTGATCGACGAAGGCCACAAGTTCGTCACCGAGACCGACACCGAAGTCATCGCCCACCTGGTCGAGAAGAACCTGAAGGCCGAGGGCAATGGGCATCGCGTTTCGCTGGAAGAAGCGGTCCGCAAAACTGTGCAGGTGCTCACCGGCGTCTTCGCCATCGCGGTCATCTCCTCCGACGAGCCCAACAAGATCGTCGCGGCGCGCAACGGGCCGCCCGCGGTCATCGGACTGGGCAAGAACGAATACTTTGTCGCCAGCGACGTTCCGGCAATTCTCTACCACACGCGCGACCTGTTCTTCCTCGCCGACGGCGACCTCGCCATCATCACGCCGACCGGTGTGCAACTCACCGACTTCGAAGGCCGGCCCATCACCCGCCAGGTGCAGCACATCACCTGGGACCCCATCATGGCGGAAAAGGGCGGCTTCAAGCATTTCATGCTGAAGGAAATCTACGAGCAGCCGCGCGCCGTCCGCGACACTACGCTGGGCCGCGTCTCGCTCGACTCCGGCAAGGTTTTCCTCGACGAGATGGACATCACGGAGGACGACTTCCGCAAGCTTAGCAAGGTCTACATTGCCGCCTGCGGCACCAGTTGGCACGCGGCGCTGGCCGGCAAGTTCATGATCGAGCGCCTGGCCAAGCTGCCGGTCGAGGTCGACTACGCCAGCGAGTTTCGCTATCGCGATCCGCTGACTGGCCCGGACGATCTGACCATCCTCATCACCCAGTCGGGCGAGACCGCCGACACTATCGCGGCCATGCGCGAGTCGCGCGCCAAGGGCGCCAAGACGCTGGGCATCTGCAACGTTGTCGGCTCCATGATCGCGCGCGAATCCAACGGCACCATCTACACCCATGCCGGGCCGGAGATCGGCGTGGCCTCCACCAAGGCGTTCACCGCGCAATTGACTGCGCTATTCCTGTTCGCCGTTTATCTCGGGCGGCTGCGCGGAATTATCGATGCCGAGCATTCCAAGAAGCTGCTGGAAGAGTTGACCCGCATACCGGGCAAGCTGGAAGCGCTGCTGGCGCACGATGAGGAGACCGAAGACCTGGCCAAGGAATATCATCGCGCCCACGATTTTCTCTTCCTCGGGCGCGGCATTCACTATCCCATCGCGCTCGAAGGCGCGCTCAAGCTGAAGGAGATCTCCTACATCCACGCCGAGGGTTATCCCGCGGGCGAGATGAAGCACGGTCCCAATGCCCTGATCGACGAGGACCTTCCCGTCGTGATTATGGCCACGCGCGACCAGACTGATCCCGGCTCGGTGCTGCGCTACGAGAAGACGCTGTCGAATCTGAAGGAAGTGAAGGCCCGCTCCGGTACGGTGATCGCGATTGCGACTGAGGGCGACGAGGAAATTCGCGAAGCCGCCGACCACGTGCTGTACGTTCCAGACGCGCCGGAACTGCTGGCGCCCATCCTCGAAGTGGTGCCATGCCAGTTGCTGGCCTATCACATCGCCGTCCGTCGCGGCTGCGATGTGGACCAACCGCGCAATCTGGCCAAGTCAGTAACAGTAGAGTAGGCGGCAAAACGGTCTTGGGATGCTTTGTATCAGGGCACGACTTCAGTCGTGCCGATGAGCTCCCTATTTCTTGTCATCCCGAGCGGCTTCAGCCCGCGAGGGATCTTCCTTAACAAGGCTGCTGCGATTGCAGGATTTTGCCAGCCCGCGAGTTCCGCTGCCGATAACTCTCCACCACTTCCTGCGCCTGGCGAACCAACTCCGGCAAGCGCTTCCGCGCGCCGCCAGAGAGTTTGTTGCTCACCTCGAACGACCAGCCCTGGAGAGTAATGCAGATCGCTTCCGGCGTGTCGCCATACAGCTGCTGCGCCGCCGACAGCAGAGAAGATGGAGTCAGATGGTGGGTGAAGCTGCCCGGCCCGTTTCCCGGCAAGACGCGGCTGCGGCGAATGGTTCCCGGCTCTTCGTCCGGCGAGGCGTCCAGAAACAGCACCAGGCCGCAGCGTGCAACGTCATCCGCCATTTCCGGCGTGAGTTGCTGGCAGGCGATTACTTCCACCCCTCCATCGTCGCGGTAATGTTGCTCCAGTTCGTGGGCCGCGTGACATCCCACCGCGTCGTCACCGCGTAACAAATTTCCATAGCCGATGATCAGGGTCCCGGTCACGCTGGCGTCTCCAGAGTTGGGCGAAGAATCGCGCCTTCTTCCATCCATATTCCGTTTTCGCCAATCTGGATGTGCGATGCCTCACGTGGCAACGTGACGCCGCGGCCGCTAGCAAATCCGGGGCAACTGCTCGCCGCTCAGCATGTCGATGATCCGCTCGGTTCCCAATTGGGTCTTCATCGTAACCAGGCCGGCCGAACCGTCCAGCACCCGGCCAATGCGAACTGCCTCGCCGCTCACCGGAAATCTTCGCAGGATCTGGATGGCGCGCTCCGCCTCGCGCTCCGGAACAAACGCCGCGAAACGTCCTTCGTTGGCCAGATAGAGCGGATCAAGCCCAAGGATCTCGCACGCCCCCACAACTTCTTCGCGCGCGGGAATCGAAGCCTCGTCGATCGCACAGCGCGTGCCGCTGGCTTCGGCAATCTCGATCAGGCCGCTGCTCAAGCCTCCGCGCGTCAAGTCGCGCAGGCAGTGAATCTCGATGCCCGCGGCTAGCAACGCTTCGACCGGCTCCCACAATGGGGCACAATCGGACTCAATCGCACTTTCGAAAGAAAGCCCCTCGCGTGTAGCCATAATCGCGATGCCGTGACGGCCGATGTCTCCGCTGAGCAGAATGGCGTCGCCCGGCCGAACATTCTTCGGCAGAATAGAAACGTCATGCTCAATCACGCCAATTCCTGCTGTGTTGATGAAGATGCCGTCGCCTTTGCCTTTGTCCACGACTTTGGTGTCACCGGTGACAAGCTGGACGTTCGCAGTCTGTGCGGAAGCCCGCATCGACGCAACCACTCGCCGCAGCGTCTCCATCGGCAGGCCTTCTTCCAGAATCAGCGCGGAGCTGAGATAGAGTGGTCGCGCGCCGCACATCGCCAGATCGTTGACCGTGCCATTGATGGCGAGCGTCCCGATGTCGCCGCCGGGAAAAAACAGAGGTCTGACAACGTAGGAGTCCGTAGTGAAGGCCAGTTTCGCGCCCGAAATGTTCAGCGTGGCGCCGTCGTGCCGCTCCAGCAGCATGTCATTGCCGAAGCTGGGCAACAGCAATCCTTCCAGCAGTTCGTGCATGCGCCGTCCGCCGCCGCCATGGGCAAGCTGCACGTGCTCGGCGTCATTCACCGGCGCCGGACATTGCAGTTGAAACTCCTTCACTTCACCCACGACTATTACCTCTCACCTCGCCTAAGTTGTGACCCAACAGGCTGCTGAAAAAGCCGCCCTTGGAATGCTTTGTGTCAGGGCACGACTTCACAGGCTGCTGAACAAGTCGCTCTTGGAAAGCTTTGTATCAGGGCACGACTTCAGTCGTGCCAAAAGCCTTTTATTTTTGTCATCCCGAGCAGGCTTCAGCCTGCGAGGGCCGTTGTCCGCAAGCGCCGATAACGGTAATACGCCGCGCACGCCCCCTCCGACGACACCATGGGCGCGCCCAGAGGATGATCGGGGGTGCAGCGCTTGCCGTAGGCGGAGCATTCCTCGGGCTTCTTCGCACCCTGCATGATCAAGCCGCCGATGCATTCGGAATCTTCTTCGGCGCTATATCCCGACAAGCCGAAGCGGGTCTCGGCATCGAACTCGGCATAGTCGTCCGTCAGTCCCAGACCACTCTGCGGAATTCCCCCAATCCCGCGCCACTTGCGATCGACCACGCGAAACACCTTCGCCACCAGGTCCTGGGCAGGCATATTGCCCTCGCGCCGGACCGAGCGCGCATATTGGTTCTCCACCTCAAAGCGCCCCTGCTCCAGTTGCAGCACGCACATGTAAATGCCTTGCAGCAGGTCGAGCGGCTCGAAGCCGGTGACCACAATCGGCACGTGATACTTGGCCGCGATAGGATAGTACTCGGTGTAGCCCATCACCGTGCAGACGTGGCCGGCGGCGAGAAATCCCTGCACGCAGTTGGTGGGCGAGCTCAGGATGGCTTCCATCGCCGGCGGTACCAGCACGTGCGAGACCAGCACCGAGTAGTTGGTGATGCCATTCTGCTTCGCGTAGTAAACCGACATCGCGTTGGCCGGAGCCGTGGTCTCGAAGCCCACCGCGAAGAACACAACTTGCTTGTCCGGATTTTGCTTCGCAATCTGCACCGCATCCATCGGCGAATAGACGATGCGCACCTCGCCGCCGGCCGCCTTGACGCTGAACAGATCGTGCGCCGACCTATAACTCGTATCCCACGTTGTAGCAGTTGATGTATTGTCTGACAATGTAGGAGTCCTGGAGCCGGGCACGCGCAGCATGTCGCCGAAGGAGCAGAAGATGACGTTAGGCTGGGCGGCGATCCGCAGCGCTTTGTCGATCAGCTCGACCGGCGTTACGCACACCGGACATCCCGGCCCGTGCGCCAGCGTGATCTGCTTAGGCAGCAGCTCGTCGATGCCGTACTTCACAATGGAATGCGTCTGCCCGCCGCAGACCTCCATGAGCGTCCACGGGCGGGTCACAATGCGGCGAATGCTGGCAGCGTATTGCCGGGCGGCTTCCGGATCGCGGTACTCTTCGATGTACTTCACGCTTGCCCCTTGAGCGGCTCCCCGGTCGCCGGCAACTGCTGAGATGGTGACTCTAATTCCGCCAGCTCGCCTATCTGCTTCAGGTATCCGAAGGTAAGCAGCGCCTCTTCCTCGTCCAGCAGGCTGATGGCGAAGCCCACGTGAACGATGGCGTAGTCGCCTACATTAGCCTCGGGAACATAGGCCAGGCTGACCTCTTTCACAATTCCCCCAAAGCTGACTCGGGCCGTGCGCGCGAAGTGTTCGCCTTCCGTGCTGAGAATCTTTCCTGGAACTGCCAGGCACATGGATCGGTACTCCCTTGGCAGATAGGTTAGGCGGGCTTATCACAGGTGTCTGTGACGCATGAACGTCATGCATGGTTGCGGGATCACTCCGGGCCGCGCGGCCGGCTACGTCAGCTTCTTCTTTCCCGGCAGGCCCGCCGGGTTCTCGTGCGTCCGCTCCCGGAAGCGGGCTTTCATGCCGGTCGCCAGCGAGACCGCATTCTCGCCGTACTTTTCGCGCAGGCGATCGGCGGCGGAGAGTGCCTGGTTCCACTTCTCGTGCGCGCGTTGCCCGACCAGGCTGATCTGCTCGCTCTCCGGTTCGAAATGCGATGCATGAACTCCCAGCAGGCGAATCGCATCGCCCTTCCAATTGGCGCGAAAGAGCTGACGAATCGCGGCCAGCACTTCGGAGTCCACCGAGGTTGGCTGGTCGAAGGTATGAGCGCGGGTGATGGTGTGGAAGCCGGCATCGCGCAGCTTCAATTGCAGCGTGCGAGCGTAGAGTTTCTGTTCGCGCAGGCGGCGGCAGACCATCTCCGACAGCCGCGCCAAAATTGATTCCAACTGTTGCGCATCGCTGGTATCACGCGAGAAGGTGTGCTCGTGGCTGATGGAGCGCGGTCCGTCGTCCACGCCGATGTCGGCATCGAACCAGGCGCCGGCATCCAGACCGCGCGACTTGCCGGAGAGCGCCAGGCCCAGCACACCAAAGTTCTGCTCCAGCCAGCGTTCGTCGCGTGAAGCCAGATCGCCCACCTTCAGGATGCCTTGCTCCCGCAACCGCTTCTCCATCACCTTGCCAACGCCGGGAATCTTGCGTACATCGAGCGGAGCCAGGAAATCGACTTCACCTCCGGGCACGATCCACAGCACGCCGTTGGGCTTCGCCTGGTCGGAGCAGATCTTGGCCACCAGCCGCGACGTGCCAATTCCGATCGAGCAATTTAGCTGGGTCTCGGTTTTCATCGCCACGTGAAGTGCGTGCGCGGCGCGCATCGGAGGCCCATGCAGGCGCTCGGTGCCGGTCATGTCCACGTAGGCTTCGTCGATGGAAACCATTTCCAGCTTGGGCGAGAAGCGGTTCAGGACTTCGTAAACTTTCGCCGAGTAATCGCGATAGCGGTCGGGATGTCCATCGACAAAGACGGCTTGCGGACAAAGCTTGGCCGCGGTGCGCAACGGCATCGCCGAATGCACGCCGAACTTGCGCGCGGCATAGGACGCCGCCGATACCACGCCGCGCTCGTTCGCCCGCCCGCCAACCACGACCGGCTTGCCCTTCAGCGACGGATCGAACAACTCCTCGACCGAGACGAAGAAGGCGTCCATATCGACGTGGAAAATGGTGCGCTGCGCCGAAGCCATGCTGAGCGCGATTGTAGAGCAAGATTATGGACTCGCAACGAAAATCCCTACCCAGGCAAAGAAGGCTTAGCTGGGGCGCCGAACAACGTACTAAATTATTCGCGCTTGGTTACGGCGATTCGACCTGCCTGGTCAGAAATACGTCCTTGCGGGGGAACTGCTCGAACAACGACGAATCCTGACCAAAGTTGGTGGCCAGGATATCGGTCGGGTTCCCAGCGATCCACTGCGACAAATCAATGCTCTGGTAGTGACCGTTGTTAAAGACGATAAGGATTCGTGCCCTGTCACTTCCTATATTTTCAATCGAGTGTCCGAAGCCTTGCGGGATGTAGCCAACATCTCCCTTGCTAAGGTTCTCTTCGCGCCAGCGCCCTTGCGAGCCGAAAAGAGTCACGCTGAATTCACCGCTGAGAACGTATTGCCACTCGGCGGCATTGGGATGCCAATGCAGTTCGCGAAGGGCGCCCGGCTCCATCTCCAGCACCACGCCCGTCATGGTCGTGGAAATGGGAAATTGAGAACCGTCCACTCGCCACTCGCGGCCCCCGCTGAAGATTTCGTAGGGCTTCTGGGAAAGAAGACTGTACTTGTGAGTGAGCGCCGGTTGCTTCCAACCCTGTAGCGGCGCAGCGGCCACCGGGGGTGGAATCCTACCTTTGGCGAAATAGACCTCGGTCTTTGGAAACTTACCGAAGGTCGCGGCGGGGAGGCCGAAGTTCTTGGCGAGCAGTTTCTTCGGCGCATGGCCAATCCAGTCGGAGATGCTGAAGGTGCCGAATTCGGAGAAGTAGCCGTTATCGAAAACCAGGATGA
>Ga0181530_10001381_pt1 | contig 30596 bp, 24 predicted proteins | sample PEATcosm2014_Bin_42_FD_119769 | JGI IMG/M metagenome (GOLD analysis project Ga0181530, IMG submission 119769) | Peatland microbial communities from MTU Mesocosm Facility, Houghton, MI, USA - PEATcosm2014_Bin10_60_metaG | ecosystem: Environmental > Terrestrial > Soil > Wetlands > Peat | place...
CTTGGAGCAAAACCCGGAAGACGTTGCAACGGCAAGCCGCATCATAAACGTCGTAGCATATATCTCTCGCTTCTATGACCCCAGCCACTGCTCTGTCAAGGGGTGCTTGGCGTGACGCTTACGATTCACCTGCATCAAAGTTTTGTCATCTGATTGCAGGCCAGAATCTTGTGAAAACACATTTTGCAGCCAGCAGGGGCAACATTGAAACTGGTTCATGGCCCCGATGCGCGTCCAAAGTTGGAGGTCGAAGCTCCCCAGGAATTGTGCCCCGGTTCAATGGGGTCAAAGCGCGAAAGTTCTTTTCGGCGAAATCTCACCCCGGCCCCCTCCTCCAAGGTGAATCATTGTCGGTCTGTTGGCGAATTTCGTTACCAGCGAAGGCGTCCCACCTTCGATCCCGTGGCGCTCAATGGATCGGATGACCCAGTGGTGCTCCGTAACCGGCGATTATTATTTGCATGGCGGGACTCAATTGCTTGACCAGTTCCGCATTATACGCATGCGACGTCGTATCGGAGAGAGCTGTGTTGCCGTATACCCGCGAGGCACCGATGGCATAACCGCGTGAATCCGCCGCGAGCGACCCCTCCTCGACCTGGGGATCCACGTCGGTCGTCATGATGGAAATGGTATTGTCGCTGTTGCGGAGGATTTTCCAGGTGCGTAACTGCTGGGGAAAGTCCCGCAGTGACGGGGTTTCGACCTCCCAGAAACCGTTTTCCGGATGAGCCGGGTCAGGCGACGGTTGCGGGGTCACCGTGTTCATGTGGCGATGACCCGCCATCAACAGAATGAGATTCGGATAGTTGTGGAGCGTGGCGATCATTTGCGCTTCAGTTTTGTCACTGGAAAATCGCGCATCAGTTTGATTCTTGGAGGTGACGTAGAATTGCTGGGGGGCGCGGTTCGTATCGAAGAGGTCCGCCTGCGGATTGATGGGGATATGGCACGCGAGGATCATGAGCTGGCCCGCGTCCTGACCCAGTTGAAGTTCGTTGGTAAGCCAGGCATAGCGTGTTGCGTCCATCCAGCCGCCGCCATAAAACAACGGACCGCCGGAGGGGCTGATCAATTTGCAGGTATCGTCAAGCACGATCACCTTGATCGGCATGTTCTTCATCGGCTCGAACGTGTAGCAGGCTGAATTGTTCTCAACGTTGGCCCGGCTGAATCCATGCCCCTTCGGGAAGGACGCGGTATTGAAGAATTCACTCATGTAATTTGTGCAAGAAATGGTGCCCGAAGGGGAAACCGTCGTGAGGGCGTGGCGGTTCGGGTCGGCGACGACGGTTGGGGGTGTCGCAAAGTTTTTCGCCGGGCCTCCTTTTATCACGTCGCCGTAGCGTGTGGTCCCATCCACAACGCCCATATACATGCCGGTCCCTTCTGTGGCGTTTGCGACCAGGGGGTTGGGATCCATGTTAAGGATCGCGCTGCCGACCAGGGTCTTCCGCACCTTGTCGGTTGGAAAGCCGACACCCATCCAGAATTGATCGTGGTTGCCGATGACCTCATACCAAGGGATGGAATGGTCAAGCCCGGCGGCTTGATAGGGCTTCTGATAAGCGATGGTATCGGCGCCGAGATGAGCGCCGGAACTGGGCGTAATACGCTGTCCGTCCATGACATCAATAAACCAGCGGAGTTCATTAAACTGATCGCAGTTGGCCACATCACCAAGACAAATGCCGAAATCGAAAGGGGTCTGGTGGTGCAAGGCGTTGACGGTCTTGACGGCGGCGTCGAGGACGCGGGTCGTGGAGAGGTTGATCGGCGAATAGGCACACACAAAAAGCCCCCCTCCGCCAAAGGGTGCGCTCCAACCGAACCAGGGCAACTGGGCCGGGGATTCCTTGTCGTCAATATGGACGTCGCTCATGGAGAAGAACGACAAAAGCCGCGCCGCATTGGTTGCTCCCGTGTAGCCGGCCGGCATCAGATTGAACTTCCGGCCCTCGTCCACACCGGGTCCCAACTGCCACGCACTGTAGCCATAGAGCTTGTACAGGGGGACGTCCTTCGGGGAAATCTGCCGCGTGTCCGCCGGCAGGGCGAGCGGTCTGACCGTCTGCTCGCGGGTGGTCGGTGGCAGATCGGCCCCGTTTCCGGAAACCGGAAGCAACAGCAGACCCAGCATGCCGATGATTTGGAAAATATTTAGTTTCATAAGTTTCATATTCGCTTTTAACCGTCCGGCTGTATAGGCGAATCGTTTTAATTTTGACCACTGCCAACGCCAGCTGCAATGGGGTGAACACCCCATCAGATTTAACCTAACACCCGTCGAAGTTTTTCCTCTTCAACGGAAAAGCGAAACCAGCCTCCTTTTCAGTCCGCTATTACTCGACTCCGCGATAGAACTTCGCAGTGTTCGCAGCCGATACTGTATAGGGGCTGGTGTCCGTAACGTTGTTCCACGGTCCGAGGAGGTTGTCCGCGGACTGCAACTCACCGAGGAAGTTGATCGTCACTCCGTTTCCGTCGTAATCAATCGCCACGTTATGACCCAACGGCCCTCCGTAATTGGCGATCTTCGTTTGCATGGGCGGGGTCAACAGCTTGAGCAACTCCGCATTATACGCATACGACGCCGTATCGGTGAGGTTGGTGCAGGGGGCGCAGAATATCCGCGCGGCGCCGACGGCATACCCGCGCGACACGGCGGCAGGCGAATTGTTGGTTTCCTCCGGGTCAATGTCCGTCACCCGGATGGAAATTGAATTGTCGGTGTTGCGGAGGATCTCCCAAGCGCGGAACTCCTGGGGAAAATCCCGTAAGGAGGCGGTCTCGACCTCCCAGAAGCCGTATTCCGGACGGTCCGGGTAGGGTGACGGTTGCGGTATAATATTGTTTTGATGCGTGTGTCCGCACATCCACAGGATGAGATTCGGATAGCTATGAAGCAAGGCCAGCATATTTGAGTTGGATATGACCGAGTTGGTGCTTCCTGGCAAGGCAATATCCTCAATCGGTTCGTGCGCAGCGATGATCATGAGCTGGTCTCGAGCCTGACCCTTGCCCAGTTCATGCACCAGCCAGGCCAATTGATTGGCATCCAGACCCGCCTGCCCTTTGGGATCATAATCCTGATCCGTCATGGTGTCGTCGAGTACCATGACCTTGACCGGCATATTGGTCAGCGGCTCAAAGCTGTAACAGGCAAAATTGCTGATGATGTTGGCCGCTGAGAAACCATGACCGACCGGCTTCGAAGTGGTGTTGAAAAATTCACCCATCCAGTTGCTGACCGTGAGAAAATAGCGGTTGGTGTCTGCCACAACCGTGGGAAAGTTGGTGACCCCATCGACAATGAAGTTTGTGACAGATCCCACATCAATGACGTCACCGTAAGGCGTGCTGCCGTCAATGGTGCCCATGTAATTGTCTCCCAAACGGAGGACATTCACGTTGGTAAAGTCCTGTTCGGAGGCGTTGTTGGTGATGGGCAATCCCCCCATCCAGAGGTGATCGTGGTTGCCGAGCACCGCATACCAAGGGATGGCCGGGTCAAGGCCGGCGGCATGGAAGGGTTCCTGATAATCAATGTTGGTGGCGCCGGCATGGGCGCCGGAACTCGGGGTGATATACTGGCCATCCATGACATCAATATACCAGCGCAGTTCATTATACTGAGGGCCATTGGCATCATCGCCCAGGGACATGGCGAAGTCGAACGGGATGAGGCGGTTCAGGACGTTGGCGGTCCTGATGGCGGCGTCGAGAACCTGCGTGGTGTAGAGCATCACCGGTGAATAGCACGCGGACGAACCGTTGGTCCCGCCCTGGTAGCAGCTGAGATAGATCGCCTGGCAGGGAGACTCCTTGTCGGTAATATGGGCGTCGCTGATACTAAGAAAAGCAAAAAGCCTGGCCGCATTGGTTGCGCCGGAATAGCCAACCGGCATGTTGGTGAGCTGCTGGCCTTCATCCTCGCCGGGACCCCATTTCCAGGCACTGTAGCCATAGACCGCGTAATTGGAAACGGCCGACGGGTAAATCGGCGGTACCGGCGCGTTCGTTACGGCAACCGGCGTAATCGTCCGCTGGCGTGTTCCCAGTTCAGCTCCGTTTCCGGAAACCGGAAACCACGACAGAATCGAGAGGCTGATAATTTGGATAATTTTTGTTTTCATAGTTTCGATTTAATTGATCGTAAATTGTTTGGCAGCTTCGGCTATTGCATGCGCAGGCGATAGAACACAGACGTTTTGGCTGGATTTATGGGGATGACCACCGCATTGACGGCGTCGGAGCCGGGCAAATCAAACCACTGGCCGGTGCTCAAGCCGTTAGTTTGGGCCTGGAGAATCCAACCGATATGATCAGCCGGCCACGCAATGGTGAGTGTGTTGCTGCTGACGCTGGCCGTAATGTTCGTCGGATTATCGGTGATGTAAGGGTCTTGCACGATAGGCGGAGTCTCATTCGTAAACGGCTGCACATATTCCATGCCAATGGCGGCGTTCATCAGATTGGTGAAGGTGGTAAAATCAACGTCCAGATTCGTGGTCGAACTGCCGCCGGGAACCAGGAGCTGCATGGTTGCCGGTGGCGCCCCAAGGGTCAGTGGAGTCAGATTGCGCAGTTGGTCGAAAGTTTGTGCCGTATAAAATACGCGAACCAGATACTGTCCCGTCGCTGTTACCTGTCGCAGTTCAAAAACCAGGGCGCCACCAGGAGCGCAAAAGTCCGGTTGATAGCCGGGGAGCAACCAGTGCATGTCCAGCAGCCCCGCCAAACCCGCCACGAAGCCGTCGGAACTCACAATGACCAGCACCTGTGATTGGGGCGTCCCCAATGCCCCGTCCAGCGGCATCCCGCCCGTGACCTGAAGCATGGAACGCAGAATGTGGGAAGCAGCACTCGAGCTCTGCACCTGAACAAGGTAGGGCTGGCGCATGCAAATATCAAATTGCAGGGTCACCAGCCGGGTCTGTTGCGAAAGCGTATCCAACGTCAGCCGGCCCCACGCCACTTCGTTGGTTGGAAAGCCATCCGCGTATTGCATGACAAACGGGTCGGCGGCGGACACGGTTGAATCCAGTCCGCCCATATTAATCACCTGCCCGCTCGCATACGGCGGCCCGGATGATTGGGGCAAATTGGTCACCAGCGTAATCGGCTGGGTGGTAGGATCCACCGAGCCTTGGTTGGTGCCGGTCGGCTGGGTTCCCGGCGGATAGAGTACTTGACTGACTAGGGAAAGTTCGCCGCTGTAGGCGGACATCAGATTGCTTCCGCTGCCGAAAATGCCCTGAATTTCGGTCACGGCGCGGGCCGGGTCCACCGTCGCCACCTCTGCCGAAAGAGGATCAAAAACCGGGTCGGGAATGCCTGCCGCATAAGTGTAAACCGGTATGCTGGCCCCCGGGATCAACCCCGCCCCGAATTCGGCCGCGGTGATGTAGGAACGCTCAATGGAATTGGCGCGGAAATACGAAAGGGCCAGGTCCGTATTCGTGTCGCCCGTCAGCAACCCTTCTTGCACCAGATAATCGTGGAAATAGGAGCCGAGCAAACCGGCCGCCAGTCGTCCGTTCGGAGTCAGGTAGCCGATGGGCACCCCGACGAAGGCGGGGTATGCATCAACGGCATCCTGCTGCAAGGTGTTGGAGGCCGTGACCGACGAGCGGATGCTATGGCGGCCAAAGATGATGATTTGCTTGAGAATGGTGCCATCATCCGCCGCATTAGTCGTCTGCGCCAGCACCGGCCCCTGCATGGCGACGGCGGCCAACAGAGCTGCCAGAATCGCCTTAAGGAAACCTCCGGCAACTGCCTTACGGCACCGGGCTGATGGTTGGGGTTCGATATTTGGAGAGATCGGATTCATAGTGAGTACTTTTATTTGTGTTAGTCCAACGTTTTATTCTAAATTACTCAACTGCGCGATAGAACTTCGCACCGTTCGCAGCCGACACTGCGTATGGGCTGATGCTTGTAACGTAGCTCCATGGCCCGAGGAGGTTGTCCGCGGACTGCAACTCACCGAGGAAATTGATCGTCACTACGGTTCCGTTGCAATCAATGGCCACATTGTGACCCAGCGGCCCTCCTAAATTGGCTATCACCTCTTGCATGTGAGGGGTTAAGAACTTGATCAACTCCACATTGGTCGTATAGGAACCTGTATCGGTGAAGTTCCAGAGACCGGCGCCGACGCTCGTGGGCGGGGCACAGGGCGCATTGAATATGCGCGCGGCGCCGACCGCATAACCGCGTGATTTATCGGCACACGATCCGGGTGTGACTTCCGGATCGATGTCGGTCGTCTTGATGGAAATGGAGTTGTCGGTGTTGCGGAGGATCTCGAAAGTGCGGAACTCCTGGGGGAAATCCCTTAAGGATGGGCATTCGACCTCCCAGAAGTCGTTGGTCGGACCGGTCGTTGACATTTGTGACCAGATATTGTTTCGATGCATATGTCCCGCGACCCACAGGATGAGATTGGGATAGTTATGAAGTGTGGCAACCAAATTCGATTGAGATATGGCAGAATTGGTGGTTCCTGGGTAATCGATAAGTTCAATGGGTATGTGTGCCGCGATGATCATGAGCTGGTCATTGGCCTGTCCCTCGTTAAGTTCATTGACCAGCCAGTTAAATTCGTTGGTTCCAAGGCCTCCCTGCCCGCTGGGAAATTCAAATGCTCCCCACGTCATGACATCATCGAGCACAATGATCTTGATCGGCATATTTGCCTTCGGTTCGAAGCTGTAATAGGAAATGTCATTGGTAATGTTGGCCTGGGTGAAACCGTGTCCCTTCGGGAAGGATGCGGTGTTGAAGAATTCACTCATCCAATTGCTTCTCGTAAGATAATGGCGGTTGGGATCGGCCACAATCGTCGGAGCGTTGGTGACGCCGCCGACAATGAAGTTTGTGACCGGCCCGATGCCAATGACGTTACCATAAGGCGTGCTGCCGTCAAATGTGCCCATATACTCCACGTGGGCAACCTCGTCATTGGTCGTGGCGTCATTTATTAAATCTCCAAACAAGAGAACTTGATTGTTGGTGTAAGACTGTCGCAGATAGCTGATCGGAAGGGTTGCTCCACCCCATAAATGATCGTGGTTGCCGAAAACCGCATACCAGGGGATGGCAGGGTTGAGTCCGGCGGCTTGGTAAGGTTCCTGATAATCAATGTTGGTGGCGCCGGCATGGGCACCGGAACTCGGGGTGATATACTGACCGTCCATGACATCAATAAACCATCTCAGTTCGTTGTATTGGGAGCTGTTGCAATCATCGCCGAGAGAAAAGCCGAAATCGAAAGACAGCAGACGGTGCAAGGCGTTGGCGGTCCTGACACCGGCGTCGAGAACCTGGGAGGTGGAGAGCATCACGGGTGAATAGCATGAAGAATTACCATCTCCGGGTTCGGGCGTAACGTTGTTGGTGAAGCCGGGTTGGGTTTGGTAGGCGGATATGAGTGACAGGGACGGAGATTCTTTATCGGTAATATGGACGTCGCTCAGGCAGAAAAAGGTCAAAAGCCTGGCCGCATTGGTTGCCCCCGTGTAGCCGGGCGCGTTGGTGGTCCAAAGCTGGCCCTCGTCCGTGCCGGGACCCCACTCCCATGAACTGTAGCCATAGACCGCATACATGGGGAGGTTCGACGCAAGAATCCCCGGTGCATATGTGGAAACCGGTCTGATCGTCTGCTGGCGTGTCCCCAGTTCGGCTCCGTTTCCGGAAAGTGAAATTAATAGTGAAATTGAGAGGCTGATGATTTGAATAAATTTTGGTTTCATAAGCATCAAATTCGTTTTTACCGTCCCGCTCCATTGACAAACAGGTTGAAATTTTACCACCGCCAACACCAACTACAATGGGGTGAACACCCCATAAGACTCAAACAACACCCGTCGAAGTTTTGGATAATTCCTGTTTTCATAGGTTTAACAGGTTAACTATCGGCTCGACCGGAATCGGTTCAAAGCTCCCATTTTACCCTAATTCGGGTAGTTCCGGCTTGCGAGCGCGGCGGCAATTGCCATCCTGCGCGCATGTCAGCAAAACCCATCCGGGTGGCGATTGTGGAAGACCAGGAGCTGATGGCCGCGGGCCTCGGACTCTGGGTGGCCAGCCAGCGAGGAATCGAGATGGTGGGGTGCGCCCATGATGGCAAGGCGGGTTTGGCAATGTGCCTGGCGGCGCGACCGGACTTGGTGCTGCTGGACATCGAACTCCCCGGAATGGACGGTATGGAACTGGCCATGCGACTGGCGACGGAGCTGCGGGGGGTGCGCCTGCTGGCGATGTCCGGACTCACGGACCCGCACACCATCTGGCGGGTAAGCCAAAGCCCGGTGCATGGCTACCTGGAAAAGACGGCGGGGCCGGAGTTACTGCTGGAGGCGATCCAGACGGTGGCCAGGGGCGGGGTGTTTTACAGCGGGCTTTTCGCACAAGTAAAACGCGAGTGGTTGTCCCAGCCGGAGGCGTTCCAGAAGCTGTTGAGCAAACGCGAACAGGCGGTGCTGTGCCGGATGGCGTGCGGCTGGGATGAAGCACACATCGGACAAGAACTGGGAATCAGCCCGGCCACGGTGGGTGTACACCGCAAGCACATGCGGCAGAAGCTGGGCCTGCATAACGACCGGGAACTGCTCGCGTACGCGCGCAGGTGGGGTTTGGATTCCAAAAGCTTCCGCAGCGCGGGCTGAACGTCGCGGAGCGACGGATGATAATAACGTTTTAACGCCGGGTTGGTCGAGAAACAATGACAAGTCCCGAAGGGACGACCGAGGTTGTCAAAACAACGGCATGGCAAAAACATTGCGCCGTTCGCGAGGTCAAAAGCGGCGGTGAACGCGCAGCAGTCCAGACGCGTTGCGTAGTTTGAGGACGTCCAACAGTCGCGAAGCGTCTGGACTGCGCGTGTCTTTAGCACCGCTTTCCGGCGCGGAAGAGTGTCCGGCAAATTCCGGTGCGCGAATTTTCAAGAGGACGGCGAACGATTTTCCTGCTCCGTAGCGGCGTGTCGGCAGACCGCCGCAAATGTTCCCGCTGATTTTCTGATGGCGGCTCTCTGCCGAGTCACCGCTACGCCAAATCCCGCTTGTCGCGCCGAAATTAGATGAAGGCGGATGGGTGTTGGCCGGGGTGAGGGCGAGTGTTGTCACGGCGAAAAACTCGTCTGCGTGGCCTGCATTGCGATGGTCTGAAGATAAATCGTTTCGGTGTGGCTGAGCTCGCCGTGGTAAGAGACGTTCAGGTTTGGCGGATGATAAATAGTGCCGTAAATCACGAGTGCCGCAAGGTAGGAGCCGTTAAAGGCGGGGTGCGAATTGTCGCTGGCGTGAAGGCGGACGCGGTTCGGGTTCTTGTAATTCAATTCCCACGCATCCCCGACGGGAGCGATGAGGAAATCGTTTTTCTGCGCGGCGGCGTTTTGATGCCATTTGCGGATGCGCGCCTGCATATCAGCGGGATTGTTGCCGATGCTCCGGTCGGCTTTGGGATCGTTCCAGTAATCGGCGTGACGCGCCCAGGTCTGGTAAAGGATGATTTTGGCGTGCGGGCTGCCGGCCTTGATGCGGTCGTAAAGGCCGGCTGCGCCCTTGAGAAAATAGTAACGCCAGTTCGGAAACTGCTCGGACATGGCAGCTTCCAAACTTTGCGCCTGCAGGATGACAACGTCCCAATTGCCCTCGTCAATGGCCTTCAACGTGTCGGGAGAATTGAGTTGTTGATACAATGTCACCCCGCCGGGTGTGACGGCCTTGATTTCGGCCGGCGCGTGGCCCCCGGTGGCGGCAACATCGTGGAAAATCTGCGGGAGATTGTTGACGCTGGTATAGCTGTTGCCGATGAACAGCACGCGCGGCGAAGCAGAATCAGGTGCGGCGGCGGACGCCGGCGCGGAACGGTCTTCGTTGGACGGCAGCAGCGCCGGGTGACTGGCGGGATCGGCATGGTATTGGGCATTGGCCTTGCTTTGATTTTTCTCCACTGCCACCGCGTTGGTCGTGTTGTAGTGAAAATGCTTTTGCAACTCCGGGTCGAGTTTCTTCAGTTTGGCATTGGCCATCCCGCCGGGGTAAGTGAAGTAAATGTCCGTGGGCGTAACTGCCGTGACGGTCACATTGCTGAACACCTCGTTCCCCACCTTGAGCGCCGGCAATTTTTCATCCGCGCAAACCTTCAGCGCGATGAGTAACAGGCCCAGTGCAAGGTATGTCCCCAAACGCATGTTCGGTCTATGCTCCCTGAATAAATATTTGTCAAGCGCCACTGCTCATCCCATTAGCCATCGCTTTTACAGGAACGACCTCGATGCCGGTGTCAATGAATCCGAGGTTGTGGAAAACAGTCATCTTGGCTGCGCCAGCTTCTTCGCAATCCCGTTGCGCGAATTTTCAAGAAGACGGCGGATGACTCTCCCTCTCCGCCAACGGAGTTGGGGGAGAGGATCGGAGGTGGCGCGTAGAACTAAATTTGTGTTTTACACCCGCCCTCAACCTGGCCTTCTCCCCCGGGGAGAAGGAATGGCAATCGCACGTTTCCGGTTTGGCGGCAGACCGTCCGGCAAATCCCGGCGCGCAAATTTTCAAGAAGACGGCGAACGATGCTCCTGCTGCGTAACGGCGCGTCGGCAGACCGCCGCTTTTCCGCTCTTTTTCAGATGGCGGCGCTCTGCCGAGACGCCGCTACGCTACATCCCGATTGTCTCGCCGAAGTCAGACGTAGGCGGAAGCGAAGACGAGACTAAACAACCGCACGTGCTTCGTCAATTAACAGCCTCGCACCCAATTTTTCGAGGACGAGGACAATTGTTATTCCCCTGCCCGCTTCTTCGGAATCGTGTGCGTCGCGTGGCCGTAAAACACCTCGGCGCATTCCATCAGTGTCTCGGACAGCGTCGGATGCGGGTGCACCGTCAGCGCAATGTCCTCGGCGGTTGCGCCCATTTCTAACGCCAGCACCGCTTCGGAAATCAATTCGCCGGCGTTGGCACCCACGATGCCCACGCCCAGCACCCGGTCGCTTTCGGGATCAATCAACATCTTCGTCAGCCCGTCCGTCCGGTCGAACGACATCGCCCGGCCCGACGCCGACCACGGGAATTTCGCCACTTCGTATTTCACACCTTTGGCCTTCGCCTCGGCCTCGGTCAGTCCGCACCACGCCAGTTCCGGGTCGGTGAAGACCACGGCCGGAATGACGATGTTTTCAAACGTGACGTCCTCGCCGTTGATGTTCTCCACGGCGATGCGCGCTTCCTTGTGCGCCTTGTGCGCCAGCAAAATCCCGCCCGCGATGTCGCCGATGGCGTAAATGTTCGAGTCGGCGGTCTGCTGGTGATGGTTGACCTTTACGAATCCTTTTTCATCCAACTCCACCTTGGTGTTGCCCAGGCCGATGTCACCGCTGTTCGGCACGCGGCCCACGGCCACGAGCACACGGTCGTAAAGTTCTTCGAGCTTCTGCCCGCCGTATTCCATCTCCACTTTGATTTGTTTGCCGGCGGTCGCCATCTTCGTGACTTTGGCCTTGAGCCGGATTTCCTTGAACATTTTCTTCGCGTTCGCCGCCACCGGCCGCGCGAGGTCGGGATCGGCGCCAGCCAGGATGTTGTCAAGCGCCTCGACCAGCACGGTTTTGCTGCCGAGCGCGGCATAGACCGTGCCCATTTCCATGCCAATGTAACCGCCGCCCACGACGAGCAGGTTTTCCGGGATGTCTTCAATTTCGAGCGCCTCGGTGGAAGTCATGATGCGCGGATTGCCGAGGTCGAACACCTTGGGCATGGCCGCCAGCGAACCGACGGCGAGGATGGCCTTTTCAAACTGAATGAACTGCTGCCCCTGCTCCGTCTCGACGCGCAACGTCTGTGAATCCTCAAAATAACCCTTACCCTTTATCACCTGCACGCCGCGTTTTTGCGCCAGGAACGACACCCCGCCGGCGAGTTTTTCAAGAATGGACTCCTTCCACGCGCGCAGTTTCGCCAAATCCACCGTCGGAGGCGTGAATGTAATGCCGCGATGTTCGGAATCCCTGGCGGCGGTGATCTGGTGCGTCGCGTAAAGCAGCGCCTTCGATGGAATGCAGCCGCGATTCAGGCAGACGCCGCCGAGCCGTTTCTCGCGCTCGACAAGGATGACTTTTTTGCCGAGATCGGCGGCATAAAACGCCGCCGCGTATCCGCCCGGCCCCGCGCCAACAACCACAATTTGAGTTTTGATTGGGTCCATACTTATATCTGTTTTTTCGTCCTCGTCCTCGTTCTCGTCCTCGTTCTCGTCCTCGATTCAAGCTTGTTTTCATTCCCAACCCGATATTCCACGGGTTCCTCGTGCAACTTCCCGTCGCAATTGTCAAACCGATCCACCAGGCCACAAAGCATCGAAACAATTCGTACCAGCATCTTCTTTCCCTCAAGAATTCGTTCTTCAGTCGCCACCTGTTTGGCAACCAGCGCATCCAGGCAGGCAGCACATTCCGTGGCCGAACCACGCGCGTCATCAAAGAACTTCGCCCGGACCGGACGCTGACGTTTGCCGTTGCCTTCCGCGATGTTGAGCAATGCCGACAGGCTGGCTCGATCCAGTTGGTCGCAAACCTCGCGGTTTTTGCCTTTCGCCGAAGCCAAAACCTCATCCAGCAACGGTGTCACCCACGCGATGAAACGCAATTCCATTTGATAAGCATCCAGTTTCTCGTGGCCGAACATGGCCACCCACGCCTTTGGTGTCTCACTTTTTTCTGTTTGATATGAGTTCATTCGATTACGAGGACGAGAACGAGGAGGCGGACGATTACAAATGTACGACTTCCTCCTTCATATCCTGCAACGCCTGCACCAAATCCACCATGAACCGCGCCGCTGCCCCGCCATCAATCACCCGATGGTCATACGACAATCCCAGCGGTGTCAGCATGCGCACCTCGACTTTGCCGTCGCGCGCGACCGGTTTCATCGCGCCTCGTCCGAGACCGAGGATGGCCACCTCCGGTTTGTTGATGATGGGCGTGAAATGCGCGCTGCCAATGGCGCCCTGGTTGGAAACTGTAAATGTGCCGCCCTTCATCTCCTCCGCCGTCACCTTCCGGTCGCGGGCCTTTTGCGCGAGCTGTTCCAGTTCCTTCGACAATTCGAGCACGCTCTTTTTATCCGCGTCGCGAATGACCGGCACGATCAAGCCCTGCTCGGTGTCCACCGCAATGCCGATGTGGAAATATTCCTTGAACACAATTGCCTGCGCGATTTCATCGAGGCTGGAGTTGAAAATTGGGTGCTTCTTCAACGTCCCGACCAGCGCCTTGAGCACGAGCGGTGTTAGCGTGAGCTTCGCGCCCTTGTTCTCATAAACCGGCGCGAATTTTTTCCGCAACTCGTTTAACCGCGTGAAGTCGGCGTCGTCAAACTGGGTGACGTGTGGAATGGCGTTCCAGTTCTCCCACATCCGCCGCGCAATCACCTGGCGTAATTGGGTCAGCGGCTTCTTCGTCACCGACCCCCATTTGGAATAATCAATTGATTCGGTGGCCGGTTTTGTCGGTGACGTGGCCGCAACCGCCGGTTTTTCCGTCGCCTTCTGCAACCGCGCAAGATAGGCGCGGATGTCGCCGGTGACGATTCGTCCGCCCGCCTCGCTGCCGCGCACCTTGGACAAATCAATGCCGAGTTCGCGCGCGAGCCGGCGGACCGACGGCGAGGCGACCGGCGCGGCCACCGGCTTCGGAATTTCCTCCCCGGCCCCGGCAGCAGGTTCCTCAGCGGGAGTTTCAGGCTCCGACTCCGGCGCGGCTCGTTTCGCAGTGGGCACGGCGGCAGCCGGCTGGTCACCGCCGCTCAATGAGATGAGCCGCTGGCCGACACTGATTTTGTCGCCCGCCTTGACGTAAATATTTGTGATGACACCGGCGGCCGTGGACGGGACGGAAGCCACGGCCTTTTCATTTTCCAATTCGAGAATGGCCTGGTCCCGTGCAATCGTGTCGCCCTCCTTGACGAAAACATTGACCACGACGCCCGAATCAGCGCCCTCTCCAAGTTTAGGAAGTTTAACATCCATAATTAACAGGGGACAAGTTGGCGGAAAACCCCGCCGCATTCCAGTAATAATTTGTCTCATTAACCGGAATGGCAACCGCACAAGAAGCGGGATGCACCCGCTGCTGCTCTTTTCGTCAACAATGGCTCACAGAATCAACACCCGTCACTTTCAGCTTTGAAACCAGCCATTATGGCCTTTAAGCTGCCCGCATGGCATCAAAGGTCAAAGTCGCCGTTCTCGGCACCGGGTCGCTGGGACAGAACCACGTCCGCATTTACGCTGAACTTGCAGCCGCCGGCCAGGTTGAACTCGCCGGCATCTTCGACACCCAGGCCGACACGGCCCGCAAAATCGCCGCCAAACACAATGCGCGCATTTTCAACTCCGTCGCCGAGGCCGCTGCCGCCGCCGACGCATTGAACATCGTCACACCCACCACCACGCATTTTGAGCTCGCCCAATTGCTGTTGCAACAGGGCAAACACGTACTCGTCGAAAAACCGATGACCGACAATTCCACGCAAGCCGCCGAATTGATTCAAATCGCGCAGCAAAACAATTGCGTCCTCCAAGTCGGCCACGTCGAGCGCTTCAATCCTGTTTTCAAATATCTTGAAAGCGTCGCCACCGAACCTAAGTTCATCGAGTGCCATCGCCTGTCGCCCTACCCTGCCCGCTCAACCGACGTCGGCGTCGTGCTCGATTTGATGATTCACGATCTGGACGTGGTGCTGGCGTTTGTGAAATCGCCCGTCACCAGCGTGGACGCCGTGGGCATTCCCGTTTTGAGCAAGAGCGAGGATATCGCCAACGCGCGGCTGCGTTTCGCCAACGGCTGCGTCGCCAATCTCACCGCCATCCGCGTCAGCCCGGCGTGGATGCGCAAGATTCGCGTCTTCAGCGGCCCGACCAATCCCTGCTACATCTCCCTCGATTACCGCGTGCAGGAAGGCTTCATCTATCGCGTCGCCCGCGACGGCGAGGAAGAAAGTTCGCTGCTGAAAAAAGTGCTGGCCGCGAAGCTTGGCATCGGCAAAGACTCCGCCATCGTTAGCAAATTTGGCGGCAAACGCATCGTGCGCGAACCCGTGCCGATTGCGAAAGACGAACCGCTCAAGCTGGAACTGCAAAGCTTCGTCAACTGCGTCCGCGAAAAGCAAACGCCCGTCGTCAGCGGCGAATCCGCCAAACGCGCACTGGATCTGGCGTTTGAGATCACGCGGCAGATTCAGGGACAAAAAATTTAACGCAAAGGCGCAAAAGTGCGAAGACGCAGAGAAAGAAATGAGCCGGGCGGAGATTTCATGTAGGAGACGAGGTAACGAGTCTCTAACTTTATGCCTTTGAAAATTAATTTGAGCCTCGTCACCTCGACTCCTGCTGGATTTTTTGTAGGAGACGACGTAAGGAGTCTCTAACCTTCCAGCCATGAATTGCCAACGGCCCATCAAGTCGCCGCGCGATCCGCTGAACCGGGCGTTCTCCCTGCCGCGTTTGCCCCGCGAACATTATCAGGCCGACGCCGTGGTGTTCTGGACGTTGACGGTGTTCGACAAGGCCAAAAGCTGGTTGACACCCGCGTTCCACCAACGTTTCCAATATCTGATGCTTCACGCCGCCGCCCGGGAAGGTTTGGTTTGTCCGGTTTATTGCCTGATGCCAGATCATCTGCATCTGGTCTGGATGGGATTGCGGCTGGATTCGGACCAAATCAACGGCATGGCTTTTTTGCGGACTTATCTTGAACCGGAACTGTCGCCCGCGAAATTCCAGCCGCAGCCGCAGGATGAAGTTTTACGGGCCGAGCAGCGGAAACGGAACGCGTTCGCGAACGTCTGCTTTTACATCGCGGCGAATCCGGTACGGGCCAAATTTATTGGCGGGAAGGAAATCTGGCCATTCACCGGCTGCATTGTCCCCGGCTATCCGAAATTGAATCCTTTGGATGAAGATTATTGGTCGAAATTCTGGCGAATCTTCGCCAAACTGCGCCAGCCCGACGCGGGCAACATCAAGCGAACACCGATTGGATGAAAATCAAATCAAAGTTAGAGACTCCTCACGTCGTCTCCTACAAAGAAGAGAAATGAACCCAAAAACCTTCATGCTCATTGCCGGTGAGGCGAGCGGCGATTTGCTCGCGGCGGAACTGGTGGTCGCGCTGCGCGACACTCTCACTGCCAATCCGCAATCCGCAATCCGCAATCCGCAATTTTTCGGCGCGGGCGGTTCGCGCATGGCGGCGGCGGGAGTCGAGCTGGCCTTCGACCTGACGCAGCACTCGGTCATCGGCGTTTCCGATGTGCTGAAGAATTATTTCAAGTTCCGGCGGCTGTTCAACCAACTGCTGGCGCTGGCAATCGAGCGCAAGCCGGACGCCGTCATCGGCGTGGATTACGGCGGGTTCAATCTGCGCTTTGGCCACGCCATCAAACAATACATCCGCAATAATCAATCAGCGTCCACGCCGTGGAACCCGAAAATCATTCAGTTCATCTCGCCGCAGGTCTGGGCGTCGCGGCCGGGCCGGGCGAATTTGCTCGCGGCGGATTACGATCTGCTCCTGAGCATCTTCCCGTTTGAAAAGGATTGGTATGCCAAGCGCGTGCCGAAGTTGCGCGTGGAATTTGTCGGGCACCCAATGATGGAACGATTTAATTCGGAGGGGCGAGTTCCACAAGCCCCTGACACGGACATATTGTGGTCTCGTGGAACTCGCCCCTCCGAAATATTGCTTTTGCCCGGCAGCCGCGCTGACGAATTACGGCGGCATTTGCCGCCCATGCTCGGTGCGTTGAAATTGATCTGGGAGAAATTGCCGGCGGCGAAAGCGAAAATAGTTTTGCCGGATGAAACCTTGAAACAGCTCGCGGACAAACTGTCCGTGCTCCCGCCAGAAACGGAAATTCAAATCGGCAATCTGCCGCAGGCGCTTGGCGAAACCGATGTCGCCATCGCCTCGACCGGCACGGTGACGATGGAGTGCGCGTTTTTTGGCGTGCCGACCGTGACGCTCTACAAAACGTCGTGGAGCACCTACCAAATCGGCAAACGCATCGTGAAGGTGAAATGGCTGACGATGCCGAATATTCTGGCGGACGAGGAAATTTATCCCGAATTCGTCCAGGGCGCAGCGACACCCGACGCAATCGCCGGGGCTGCGCTGGAGCTATTGCAAAATGAAACGCGCCGTATTCAAATCAAAAAACGGCTGGCGGAAGTTGTTTCGTCCCTGGGCGGCCCCGGCGCGAACACGCGGGCGGCAACGGCGATTTTGAGTTTGTTTAATTAGATGGATGATCCCCGTTTTTGAGTGATACAATTTGTGAAATAGCTATTACACGAATTGTATTGTTCCGGCGGCAACCCATTGGCGGCTTTGGGGGACGGCTTGTCCGTTTTGCAGCAGACCCGCCGGGCCACAGGTTGGATGATGCTTTATCGGCGGTTACACAGTTTTGACTTTCCATGTTTTCATCGCTACTCTGGGTGCATGGAATCGCTGCACGCACCGTGGCGGATTGAATACATCCTCGCGCCCAAACCACAACTCGACACCAGCCTGTTCACCCGCATCGCGCAGTCCAATGACGACGAAGCGAACCGCGTCATCGTGCGCGACCGCACATGCTTCGCCCTGCTCAACACCTATCCTTACAATGGCGGGCATCTGCTGATCGTGCCCTACAAACAGGTCGCCGATCTGAACGGCCTGACCGATGAGGAACTGGCTGATTTGTGGAAGCTCACCCGCCGTTGCATCAACGCGCTGACGGCGGTGATGAAGCCCGACGGCTTCAACGTGGGCATCAATCTGGGCAAGGTGGCCGGCGCGGGCATCGCGGAACATTTGCACATCCACGTCGTGCCGCGCTGGAACGGCGACACCAATTTTATGCCGGTGCTGGCCAACACCACCGTCTTGCCGTCGGCGCTGGATGAGGTCGCTGCCAACTTGCGCGCGGAACTGGCAAAATGAAATATTCTGCTTCCGAAAATGCCCGCTGAAACCTTGCATTTTGAAAACGCGCGATTTGTGTAGCTGTTTTCACCTTTGCCAAGCCAGCATTCATCGTTTAGATTTGTGCCATGACAACGACGGTGGATGCGATTTATGAATACGGCAAACTGGTGCTGCCGCAGCCGTTGTCCTTGCCTGAAAAATCCCGCGTCCGCGTCACCATCGAATCCGCCGACACCGAGCGCGAGAACTGGCTGAAACTTTCCGAGGCGTCCTTGTTGAAAACCTGGGGCAACGACGCCGATGACATCTTCAATGAACTGCTCAAGAAATGATGTCGTTCTCCAGCCGCTTCCGTTCACCCGCTTGACTTTGCCGGGGTTCTGGCGTGAAATTAAGCCATGAGTGCGACAGAAATCATTGAACAGATCAAGGGCTTGCCCGCCAACGAACGGGCGCAGGTGGCCAAATTTGTCGCGGAGCAGGATGATTCCTGGATTCCTAAATCATTCAAGCAAGGCATGGCCGATGCCGCCTTCGCAAAATGGCGCGGGCGCGGCCATTTGCCCGCCGGAAAAAACGCGGACGATTATCTGCGCCTGACACGCGATGCCAACGGCAGTTGACAGAGTTGACAGTTCAGTCCTGCTGGACGTGCTGCTGGCCGACCCGCAACACGCCAAATCTTCGGAAGCCGCCTTGCGTGAAGCAATGGCACAAGGCGGTCTGGTCGCCGGCGAGGTGGTCATCGCGGAAATCACGCCGGTGCTGGCAGGCGCATCTATCCGTGAATTTCTTTTCGACTGGCAAATCAAATTCATCCCGTCATCCGTCGAAAGCGCGGCCCTGGCCGGAGCGATGTTCGGAATTTTTCTGGAACGCGGCGGAAAACGCGGAAGGGTGGTTTCTGATTTTTTAATTGCGGCACACGCCCAACTTCACGCTGATGGTTTGCTGGCGCGTGACCGCGGTTATTATCGGGATTATTTTCAGAAGTTGAACCTGCGCGATCCGGGCCTGAAAAAATAATCCCAACTGTGGCCACTGAAACCCTTCATTTCGAAAACGCGCGCGTCGCGCAGCAGCTTTTCAATCACGAGTCGCGCAATCTTAAATCGCTTGAAGAACAGCTCGGCGTCAAGGCCACCGCGCGCGAAGGCTGGATCAAACTCGAAGGCGCCGCCGATGCCGTCGAGCGCGCCAAGCAGCTTTTTGTGTCGCTGGAGAGCATGCTCAAGAGCGGCTCCCCGGTGCGCAATCGCGAGTTCACCCACGCGCTGAACATCATCAAGCACGAGGGCGCTTCGACGCTCAAGGAGCTGGTGAGCGACCGCGTGTTGACGCACGAACGCAAGCCCGGCGTCACCGCCAAAACCGTCGGCCAGAAAAAATATCTCGACGCGATCCGCCGGCACGACATCACGTTTGGGGTCGGACCGGCCGGCACGGGCAAAACGTATCTGGCTGTGGCCATGGCATTGACGTCGTTGCGCGAGGGAAAGGTTTCGCGGATCATCCTCACCCGCCCGGCCGTTGAAGCCGGCGAGGCGCTTGGATTTTTACCCGGTGACCTTTACGAAAAAATCACCCCGTACCTCCGCCCGCTGCACGATGCGCTGCACGACATGCTGCCCGCCGAGGAAATCCAGAAACACACCGAGCGCGGCACCATCGAAATCGCACCGCTGGCCTACATGCGCGGCCGCACGCTGAACAACGCCTTCATCATCCTCGACGAGGCGCAAAACTCGACAACCGAGCAAATGCTGATGTTCCTCACCCGCCTCGGGCACGGCTCGAAGGCCGTCATCACCGGCGATGAGACGCAGATTGATCTGCCGCCGCACAAAAATTCGGGACTGCTCGAAGCACACCGCGCGCTGAAAAAAACTGAAGGAATCTCGATTGTGGAACTAGGCAAACGCGACGTCGTCCGCCACCCGCTCGTGCAACGCATCATCTCGGCCTACGAGGAGCATCGCGGCCGGGCGAAAACAACGGACGCGGAATGAAATCCCGTTTGTAGGAGCCGAGGTAACGAGGCGCAAATTAATAATGTGAGACTCCTCACGTCGTCTCCTACAGTTTGAACGAATGAACATTGCCATCGCCAACCGCCAGCGCGTGCGGAAAATCAATCTGCGGCTGCTAAAAAAAATCACCCGGGAATTGCTGGCGGAATTGGAACTGGATAAGGCCGGAATCGGCATCTGCCTCGTCACCGCGCCGGAAATGACCCGGCTCAATGAAACCTTCCTCAAACACAAGGGTTCGACGGATGTGATTACATTCGACCATTCAGACCCCAGCTCCCAGACGCCAGACCCCGGCCCCAATATTCACGGTGAAATTTTCATTTGCGTGGACGAAGCGGTTTTGCAGGCGCGCATGTTCGGCACAAGCTGGCAATCGGAAGTCGTCCGCTACCTGGTCCACGGGGTTTTGCATCTGCTCGGTTTTGATGATTCGAGGGCGGGCCACCGGCGTAAAATGAAACGGGAGGAAAACCGCCGGTTGCGTGAAATCACCCGCCGCTTTCCCTTGAGCAAACTTTGATGCGGCCCTAAACTCGGCGCATGGAACAGAAAAGCTTCCTTGCCCGCTGGCGGTCGAGTTTTTTAACGGGGCTGGCGGTTACTTTCCCCGCCCTGCTCACGCTGGCAGCGGTCAAATGGCTCGTGGGCACGATTTCCAGCGTGACGGATCTGTTGTTGTTTTTTCTGCCCCGCACCCTCACGCACGAAAGCCTGGTCAATGCCAACGACGGCAAGGGGCCGATGTTCTGGTATTGGAGCCTGGTGGCACTGGCGCTCGCCGTGGTTTTGGTTTCAGTTGCGGGCGTGCTGGCGCGTTATTACATCGGCAAAAAGGTAATTGATTGGACCGACCGCGTGTTGATGCGGGTGCCGCTGTTGAACAAATTTTACGGCGCCATCAAACAGGTCAACGATGCGTTTGCCGGAAACAAACATTCGTTCAAGACCGTCGTGCTGGTGGAATTTACCGGACCGGGAAATTATTCCGTTGGCTTCATCACCAGCGAACAACAGGGCGAAATCCAGCAAAAGGCCGGCCGGAACCTCGTCAGTGTCTTTGTCCCCACCACGCCCAATCCGACCTCCGGCTTTCTAATTATGGTGCCGGAGGAGAAACTCACCAAACTTGACATGAGCGTAACTGACGCCATCAAATACATCGTCAGCCTCGGCGCCATTTCGCAGGAATACCCGCCACCGCCCCATCCCAAATTATCAACCACGGATGAACACGAATAAACCTAACGCGGCTTGCGCCGCAACCACGGATTTTGGACTGCGGCGGGAAGCGAAGCGCCACGCCGCTTTTGGAAGCAACCGGTCGTACGGAAAGCGGTGTCGCCGCTGCGCTCTGCCACCGCAGTCCAAATCTTTGTTGTCCGTGCGCGAAGTTGCAGGATTGTATTGCGGATTTTTTAAGACTGCCAAAACGCCTGTCATCCGGAAAAATTTGTTTCGCGTATTCCACGGCTCAGTTTTATCCGTGTCCATTCGTGTCCATCCGTGGTTAAATTCTTCCGATGATTGAATCCGCCACCGGACTCATCCTGCGCACGCGTCCGCTCACGGAGACCAGCCTCATCGTCCACTGGCTAACGCCGGATTTCGGACGCATCGCCACCGTCGCCAAAGGCGCGCGCCGGATCCAATCGCCTTTCCTCGGCAAATTGGATTTGTTTTACCTGGCGGACTTTTCATTCAGCCGCAGCCGCCGTTCCGATTTGCACACGCTCCATGAAATCAGTTTGCGCGAGACCCACACAGCGCTGCGTCAGGACCTCGGCCGGTTGCGCCAGGCTGCCTATGCCGCGTCGTTGATCGAGCAGGCGACGGAAACCGGGACTCCTTTGCCCGGCATTTTTGAATTGATGAACGGTTTTCTAGGCTGCCTTTGCCAGCAACAATCCGCGCCGCAAATGGTTCTGGCCTTTGAACTCAAACTCCTGCATGAACTCGGCCTGAAACCGGATTTGAAGGAAACCAAACTGACGCCGGGCGCCAAACAAATCGTCCGCGCACTGATGCAAAACGACTGGACTGCGTGTTCGCGTTTGAAGCCCACACCCGAGCAAGCCGGCGAATTGCGGCAGTTCCTTCATGGCTTCCTGATTTTTCATCTGGGGCGCCTGCCGAAGGGGCGCACAATGGCTCTGACGGAAGATTAGCCCGGCCGGCTGAAGGCGCCAACCGGGAACAAAAGGGCTTTCCGAAACCTTGTCCTGATGGCATGATTATTGCGCAATTTCGGAAATCGGTTGAAATGAGAAAAAAGATTTTCAGATTCTCCACATTGCGAATGCAGCTGGTCGGGAGCGTGTTTCTGCTCGTTACTCCGGCCTGGCTGCTGATGTATATTTTTGACCTGCCCATGAGCGGGTTTGTGGTGGGGATACTGGCGCTGGTCGCATCGTGGTTGGGCGGGGAATTCTTCATTTTGCGCGAAGTGCGCGCCTTGTCCAGCGTGGCCCAGAGGATTGCCGAAGGCGATTTGAGCGCCCGCACCGGACTGAAACCCTCGAAAAACGAACTCGGTGATCTCACCAAGGGTTTTGACCTGATGGCTGAAGCGCTGGAGCGCCATGTCAGGAATCTCGAAACCGCGGAAAAAAACCTGCTGAACCGCACGTTCCAGCAAACCGTTGTCGCCGCGCTCGGACAATTTGCGCTGACCAACAGCGATCTGGATGCGCTGATGAATCAAACCGTCATACTCGTGGCGCAAACCCTGGGCGTGGAATACTCCGCCGTGTTCGAACAATTGCCGGCCGGGTCGCTGCGGCTGCAAGCCGGCGTTGGCTGGAAACCGGAATACGACCGGCAGACCTCCCTGCCCGGAAATGAGAATTCCCCGATTGTCGCGGCTCTGAAATCCGGCGACCCCGTTGTCACTGGCGATCTGAAGGCCGAATCGCGAATCTCTGCGTCGCCGTTTCTGGCCGAACACGGTGTGGTCAGCGGTATCACCGTTGCCATTCCCACTCACGACCGGCCCTATGGCATGCTGGGCATTTACAGCACGCACGGGCGGAAATTCAACTCGGATGAAGTGCAATTTCTCATGGCCACCGCCACCGCCATCGCCCTGGCCGTCGAGCGCAAACGGTCCGATGCCGAATTGCAAAAACTCGCCGCGTTCGTCCAGTTGAATCCGGACGCGGCCATGGAATTGAACGAAAACGGGACCATCACCTATTTCAACGAGGCCGCGCAACATCTGGCCGCTTCCGTATCCCGGAATCATCCCAATGAAATATTGCCGCCGGACATTGACCGCATCATTCGCGAATGCCTCGCCGGCGGACAAAGCAAGATGCGTCTGGAAACCAGGGTGGAAGAGCGCACGTTTTCGTGGTCGGTGAATCCCATCCTGCCGGGCAACGTGGTGCATTGTTACGTCGAAGACATCACCGAACGGCTGAGTCTGGAGGCACAGTTGCGTCAGGCGCAAAAGATGGAATCCATCGGCCAGCTTGCCGCCGGTGTCGCGCATGACTTCAATAACATGCTCACAATCATTCAGGGGCATTCCAGCTCGCTGCTCGCCAAGCCGACGCTGCCGCCGGAGGTGGTTGACTCGGTGCAGGCCGTCTATTTTGCCGCCGAACGCGCCGCGGGCCTCACGCGCCAGTTGCTCATGTTCAGTCGCAAAAATGTCATGCAGGCCGAGTTGCTCGATTTGCAGAAAGTGGTCGGCAACATGAGCAAGATGTTGGAGCGTCTCCTCGGGGAAACCATTGCGCTTGAATTTCAGCCGGCGGTGGACAATTCATTTGTCCCAGGCGACTGCGGCATGATCGAACAGGTTGTGATGAATCTTTCCCTCAACGCCCGCGATGCCATGCCGCGCGGCGGCCGGCTGACCATCGGCATCGAGACCGTGGACCTCGACGCCGCTTTCATCGAAACCCGTCCCCAGGCGCGCGCGGGACGGTTTGTTCGTTTGCGCGTCACGGACAACGGTATGGGCATGGATTCCGCCACGCTGGGCCGCATCTTTGAACCGTTTTTTACCACGAAAGACATCGGCAAGGGCACCGGCCTCGGCCTCGCGACCGTTTACGGTATTGTCAAACAACACGAAGGCTGGGTGGAAGTGAACAGCGAACCCGGCAAAGGCAGCACGTTCGACGTGTTTTTTCCCGCCAGCGACAAAGTGCCCGCCTCCACAGAAGCAGAAGCGGCCTCCTCCGCCGCCCCGGTCGTCGGCGGCTCGGAAACCATTCTTATCGTTGAAGACGAACCGATCCTGCGAAGCATGGCCCGCGACATCCTCGAAGAGTGCGGCTATCGGATTCTGGAAGCGTCATCCGGCAAGGAAGCGCTCGACGTATGGAATCAGCGCGCGGATGAAATTGATTTGCTCCTAACCGACATGGTGATGCCCGATGGCATTTCCGGCGCGGACCTCGTTGAAAAATTGCTGGCCGGCCATCCCGGCCTGAAAGTCGTCTTTACCAGCGGCTATACCGCCAATGAAGTGAATCAGAAAATGCTGGCCCGGACCCGCGCGAGCTTCCTCGCCAAACCCTACACCCACGCCGAACTCGCCAAAACCGTCCGCGATTGCCTTGACCAAAACAACCCCAGTGATGCGGCGGCTGGAAACTGACTCCGCATGGAAACCCGCGCGCAGGAAGATGTCACGATCGCCATTTTGAGCGACATCCATCACTCCGGCCCCGCCGAGCGCGCCCGCGGCGAAGATTACGAATTCCGCACCATCGCCAATCCCCTGCTCCGCGCCGTCGCGCGCGCCTACCGGCACTTGATCTGGATGCGCCACCCGCTCGACCAGGGACGGCAACTCGACCGTTTCCTGGCCGAAATCGGGCCGGTGGATTATGTCGTGGCCAACGGGGATTACGCGTGCGACACCGCTTATGTGGGCGTGAGCGACCCGGGCTCATTCCAAAGCGCCCAGGAATGTCTCGGCAAACTCCGCGCGAAATTCGGCGACCGCGCGCGGTTCACCATCGGCGACCATGAACTTGGGAAATTAACCCTGTTTGGCGGGAAGGGCGGAATGCAACTGGCGAGCTGCCATTGCGCCACGCAGCAGCTTGGTCTGCAACCATTCTGGAAACTGGCCATCGGGCGTTACCTGCTTCTGGGCGTGGCCTCGCCGCTCATCGCCCTGCCCGCAAACCAGGCGGACGTGCCGCCGGCGGATTGGCCGGAATGGCAGCTTTTGCGCGAAACCCACCTCGCCGAAATACGCGCCGCCTTCGACACGCTCCTGCCGGAGCAACGCGTGTTGTTGTTCTGTCACGACCCCACGGCGCTGCCGTTTTTGTGGCGCGAGGAGGCGGTGCGACGCCGGTTGCCACAGGTGGAACAAACCATCATCGGGCATCTGCACACGCGGCTGATATTATGGAAAAGCCGGGTGTTGTCGGGAATTCCGCCCATCCGGTTCTTGGGCCGGAATGTCAGCCGGTTCAGTTCGGCGCTGCACGAGGCGCATCATTGGTGGCCGTTTCAGGTGCGGCTCTGCCCGGCCTTGTCCGGCACGGAACTGCTGAACGACGGCGGTTATTACACCGTGCAAATTGACCCGGCGGCAAACCAGCCGGCGCGATTCACCTGCCACCCGCTACCGCGGTAAACCTCAAAAGCAAAGTAGCCGCCGACGTCAGTCGGCGCAAATAAATGGCAGAGGGGTCATTGAATATGGCGGGCGCACCGGCTGCCGGTTGTCGCGACAATATAAACTACGATCGTGGATTATATTGGCTGAACCATGACAGCTCTACAAAGCTGCCATCTGCTGCAACGGTGTTTGTGCATCGCATACTCTGTGGCATTCCCACTCCGTGCGGAAGATATGGCTCCGGCGGCGGCCCAGCATGAAGTGGATTTGGAGCGGGTCAGCTTCAAGGGCGCGCTGGATGCGGTGCGCCCATACAGCAACGCCATCGGGCAGGCGCGCAACTGGAAACTGCGCCTCCAATTATGGGAGGATTTATTGCTCAACCTGGCGCGTGATTTGGTCCCTCGCCGGCCAAACCGCACGGAGCCGCGCGCCGTCAAACACCGGCCCAAACCCTATCCGCTGCTCAACCAACCGCGCCATCGCTTTGTGGTAATCTCCCACCGCAGCGACGATTGGAAAGGCCGCGCTCGCAATTATCGAAGGCTTAACTAAGGGCCATTCGGGTCGGTTCCTGTTGTTGTAGTGTTTGATATAACGGCCGTCAGGAATCTCGCCCCACCTTTGTGTTCTCTGCGTTCGCTGCGTTTAAAAATCCGCTGTAAAAAAACGTGTGGGGCTGAAGCCTTTTACACAGTTTCGCGTATGTGGCGATGGGGCACCACGATCCCGGGCAGTGCATTCTGTTCCGGTACCATTGACGGTGCGATTGACGGTGACGGTGCTGGTGCTGATACCGGCATCTGTGCCGGTGCCGGTGGCACCGAGGTTTGCGGGTAGTCCAGATCGTTCAGCTTCTGCAGCAACGCCGCACGGGCGGCAGCCTGGGCCGGTTTGTCGGCTGCACGGGCGGAAATGAAACCCGCACCAAGAAGGATGCACAAACCCAAAACAATCCTGGTTTTGATGTGCTGGCTGTGTGTGTTGTCTTTCATCACTCGTCAACTTATATGATTTCCATCTTCTGGAACAAAATTAGCCGATAGTGTCCACAATTTCAGAAATAAGGGACAAATTGGAGTTTCTGAGGGGTGAATTGCGCCCGGTCAGGGACGTAATGACGAAGAAAATCATCCAATGAATGACAAAGACTTTGCGATCTCTGCGATTCAATCCGCGTCCATCTGCGTCCATCTGCGGTTACGACACCTCATCCGGCTTGCGCCACGTTGACTCGTTCATTCCCATTCGCTCGGCCCTCGCGGGCTTTCGGCTTCGCCAAACTCCTTTCGCCATTTCCCAAATGGCTTGAAGTCTCCCCATCTGGTGCGGAGAAGGGGATTATCGGCGGTCGGTTGGTGAATCCGTGTTCATCTGTGTTCATTCGTGGTTAAAAATTAGGGACTCTCCCGCATTGCGGAATTCGCCCTCCTAAAATTCTGCTGATTTGGCCTTGGGGATGCTCGCAAATAGGGATGAAAATGGATAATTCCATGAAAATCAGAGTCGCTTTGGTTTTGTGCGTCGTCCTGGGCGCGGGTTTCATTTCCATCCGTGCCGCCGACACCCCGGCCCAAGCCGCCGCCCGTTCGGCTTTGATACAAAAGCTGAACCAATCGGACAATTCGCCAAGCCAGCCGCTGCCGGCAACCAACACACTTTCTGAGGCCGTGGTGGAACAACCCGCCAAATCTGCTGCCACCGTAACCGAAATGGTTCCCGCAAAAGCGATGACTCCGCAAACTGCCCCGGTGGCAACAACTCCGGTGGCTCCTCCGCCTGTTGTCACTCCCGCCGTTGTCAGTCCTGCAGTTGTTGCTCCTGCCGCTGTTGCTCCCGCCTCTGTCAGTCCTGCTGTCGCTCCGACCAGGTCGTTCCTGATACTGTCGCTCCTGTTTTTATCGATGTTGTTAATAGTACTCCTGATAATGTTGTTCCTGCTGCTGAAGCTCCGGCAGTTGAAGCTCCTGTTGCTGAAGCATTCCGCTGTCGTGGTTTCCCCGGTTGTGGTTCCAAGTGAGATTCAACCAGCAGCGGCGGCGGCAACGCCCAAGCCAGCTCCGGTCCCCGCCGCGACCAAACGTCCGGTCCAGCGGCGAAAGCGGGTCCGTCAACTGAACGGCACGGGAAGCAATGTCAACCTGCCGAAATTGAGTGGACAACTGCGGAGGCACAACGGAGCCGGGTCGGTTCTTGAGTAGGCAAGGAAACATTGAACAAGCTGGTCAAAATTCGCGCCTTGCGTTCCGGGTCTTGCATCTCGCGTTTCAGGTCCCGGTTTTCGCCTCCAGTTTTCGGTAATTGCTCCACATCCGTGTCCATCTGTACCACTATTGCGGTTTAAATTGTCATTGGCACAGAATAGTTCAGCGGAAATCCGGAGCATCTTCCGTTTTCTTGCAAAGCGCCAGAGGGCTGGCGCAGTCCAAAACGCTTCGCGTTTTTCATGAATCATTGTGCCGCGCGAAGCGTCATGGAGTGCGGCGGCCCTCCGCCGCTTTTCCTTGGAGTCATATCAAACTGTGTCAATGTTAACTGGAACTGCTATATCTGTGAAAATTTTATCTTCTTGCGTAAATTTCCCAACGCAGAGGCGCGGAGAACGCAAAGTTTCGCAGAGTTAAATTTCCTCCGCGGTCCTCAGCGTCCTCTGCCTCTCTGCGTTAAGGCATCCAGAAGTTTGGTTGCAGTTATTGCCGTGCTAAGTTCTTTGTGGTTCAAAATCCTGCTGCTGCCTACAATTCGCACAGGCTTTCAACGTACGCTGCGGAACCGTCGCGCAGCCAGCCATCCAGTTGCGATTGATCCTTGAGCTGCTGGCCGCGGCGGCGCGGCACGACGATGAACCGGCTGTTCATTTCCGGCAGCACGGTCATGTCGCTCCACAATTTCTCGAATTGCGCCACGGGATAAACGTCCTCCTGCCCATGACCCCAGCGTTTCTTCACGTCCTTGAGGGTGATGTAGGTCGGCATCCTGGCCGCGAGCGCGCGCACGGCGGCGGCCACCTTGCCGGCGTCGGCCAGGTCGGCGCGCGTGAGCTGGAACACGGCGAGCAGCCGGTCCAGGTTGATCCAGCTCGTCATCGAGTTGTAATACGACAGCGCGAATTCCTCTTCCTCGCGCGGCATGGCCAAGCCTTCCACGATGCGCGGCTGGCCGTTCACGCGCGCCAGCCCGCCGCCGCGATCCTCAATGCGCCGGGTGATGACTTCAAAGGAAAGCCCGCCGCCGAGCGTGATGTGCAATCCGAGCATCGCCGGGTCCACGTCCGCGCCCACGGTGTCAATGTTGTGCAGCATCAGGTGCTTCAGATTGGGCCGCTGTTCCAGCAGGCGCGCCAGCGTGCCGTTGCGGAGCAGGTTGGGAGTCTCGAACCAGTGGCCGACGGGATGCAGGCATTGGAGCGGCACGTTGTCGGTGTAATCGCTGCCTTCGCCGGCCTGCTGCGCCCAGCCGATGAGTGCGTGGCGAAGACTGTCGCGCACCTTCTGCTGCTGTTCATCGAGCATTTGCTGCGGCATCTCCTCCCAGGAAAACCGCAAATCGCGCTCCATCGGGATGAGCCGCAAGCCGACCGTGCGGCCCTCGGACAATACCAGCGGCCCGGAATAGCCGTAGAATTTTTCGCGCTCAAGGAATTCCTGTGTCGGCCGGTGCGAAATGTAGCTGGTGGTGATGACGTGCGGCAGCAGCACTCCGCCAATCCGGCCGATGCGGCGGCTCTTGGCCAGGTGTACTTCCAGGAAGGTGCGATGGCGTCCGCCGAACTTGCAAAACGGATGCAGCGCCTTGACCGTGCCCGCGCCCTGCGTCCAGCGACTGCCCGCCCCAGCGGCCAGCGTGACCACGGCCACTTCTCCCGCCGCCAATGCCGCCATGCCCGCTTCGAGATATTTCTTCGGCAGCTCGCGCGTGGCATCGAACACGTCGCCTTCGGTCACGTCCTGAATTTGCGTGCTGATTGACAGACGGTTTTGCGCCAGGCCGATGCGGCCCGATTTCAAATCCGCGCGAACCTGCTCGTGCTGCGCGCGGTCGAAGCCGTAGCGTTCGAGCAATGCCGGCAGCGATTCGTCGCTGGTGTCGTCGGTCTTCAGGCGCGGCAGGAGCCGGTCGAAGAGTATTTGCACCATGCCGCGCAGTTCGGGCTTGGAACGGCAGGCGGCGGCGAATTTGTCCATTTCCGCGCGGTGCAACGGCGGCAGGGCGCGGGCATCCTGCCGCAACAACGGCGGCATGATAAGCGCGTAATAGCCCTGCGGCAACAGCGCGGACTTGCCATGCAGCAGGTCGGCCCAGGTGCCTTTTTCGTTGATGGCAAAGTCATACACCACCGGCTCCATCGCGAACGGCAGGGAATTTTCGTAATCGCGCTTGGTCTGCGTCATCACTTCCTGCAATCGCGTCTGGCCCGCCGCTTTCTTCGCGGGATCAAAAATAAATCCCATGCCGCCGCCTGACATGCCGCCGAGCATCCAAAACCCGAGAAAATCCTTCCCGAACTCCGTCTTCACCCAGTTGATGATGGTTTCCGTGAATAAATTCGTGGCCCACGGGATGATGGTCTGGATGGGACCAAAGAAATTCCGCGTGGTCGCCGCGCCCAAGGCCGCGACGTCCTCGCGTTTAAGGCCGGCAAGGATTTCGTCCAAAATGGCGAGCATGCTGAGCCGCGCTTTCCACTCTGCCTCGGAGCGCAGCAGATATTTTTCGCTGACCATTTCGAGGATTGGCCCGACGTTTTGCGCCATGCCGCCATGCACGAGCACCAGGCTGTCCTGTAATTTCTGACGCAGGGCGGGCGAGGCGTCTTCATGGGTCAGGATGCGATGCTGCGGCATGAGCCGTCCGCGGCTGACGCCAAATTCGGGGTCGCCCTCGGCGGCGAGCACGCCTTCGATCAATTTCATGCCCGGCCAGACGCCGCCGGAATCCTGCCAGCCGCCGCCGGAACCGCCGAGCCATTCGCCGAGGATGGCGCGCGCCAGCAC
>Ga0181530_10001382_pt1 | contig 30588 bp, 25 predicted proteins | sample PEATcosm2014_Bin_42_FD_119769 | JGI IMG/M metagenome (GOLD analysis project Ga0181530, IMG submission 119769) | Peatland microbial communities from MTU Mesocosm Facility, Houghton, MI, USA - PEATcosm2014_Bin10_60_metaG | ecosystem: Environmental > Terrestrial > Soil > Wetlands > Peat | place...
AAGAATCAATTGCGTCAGAAGCATCCATTACGCGTAACCGTGTGAGCCGCGTGGAGCGAAGCGATTTACGCGGGCGACGCATTTGCTGGAAGGTGGAGCGGATATTCGCACGGTGCAGGAATTACTCGGGCACAAGGACGTCAGCACCACCCAAATCTATACGCACGTCATGCAGAAGCCGGGCCTTGGAGTCAGAAGTCCGCTGGACAGTGTTTAGGGTCTGGCGTCTGGGTTCTGGGTTCTGGGTCTGGGGTCTCGAAGATTGGAGATGGCCGCGTAAAGCGCTGCGCGCCACGCGGTGGGAAACATCGAACATTGAACTCCGATAAATCGCGAACAGGCATTCAACCTTCAACGCTCAACTCCCTGGCGCGGCGAAGCGAGGCGGAGACGGTACCACCAGCTAATCATCTTCCCAGCCAGTGCGGCAGGAAGGTGGTCAGGGCGGGGCAATAGGTGATTAACAGCAGGCCGACGATGAGGACGCATTGCATGGGGAGGACGGCGCGCGAAACTTGCAGGACCGGTTTTCCGAAACGATAGGACGAGAGAAAGATGTTGATGCCGGCGGTCGGGGTCAACAGTCCGAGTTCCATGTTGGCCAGGAAAATAATTCCCAGGTGGACCGGGTCAATGCCGTAGGCGATTCCCAGCGGCACGATGATGGGGACCACCACGACAATCGCGGAATACATGTCCATCACGCAGCCAACGACCAGCAGGCACAGGTTGAGCGCGAGGAGGAAGGCATACTTGGAATGGACGGTTCCGGTGACCCATTCCACGGCGCGGCCGGGAATCTGGGCGTCAATCAGGTAATTGGTGAATCCGAGCGCCACGCCCAGAATGAGCAGCACGCCGCCCACGAGCAATCCGCACTCGGCCATGACGCGCGCGATTTCCCGCGGGCCCTTGAAGTCGCGATAAAAAAAGGTCTCGACAACAAACGCGTAAAAGGCGGTGACGGCCGCTGCTTCCACCGGGGTGGCGAATCCGCCAAAGAGCGCGACCAGCGCGACGATGGGCAGGAGCAATTCCCACTTGGCCGCCCAGACCGCGCGTCCCGCCTCGCCCCGGTCGAACGCGCGGTGGCTGCCGGTGTTTTTTGGTCCCAGGCGCATGCCCAGCCAGATGGCCATGCCCACCAGCAGCACGCCGGGTCCAAGGCCGGCGAGGAACATTTTTTCGATGGTCACGCCGGCGCCGGTGGCGTTGGAACCGGCGACGATGGCGAAAAGAATCAGCGGGAGCGACGGCGGGAACAGCAGCCCTAGGCCGCCCGAGCCGGTGAGCATTCCCAAGGTGGAACGCTCGGAATAACCCGCGCCCATCAGCACCGGCAGGAGGAGTCCGCCCAGCGCGAGAATGGTCACGCCCGACGCGCCGGTGAAGGAGGAAAAAAACGCGCACGCCAGGACGGTGACGATGGCCGGGCCGCCGCGGAATTGCCCCAACAACGCCTGGAAAACCCGGATCAGCCGTTTGGAGGCGCCGCCTTCCGCGAGAAAATAGCCGGCCAGCGTGAACAGCGGGAGCGTCGGCAGGGTGGGGTTGGTCACCATCGAATAGTGCGTCAGCGAAATCGAGGCGATGGGCGTGTCTTCGCCCCAAAATAAAATCAGGGCCGCGCCGCCGAGCATGACAAAGATGGGCGCGCCGAGCACGACCGCCGCCAGCAGGGCCACGAGTCCGGGCACCACCAACCGGGCGGGTGACAGCGGCGGATGGAATCCGATCCAGACCATGCTTCCGGCCACGAGCAACGCGACGAGCCGTCCACGCCAGGTGTCCGCCGCGTGCCACAGCAGGCGCAGCGCAATGACGCCAAAGCCCAGCGGCATGATGCCTTGAACGGCCCAAATCGGAATCCCGTAGGCCAGAATTTTACCACCGCCTTTTTCCGATTGCACCAGTTGCAGGGCGGCGAGGCAGAGAAAAACGGTGATGCCCGCGGCAAAGGCGCTGCTGAAGACGCGGGCGAACGTCTGCCAGCGGCCGGTGAGAAAATTGGTGAGGGTGGAGAGGCTGAGCAGACGGCGGTCGCGCGCGGCGAACATGCCGCCCAGCAGGCCGATGATCAAAACCAGATGCTGTTGCAACGCCGCTCCGCCGTTGAGGCCGCCATGGAAGAATTTGCGCCCGACAATTTCGATGAGGGGCAGCAGCATCAGCACGGCCAGGGTCAGCGCGACCAAAAGATTCTCCGCCTGCCAGAGCCAGCGGAGGCGGCCGCCCGGCCCGCGGGCGGGTTTGTCCGGATGGGAAACTGCAAAAGACGATTTGCTGGTCACTTTCCGGCTCCTTCTCGCGCGGCACGATAGGTTTTCAACTGGCTCATAACCTCGTCGAAAATGTCGGCGGGAACGACTGTCCCGCGGATTTGAGGCCAGGCCTGTTCGGCGACCTGGTCCCATTCGGCGTTAATCTCCGGTGTGGGCGTGTGGATTTTCAGCCCGCGTTTGCGCATCGCCTCGATGGATTCCACGTTTTCGCGCCGGCCGTCGGCCTTGATGAGTTTGCCGGCTTCCCGGGCTGACTGGCGCAGGGCTGCCTGGGCCTCGGGCGAAAGACTGTCCCAGGTGTTTTTGTTGATGATGGCGGCGCCGACGAGCGGCGCCCAGTTCATATCGAGCATGTTGGGGGCGGCCGAGTCAACTTGAGTGGCCAGGGCAAACGTCGGCGGCAGGCACAGGCAATCAATCAATCCCGTCTGGAGGCCGGGCAGGATGTCGGCGACTTCCAGTGGCACGGCATTGCAGCCGACCGAATGATAAATCTCCAATTCGGCGTGGCGGTTGGCGGAGATGAACAGCTTGGTCTTCCGGAGATCATCGGGCGTCAGCATGGGTTGTTTGGAGAAGAAGCGGACGAAACCGGTGTCGGTCCAGAAGAGCACGACGAAGCCTTTTGCCTCGAGGCGTTTTTCGAGCATGGGCTGCAATTTCTCGCCGATGTAATCCACCTCCTCGAGCGTGCGGAAGGCCTTGGGGATGGTTTGCAGCCCGGCCACCGCCGGCTCGATCTCCGTCAAACCCGTGGTCGTCACCAGCGCGGCCTGCAACTGGCCGAGGCGCATGCGGCGCACCATGTCGGCCTCGCTGCCCATGGTGCCGTCGGCGTAAATCGTCAGTTGCACGCCGCCGCCCGGCGCCGAGCGCCATTGTTCGCCCATGGCTTGAAGGTGTTTGGTGTAGGACGATCCTTTCGGGGCCAGCGTCCCCATCCGCACCTTCACCGGTTCAGCGCCTGCTGCGCGATGAACCGAAATGAGGAACCCCAGAACCAGAGCGACCGATGCGGATTTTGCAAATATATTCATTTTGATTCGACCAAAAATAATTCTAACTTGCGCGACAGGAGCCAGCGCGCCCGGCGCTGCATCACGGAATTAACCAGCCGGAGGTTCGGATTGGCATCAGGATTGATTGCCAAGGCCTGGTGCAACAGCGATTCAAATTCCTGCACGTCCTGTTTTTGAATGGTGACCGCCTCCGCGAAAGCGACCAGCGGCGAGGCATCGGTTCCCTGGGACAGGGCCATGGCGCGGTCGAAATGTTTGCGGGCGCGCGCCGCCGGATCGCCGGCCGCGCCCGACCGGCTCATCTCGTAAGTGATCATGAAAGTGTGAATCGCGCCATGGTCGAAACTCTCATCCAGTTCCAGCGCCCGGTCCATCAGGGCTTCCATGTCTGGAATCTGCCCGACGAGTTCGGGGTGATCCTTGGAAAGGGAAATCGCCGAAGCCCACGCGGCCGCCGTCCAATAGAGCAGCGGCACGTCCGATTTCGTGGCCGTGCGGACGGCGGCCTTGGGATTGGCCGACAACGCTTTCCCGAAGCCGGGGTGCTTTACTTCCAGACCACGCATGCCGTATCGCTGGGCGCGCAGGTAAAGGCGCTGGGCCCGCGCCCGCATCGCCTCGGCGGCGGCGAAGTCCTGCGATTCCACCTCATCGGCTTCCTCCTGCACGAAGGCATAGGAATACTGGGTGAACCCGCTGGCTGCCGAAGTCAGCAGGTCCAGATGCCGCGGGTTTTCTGCCAGCAGACTCTCCGTGAGTTTCAGGCCGAACGGCGCCGCGGCCTTGATGAGGTCGGGATCATCATCACTGGCGTAAGAGGTGCCGCTTTGAGCCACGGCATCGGACGCCTGGTTCAGGGCATAGCGATGAATGGAGCAGCCGCTGCCGGCCGACCAGGCCAGCAGCAGGCAGCCGGGGACCACCTGTGAAAACAGGAGCCTTCGCACTGGAAATCTCTCAATCATCAAGTCTCATGTTTCTCTGTCAGACGGTTCAGCCGTCTATCAGAAATACGGTATTATCGGCGAAGCGCGGATTCAATCGCAAGCCGCATCGCAACGGAATTTGGCAAAAGGCAACGCAACTACAACCGCTGACAACAGTGATGGAGATGGAACTGTGGAAGGCTTCCTTACTTTCTGCATTAGACGCATTTAAAGGCGGAAATTTCACATGGACTCTGGCATCATCGATGCTATTTTACATTATTATGAGGGTAAAAAAGACAATTAGGGCCTCGGGTTTGGTGGGCTTCACGCTGGTGGAAATCATGATTGTGGTGGCCATTATCGGCTTGTTGGCGGCTATTGCCATTGCCAGTTTTACGCGTGCCCGCGCAACGTCACAAGCCAATGCCTGCATTAACAACATGCATCAGATTGACAGTGCCGTCACTGAATGGGCGTTGGAGCATGGGAAAAAGACCGGGGATCTGGCTCCCAGCCTGATTACGGACCTGACGCCCTATATCAGGTTGAACTCCAGCGGCAGCATACCCAGTTGTCCGGCGGGCGGCTCCTACACCATGAGCATCGTGGGCGCCATTCCTCAGATCACCTGCAGCCTCGGCAGCTCCGTTGATCCGCCTCACATATTGCAGTAATAAGACCCGGTCGGTGTTCTTCTTGAATCCTCCTCAATGTTACAATTCGTGAAATAGCTATTTCACGAATTGTGCTGTTGGGGGTGCCACAATTCCATCCGATCTATTCGTGTTTTTGCGTTAAGAATTTCCACCGCTGCGGATGATTTCGACAATTTGTTTCACGACGTCGCGCGCGGATTGTTCGACTTCCGGCGTCAGCGTGGTGCCGAAATTGAAATCGCGGCCGCGAATGCTGAACAGGACGGCCTTTGGCTCCCGACCGTAGAGCGTTTTGCACAATGACAGCACGTCCGCTGGCGTCAGATAATGGGCCACGGCGTGGCTCTGGAAGTTGGGAGTGACGACGGTGCGTTGGATGGCTTCGGGGGCTCCGGGAATTGCGGCGTCCACAAAAATGACGGCATCGAAATGGCTGATGGTCTCGGAAGCTTCCACTTCAAGCTGGTGGCTGGTTTCCAGTTCCACGCCGGGAAGGTTCAGCGTGGCCAGTTGTTCGAGGATGAACCAACCGACGCCGTCGTCGCGGCGGTTCTGGTTGCCGTAGCCGAGGATGAGTGTCTTCACAGGGGAAATCCTAATGACGAATGACGAATGACGAAAGAAATCAAAAGCCCGAATATCGAAATTCCGGCGCAAGATGGGTGGTTTCTGTTGTAGTGTCGGCGCTGTGCGCCGATTTCGAGCCACAAGCTCGACTCTACATCAAAAATATGATTCCAACCCGGCTATTCAGGCTTCGGATTTCGGGCTTCTTTCGGCATTCGACATTCGGCATTCAGATTTCAGCTTGTGCTGTCGCGCTGCACGGTTTGCAACACCTGGCCGCTGGCGTCCACCAATTCAACCTGCATCGGCATCTGGCCGACGGCGTGGGTGGCGCAGCTCAGGCAGGGGTCGTAGCAACGGATGACCGCCTCGACGCGGTTGAGCATGCCCTCCTGCAATTTCTTCGCCTTGACGAATTTCTTCGCCAGGGCCTGCACGCCGCGGTTCATCGCCAGGTTGTTGTGGCCGGTGGCGACAATCAAATTGGCCTTCTCGATGCGACCGTTTTCATCCACCCAATAATGATGAATCAGCGTGCCGCGCGGCGCTTCCACCACGCCCACGCCTTCCCGGCGGGTCGGCTGGTTCGGCACCAGCACGTCGGTGCTGATGATTTCCGGGTCCTGCAGCAACTGCTGCGCGCGTTCGAGTCCGTAGAACAACTCGATGAGCCGCGCCCAGTGATAGTAGAACGAGCTGGTCTGCACGCGGCGGTTGGCGCGCCAGACTTTCAACTCGGCGTCGGCCAGCGGCGTGGCGATGTGGCTGCAGACGTTCACGCGTGCGAGCGGTCCCACGCGGTACATGCCGTTCGGATAACCGAGCTTAGAAATGAAGGGGAACTTCATGTACGACCACGGCTCGACCGCCTCGCTGATGTAATCGAGGTATTTGTCCGGCGAAATCTGGTCATGGAACATTTTGCCGGTGGAGTCGCAGAAACGCAGCTTGCCGTCGTACAATTCCAACGCGCCGTCCGGCTGGACGAGGCCCATGTAATTGGAATCGAAACTCGCGAAGTCCTCGACGTCCGCGAGGTTGGCCTTGTGATAACCCTTGAGCAGGTCGAGCGCGAACTTCGCGTGTTCGAACGCCTCGGGGAGGCCCTTGAGAATTTCATCGCGCTGGGCAACGGTCAGCACCTTGTTCACGCCGCCGGGCACCGGGAAATCCGCGTGAATCTTGCGGCCGGCGACGAGCTTGATGAGTTCCTGGCCGAACTTGCGCAGCCGCACGCCCTTGATGGCGATGCCGGGCTGCTGCTGGATGAGGCCGACAATGTTGCGGGCGGCCGGGTCGGAATCGAACCCGAGCAGCAGGTCGGGCGCGCTGAGATGGAAAAAGCTGAGCGCGTGGGACTGGATGGTCTGGCCCATGTGCATCAGTTCGCGGAGCAGCTTCGCCGGACGCGGAATCTCGTGGCCGACGATGGCGTCGCAGGCCTTGGAGCTGGCAAGCAAATGGCTGACGGGGCAGATGCCGCAGGTGCGCGGGGTGATTTGCGGCATCTCGGTGAAATGCCGGCCTTCGCAGAACTTTTCAAAACCGCGAAATTCCACGACGTGGAAACGCGCGTCGTCCACCTCGCCCCGGCTGTCGAGATGGATGGTGATCTTGGCGTGCCCCTCGATGCGGGTGACGGGGCTGATGGTGATGGTCTTGGTTGTCATGTCAGTCGTACCTCAAATTCTTTTCAGTCCACTGCGGCATGCGGCCGGCCAGCAATTCCGTCAGCGCGTACCAGATGGTGTCAGCGTCGGGCGGGCAGCCGGGGATGGAAAGGTCCACCTTCACAAATTCCTGGAGCGGACGGGCCTTGGCGTTCAGCACCGGCACGACGGGGTCGTTGGGAATACAGCTAATCTTGGTGCTCTCGGTTTGTTCGTAGGCGCGCAGCAGGCAGTCTTTCAATGCGAACTGGTTGCGCAGGCCGGGGATGTTGCCGGTGACGGCGCAATCGCCGAGCGCGATCAGCACCTTGCAGCGCGAGCGGAGTTTTTTCAGCTCGTGCTCCTGCTCGTTGTTGTTGACGCAGCCTTCGACGATGCCGACGTCCACGTCCGGGATTTCCTTCACGTCCACGATGGGGCTGTAGAGGATGTCCACGAGTTTGACCAGTTCCACGATGCGTTCGTCGAGATCAAGGAACGACATGTGGCAGCCGGAGCAGCCGCTCAACCACATGGTAGCAACGCGCACCTTGGCGGGCGCGGGCGGCGCGGCGGCCGCGGCGGGTTTGCGGGCGGGTTTCTTCGCCGGTATTTTTGCGGTGGTTTTCTTCATGCGAACACACTCTCCAAAATTGCCGCGTCTTCGCGGGCTTCTCCGTGCAATGGCAGCACCGGAGTCAATTTCAACTGGCGGCCTTCAAAGTTCGTAATCGTGCCGGACTTTTCGCACCAGATGGCGGCGGGCAATACGACCTTCGCCAGGTCGGTCAAGTGCGACTGGTAGGCCGCCTGCACCACCACGCAATCAATCTTGGGCAGCGCGGCGGGAACTCCGTTTTCTTCCATGACCTGCAGGCCGCCGTCCGGTGCGTCGCCGGCCACGATGTGCAGGAACTTCAGCGGTTTGGCGTCCAGCCACGGGCCGACTTCCTCGACGGCTTCGAGACCGTCGCCGGCCAGCGCGAGGCTGTTGCTGCCGGCCGTGAGGCCGATGAGCAACGGCTCCTGCCCGCTCCGGTTGGTTTCCAGAATCTTGATCAACTGTTCCAGCACCGTGACGCCGATGGGGGTCATGGCATTTGGCCCGTACACCACGGCAGGGCGCTTGACGCCGGCCAATGTGGCCGCCACCCGTTTCCAGAGTTTGCTTTCCAGACTGACAATATTGGCTCGAACATCTGCGAACTGATCCAAGTTGGTTTTGCGGGCGTGGAAGATGAGCAGCTTGGCGCCTTTTTTCCGAACGGTGGTGCGGATGCGGGCGGCCAGCACGCCTTGGTCGCGGGAGGGTTGCGCGCCGATGATGATGATGGCGTCGGCATCCTGCAACTTCGTCAGCGCGTCGGCCGTGTAATCGGGCTGGGCGCACAGGGCGGCTTCGTTGGTGGCCACGTGCATGCCCACGCGGTCAATCTTGCCGGCAAGGCCGATGATGATTTTGGCCGTCTCGTTGGTCAGGCGCGGCAACACGAGCAGCGCCTTCTCAGTCTTTTTGGCGGCCTTGGCGGCCTTGCGAATCGTGTCGAGCGCCTCGGTCCACGTAGCTTTTTGCAGCGCGCCGTTTTTACGCACGAGCGGCGTGAGAATGCGTTCACGCGGCGCGGCCCAGGTTTCGTAACGGCCCTTGACGCAAAGGTGGCCGCGATTGACGGGTGAATTTGGATCACCCCAAACATTCACGATGCGGTTTTCCTTGGTGAACACCTTGAGGCCGCAGCCGATGGGACATTCGGTGCATGTGGTGAGCACCTGCTGGCAACTGGCGAGCGGGCCGCGGAAGGCCGCCGCCTTGTCGAACAGCGTGCCGGTCGGACAGCTCGCCACGCAGGCGCCGCATTGAGTGCAGGTGAGCGACTCGGCGAACGTCTGGTTCATGTCCACGATCATCCGGTTGCGGATGCCGCGGTAGGCGACGTCGAGCGTGTGCGCGCCTTCGATTTCGTCGCAGGCCCGCACGCAGCGGCCGCAGAGGATGCAGCGGTTGTGGTCCATGCCAAAGTATTTGGCGGACACGTCCACCGGCAGCGCGGGGAACAGGTACGGGTAACGGATGCTGTCAATGCCGTGGACGTAACCCTGATGTTGGAGGCCGCAATCGCCCTTGTTGTACTGGCACATGGGGCAGATGTGATTGCGTTCGCTGAACAGGAGTTCCAAGGTGGCCTTGCGCAGGTTGTGGAGCCGTTCGCTCTTGGTGATTATTTTCGTGCCCGCGACCGCCGGGGTGGTGCAGGCCGGCACAATCTTCGGGCTGCCTTCGATTTCGACGATGCACAGGCGGCAGCCGCCCCAGGGCGTCAATCCTTCGAGATAGCACAGGGTCGGAATGGCGATGTTGTTGGTGCGGGCGGCCTCCAGAATGGTGCGGCCCTCGGCGGTTTCGCAGAGCTGGCCATCAATGTGGAGAGAGATTTTTTTGGTTGCAGTCATGGCTTTGCCGTAAATCAGTGGGTGTTTGCCGCCGGGGCTATGATGTCGCAACGCAGGCAGCGGAAACATTCGGCCTTGGCCTGCCACTCGGTGAACGTGGGCGACACGTCAACCCAGTTGCCGCGCCGCTCCTCGACGGGCAACAGCCGCGCCGGGTTCCGTCCGCCGCCCTGGCCCGCGGGCGGGAGAGTCTGGTCGTAATGGAAATGGGTCCACAATTTTTCGAAACGGTCCTCACCGGTCAGCGCCCGGTCAATCGTCTTGGCCGCCTTCTTGCCCCAGCCCATGGCCGTGGAAACATTGGCCGCGCCGGTGACATAATCGCCGGCGGCATAAACCTTCGGGTGGTTAGTCTGGTGCGTCCACGGATTCACCTTGAGCGAATTCCAAGATGTGGTTTCCAGGCCCAGCGCCTTGGTCACCACGCTGTCGGGCTTTTCGCCGATGGCTTTGATGATCGTGTTGCAAGGAATAACGTAGGTTTCCTTGGTGACCACCGGGGAGCGGCGGCCGCGGGAATCGTACTTGCCGGGCACGGTCTTGGCGACCTCCAGCCCGGTGATGTGTCCGCTCTGGTCGGTGATGACGCGGACGGGGGCGGCCATGGTGATGAGCCAGGCGCCTTCTTCGAGCGCTTGTTCGGTTTCGTCGGCGATGGCCGGCATGTCTTCGCGGGAGCGGCGATAAACGATGGTGACCTCCGCGCCCAGGCGCAGGGAGGTGCGGGCCGCGTCAATCGCGGAGTTGCCACCACCAATGACGGCGACCTTCTTGCCCAAGTGCGGTTTCTTGCCGTGCGCCGAGGCGTTGAGAAATTCGAGCGATGAATACAGGTCCTTGGAATCCTCGCCGGGGATGCCGAGTTGGGTTTCTTCCCAGGTGCCGATGGCCAGCAGCACGGCGTCGTGTTTCTTTTCGAGATCGTTGAGCTTGAGCGTTTTGCCGAGCGCGGCGTTGAACTTGAACTGGACGCCGGCGCCGCGGATGAGGGCGACTTCCTTGTCCACGACGTGCTTGGGCAGGCGATATTCCGGCAGCGCGTAACGGAGCATGCCGCCCGCGTCGGGAGCGCTGTCGTAAATGGTGACCTTGTGGCCGAGCAGGGCGAGATAGAATGCGCCGCTGAGGCCGGCCGGGCCGGCGCCGACCACGGCAATTCTCTTGCCGGTGGCGGCCCGCTTGCGCGCGAGGATCCGCTTCAAAACTTTTTTGGCGAGATCGCCGTTGTACGCCATGTCGGCGATGTACCGGTGGGTTTCGCGCATGTTCACCGAGGCGTCCGCGCCGGCGCGGCGGCAGCGCAGCTCACACGGATGCTGGCAAACGCGGCCGGTGGAGGCGGGCAGAGGATTGTCCATCACCACCTGCTCGAACGCGTCCTCGAGCCGGTCTTCCTTCAACAACTGGAGGAAGCCGGGGATGTTCATGTTGAGCGGGCAGGTGTTTTCGCACGGCGAAAGCTGCAGGGCGGTGCAGACGCCGGCCGCGCAGCGGTGTTCGCGGATGTGCTGCTCGTACTCGCGGCGGAAATGCTTGAGCGTGGTCAGCACCGGGTTCGGCGCGGTCTGGCCCAAACCGCAGAGGCTGGCCTCGCGCACGACGTGGCAGAGCGATTCGAGCCGGTCAATGTCCTCCAGCGCGCCTTCGCCGCGGCAGATTTTTTTCAGCAGATTGAGCATCTGCTTGGTGCCGACGCGGCATGGCGGGCATTTGCCGCAGGATTCGTCGCAGCAAAATTCGAGGAAGAACCGGGCAACGTCCACCATGCAGGAGTCCTCGTCCATGACGACCAGGCCGCCGGAGCCCATGATGGAGCCGAGCTTCTGGAGCGCCTCGTATTCCAGGGGCGTGTCGAGCAAATTGGCCGGGATGACGCCGCCGGACGGGCCGCCCGACTGCACGGCCTTGAACAGCTTGCCATTCGGCGGGCCGCCGCCGATTTCAAAAATGATGTCGCGCAACGACGTGCCGAACGGCACCTCGGCCAGGCCGGTGTTGGTGATCTTGCCGGCGAGCGCGAAGACCTTCGTACCCTTGGCCTTCTCGGTGCCGATGGTGGAATACCACGCGCCGCCGCGGCGGATGATGATGGGCACCGTGGACCAGGTTTCCACGTTGTTGATGTTGGTGGGCTTGCCCCACAATCCGGATTGCGCCGGGAACGGCGGACGCGGCATGGGCTGCCCGCGGCGTCCTTCGATGGATCGCATGAGCGCGGTTTCCTCGCCGCACACAAACGCGCCGGCGCCGATGCGCAGTTCGATGTCGAAATCGAATCCCTTGTCGAAAATATTTTTGCCAAGCACGCCGAGCTTGTAGCCCTGGTCGATGGCAATCTGCAGGCGTTTGATGGCCAGCGGATATTCGGCGCGGATGTAGATGAACCCGCGGTTGGCGCCCATGGCGTAGGCGCCGATAATCATGCCTTCCACCACGCTGTGCGGGTCGGCCTCGATCACCGAGCGGTTCATGAACGCGCCCGGGTCGCCTTCGTCGGCGTTGCAGATGACGTATTTGGGCTTGGTGGCTACCTTGGCCATGAGGTCCCATTTCACGCCAGTGGGAAAACCCGCGCCGCCGCGGCCGCGCAGACCGCTGGCCTTGATTTCCTCGATGACGCGGGCGGGCGTCCATTCGGTGAGCACCTTGCCGAGCGCGGCGTAGCCGTCCCGGGCGACGTATTCATCAATGTTTTCGGGATTGATGATGCCGCAGTTGTTGCGGACGACGCGCGACTGCAAATTGAAGAACGCAAAATCCTGCTGGGTGGCGACGATGCTGTTGGTGAGCGGATCGCGCGGCAGGAGTTTTTCGTAGGGCCGGCCCTTGACGAAATGTTCCGCGACGAGCTTGGGCACGTCGGCGGCGACCACGCTCCGGTAGAACGTGCCGTCGGGATAAACGAGGGCGACGGGGCCGAGGTCGCACCGGCCCATGCAGCCGGTTTCGACGACGTTGACCTCGTTTTCCAGGCCGGCCTTTTTGAGTTCCCTGACCAGGGCGTCGCGGGCGGCGAAGCTGCCCGAACTGGTGCAGCCGGTCCCGGTGCAAATCAATATGTGCGCGCGAAAATTGGCCATGGCGGCTTACTCCTTGTCCTTGGTCTGGCCCACGGCGAGTTCCTGGACCTTTTTGCCCTTTTGCAGGTGTTGGCTGACGATCTTGCGGGCGCCTTCGAGATTGACCTTGCCATAGACGGTCTTCTCCCCGCCGGTTTCCTCGACGCGCACCATCGGCTCGGCGTCCACCATGCCGATTTCGCCGGTGACACACACCTCGACGCTGCCGATGCTTTGCTTCTCGATTTCGTCGAGCATCGTGGTCATCACTTCGCGGGCGCCGGCGGCGACGCCGCTGGTGCTCATGCCGACCACGACGCGGTATTTCTTGCCGCCCTCGCGCAGCGAGATTTGTTTTTGCGCCTTTTCCTTGAGTTGTTTCAGTTGTTCCAGGTTCATAAATGCACTCATCCTTTCTTGGCCAGGTCCCGGGAGTCGAAGACAAACTTCTCCCCGTCGGAACGGTAGTTTAACTGCACATCGGTTTTTTTGTCCGCCGAACACAAGGCCAGAATCGTCGCGTTCAAATCGCCCAGCGGCGGCCGGTCAATGTGGCTGAGCCGCATCGAGGCGGTCACGGACGTGCCCCGGCCGGGAACGGACCGCACTTGAAATCGCCCGTCGCACATCTCGGAAGTCTGGCGCAGGAAAGCCAGGCCGAGGCCGATGGCTTTGCGCCGCTTGCTTTTGCTGCTCCAGCGGTTTGCGAGCACGCGCTTCAGCATGGCCGCGTCCATTCCGCAGCCGTCGTCCCGCACGCGCAGCACGAGCCGGTCATGCCGCCGGCTCTCCAGGATGCTGATCTGCACTTTGGTGGCGTTGGCGGAGAGCGAATTCATGGCGATGTCGAGAATATGCTGTGACAGCTCTTCAAACATATTTCTTCAGGTCGGTCTTGAAGAGCTGCGGAATCTTGTCCGCCGTCAGCTTGCCATAAACGTCGTCGCCCACCGACATGGCGGGAGCCAGCGCGCAGGCGCCGATGCACCGGGCGGTGGACAGGGTGAACCGGCCATCCTTGGTGGTTTCGCCTTCCTTCACGCCGAGCTGCTTTTCCAGGGCGGCCAGAATCTGGTCCGAACCCCGCACGTGGCAGCCGGTGCCGCGGCAGATCATGATCTGGTGCTTGCCGCGCGGAACCATGGTGAAAAAGTTGTAAAAGGTGACCACGCCGTAAACATGCGATACGGGCAGCTTCAACGCGCCGGCGATGTAGCGGAGCACGTCGGCGCCGAGATGGCCGAACATCTGTTGCGCCGCGTGCAACACCTGGATCAACGCCGTTGATTCGTGGTTGTAGCTCTCAATCGTGCGATCAAGGTCCGCAAAGCGCGGGTCGCCGCTCGGGTGGGTGGTGTCCATGGCCGCGATGCGCGCGGTCTCGCTGATGTTTTTCTGGTTCATCGTAATCCTGCTTCCCAAAGTTTGCCGGCCGCTTCGTAAGTGGTTTGTTTCGTCGTCAGCAACACGATTCCTTCCGCGTCCGCCTCGGCCACGACCGCCGGGTCGGGCTTCCGGCCGCAGGTGAACAGCACCGTGCCGATGTCCTTGGTCAGGGCGCAGGAGATGACGTTGCGATGGATTTGGATGGTGACCCACAGCATGCCGGGATTGGCATGCGCCAGCACGTCGCTGAGCAGGTCGCTGATGTAGCAACCCGTCAGGTCTGCCTCCGCCTCGTTGGTCAGCGGCTCGGCCTTCACAGTGGCCATTACGGACGACAATTTCATGAGTTTACCGGTTTTCACGGGCGCGCCTCCTGGGGCGGCGGAACCGCCTTGTGCAACAGGACCTCGGAATATAGCCGGGTGCCGGCGCCCATTTCGGATTTAATTTCAAATTTGTCGGAACATTTCCGGATGTTGGGCAGACCCATGCCCGCGCCAAAGCCCAGTTCGCGCGCCAGTGGGCCCGCGGTGGACCAGCCTTCCTGCATGGCCAGTTCAATGTTCTCGATTCCCGGTCCGCGATCCGTGGCTTCAATGACCACCTTGCCCGGTGTGACGGCCACCGAGAGGTCGCCGCCGATGGAATGGATGATGATGTTCGTCTCGGCCTCGTAGGCGACAATTGCCGCGCGGCGCTGGATGTCCGGGTCCACCCCGCGCATCCGCAAAATCTGGCGCATGCGCTGGGACACCTTGCCCGCGCTGTCGTAATCGCCCGCCTTCACCTCCGCCCGCAAGACCACCGGTTCCGCCAGTTCCGCATCGTTCGCCTGACCCGTGGCCTGCGCGGCTTCGCGGGCGGCGACTTCCTCGGCGCGTTTCTCCAGGTGTTGCATCAGGCAGGAAGTGATGTCGCCCCGGGTGATGACGCCCACGAGTACGCCGGCGCTGTTCAACACGGGAAAACGGCCAAAGCCGTGCCGGTCGAATTCCGCCACCGCGCGCACGAGGGAAAAATGGTCGCGCAACGTGACGAGGTTCCGCGTCATCCACCGTTCCGCCGGGTCGTTGACGTGGCCCTGGTCGAGGGCGTTGATGATGTCTTCGATGCTGACCAGTCCCACCGGGACGCCGTCCTGGAGGATGGGCACACCCGAGATGCGGTGGGACTTCATCAAATGCTGGAGGGTGCGCAGCGAATCGCCCGGCCCGGCGGTCACGGGCGGCCGGGTCATGGCATCGCGCACGCGCAATTCGTAAATCAGGACCTGGGCAACGGAAACTTTGAGCGGCTTGCCCGAAGTTATGCCGGCATCGGTCGGGGTTCCATCTGACATGGTCATGGTAATCGTGTTGTCACCCAGATTGATTGCCCCGGCATTATGCGCCACCGCCGCGCTGGCGGTCAATTCCGGACCCGGCTCCGGAAGGACGGTTGCCCGCCGGATTCCCGTGTCTTTTTGGATGGTGGCGATCATGACAATCAAGCTTATACCGACGTTCATCAAATTTTCGCGGGAGCGAACGCAAATGGCTCTGCAAAAATTGGCAAACTATCACCGTGCTTTGCACGGTGAAGAATAGTTCGGCAGTTCTTTCACGTTCCACCGTCCGCAAACGCCGCAATTACTGAAATTTTTGTTTTGTGCTTGCTGCGCCCGGGACAGGCGCGTTCCGTCGATAAATGGCGCGCGTCGGCAGAATGGAGTCAATGTTACGCGGTTGAAGCACCGTCCGGGATGACGGTTAAAAACGGTATTGCAGGGTGGAGTAAACCATCTGGCCAGTATAGTTGTTGTTTCCTCCGGAAGCCCAGTCGTTGTAATGGGTGTAGGCGTATTTCAGGTTGACGCGCAGATTTTGGGTGATTCTCCGGGAGATGGAGGCCGTCAGGGTTTGCTCATCCGCCCCGGCGCCGAGCGGCAGGCCGACGGTGGAGTTGTTATTGTAATTGTCCGCCTGATAATAGATAAAGCCGACGTTGAGATCGGTCTTGTTGTCCACCACCAGCGAGGAATCAAATGTCACCGTCCAATAGTTATTCTGCGAATTGAGTTCAGCCTGGGTGATGGCGGAGGCCGGAGTCTTGGTTTCGCTGACGACATAATTAACACCGGCCTGCAGGCACAACCGGCTCCACGGAGACCAACTGGCGTTCTGCGCGAAAATCTGGCTCGTCATCGTCGAAGACTGGGTGTCGCCCAAACCGGAAGCCGAATCCGGTGCCGTGTTGATGGTGGAATACTGATATTCATAGCGGCTGGCCAGGACGATGTTTTGTACGGGCCGGAGAGTCAGGCGCACGTTGCCATCGGACGTTTGAAAATTTTGCATGACCAGATAAGCCGGGTAAACATTGCCGGTGGACAGAATGTTCGGCGTGCTGTCCTGGACGATATTGTAGTCGTATTCATTCCGTTTGTAATACCCTCCAACGTCAAGGGTGACGCGGCGGAGGGGATACCATCGGGCGCCGATGGAATATTTCTGGAACCAGCGCGTTTCATCCGTGAGGCTCAGGACGGGGGGCGGTCCGGGGGATCCGTTCACCGAGTAAAGGCCGTTTGTTTGGTACAGATTTCCACTCCCTTCCGTCCATTCGCCGGCGACGGAAAAGACCCAGTTGGTAACGCCGGTGTAACGCACATCGAGACGTTCCCGCACGTCCAGCGTCTCCCCATCCCCATTGCCGCTGAAAGGCTGGGTGTCGGTGGCGAACGTCCCGATGCCGCTGGAATTTGCATTCCAGGTGTCCGACTCCACCCGCAAGGACGGCACGATGGTGAGGTTCTTGATGGGAGTGGCCATCAGGTTCACGTTCCCGACATGTGTCTGCTCGTTGGCACCGCCGTTGAGGCTGGTGTAGCCCAGGTTGTTATTCAACGGATTGGGGCTGTAGGCCACGCCAAAGTCATCGCCGTAGATGCGGCTGCCGGAAAAAGTATCGTTCAGATTGGCAAACGAATAACCCGTGGAGAAGAACAGGTCCTTTTTGAGCCAGGTTTCGCTGAAGGCATGCACGTTGAGCATGTCGTACGAGGTTCCCTGCCTGTCCGTGACATCCTGTTGCACCGGTTCGCCTTGATAGAACGTCTCCAGGCGCGTGTCGACCAGGCTGGCGGTTTCGTAGCGGACGCCGGCGCCAAAGTCCGTGGTTTTGATGTGATGGGTCACATCCAGCGCGTAGCTGTCAACCTTTTCATTGATGTTGTAGAAAGACGGATCCACGTTGCGCACCGTTGCCGGTGTATTCAAGGTATCGGGGTGCACCGGTCCCCAGATGGTGGAGCTCTTGTCGCCGTCGCGGTAGCTGTGTGTATATTTGAAAACGACCTGGGGCAGATCCTTCGGGGTCAGGCCCGCTTCAAACGAAATGGAGCCGCAATCCAGGGACAAAGCATCATTCGAATCATTCGGGAGCTGATATTGCTTGCCGTCGTAATAACCGCCGGCGCCGTTGTACCAGGTGCGAAAGTCAGTGATGTTGAACCGGACGTATCCGAAATCTTCGCGTTGCAAACCGAGGATGAATTTGTAGTCGTTCTGGTCGAACAGCGAGTGTCCGTCCAGGGTAAGCGTGGTGCCCTTGGCGACATCTTTTTGCAGATGCAGGTCGCTGATGCCGCCGAAGGGGTCGTTGCTCAATTTGTACCATTGCTGCGCCTGCGCCGCACTGCCCGACGTGATCAGGCCGCCCACGCCAAGTTCAACCCAGTTGTCGTAAGATTTCGTGCCGCCTTCAAACATCTGCTCCGGCGTCATCGCCGGGGCGTTCGTGTCGCCGGCCCGGGCGGTTGTGCCGCAGGAGAGCAACATCGCTCCAACCATGATACAACGGCGATACCACGCCCGCCGTGCGGCCTGGTCACGCGGTTTATTGGATGGGGATATCGTTTTCAATCAGCTTTCCGGTGGAAGTTTAGAATCTGAGCGACGGGTTGACGCGCGAGCCATGGACGGCTTCGTGGCATCCGGCCGACCAGCAGGCGCCCTCTTGCAGGCGTTGGGTGTGATCCTGTCCACCGATGAGGATGGTTCCGCCTTGACCCTGCTGTTGGAAGTGGCATTTGAGGCAAAGGTTGGAATCGCGCACGGTCAGCATCTTGGCGTTGACGCTGCCATGGGCGGTATGGCAGATGGTGCAACCTTCTTGCATCGCCTCGTGTTCAAACACGTACGGCCCGCGCTGGGCCGGGTGGCATTTAAGGCAGTTGTCATCCTGTGAGAGCAGGGCGGTGCTGCCGCCGGCGAGCACGCTTCCCTTGTGCGGTGAATGGCACTCCGTGCATTTCATCCTGCCCTCGGGCACGGGATGGTGGCTGGGCAGTTGAAACTGGCCGCGAACGTCGTTATGGCACTGGTAGCAAACGGTTTCCGTTGCCCGGGCTGGCGGCACGCCGGCCAGCGTGGACAGGCTGGCCGGTTCGGGACGACCGGCGGTGAAGCTGAACGGCGGTTTGACTTCTCCGCCCGAGTCCGAGTGGAGACTGCACGGTCCGTGGCAGGATTCGCACCCGGCGTTGAGCGCATTGGTTCCCTCGGCAATCAGACGCGAGTGGTCGGCGGTCTGGAATCCCCGGTAAAGTTCTTCATGGCACTGTTCGCATTCTTTGGAGCCGATGTATTTCGCCCCCGGCACATCCGGGAGCATCACCACCTGGTTGCTGACGGTGCTGCAGGAAATGACCGCCAGCAGCAAAACCACCACGCCGGCCGCGAGCACCAGGATTCGACCGCGCCGATCGCGCGGCGGCGGCGGTTTGATGAATGGAATTTTTTTCATGCGAGTTTTTGATTGCCGGTCATTTCACACATAATCGGAAAACGCGGTGTCGCTGCGGCATGCTGTTCATGGGTATAACTCCTGGTAGATCAAGCTTTCAGCTGAGGACAACAGGTTAAGGGCAAAAATCCAGTTGTGAGCGCCGAGGCTGCCGTCATTGACCACGAGATATAAATCGAACCGGGCCTTCTTGATATTGTCCGGGATCAATGCCTGGGCGGCGGCGTTCGGTCCGCTGTTAGGCACCACTTGATTCGACTGGATCCAGCCGGTCGCGTACCCCAACGAGTTGGTTTGCAGGATCAAACCGCCGGGCATCGTGTATTCCCAGATGACGGCTCCGTTGGTCTGCAATGCCGCCGGAGCCTGAGTGGCGGCCCAGTTGTTCAACAGGACCAGCACCGTGGTGACCTCGTTGGAGATGCCAGGGCCCGATTGTCCGGGGTCAGATGAATGACAGTTCAAGCAGACGGCGTCGGAAGCCACCGCGAACGTGTGGCTCTGGGTGGTGGCCGGCGGAGCGTCCGATTGCATGTGGCAGGACACACATTGATTGGTCAGGTAAAACGTGCCGGAAAACGAGTTTTGGGCTGAAGCCGGCAGTCCCGCGTGCGTACCCGGATTGAAGGCGGCTGGACTGTCCGTCACGCCATTCCATAATTGACCGACGGAACCGAGCAGAAAGTTGTATTGCAGCGAACGATGCGGCGCGTAGAGGGTGTCCGCCCAGGCGGCCCCGCGGCTGTTGTGGCATTGACCGCAGAGATTGATGTTGGTGTTCGCATTATATTTGTTCGTGAACACGTCCGAGGTGGCGAGGGAAAAATAATTGGTTGAGTGGATGGGGTTGTAGAGTTGGACCGGATTGGCATTGGTCGAGTGCGGGTCGTGGCAAATCACGCAGGTGATGGCGACGTTCAGGTCGTTCGTGAGTGCGACGGGATTCTGTCCATAGACCAAGGCCAGCCGGATGGAGCCGGAATGGCAGCGGCCGCAACTGCTGATGTTGGTGGTGGCCGAACTCATGAATTGAAGCGCATCCGGCACCACGGCGGCGTGACCGCTGGTTGTCCATTCCTCGTAGGTCGGCTGCATGGGGCCGGTGTGGCAGCCGCCGCAAACGGTGGCGGCAATTTCAACCTGCGGGACAACGGTGGGATCATCCGGGTTGGCCGCATGATTGGCGGCCGGTCCATGGCAGTTCTCGCATTGGACGTTGGCCAGCAGCGGGGTTTTGGTCTTGCTGACAAATCCGGTTGGCAACCCGCAACCCACCGTGTGGCAGGGGAGACAGGAGCTGTTGGTCTGCCCGCCGGCAGCAACAAAATTGGCGTTGGTGAACGCGCCCGCATGAGGGGTCTTCAATTCCGTGGCGCGAATAGTGTCATGGCACCCGGCGCAGCCTTGGGCTCCGATGTATTGCGGCGACGGACCGGAAACGCGGAAGAAGGCATTGCTGTAGAGCTTCGTGATGACGGCGTAGCGGACCAAATTCGTGGCCTTGCCCAGCGCCACCCACGGGGCCAGCAGACTGTTGCTTTTCTGATAGACCTGATAATAACCGGACGGACCATCCCAAGTGACCTGCACGCCATTGGTCAGCCGTTCAACGCCGCCCATGACCGGCAGTCCGGGCATCCCTCCCGGCTGGGTGGTGCTCAGGTGCGGGACGTTCTGCGCATTCGCAAAGCAGCCGCCGAGGAGGAAACCCGCCGCGGCTAAAATTAACACGGACGCTCGATCAGCCAGCAATGCGTTGTTGCCGTTCATTAGCAGCGAACTGTTTATCCTGTAAATTGCCGTTCCATGCCATCCTCTGTCGGTATCGGATGATCAACCGGATATCAATCGGGCGGCAAACTGGACGACCGGCTGAACCCGCGCAACACCAGAGTGTTGGCTGACCGGCCCTGGATGCCGAACCTGTCTGGTTGAAAAGTTACACTGTAGAAAAGAACAGGCTATCCTAATATTGCCGGATGTTCACCTTTGATTGCCTCGCGCAAGACAAAAACCGTCCGCCAGGTGGCCCGGCCAGAGTCAGTGACATGCATTTTTGTATCCCGCCACGCCTCGCCAGATTCGTTTTTTCTCGCTTGGCCGGTCGGAACGCGGCACCTTTGAAAGCGGTATTCGACAAGCAGAAAGGACAGGTTCGATGAGACAGCCGATAAATAAGCAAACGACCGGGCCAGCCCGGGCTCGCGCCAACAATTTTGTGCTGGGTTTGGTTTTCCTCAGTCTGGCGGCCGGGGCTTTCTGGTATTACCGGCAGGCGAGGGAGCACGGCACAACCGGAATGATTGGCTGGGCTGGCAGCGGCGTTCTGTCCGACAGCACCAAAGCCGTTTTGCAGAACCTCAACTCCTCGGTTGAAATCCGCTTCTACGCTTTGTTGGATCAAGCCAGCGTGCCCGCCGCCGCGTTCGCTTTTGCCGACCGGATAAATCAGTTGCTGGCCGAATTCCAGCAGGTCGCCGGCGGAAAAATATCCATCACCCGCCACGATTCATTGTCCGATGCCGACGCCGCTTCGGCCGACGGCATAAAACCGTTCAACCTCGACAAGGGCAATGCCTGTTTTTTGGGACTCACCGTTGTCTGCGGAGGGCAGAAAGAATCGCTGCCGCAAATCCAGCCTGAATGGGAGCCAGCGCTGGAATTTGACCTGGCCCGTGCAATTCTCCACGTTGCTGCAACGCCGGCAACCTCCGTCGTCAAAACCGGCGTTCCAGTTTCCCCCGAAGTTACCAATGAAATCGTCCGTCTGATCCCCAATGTCAACGACACCTCGCTTGACGATGGAATCGCAACTTTGCGCGAGGCCACCGTGAACAAATTCATCGAAGCCGGGGCCGAGATGCAGAAGCAGATTCAGGCCGCGCAACAACAAGTCGGCGATGCGCAAAACGGCCGGTCCGAGGCGGAACAGCAGGCGGCGATGAAACATCTCCAGCAGGTCCAGTTGGACCAGGCGGAAAAGATCAAAGCCATCGCCGCGCAGTTACAGGCCGAAATTTCCGTCTTCGAGCAGATGAAAGCTGCGGCTTCCGCTGCGAAGTAATTCCCTGCCACTTGGCGCGGCAAAGGGATTGATCGCTGTTGCCGCTGGCGTTGACGAGGCGGATGTGCTAGTGTGCCGGCGTTCCAATGAATATCAGAGTCCAATCAAGCGCAAAAAAAGACCAAGCCAGCGGGCTGGTTCCAAATTACAAGGAACTGGTATGGGTTCAATGCAAAGGGTACCGGTGTCTGGCCTACTCTAACGCGACTGGCAAATGGATAAACTTCTATACCGGGAAGAAATTGACGGATTTCGTCAAAATCATCGGATGAGGGCATAGAGCCGCGTAAACCTGCGTCACGCGGCCACGCCCTTTACGGGGGTGAGAGCCGGGCGTCCGCTGCCGTGGCACTTCCGTCTGCACGCCGTTTCGCCGCGACCTGGGGTTGAGAGGTTTTCCATCTTCACGGGCAAACAAAAACCCCTTCCCACCGCTGGGAAGGGGAGTGCTCAAATAATTTTTACCCGGTTACGGAGTATGTACCACTCGGAAGAACATTTGCACGTTGTCCCGCGTCGAGGTCAGGTAACTGATGGACCCGCCGGTGCCGGGGATGTTGGTGCTGATGTTCTGCCAACTGCCGGTGAGGTCCGAGATGCTTTGGATCTGGTAGGTGGTGCCCACCTGCGTGTTGAAGGCGATTTCCGCCGCCTTGTAAATGGCGATGGTATTGGTCGTGCCGTTTACAATGTTATCGCCATCGAAGTAGATCACGCCGTTGGTCACCGTAAAGCCGGCGGTCGGAGCGAGACCCAAGGCGTACATCATCCAGTTCGGCACGCCGGCACTGTTGTTGACGGCGTCGGGGCTGGCAGCAGGGTTGGTGGCAAAGTTGTTGCCGAAGTATTGGATCTCCCACACATCCGGCAGGCCGCCGGTGGTGGAAATGCCCGTCAGATTGGCGATGGAAGCCTTGAGCAGACCAACCGCGAACGGCCCGTTGTGAACCCCCAAACTGGCGTCATTGGCGACGAACTCAAAGTTGTAGACGGCGTTCAGGAATTTCGTCGGCCAGTTGGTCGGAACCGTTCGGAACGTTGCCGCAGTCTTGACCAGGCCGTCCGCAACATAGTTGGCGGGATTCGCCTGATAGGTCGTAGGCGGGAGGAGCATGGACAATTGATTGAGGAGAATCTGGACCTGGGTCTGAATGCCTTGGCTGTAGCCATAGCCGACATAATCGGGAGCCGGTATATCAAAATTGGTGACGGTGCCGTGGCACTGGGTACAGACATAGGCCACCGGAATCTTGGCGCCCAGGCTGTTGGTGTAACTCATCTTGGTGCTGTGTCCGCCGGCCAGGGTGAACGCCGGATCGTTGGTGGCTATCGGCTGCATGTGGCAACCGACGCAGGTGTTGGCAATCACATAGGCGTGCGGAGCGCTGGGAATCACCTGCCCGTAGGTCACGGCATTCACGCCTTCGAGCATGTCGCCCTGCGGGCTGTCATGCGTGCCGAAGCCGAGGCCGCCAGCCCAGTTGGTCTGGCTCAAGGGATATTTCGCCAGCATGTTGGTGACGGAACCATCGCGGTTGTTATGGCATTCCATGCAGAAGCCGCCGGCGCCGGCGTTTGTAACCACGGTACCGTCGGAGAGTGTAACATTATAGCTCAGGCGCAATTGGTACGGATTGGAAGCATCATGCGGGTCGTGACAGGCTTGACAGGTGATCGCTTCGTAGTTCGTGTTGGGGGAGGTGGTTAAAATATTGGTTGAAAACGTATTCGCACAAATAACATTGTTGGGATACAAATTCTGCGCACTCATGCCGCCAGCCGTGGCCCAACCAACAAAACCTGGCGCCGTATGACAGCGGACACAGGCAGCGCCGGTCTCACGGGCTGAAGAAGCATGGACTGAATTGTTCCATTCGGCGCTTTCGTATTCAGTGTTCAGGCTGTCGTGGCATTGCGCGCAATCGCCCGCGCCGTAGCTGACGGAGATAAAGTTGGTGTTTCCTACGATGCCATTTCCAACTGGATGCTGACTGCCGGGGCCGTGACAATTTTCGCATTGAATGTTGGCCACGTTCTGCAGTGCCGCCGGCATTGCAGCCCAGTTGCTGTTGGTCAGCACGGCCGGGAAGGTCCAGCCGTATTCCTTCGCCACGTCGTCAAAGCCGCCGTTGACGGCGAACGAGTTGGTATCATAGCCGAGAGTGTGGCACTGAATGCAACTCTGATTGTAGTAGCTGCTGACCTGGCCATTGATGGCCCGGGTGAAGAACGACGCATGGAGCGTATTCGTATAAGTGGAGAAAATGTTGGGCGCATTGAGGACGCCGCCACTATGGCAGGCAGAACACACCTGAACGCCATAATAAGTGGACGCCGTAATGGTATTGGTGATGGTCATCGTGGTCGGAGCGATGTTCGTTCCGTGGACGGTGCCCGTTGTGTTGATGGTGGCCAGAACAGTGTATTGTCCGACGACATCCGGGCGGAAAAAGGTCCGGCCCGTCGGGCCCGCCAGTTGAAGGTACGGTGTGGGGGCCGCATTATTGGCCCCGCCCGTGACACGATCCCCGGTCTTGAAGAGCGGCACATTGGTGCCCAGCGGACTGGTGAGGAGCACTGCATGCGAACCCAACGGTATATTGTTGGTGGGCATCGACCAGATAACGCCAAGGATGTTCGAAGAGGCAAGGGAGACGCTCACCATGGCATCAAGATAAACCGGTTCGCCCAAGGCGACGGTGCCAATGCCGGCGGAGAACTGGGCATTGGTCAGCCCATATTGTGAGATTTCTCCCGGTGTGAGGGGACGCTGGGTAACCTGGCCATTTAACGCGATTGATGGCGGCGGTGCCGCGTTGACGGTGGCCACGGCTCCGACAAACGTCAAAACCACTGCTGCAAGACTGGCAAACATTTTCCAAAGGGGATTATGAATTTTCATAGGATTTGAATTTTGTCTGGATATACGATTGTCGGTGTAATTTGTTGTTTTCGCAGTTGCGGTTTCGTTCATGTCGCCACCTCACCCAAACTCCAGCCCGGCACCCACTCCACGTTGGCAACCGGCCGGACGACGGGTGGCGGATTCAATTTCAACATCAACGCCGTTGTGCGCCGGACGATGATCCCGTTGCACTTGGAAAGTTCCTGCTCCCGCAGCTTGGAATTTTCCCGGACAATGGCTTCCAGGTGGTCGATGTTGTAGAGGTAAACATTGTCCAGCTCCTCCACGTCCGGCGCGATGTCCCGCGGCACGGCGATGTCCACCAGGATGAGCGGCCGGTTCGCCCTGGCCACCAAAATGCCGGCGATATCGTGCTTGTAAATGACCGTGGTCGGGCTGCCGGTTGAACTTACCACAATGTCCGCCTCCATTACCCCAGCCATGCGATCCTCAAACGACAGGGCGCGGCCACTGAGTTCCGCGGCCAGCGTCTGCGCGCGTTCAAGCGAACGGTTGGCCACCAGCACTGAGCGGGTGCCGCGTTTGGCCAGATGGCGGACACAAGCTTCGCCCATTTTGCCCGCACCCAGAATCATTACCGTCTTGTCTGACAAATTTCCGGCAAAAACCCTTTCGGCCAGTTCCACGGCCACGCTGCCGGCGGAGGTGGCGCCGCGACCGATGCCCGTGCGAGTGCGAATTTCCTTGGCGGTTTGCAGCGCCGTCTGGAAAACCCGGTTCAAAATCCTTCCGGTCAACTTCGCGGCCTGCGCGGCCTGGTAGGCCAGCTTCACCTGGCCGGTGATTTCCGTCTCACCGATGACCATCGAATCCAGACCGCTCGTCACTGAAAACAAATGCCGCACCGCGTCCACGCCTTCCTTCACATAAAGGTAGGGCGTCACGTCCATGTCCACCGGGCATAACTGCTGGAAGATGCGATGCACCCGGCCCTGGATCCACGGAGCCGTGCCATAAACTTCGACGCGATTGCAGGTGGAGAGCAGCACGACTTCATCCAGGCCGGCATTGATTTTGAGCCGGCATCCCAGGCACGGCAAAAGGGAAGGCCGCACCGCCAGTTTTTCGCGGACTTCCACTGGCGCGGTCTTGTAACTCAAACCTGTGACAAAAACGTTCACGTGTGCACTCAAACGGCTTTCCGACTCAGGTTTCAGGCTAGCACAGCGGGCAAAATCCACCACCGCATCCCTTGGCAACTAGTTTGCATATATTGTCATGAGCTAACCATATATTGCAGTTAATAAAAATTAGAACAAATAACTATCAGATTTAATATAACTTTTGCACGAGTTAATTATAATAGTTAAAGTATATTATAAGTAGCATGTGAAAACGCTGCGCAATCAACAAGGGTGATGAGCTTATGAATTAAGTGGCGCCGCCCGGTAAAAAGTGGTTGTTCCCCGTCGCCGGATGGCCCACGCTGATTGCAGCATACATGTGAAGCAACCGCATGAAATAATGGCGCCCGACCGCTGGCAGCCGGTCAGGAATGTCTTGCTGGAGGCCCTGCTCGTGGCGGCCGCCGGCATCGTGCTGGCCTTTGGCGCCAACCTGGTCTCGCCGCGCGGCCTGGTGCTCACGCGCAACTATTTTCCAGCCGGCATCAGCCGCCCGGTTCCAGCGGCCACCGGCGCCGGGTCGCCGCGCGACAGTGCCAGCACAAATCTCCCGGCGCCTTCTCCCGCTCAAATGCTGGCGGCGCGATTGAAGGAACAGGGACTGCAAACGGTTGATGGCCGCCAGGCGGCGCAGCTTTTCCACGATCTGCGTTTCCAGCAGGGGAGCATCGCGTTCATTGATGCCCGCGACGAACAGCAATACCGGCAGGGGCATATCCCCGGGGCCTGTGAATTCGACCCCTACTATCCGGAAAAATACCTTCCCACCGTGCTTCCGGTTTGCCAGGCAGCGGAACAGATCGTGGTTTATTGCAACGGCGGCGATTGCGACGACAGCGAGTCCGCCGCCATTTTGCTGAGGGATGTCGGGATTGCGAACCGGAAACTTTTTGTTTACACGGGCGGGCTTCCGGAATGGATCACCAACGGACTGCCGGTCGAGATCGGCGGGCGAAACAGCGGGAACCTGCGCACCACCAACAAATGAACACCGGTCAATTATCCTGGAGCCGCATGGCTGCGGACACTTTCGCCGTGCTGGCGAGGTGGTTATTGGGCGCGGTCTTTCTTTACCTGGGCCTGAACAAGGCGTTGCACCCGGTCGAATTCCTCAAACTGGTGCGCCAATACGACTTGGTGCAAAGTTCCCTGCTGTTGAACTCAATTGCCGCCGCCCTGCCCTGGTTTGAAATTTTTTGCGGGTTGCTGCTGCTGGCGGGCGTGGCGGTGCGCGGGACGGCCGTGATGCTGATTGTGATGCTGGTGCCGTTCACGGTCATCGTGTTCCGGCGCGCCCTGATCATTCAATCGGCGCTGGCCATCCCGTTCTGCGCGGTCAAGTTTGATTGTGGGTGCGGCACCGGCGAAGTTTTCATCTGTCGAAAACTGCTGGAAAACTGCCTTTTAATTCTGTTTTCCATCTGGTTGCTGGCCGGATACGGCCGGAAACTTTGTGTCCGCCACACCCTGATGTCATGCATTGCCAAAACCAGCCTGATTAAAGAAGGCAGGTCAAACGGCTCAATTTAATTCCACAGGAAATATGGCAAGGAATGGCTCCCGCTGCGAGGGCAGCGCTCCCGTCTCCATGTAGCGGGGCGCGATTCGGAATTGGCAATTGCCGTTGCCCTTGCTATTTTCCGGGCGCATGTCCGACACGGCTGTTGTGGCCCAAACGCCCTCGAAGGCACGGGTGTTTCTCCGCCGGTTGATCACCACGGTGATTCTCTGGACGGTGATTCTCATGGCATTGTTCTCCCGCAACCGGCTGGTTTCCGACGGGGTCTTCATTCTCATCATGGTGTTTCTGGCGACGGCCGGGCTTGCGGAATTTTACGGGCTGGCTGAAAAGCGCAATCTGGTTTGCTTCAAATGGTGCGGTCTGCTCGGTGGCGTGCTGCTCATGACCGGCACGTTCTTGCAACTGACGGGGGAAATTTCGGCCGTCACCACGGGCTATATCGGGGTTTATGACTCGCCGGCCCGGCCCAACGACTTTGAAACGGGTTTCATCATCCTCTTTGTGCTGGGCCTGTGCGTCAGGCAGTTCGTTTCGCGCAGCATTACCACGGGTATTCTGGCAATTTCCACGACGTTGTTCGGCCTGATGTATGTGCCGTGGTTGCTGAATTTTATCCAAAAAATTAATTTTTTCCCCGGCGTAGATGGCCGGTTCTACGTCCTTTACTTCATTATTGTAACGAAATTCAGCGACACCGGCGCGTATGCCGTCGGCTCGCTCATCGGCCGGCACAAAATGATTCCACGCATCAGCCCCGGCAAAACGTGGGAGGGCTTTGGCGGCGCGATTTTCCTCTCGACGGTGGCAAGCCTCGTCTTTGTGCATTTTCTGGGTGGCAAAATGGCGGGCATGAACCGGCTGCACGCCGTGGTGCTCGGCGTTTTGCTGGGTTTGACGGCGGTCATCGGTGATTTGATTGAATCGTTGTTCAAACGTGAAGCCGGGGTGAAGGATTCCGGGTGGATGTTCCCCGGCATCGGCGGCATCCTCGACTTGCTGGACAGTTTGCTGTTCAATGCGCCCATCATGTATCTCTATTTGCGCCATATCCTCACGCATCCGTGATGGGGATTTACGATATACGAAAATGAAGAACGTCGTTCTTTTGGGCAGCACCGGCTCCATCGGCACCAGCACCGTCAAGGTGGCCGAGGATTTGCCGGATCGCATCCGGCTGCTGGGGCTGGCCGCCGGGAACAACGCCGAACTGTTGCTCGAACAGGCGCGCAAACACCGGCCGGAGGCCATTTCAATCAATAATCCCCAAAAAGCCCGCGACTTGGGAAATTCCATCGGGACGGCAACTCAGGTTTATTCGGGCGACGAAGGCTTGATCAAGCTCGCCACGCTGCCGGCGGCGGACATCGTGCTCATTGCCATCGTCGGCACGGCCGGATTGAAGCCCGCGCTCGCCGCGATTCGCGCGGGCAAGGACATCGCCATCGCGTCAAAGGAAATTCTGGTGATGGCTGGCGAAATCGTGATGAACGAGGCGCGCCGGCACGGCGTTCGCGTGCTCGCCGTGGACAGCGAACATTCGGCGATTTTTCAGTGTCTCGATGGCAAGCCGCCCGCTTCCGTCCGCAAACTCTGGCTCACGGCGTCCGGCGGACCGTTTCGCAACACCCCGAAGGAGGAATTTCCCAATATCACCGTCGAGCGCGCGCTCAAACATCCGTCATGGGTCATGGGCCGGAAAATCACCATTGATTCAGCGACGCTGTTCAACAAGGGGCTGGAAATGATTGAAGCGCGCTGGCTGTTCGACATCGGCATGGAACGTGTGGGCGTGCTGGTGCATCCGCAAAGCATCGTTCACTCCATGGTGGAATTTGTGGATGGCGCCTTGCTCGCGCAGCTTTCGACGCCGGACATGTGCCTGCCGATTCAATACGCGTTGACGTATCCCGATCGCGCGCCGAGCGGGCGGGTGCAGACCGATTTCGCAAAACTGGGCAGTTTGACGTTTGAGGAGCCGGATGCGGAGCGTTTCCCGGCGCTGAAACTCGCGCGCCGGGCAGGGGAGGTGGGTGGCACGTTGCCGGCGGTGTTGAACGCGGCGAACGAAGTGGCGGTGGCAGCGTTCGTGAACCGCAAAATCAATTTCCCGCAAATCACGGAAATCGTCCGGCGCACGATGGATGAGCACAAGGTCGTTTCACACCCCGCGCTGGAACAGATTTTGGAGGCAGACGCCTGGGCGCGGCACGAGGCGGCCAGATAAAAATCGTCCTCGTCCTCCTGCCCTCAACGATTTGATGCTCCGGCGGCGCCGCCTGTCCTCATATTGGCTACCAGGAGCAATTGTAGATACACTGCATCGAACCATTGATCGAACTTTTGACCCATTTGCCGCAAATGCGCAACTTTCTGAAATCCGAACTTTTCATGCAACCGAATACTGGGTTTCTGATCGGCGGAGATGTTCGCCAGAATGGAACGAAGGCCCCTGCGCCGGGCAGCATCAATCAATTCCGTGAGGAGCCGGCTCCCAATCCCCCAACGAAGGAAGTCATGATGCACATAAATGGAGTCTTCCAGGGTGCCGGCAAGGGTATAAGCGGTTCGGAATGACGAGAGCGCGCCCCAGCCAACGACGCTTCCGTTGTATTCGGCAACCAGAATGGGCATCGCCGCACCGTGCTCCTCATGCCAAGCCTTGCGTTCAGCCTCGGAGCAGGGAGTCGTTGTCCACACGCAGGTTGAGTGCGCCACGTAATAGTTGAAGATCGCATTGATGTCGGTGAGGTCGCCAGGACTCGCCGGGCGGATAATGATGTTGTCTGTCATTGACTTTACACTTTTCAAGCCTCCGCAACATTCGCCGGTGGCAGTTAACGCCCAGAGCTCACGCGGGACCAACCAGCGTGAACCGCGAAGGCGGAACTGAGACGCCCAACGGCGGTTGGCTCCGGCGATTAGAATTTGCTTTTAATCCGCAGGAAATCCTCCGGCTGTGCCGGAGGACTCCCGAAGTTTGACAGCTCCGGGAGTCGTTTGTGAGTCTGCTTTTCGTGAACCGCTCAAAGTTTACAAAAGGAGCAGACCATGCAAACGTATGAAAGTTTGAAACACACGACGTGGGAATGCAAATACCATGTGGTGTTCATACCGAAGTGCCGGCGAAAGGTGTTGTATCAGGGAATCCGGCAGGAGTTGGGAACGGTGT
>Ga0181530_10001387_pt1 | contig 30543 bp, 18 predicted proteins | sample PEATcosm2014_Bin_42_FD_119769 | JGI IMG/M metagenome (GOLD analysis project Ga0181530, IMG submission 119769) | Peatland microbial communities from MTU Mesocosm Facility, Houghton, MI, USA - PEATcosm2014_Bin10_60_metaG | ecosystem: Environmental > Terrestrial > Soil > Wetlands > Peat | place...
CTGTGGGTCGAACAACGGGACCAAGTCCACCCCGACGCTGACCGCCGACCTGCTGGGCGATTGGCGCGAGGAGATCGTTTACCGCGAGTCGACCAACACGGCCTTGCGTGTGTACACGACCACGGACGTGACCACGAACCGTATCTACACGCTCATGCACGATCCGACCTATCGGGCGCAGGCGAATTTCGAGAACTCAGCCTACAACCAGCCGCCGCACACGGGGTTCCAGATCAGCCCCAACATGGCTGCTCCGCCCGTACCCGACATCTTCGTCGTGAAGTAGACGCCTTTCGACTTGGGAACCCTGAAAGGGTTCCCAAACCCTTCGGCCCCCCACCCGCCACCCCCGCCCCGCTCGCTTCGCTCGGCCTCGCGCGATGGTACGCCGCCGGCAGAGCCGGCGGGCTCCCCACGCGACCAAACAGGCCGTGTTTCCGGTTGACTCATCCCAGCCGGAACCACGGCCTTTACTTATGTGCGGATGCATAGTCACCCTCCCTGTCGGTGTCGCGGTACGGGGAGCCCTTTTGATAGAGTGCGATTTGCGCCCGCAGGAGATTGGCCAGCGCCGTTCTGTGCTGACCGGTAGCTAACTGCAGTGCCGCTGTGGCCGTCTCTATTGCTTCGGCAAATCGCCTGGCTTCGGCGAAAGCTGCTGCCAGCGTCGCGAGGAATTTCGGATTGCTACCATCGGAAAGCCGCTGCGCCTCTTTGGCCAGTGCGATGGCTCGGCCACCGTTCCGGACCGACGCTTCTGGGCTGGTCGCGAGGGCCCAGGCCAGGCTGGCCCAGGCCGCTGCGAAGCCAGGGTCGATTTCGATCGCCCTCTGGTAATGGGCGATGGCTTCCCGCACTTGTCCCTCTTGCTCGAGAAGCCCGCCGAGGCTGTGGTGGGCCAGTGCATAGTCGGGACGGATCTCCAGCGCCCTCTGGTAATGGGCGATGGCTTCCCGCCCTTGTCCCTCTTGCCAGAGGACGCTGGCAAGATTGTTGTGGTCGGCGGCGTCGTTGGGGCGGATCTCCAACACTTTTCGCAAATGAACGAGGGCCTCATCCACCTGCCCCTTTCCGAGAAGAAGAAAACCAAGGCTCTTGTGGGCCTCTGCGAAGTCGGGGTGGATTTCCACTGCCCTTTTGAAATGGGGGATCGCCTCGTTCCCCCGGCCCTTTTCGCGGAGAATCTCGCCCAGATAGAAGTGAGCGCTGGAGTAGTTGGGCTGGATTTCCACTGCCTTCTGGAAATGAGCCATTGCCTCGTCCACTCGGCCCTTTTTGCGAAGACATCCCGCGAGATTGTAGTGGGCCGTGGAAAAGTCCGGCTTCAGCTCCACGGCCTTCTGAAAATGGGCTATCGCTTCATCCAACTGGCCTTGTTCAAAAAAAACGTTGCCCAGGCCATTTTCAGCGGACCAGGATCCTGGATTCGCGGTAAGCGTGGCCTGCCAGAAGGTTCCGGGATCAAAATAGATTTTGCACTGCCTCCAGGTCAATACGCCCAGGACTACGAGCAGGACGCCGAGCATGGCTACTGCGGGAAATAACTGTCTTGTCTTCGGCAGTCTACTGGACGTCGTCAGGGCTGCCGCCGCCAGCGAAATCGGGCCGATGATCGCAAAGTACTGCCAGTGGTCGGCCAGCAGCGATACCCACATGAAGCCGATATCCAGAAATCCCAGAACCGGCAATAGCATCACGACAAAGTAACCCAAGCTCACGAGCGCGCCTTGGCCCCAGCTTCGCCGGTAACGCCAGCATGCTAGAAATCCTCCCAACAGCAATAGCCCCGGTACGTAGGACCACAATTGTCCCCCGTCAATCTCCCATCGCGGATAGATTGGGCTTAGACCGAACGGCAGCGCCGCCTTGTAGAGATAAAACCAAACTGCCCATCCTGCTCCCGCCAACCGGGCCCAGAAGCTGTCCGTCCGCACGATGTCGGAGCCGATCGCCCGATGAGACTGGAACCACAGGGAGATCAAACCCACGGCGACTGCCACGGCCCAAAAGGGCAGACTGTGCCACAGGTCTCGACGCTCCACCCGGTTTCGCCGCCACCAGGCCAGGCCCAGGAGCAGCAGCGGCATGGGCGCCACGGCGGTCTTGCTCAGGAGCGCCAGGACGAACGCCGCCAGCGAGAGCCAGTACCAGCGCGATTGCAAACCGATGGTTCCGGGTCCAGGACCGTTGGCGCGCCCAGCGGACAGGGCCGAGCTGTGACGGGCGAGATCGAAGCGCAGGTACCACAACAGGCTCAGGAGGTAGAAAAACATCGCCAGTGTGTTCTTGCGCTGGGTAATCCAAGCAACCGATTCCACGTTGACCGGATGTAGCGCGAATAGCGCTGCCGCCAGCCAGGATCCGGGCACGTTGAGCCGCTCCAGCACCCGCCACAGCACAACGGCACTGAACGCGTGCAAGAGCACGTTGACCACGTGGTAGCCGACGGGGTCGGTACCCCAAACCCGCCATTCCGCCCACAACATGGTCGAGGTCACGGGATAGTAGTCCTCGGGCTGGGTGGTGAACCAAAAGCGGTACCAACCATCCGCCGCGCGAATTAGGGGATTGTCGACCACGAAGCTACGATCATCCCAGATGAGGCCAGCGTGCCAGACCGGCAGGTAAGCGATGATCGTGCCGCTCATCAGCAACAGGGCGATGAGCCAAGTTTGCCTCGGAACCGCACGCAGGAGTCCCGCCATTCGCTCGGCCAGCGGACGCTCCGGGCCTCCGCCAAGCTCGCGGAGATCGCTTCTCGCGGGCTTACCAGTCTGGCGACGATTCGGCCGCTTCATCCCGCTCCAGCTCGACTGGCGGCTCGACAGGACAGCCCCGATTTCAGATGAAGACGGTGCGCTGGAGCAGCCAGTAGCCGCCGAGCAGCAGTGCGACGACTGAAATCGCCGGCACACCGTAGCGCACGAATCCCGGCCGGGTTCGCAGTTTCCAAAGCACCGGCAGCAGGATCGCCAGCACGGCGAGCAGCCCCAACTCGACCCCGAGGTTGAAGGAAAGAAGCGGCCGGATCATCGAAATTCCGGTCGCGCCGGGCTCTGCCCGGCGCAGCACATTGGCGAAACCAAATCCGTGGATCGATCCCAAGATCAGGGTCAGTAGCCACCAGCCCCTCGGCTGCCCGCGCCGCACGAGATTGCCCAGGCCAACCAGAGCGATCGACACGGCGATCAGCGGTTCCGCCACGCGGCCGGGAACCGTCACGACACCGAGTGCGGCCAGGGCCAGCGTCAGCGAATGCGCCAGCACGAAGCAGATCACGATCGTCACCATCGAGGAAAAACGCCCGCAGACCACCAGCAGCGCGCAGAGAAACAGAAGATGATCGAACCCAGTGAGAACATGCGTGAGACCGAGTTTGACAAAGCCCCAGAACGAGACATTCGGCCGAGGTGGCAGAGACGCCGAGGGAGCGCTCGGCAGCGGAGCGCCTGGCGGAGCAAGAGAAGCCACGGCAGCGCCTGGCACTCGCAAGACTGCCCAAGGCTTCGCCGCGTCCAGCATGTTGTGGCCCACCAGCTTTCTCGTCTCATCCCACATGGCGAGTTCGGCCTGATGGAAGGAGGGCAGCCGCGCCACATAAGGCGCATCGAAACGCAGATCCCCGGCAGCGGGACGCGAGAAGACCAGATAGAATACCACTCCGCCTTCTTCCTCACGATAATCGACATCCGTCTGGCGCGGAGCCAAGGCGTGACCATCGAGGGACAGCCGAAAAACCTCCGCCGCGAACTTCTTCACCCGCGGCATCGAACCCCCGATATTGGGTACGGAATTCGCCGGCTCGCCCATACCGAACCACGCGGTCTCCAAGTCCATCTTGACAGTCAGGTCGAGGCGATCGGGGCGCAGGCGGGCCTCGGCTGAACTCATGGCCGGACTGAAGGCAAGTGCGGAGCCGGAGGAGAATGTGAAGAACGATAGGAAGAACAGGCACGCAGCGCCGGCGAGGGGCAGAGGTCCGCGGATGTCCGGCCGGTACGACGGGCCAGTGTGACCGATCTGACTGCCGGAGGGTTGTGCTGGCAAGTGTGTCTGGACCATGACACACACTCTAACAGGGGCTCGCCAACAGACAATCCTCTCCGCTTTTTTTTGCGGAGTGACCTCGTCGCGAGTTTTGCTATCAGACTGCTCCGGATTCAGATCCGCCAGCCTTTTCATGGCCCACCGTACCTTTGCAGGGAACCGGACGAGCCGTACGATGGGATGGGCAACACCGCGGGCGGATACCTCGAGTAGCCGCAGGACGTGCCAAATCCGGGTCTGGATGGGATCGCCCCCGGCTATTGCGGACGGAAGAGGAGCCACAACCACGTCGGCGCGAGTGATTCGTGCAGCGCCAGGGCAGCCACGGTCACGAAGAAGAGCACGCGGACCACATGCACGATCTCGCGATGCGCGGGGGCGCCAATCCACGACATCGGGATCAACAGGTGCCACCAGTAGATCTCGCGTAGGTTGAACAAGATCAGTCCAAGCCAGCCCACAATCACTGCATCCAACCAAGCCCGGGACCAAAGGAACAAACCGCCGCAGACCGCGAGTATGATGACGAGATTCCACGCCATAGAGACGTCAAATCCCGGCGACTTCAGCATGAGGTGACCCATGATATCGCACACGAAAAGGTCATGATTCATCGTGACGTTCGGGTCGGGCGACGATAACAGCAGGAGATTATTCACACCCGAACTACGCAAGAAGGGCAGGTCCAACCAAAACACGTACAGTGACGTCGCCGCACAGCCAACTGCCACGGCCAGGGCTGGCACGGCCCGCCTGGTCCACTGTCGCCAGGCTCGATCCTTCAAGACCAGGAACGCGGCGTACAGCGCCCACGGTGCCAGAAAGAACACCCGGAAATGCACAAAGGCCCCCACACAGTAGGTAACTATGGCTGCCAGGCTGCGCCGCTGTCTCAGGTAACGTGCGCAAAGAGCCAGCGGTATCATGGCGGCGCAATCGTAGAAGCCCTCGAGCGTCCAGCGCATCATGCACGAATAGAGGAAAAACAGGCCCAGTAACTCGATACCTGAATGCGGCCCCTCAAAGTACGCCAGCAAGAACCAGTACAAGGCAGCGTGTGCGGCCAATATGAACCACGCCAGCAGCAGCCGGCAGGCTGTCTGGAAGGACATCGGCGTGAAGTGGTACGCCGCCGCGATGGGTGCGACGAACAGCAGGTCGCCGGGCGGATACATGCGTGTCTTGTGCGACCAACCGGTGGCCAGGGGTTTGCTCTCGGGCCACCCCGGAACGAAGTACACACCACCCGTCGAAGTGCTTGGACGAACATCCGCCGGCATCCGCGCCCGTTCGGCGGCGGTCAGGGGGCGGAACATCTCCGCGATTGGCTTCCTCCACAGGTCCAAGCCGACGCGCGTGAACGCCCGCGCCGCGTTCATGTGTGAGAAATGGTCGGTGAACACGCCCCTGGACAGGTCGCCCCAAGGGCTGTCGGTGGTTCGGGCCGCATTCCACACGGACCACAGGGTCAGCGAGGCCAGGGTGACGGTCAGGGCCTTGCGCCGCGGGGACCACTCCCCGATGCAAAGACCATGGCAGAAGGACCTCCACAGCCGCTTGGACCGCTCGAAGAGCGCTCTTGCGTATTTCATGTTTCCCGCGTCCGTATGCCAGCCACTGTGCTCATGGGCGAGCCTCTCGTCGTCTGGTCTTGGGATGTTCCAGTTTTCCCCCTGGACGTCGACTGGCCGATCCAGAAACCGGCGAGGCGTTTGGGCAGATGACTGGTCGGGGAAAGACAACGAGACTTTGACACGATTGGCCCCGTCATGGCAACCAGCGGTCTGTCGCATCCTTCGCGCCGCCGACGCGGAGGGCGTGTTGCAGGCCGGAGCCGCATTCGCATCAGCGACTGCGCGGCACAGGCTCCCAGGCTGGCCTCGCCGCGGCCAGTTCAGCCTGGTCGGGTCAGCGCCTCTTCCGAATACGAGTGGCGAACATCACAAGCGCAAGCAGCGCAAAACCAGAGAAGTCCGTCGTCCGGGCCCCTGCCATCCGGCAGGAGCAGCCGCCGCTACTTCCCGCGGCCGTGCTGGGCGTACTCGTCGCGGTGCCGCCCGCCCCCGAGTTTCCACCCGTGGCCGCCACGCTGCCGCCAGACCCGACCGGGCCAGTATCAACTGGACCGCCGCCCCCGGATGACGACGTGCCAGTATTGATTGCGCCGCCCGCTGCCGTACTGCCGCCGGTTTTCACACTGGTGCCGCCCGCGCCAACAACGCCGCCGCTGCTGACCGCACCGCCGGTTGCACTCGTCGCACCGCCGGCTGCACTCGTTGCAGTGGTGGTCACTGTCGTGCCACCGGCTGGAGGTGCTCCACCGATTGCCGTAGCTCCGCCAATTGCCGGGGTGCCGCCGGTTACCGGCGCGCCGCCCATCGCCGTTCCGCCGCCGGCCCCGCCCCTGCCCCCGCTTGCCGACGCCCCACCGACCACGGTACTACCACCGGCTCCGCCCCTGCCGCCGCTCGGCGATGTTCCACCGACTGCGCCGCCCGGTGCCGTAGCCCCGCCCGCGCCAGCAACGCCGCCGGTCCCGCCTGCGCCCCCGGTTCCCGCCGTGCCGCCGGTCGCAGTGGCTCCATATTCGTACGCGCCCAAATCCGGAGCTGCGCCCACATACGGCAGACCGACGTCCGTGCCCTTGTCGATCATCTGGCTGCCAGCAGCCAGTTTCAGGAAGTCCACGTCCGGCAGGCTGCCGTCGGCCTGGCGGGGTCCCAGCGCGGGCGAACTCGTCTCGATGGCCTGGCCGGTACCCGAAACGGTCGGATCTGTAATGCTCAGGAAATCACTGGATTTGGCAGTGATATTCAAATCCCAGGTGTTGAATGCCGTGTCGACCCCGTACCCGGTAATGTAGCTGATCGTGTTAGGATAGGCGAGGTTGTTCCTCATGATGTGGACCTTCGTCCCCGTCAAAATAACGCCGTCCGTTCTGTTGCCAGCGGCATCCCAACTGCTCGCCAGCATGTTGAAATTGGTTCCATTTTGGAACGCCGTATTGTTGTACCAAGTGTTTCCACCCGCGGAGTGGTTGGCATAGAACCCATTCGCCTTGTTCTTCCAGGCAACATTGTTCTGCACGAGGTGTCTGATGCCAGTCTTGCTGCTCCCCATCTTGAAGCCGTTGCCATTCCCCGACGTGGGACTGTAGGTGCCGTAATTGGCATACCCCATGCCAAAGGCCCAGGAATTCTCAACCGTGACGGGAACTTCCTGATTGATCAGGTCGTAACCGTCATCCGAGTTCCACCACGACCGGCAGCCGCTGATGATCGTGCTGGCGCCGGTAGTTTGGTAGTGGACTCCGAAGCCATCGGCGTTCTGTCCCTGGCCTTGGCTTGAAGTCGCATCATAATTGTCGTGCGAATCACAATTGATGATTTGGTGGCCCCCGCCCTGCTTAGTGCCAATGAATATTCCGTTGCCGCTGTTGCCGTGCATGTTCAGCAACTCGAAAATGTCGTTGGTGGCGGGATCGTCCACCGCAAAGCCATTGTTGGAGGAGGTGTTCATCGGGACGCAACACTCCTCGATCCCCTTGAAATGCAGCCAGCTACCCGTGACCACGACACCCATGGTATAGCCGGTTGTCGATATTGTCATGTTGGTGAAGTCGATCAGCGGAGTCTCGCCGGTGTAGGCAAAGTAGTTGATTCGGTTGGTGTCCGATGTTCCGCTCTTTGAAAACTCGATACCAGCGCCACTCGATTTGGGCGTCGTGATCTTGTAGGTCCCGCCACGAAGCCAGACCGTGTCTCCGGCCGCTGCCGTGTCGGCCCCCTTTTGAATAGTGGCAAACGGTGCGTCGATGGTACCGGCATTGGTGTCGCTGCCCGTGGGGGACACGTAGTAGTCCGTGGCGAACACACTCTTTGCGGCGAACAAGCTCAGTCCAGCGAACAGCCAGAGCAGCAGAGAGTGTCGTCGAGTCCTTGTCGATAGCCGTTCTGCGGATTTCATTGCGGTCTCCTTGTGTGCGGGCGAGCGAAAGCTAGCGTCGTTTCCGAAGCCGAAGTGCGATCATGACAAGCCCGAGCAGCGCCAGGCCGGGGTAACTCCTGTTCTGGGTTCCGGCGATACGACAAGAGCAGCCGCCGCTGCTTGCCTGGGCCGTGCTCGTCGTGGCGTGCGTTGAACCCGGTGCCGGAGTTCCACCCGTCGCTACGCTGCCCCCGGACCCGACCGGGCTGGTGTCTACTGGACTGCCGCCTCCGGCGGGCGATCCGCCAGTGTCGCTCGCTCCGCCAGTCGCAGTGTTTCCGCCGGCTGCCACATTGCTGCTGCCACCAGTTCCAACAACGCCCCCGCTGCTGACCGCGCCACCGGTTTCACTCGTTGCGGTCCTGCCCCCGGCCCCCGTCGTGCCACTGCTTGCCGCGCCACCAGTTGCTGTGCCGCCACCAGCCAAAGAAGTACCGCCTGTTACGGTCGATCCACCGATCGCTGTGGCACCACCAACGACCGTAGTGCCGACACTTCCCGACGCACCACCGGCTGCAGTCGTGCCGCCGCTCGCCCCCCTGCCGCCGCTTGCCGACGCTCCGCCCGCTGCCGTCGCGCCGCCAGCTCCGCCCCGGCCGCCGCCTCCTGTGGCGCCGCCGCCTGGTGCCGTAGTTCCGCCAGTCCCGCCAGCTCCCGTCGTGCCGCCAGCCCCCGTCGTGCCGCCGGTTCCGCCAGTCGCCACGGCGCCGTACTCGTAGGCGCCCAGGTCGGGCGCCGCACCGACGTAGGGAAGACCGACGTCCGTGCCCTTGTCGATGAGTGGACTGCCGGCTGCCAGATGCAGGAAAGTGCAAGCCGACGGCATGCTGCCATCCGCCTCGCGCGGGCCGTCGCAGCCCGTGTCCGATGTGCTGGCGAAGTCATTGGCCGTCTCGGTAATCCCCAAGTCCCACGTGTTGGTGGTGGTAATGACCCCGTCCATGTTGGAATTCTTGTCGGGAAAGCCGATGTTATTCGTCATGACGTGCGCCTTGCTGCCGGTCAGGATGATGGTCCCCGTTACGTTGCCGGAGGAATCAAAAGAGCTCGCCAGCATGTTGTACTGAGTGCCGTTATTGTACGACGTGTTGTTGTACCAATTGTTCCCGCCCGTGGAGTGGTTGGCATAGAACCCGCTCGACGCATTACTCCAGGCGACGTTGTTCTGGACGATGTGCCGAATGCCAGTCTTGCTGCTACCCATCTTGAATCCGTTGCCGTTGCCGGAACTGCCGTATCCCATCTTGAAGGCCCAGCTATTCTCGACGAGCACAGGAACCTCCTGCGAGATAAGGTCGTACCCGTCATCGGAGTTGTGCCATGAGCGGCACCCGTTGATGGTGGTGCTGGGGCCGGTGGTTTGATAGTGAACCCCGAACCCGTCGGCGTTTTGCCCATCCCCCTGACTGCCGTTTACGTCGTAATTGTCGTGCGAATCGCAATTCAGAATCAGGTTGCCGCCAGTGCCGGTGTCGATGAACAGCCCCGGCCCGAAACCGTTATGGATATTGAGCAGCTCGAAGGTGTTGTTGCTCGCATTCTTGGTGCGCAGCATGGAGTAGGAGTGGGAACCACTGGTTCCGACCTTACCGTTGGCGATCTCGAGCCCCTTCAGATGCATCCAGCTACCGGTCACCGTGATGGCTGGATGGTCCGACGCCTCGCTGGCCAATGCATAGTTCGAGAAGTCGAGAACAGGCACCTCGCCCGTATACGCCCAAATCTTGGTGCGGTTGGTGTCCGAGGTTCCGCTCGTCGAAAGCGTGATTTGACTCGTGCAGTTGTAGGTTCCCGCGCGCATCCAGATGGTATCCCCTGCCGCGGCGCTGTCGTTTGCCTTTTGAAGGGTGGCAAAGGGCGCTGCCTGAGTCCCGGCATTTGAATCGCTGCCGGTCGGGGACACGTAGTATTCCGCCGCATGCGTATTCTTTGCAGCGAACACGCCCGTGCCGGCGACTAGCCAGAGGAGCAGAGAGTGCCGCGGACCCGTTCGAAGCAAGCGATCAATGGATTTCATCAGAGGCTCCTTTTGTGTGCTATGGCGATGCCTGGGCGAAGCGCGGGACTTCTTCCGCGCGAGAAACTTCTTAAGTATATAGGGGTGCCGGCTCGGTAGAACGGGTCATCGCGGCACACGGATTGGCGCGGGATTTCGGATGCCCGTCCGCACTATGAAACCGCCCAATCGTGAAGTGGCGTGGAATCCGCAAAGGGCTCGCTGTCGAGGCTCACGACCGTTCGAGCGCACCGCTCAGAGCGGCGGCCCCAGCGTGGGCGGCCGTCCGGGCCTGAACACGCAGCTCATCATTTGCGCAAGAGAGCCGTGCGACTGGACCGGATGACCGGCTCGGATTCCATGGACAGCCCCGCCTGAGCGGCAAGCGCCAGGGTCTTGGCGAAGGCCTCTTTCGTCACGTGGCCGCGCGGCTCGGCCACCAGCATCTGGGCTCGGGGCTTGAGCACGCGCGCCACCTCGGCGAAGAAGCGCGCCTGGTCTGGTAGCTCGTGAACCATCGCGAAGGCCAGCACGAAATCCACCTTGGTTTCCAGATCGTCCGTGTCCAGCCGATCCGGCTGCGCCTGGCGCGTTTCGATGCGCCCGGCAAGCCCGGCCCGCGCGGCCCTGCGCGCCAGCCCCGCCAGCATGCGCGGCTGCAGGTCGATGGCCACCACTCGGCCGGCCGGACCCACCAGGCGCGCCAGTTCCAGGGTGAAGAATCCCATGCCCGGGCCCGGCTCCAAGACAGTCATGCCTTCACTGACCATGGGCTGCAACAGCGCGCGCGGATTCTGGAAAAAGCGCCGCACGGGGCTCGCCAGCAGATACCCCAGCCACCAGGGACAAAGCCGATGCGCCATCAGTGATCCCATATCACGCGGCCGGCATGTCCGCCATCGGGGCGCGCGGGATCGTGCTTCAGCTCAGCGTGAACGGGTAACCCACGATCTGGCTGGTGCCGGCCGCCGGAAAGCGCAGCCGGCCCACCACGCCCTTGATGCAGCCGAAGAGTCCGCCCTTCTGCAAGATGGCCGGCGCCTCGACGCGCACCCCGCGCACCGTACCGGCGCGCTGGATGCGGAACTTGATGGTCACGCGGCCGGGCACGTAGGTTTCCTGGTCAGGCCGCGCGTGCGCGACGCACGCCAGAATGGCCGATTCCTCGCTGCGGAAGCGCTCGTCGATCTGGTCCTGGCTCAGCTCGGGCAACTCCTTGTCGTTCGACATGTCCAGGCGCAAGACGTCGGGCGTGGACAGGTCGTCACCCTGGACCACCGAACGCAGATCCGCTGCCGACAGCCGCACCGGCTCGGGTTCGGACTCGCTCGCCTCAGGCGCCTGGGGCGCGGCGGGCGCTCGCGCCACACGCACGGCGCCGCGCACGCGCCGCTTGACCTTCTTGGGCGTCGCAGCCGGCCCGGTATTCGCGGCCGCCACGACCGGCCGGGGCGCCTGGCCGCGCTGGTGCTGCCAGAACAGGAACCCGCCGAAGGCCAGTGCCGCGACCAGCAGGCCGAGAAAGAATCCTTTCACGCGACTTCATCCCTGCGAACCATCTCCGGGGAAAACGCGAAAATACAGATGGCCATGTACTCAGCTCCTCAGCCGGCCGATCATCCGCCATATGCCCCGGTGCAGGCTGTGGAATCCGCGCACCGGCGGGGCATACATCAGGATGCATTCCCCTTGGACCAGATCGAGACCCAACTCGGCCGCGAGCTTGGCCGTGGCGCTGCTTTCGGCGCCCTGCTGCAGCCACGCCCGACGAATTCCGGCCGCCGCTGCCTGCCGCAGAATTTCGGGCGCCTTCTCGGGCTGCACACAGATCAGGACTCCGTCAGCCGGGCGCGGCAGCTCGGCCAGCGACTTGAAGCAAGCGTCACCCTCGACGCTTGCCAGTGCGGGATGCACCGCCATCACATCCAGGCCGCGGGCCTTCAGCTCGCGATAGGCGTAGTTTCCGTACTTGCGACGCGCGCGCGATACGCCCACGACCGCCAGGTGGCGGCATTTCGCAAACTCGACAACGGGGTGGCTCATGGTGACGGGTATATTGACACGGGAACCCCCGGCCCGGTCCCTGCTGGAACCGGGCGCCGCGAAACGCGGGTCCGCGATCCCGCCGAGCGCATCGCTGAACTATTCGATCTTGCTGCCCAAACGCCAAGAACACAGCCGCGCTCGACGCGGCCGAAGAACCGGGTATCTGCCTGCTCGTCTCCATAGGCGTCTGCCAAATGCCGCACCTCTAGTTCCATCCACACCCTATTCCGCCCGACGGCGTAGTTCGACGTGCCCCACGTAGGGGTCGTCCCACGTGGCGACGAGGCGTGGGAAGGTGCCGGTCAGGTAGTTACGCAGCACGCGCTCCTTCAGCATGGCCGAGCCGGGCACGACGATGGCGATGTCGAGATGATCCTGCTCGAGGGCGCGCTGCCAGTCCTCAGGCGTACTCTCGTGGACCTTGAAACGATGCGGGTTGGTGTCGGCAAGATTGGCCCCGAGTACGCAGGGACCGACCGCAGCAGCGAAGGGGCCGAGTGAGTACTCGCCGAAGATGCGCTCGCCAGGACGGCATTCCCTGCGTACCGCCTGCACGAAGACGTCGATGGTCGGCGCGCTCAGGGTCTCGTGTTGCAGGTAGTAGGTGATCGCGTTGGGCGGATGGATTGCGTCGCTGGTAGGCGACCAGAACAGCGTTCGCACGATGCCGTTCACGACTGGGGGGAGAAAACGGCTGTCGCGCCAAGCGTAGCGCATCGCATCGTCACCCGCCTCCTCTTGGCGTTCGGCGCCTATTCCCTGGCGATAGAGGAGCACGGCAACAAAGGCAGCGGCGCAGGCGACAAGTGGCCAGACGCGCCAGGGGAGTCGAGGCGCAGCCGGGGCAGCGCCGGCCGGTTGCTTTCCCTTGCGCGTTTGTTGCTGGCGCCGTCGGCGCTCGGCACGTGATAATCGCAGCTCGGCCGGAGCTACTGAACCCAGTCGTTCACCGACAAAACGGAGAACATCGATTGTCACGGTCGCAGTCATGAGCCCCGTCCACGGCATGAGCAGCATGAAGTAGTAGGAGTAGTAGTCGACTCGCGTTGAGTAGAAGTACAAGTAGCCGCAGATGAACGTGGCGAAGATCATCTGCGCTGCCACGCGGTCTCCGCCCCAGAGATTGAGCCAGGCACCGAGCCGGCCGGCAGCACCGGGGAGCGCAGTCTCCCCGCGCGCTCGGCCGCGAAGCATCCAGATCGCGACTGCCCAAACGATGCCGGGAACAAAGCCGATCGTGACCGCGGTGTTGAGGTAGGCGACGCTCCTTGCCTTGGCGTACCAGGAATAGGGAAGGGCCGCCTTGTTGAGGTTGTAGCCGAAGACCTGGTACCAAAAGGCATGGCCGGCCACACCGGCGAAAATCGCGCAGATGAGAGCGCTGGCAGCGGCGTAGCTGCAAAGCAGGCGTAGAGACTCCTTCCACGAGCGGAAGATGAGCAACACGCCGAGCATGAGGGCAAGCGGGGCGATGTAGACGCCGATGAAGGTGCCAGCGGCGAACAGGACTCCGGCGAGAATCGGGCGGCGGGCGAGCGCCTGGTAAGTGGCGGCGAGGCCGAAGGCAAGGGCACAGTTGGCGCCCGTGAAGTGGGACGAACCGCGCAGGATATCGAAGGTGAACAGGAAGAGGAAGGCGGCGAGGAGCCCTTCGCTCCGGCCGACCAGGCGGCGACCCAGTAGGTAGACGTGTACGCCCGAGACCATGGCGGCCAGAGAAGGCACGGCTTTCGACAAGGCCAGCGAGTAGCCGAAGATCTTGTAGAGCCCGCCCATGAGGTAGATCTGCAGGGGCGGGTGAGAGAAGAAGAAGTCTCGGTAAGGCCACGCCCCCTTCGACACGAGCAGGCTCATGTAAAAGTACATGTGCTCGTCGCCCTTGACGAAATTGAGCGAATAGAGCTTGAGCAGCGCGAAGAAGAAGAGAATGCAGGCTAGGCCCGCGACAGTGAGACTCCGCTCGGCGGCCCGAAGCCGGCGAAGGACTGAGCTAGGCAGGTAGGGCATGGATCGTCTCTCAGCACCAGCACACTGCGCTTGTGCCTAGCACTACTGGTTGAAATTCGGTAGTGGGTCTGACCCACTACCGTGGACCCGTGACTTGTCCGCCACCCTTGATGGGTTTCGACCCCGGATGATCGACTTGTGCTCGGGCCCTTGCCGTGCCCCCAGGTATGCTGCGGCGTTTCTCGGGCCGGACCAGGGGCGATGAGCTCCACCGTGGGGAGAGCAGCAGTGCGAACGAGGTTCTGACGCAAACCAGCTTTCTTTGACGAAAGAGTAAGCCTCATGGCCCCAACGGATAGTGTTGAGAGCAAGCCCATTCCCCGTCGGGTGAGCCGCAAAGCCGCCCGATATCACTGCCTTCATGTGATCGATATGACCAAAATCCAACGCGTTCAGGTTCTGGCGTTCTTCTTGGTTCTGCTTGCCCCGCTGGCGGCGAGAGCTGCAACATACTATGTCGCGCCGACTGGCAGCGACACCGCCGCAGGCACACTGGACGCGCCGTTCGCCTCGTGGGCGCAGGCGCAGACAGCCGCAGCCGCTGGCGACACCGTCTACTTTCGGGGAGGAACTTATAAGTACACGGATGCGACGTCGACCTGCAGCAGCACCAGCGCTACCGTGGACTCGGTCGTTTTGAGCAAGAGCGGCACATCCGGAAACATGATCAACTACTGGGCCTATCAGGGCGAAACCCCGGTTTTCGACTTCTCGGGCGTCACAGACATGAGCAAGTACAATTGCCGGCATGTCGGGGTCCGAATTGAAGGCGACTACCTGTACCTGAAGGGATTGGAGATTACCGGAACATTGCAGCTCAACAGCGACAACCATGAGTCGTGGGGCCTCTATGTCATGGGTGGAAGCAACAACACGTTCGAGCTTCTCAACTCGCACCACAACATGGGTCCTGGATTTTTCATTCAGGAGGGAGGCGGCAATACCTTCCTGAACTGCGATTCTCACGAAAACGAGGATACGTTGACGTCGAACGGAGACGGGCAGAGTGCCGACGGTTTCGGCTGTCACCCCGACAAGGCGGGGGACACCGGCAACATCTTCCACGGTTGCCGCGCGTGGTGGAACAGCGACGATGGCTGGGACTTCATCAAGTCTCAGGAGGCGTGCACCGTCGAGTATTCGTGGTCATGGTACCACGGGTACAAACCTGATGCGCTGAGCGGCGGGCAGCCCGTCTCCTTGCCAGCCGGAAACGGCAATGGCTTCAAAGGGGGGGGCTATGACATGCCTCCCAACAGTGTTCCCGCCGTCATTCCCCAGCACATCCTCCGTTTCAACGTGGCATTTTACAACAAGGATGCAGGCTTCTATGCAAACCATTCACCCAACAATGCCTATTTCTATAACGACACCGGCTTCATGAATCACCCCGACTTCAACATGCTGGGCGTGGGCAGTGACGACACCTCATCAATTTCCGTGGGGTTTTTGCGCAACAATCTCGCTTTTGGTGGCACGCTCACCTCCAACATGAATTTGGGTGGGCTCATCGACGACCAGTACAATTCGTGGGATTCAAACATGGGTATTACCGTCGCGAACGCAGACTTTCAGAGTGTCGCGTTCGCTCCCCCCGCCTCGTGCCCAGCGGTCTACTCCGCTGGAGGAACAGTCTGCGTCCCGCCCACGGACACGACCAGCTTTGCCGGCATGGCCAGTGCGCGCCAGGCTGATGGCAGTTTGCCTGTCCTCCCCTTCCTCAGACTGGCGGCAGGAAGCCCGGAGATCGACAAAGGAACGACCGCGGGGCTGCCGCAGCCCTATCCAGCGTATGTCGGTGCGGCACCGGATCTGGGCGCCTTCGAATACGGTGCATCCACCGCGACCGCCGGGACGTCGGGCGGAACGGGTGGTGCGGGTGGCGGCGGCGTTGGCGGGAGCGGCGGCAGCACGGCGACCGGCGGCGTAAGCGGCGGGAGGGGTGGCGCGGCCTCTGGGGGCACTGCCGGCGGATCCGGCGGAGCGCGAATCGGAGGCGCCACCGGCGGGAGTGGTGGCGCAGTCGTCGGCGGAACCGGCGGCGTCAACAGTGGCGGCACGGCCATTGCGGGAGCGCCTGGCACAGGAGGCATTTCAGTTGGTTCCGGTGGTTCTCGCACGGGAGGCATTTCGGGTGGCCCGGGAGGTGGCGGCGGTGGCAGTGCAGCGGGTGGTGCAGGAGGCACGGGCATCGGCGGAACCGGCGCCGTCGCTGGTGGCCGCACGGGTGCCGCCGGAGCGCCAGGAACAGGAGGCGCGTCAGGAGGTTCCGGCAGTACTGAGAACACATCAGGAGGTTCGGGCGGCGGGAATACTGGGGGAGAAACCGGCGGCGCGGTGGCCACAAGTGGAGCCGGTGGTTCGCCAGCGGGGAGCGGCGGGTCCGAGGCGTCAGGTTCCGGAGGCGAGACCACGACCAGCGGATCGTCGCGTGCATCAAGCGCGAGTTCGGGCAGCAGCGGCGGATGCTCATGTCGCACGGGCGGCGGGAAGGCTGGCGGCGATTTTGCAGCCGCTCTGACGATGCTCTCGTTGCTGGTCGCAGGGGTTCGGAGACGGCGCAAGCGCGCCGGTTGACGACCGCACTAGAATGGGTGAGTGAATACTGGCGGAGCGCGCCTCCAGCTATCACCCAGCCATGCCCGCGTTGAAGGTCTCACGGAAGCTCTTCGCGACTCTCGCGGTTGTTGCGACCAGCGGTGCCATTCTTCTGTGGCAGATCAGCGAAGGAAAGCGAGTTCCTGAGCCCGCACTCACGGGGCCATCTGAGCCGCTTCCCAACATCGCTTTGTCCAATAGCGACGCCCAAAGAATCACGAAGATCGAGTTGACCAGGCCGGACGACGATGACAAGTCGCAGATTCGCACGATTAGGATCGAGAAACAGGGGCAGGACTGGGAGTTGACCTCCCCCCTGAAGACCAGGGCCAGCACCTCCAAGGTCGACGCTCTCATCAACAATCTCAAGAGCCTCCAGCTCTGGGAGGTGATCGACCGCGGTACCGGGCTGTATGACCAGTACGACCTCACCGACGCGAAAGCGCTGCACATCGTTGCCTGGAAAGGCGCAGCGAAGGCGAACGACATGTACTGCGGCAAGACCAGCCCACACGGTCAGTTCGTGCGTATTTCTGGCGGGGATGGGATATTCTCCCTGGTCAATTGGGGACAGGGAGGCTACCAGGGCTTTCTCTACACGCGCAACCTCCGGAGCTGGCGCGAGACATCAATCTTCAAGTTCGAGGAAGACGCCGTTACCCAAGTCGAGATCACCAACCGGAACGGAGCCTTTCTATTCTCCAAGACCGGCGACAAGTGGACGGGCTCGTTCACCAGGTGCCGTGGCGACGGCAAGCCCGGGGAAGCCGAGCGGGAGTGGAAGAACTTCGACGAAAGCAAAATCAAGGATCTGCTGCGTGCCTACAGGTCGCTCAGCGCCGACGACTTCGGCGAGGAAGAGGACAAGTCCGATTCCGGCGTGGACTGGGCCGAACAGACCGGCGGCATCGTCCGCATCAAGCTCAAGGATAGCGCTTCCGAGTTGACCCTGAGGGTAGGCAAGCTAGCAAAAAGAACGACCCGCTGGGCCATTAAGGATAGTCGCTGGGCCATCGAAGAGGGCGGTGATGGAACGCTCTATGTGCTATCGCCGTGGACCGCGGGCTGGGCTACCGCCGACGCCACGAGGTTCGAGCAGGCCGATGGTAGGCAGCGCCGCTCGGAACCAGGAGCTTCTGGTGTCCGGTAGTTGGATCCGACCGCCGCGAAACGCGGGTCTGCGATCCCGCCGAGCGTGGTGATGTCTTCGCCGAGGCATTCGAATCTGAGACAGCGCTGGCGTGAGACAGGCGTTTGTCATCCGCTTCGACTTACAGGGCATGGCCGGCGGCTCGTAACACCGCGGTCGGATCGATGCGCCGGCGATAGTGCACCACGCGCGCGCCGGTCGGCAGATCGCCGTCGGCACAGGCGCGTTCTTGGTCGAGACACAGGATCAGATTGTCGAGCTTCGCGGCCCGCAGCAGGGAAAATTTGCGCTGCAGATAATCGGGGGTCCAGAACCCGACGACTTCGACGAGAAACTCGCGGCTGGGGTCGAGCCGGTGGCGCAGCAGAAAATCGGGAAAGATGATGGTGCCGCCTGCACGCACAGGCTCCGGCTCGCGCACGAGATCCCAGTCCGGCGCAGCCTTCTTGAGATCGCGGGCGAAGCGCGCCTCCAGCTTGCTGTCAAAGGGTTTGGGCGCGCTGGCCGGGAAGAATGGGTCGCTACTCTGCAGGTGCAGCTCGGCCTCCTGGCCGCGGAACATGCAGGTGGCGCAAAGCTCGAAGCGCGCACACCAGGCGAGGAAGGGAAGCAGTTCGCCCAAGGCCCGACCGTAGAGCAAAGTGCGCCGAAAGACCGCGTACGGCCCTGACAGATCCAGCACGGGCGGATCACCGTCCTCGACAGTGCAGATGAGGCCGCGCAACTTGGCCTGGCGAACCACTGGACGAAGCGCGCCTTGGGCGCGGATACGCACACGGCTGGCGCGAAAGAGCAGGCTGCGGGCGATGAGCTGATTGACCCGCAGAGCGAGTTCGTGCGGCGGAGGGAAACTCTCGGGACCGACGAAGACGCGCTCGCCGGGTAGATCGGCAAAGAGCGCCCGTTCCAGCGCTGCTGGCGCCAGGCCCAGGGCCGAGGCTGCGGCCGCCACGATGCTGCCGCGTGGCGTGTCGGTCTGCACAGCCGCCTCCACGAAAAGCTTCTCACGGGCCGCGGCGGGCGAAACCTCGGACGTGATTTCGGCGCTGCCCAGGCGCAAGAGAAGCCGCACAGCCGCGCGTGACTTGAAGTGAGGAGTCGCACAAGGCAGGGGCTCCCGCAGGCGTTGTTGCAGTTCGCGCAAGGGACGACCACGGAATCGATCCACCTCGTCGATGAGAACGTGCAGCCAGGGCTGATCGCGCTCGTCGAGAAAGGCAGGCAAGATGCGGCCGCGGTCCACGCGCGCAGGAATGACGGCTTCAGGCAGCAAGCGCATTCCTCCGGCGGCGGGCTTGCTGGACCTCGCCGGTGGCCCGCACCACCAGCTCGTAGACCAAGGCCCGCTTGCCCGGCCGAGGCCGCAGCACGCGGCCGACTCGCTGCACGTGCTCGCGCTCGCCCTTGCTGCCCGCCACGACGATGCCAACCTCGGCGTCGGGCACGTCCAGCCCTTCGTTGAGTACCTGGGCTGAAACCAGGGCGCGCAACTTCCCGTCCTTGAAAAGGGACAGAGCGCGCTCGCGCTCCTTGCGGCCGATGTGGCAAGTCAGCGGCATGATCAGGTGTTCGCGACTTATGGCATAGGCGGTGGCGTTGTCGGCTGTGAACACGATCACGCGGGCGTCACTGTGGCGGGCCAGCAGGTTGGCCAACATCTGGCGCTTGGCACAGGGGAAGGCCAGCAGACGTCGCGACCGTTGCCATGCGGCCAGGGCGCGGCGGCCCTCGTCGGTCTTCGCCGCGGCTCGGGCGAATTCTTGCCAGGTGGCACCGGGATCGACGGCGCGAAAGCGGCGCAGGACTTCGCGAAAGGTCGCCATCAACCCCTCGTATTCGGCGCGCTCGGCAGGTGCCAGATCGAGGTGCAACACCACGCTGTCGAAGGGAGCCAAGAACTCGCCCACAAGATCGTCGACGCGCAGCTCGTAGACCGTGGGCCCGATCAGCTCGGTCAGGCGCGCGGCCGTCTGGCCCGCGGGGGGCGTGGCCGTCAATCCCAGGCGCATGGGCGCAATGCTCATGTCCAGGGCTTCGTCGCGCAAACCAGTGCCGAAATGGTGAGCTTCGTCGACGACCAGCAACTGAAACCGGTTGCCGAGTTGGCGCATGTGGCGCCAACCGCTTTCAAAGGTTGCCACCGTGATGGCTTCCACCTGGTGCTCGCCGTCGCCCAGCAGGCCAGGCGCAAAGCCCGCGCATTCGCGCATGGCGCGGGCCCACTGGTCGAGCAGAACGCGCGTGGGCACCAAACACAGGGCGGGCACGCGCAGGCGGGTGATGGCCGCGATGGCCAGGCGGGTCTTGCCCGAGCCAGTGGGCAAAACCGTCACCCCGCGCCGGTCGGCCAGCGCCCAGGCCGCAAGCGCCGCCTCCTGGTAGGGGCGCAGATCGGTGGGCCGGAGAGCCGGCAGATCGTCCGCTGGACCGCTGGACCGCTGGACCGGCCACCTCGTCCTCGAACCGGACACCGCGCTGGCCCAGCTCGGTCAGTAAGCGCTGGTGAAACCGCGCCGGGCAGCGCAAGGCCCGCACCCGCGGATCCCACAGCGCGCCCGGAAGATCAGCCAGTGCCGCCGAAGATTCAGCATCGACGAGCAGAATGGTTCCCTGGTCAAAGACAAGGCGCATGCCACCGAGTGGTTGCAGCGGGCGTGCCAAAGAGATGCCTCGCGCATACTTGAGCAATCAGGATTGGATCTGCTCGCGAAGAAGCGCGGGATTTCGATCGCGTTGAGTGCGATCGAGTCCTCAACCCTGTGCTCGGAAATACAGTAGGCCACGTGGCCGGAGGGCCGCGTCTCACTCGATCAGCGGCCCGCGCGTCGCTGCGATCGGCTCCACTCTAGAGAAGGCCGTTCACGACATTGACCGCCTTGGATGTCACCGTGGCCGTGGCCGAGGTCAAACCGGGGCTGCTGGCAGTCAGCGTGATGTCTCCCGCGGTCATTTGCGAACGAATGAAGACGCGATTGATTCCTCCCTCGGTGTACAGATAGAGGTTGTTGGTCGAATTGGTCATGCTTTCGTTGACCCCACCGCGCCAGGTTCCGGGTCCGGTCACGGTGAAAGTGATCTTGGGCTCGTTGATTGGTGTGTTGTCCGTTGGTTTGGTGGTGGGGCCGTAGGTGGGAACCCGCTCTCCGTTCGCGTCCACGACCTCGACGTCGAACATGACAAAGTCCGCGCCATCGGCCTGCAGACCGTTGGGCCCAACTGTCGGGGTCAGCTTGACGGCGGCCGCCGGCCCAGCGGTGGTCAGCGTGTGCTGGCAGACTTGCGTGCCGCTGGCGTCGTACCCTATGGCCTGGATGGTGCCCGAGGCGAAAGCGACGTTCGCCCAACTGTACTGATAGCCGTTGGTTGCTTTGCTCACCTTTCCCTGTGACTTGCCGTTGACCAGCAGGTCCACCGACGAGACATTGTTGGCCACGACGTACATAGTCTTCGTCGTTCCCGCCGGATAGGTCCAGTGTCCGACGATGTGAATGTCAGGCTGAGTGTTCCCGGCCACGCGGAAGGAGTAGTAGGCCTCCTTGGGTATACGGTTGGCATCTACCTTCCCGCTCACCCGACAGACGCAGCTACTCTGCTCACGTCCGTCCGCATCGGAGTCCGAGAAATAGATCGAGCCGTAGCCCGCGTACTTGGAACTCGCCGCCGAGGTGTTTCGGATTGTATCGGTTATCAGCCAGGTGTCGAGCCGGGCAACCTGCCCTGTGGTAAAGCTTTCCGCTGTCTCGTTATAGGTGTCGGTGGCCCCTGGAATGAAGCCGCCCACGTGCGGGGGCGAGTAGTCGTCCCAGATCCCTCGCAAGGCCTCATCGCGGAAATCTTCTTCTTCAATCTCGGGCCCTGCGTCCCGATAAGCGTCCTGATACGTGGTGCCGAGCATCGTGCCGAACCAATCGGAATAGGGTATCACACCGGTGTCGCCCGGGGTGCGGTCACCCACACCGCGGCCACCGTTCGGATCCAGGGTGTTTCTGAGAGTCTGTAGGGCCTGCATCTGGGCATCGGTAACAGGACTGTTGCCCGCCTCATACATGAAAGCGCTCGGATTGTTCCTCACATAGATCATGGTGGATTGAAAGACGCCCATCCTCGCCGTCCACTGGGCAGCCGTCGGATCGCTCACCTCCTTGTCGGCGCCCGGCACAATGCTGATTATGCCGTACTTGTCACCCGATCTGAGGTCTGCGATCTGCGGCGTGACCTGCATCCAGCGAATGTAGTTCGCGTTGGCGCCCCGGATCAGATTGGCCGTGTAGTCGTGCATCCAGTCCGGCACCGCCTGGCCCGGCCCGGCCCATTCATTGGTCGAGCGCTGGGCGAAGCCGAGAAGATAGACAAAGCGACCATTGACGTAGACGCCACCGGTGCCGGCGCCTCCCTTGAATGCCGTCTGACGGAATCCCGTGAGTGTGCTGCGCCCATCGACCACGGTTCCGCCCACAGTGATCGTTGTTTGGACATTGTAGAGATTCGGATACAAGTCACTCCACAGCTTCGCACCCGTCACAGGTCCACTCGCCTTGAGTACTGTGGTGCCAGTCGTTGGCAGTGACGTCGCGGTGCTTGAGGAGAATGAGGTCAACGTGGTGCCCGTGGCTGCATCGACCACTGTGACGCCAAGTGTTGCGCTCGCCGTGCTGCCCGATTCGTTGCTCACCTCAGATTCCACGTTCACCGTCAGATCGCCCGTGTCGCCCTGCGCGGTGTTGTTCGTGATATTGGTGTAGTTAGTGCCGTAGATGTAAATGCCCGTCGTTTGCAGGTTTTGTTGGAGCGGATAGGTCTGGTAGATTTTGCCCGGCACGTGCAGCCAGACATGCCCCACCAATCCGCCGTAGTCCGGGTTGGTGGCATTCGCGTTCCAGTACTCGCCGCCCCCACCGTTGTCGACGGCAACCGCGAGAACGTTGTCGGTGGTCCCGTCAGCCTTGACATTCGCGGTGATATCGATGCCGACCGGTGAAACGCCGTCGGAGAAGGTTCCGACCTGGGTTCCGTTGATATAGAACGTGGCAGTTTCTCGGATCCGTTCGAACTCGACGATGAACTTGTTGCCAGAGAATTTAGCAGGAACCGTGAAATGCTTACGGTACCACGCCGGTCCGGCGTACATACCGTGATCGCCGCCGCTGTGGTCGATGAGAACTCTGTAGGAATCGATATCATTGTACGTGTGCGGCGTGCTGACCGAAGTCCAACCAGTCTCGGTGAACGTTGTCGCCTGGGCTCCGGTTACGTCCTGCTTGATGAACATCCAGCCGGGATCCATGCTGTAGTCGGCTTCGCCGGAGGCAACGTAACTCCCGCCGGTGCCTGAGGATGGGACGAATGTCCCGCCTGTGGCTGGTTGACCGCCGCTAGAGCCACCCGTGGCTGGTTGACCGCCCTTAGATCCACCCGTGGCCGTGGCTGATTGGCCGCCGCTAGAGCCACCCGTGGCTGGTTGACCGCCGGCAACGCTGCCCCCGCTGCTCGATACCGTCTGGCCGCCGGCACGCGAACCTCCGGAACCAGAAGCGGTACTTCCGGCGCTGGGGGTCGTGGTCTGCCCAGCCCCGCTGCCCCCTATACCTCCGCTGTTCACCGCGCCGCCCGCGTTCTGCGTGCCACCCCCGGCACCCGCGGTGCTGCCGGTTGATCCCGACGAATTTGTTGAGCAAGCGGAAGCGACAAGCGTCGCTGACAAGAGAACGGTCGAAAAGACGTCTTTGCACTTCATGAAAGCCCCCTGTCTCTGAGGGGGCAACCACTCGGCAAGACGGGTCATCCTTGCTGTTCGTAAAAGACAAAGAGGCTCTATGGAGCAAGCCGCGCGTGCCTTCTCGCGACAAGGGACCATCCCTTCGCGAGCCGATCCCGGCGCGACGCGCCAGACTTTCCGCGTTGGCGTTTGGTGTGGTGTTGGAGGAGTTCCCACGCCCCGATGGCAGTCACCGTGCCGCTTCCAGACTCCGTCCCGCTGCCAGTGAACGTGCTACTGCCGGTCTCCGTCCCACTGCCCCGGGCTAGTACACAAATGCCACGTCATCAACCCATATGCCAAACGTCGCATTGGCTGAGATTTCGAACGTGACGCCAAAGAGCGTCGACGGATCGAAGGCGGCCGCCAGGTGACCCCAGCCTGCCTGAGTCAGGCTTGTGAAGGGAATCGTGTACTTGGTCCAAGCACTGGACAGCGTGACGCCATGACTGAAATGATCCCAGCACAGTTCAGTGCCACTGGTTTGGCAAATAAACGCGCCCGGATCAGTGTCCTTGTCGGGGAAGGCCACGTTGAGGTAAGGCGACGTGCCTGCGTCCACTTTCGCCCAAAAACTGAAACCGGAGTACGCGGATGCGTCGTACGGGGCACCAAGCCCGAAGCCGAAATCTGCGCCCGAATACACAAACGGCCCGCCGTAGACATAGGCAGCGTACTTGCGGCAGGGATCTCCCGTGTTCGTCATCGTGAAGACACCGTTCGGATCTGGGAACATCGAAACACCGGGGGTGGCGTCATGGGAATCGGACCAGGCTCCCGCCCGACCGTGTACAAACGGGATGATGGCGTTTCCGTCATCCATGTCGTCGATGAGATCTTCATTGGGTAGAACGAGGACTGGACAAGGGACACCGCCGGTATTCATTGCACCCCCGGTGGTCTGGGTACCACCAAAACCCAAGGTTCCGCCCGTCGCTGACACGCCCCCAGTGGTCTTGCTGCCACCGAAGCTTGTCGTGCCACCCGTTGAGCGCGAGCCGCCCATGGCCGTCGTGCCGCCGACTGACATATTGGTGCCGGCCATGGCCGTCGTGCCGCCGACTGACGTATTGGTGCCGGCCATGGCCGTCGTGCCGCCGACTGACGTATTGGTGCCGGCCATGGCCGTCATGCCGCCTATAACCATCCCGCCGCCGGTTGGTCTGGTCAAGCTGCCACCGGTAGTGCCCCCAGTCACCGCGGAACCAGCGGTACCTGCCCCACCACCCGCCGATAAGCGACCGCCCGTGGCGACGAAGCCTCCCGTGCTGATTGCGCCACCAAGAGAGATCGATCCGCCAGACACAACCTGACCACCGGAAGCGCCATTTGCGTTCCCTCCCGACTCGCCAACTCCGTTCAAGACGATGTCAAGGTTCGTTCTCCCGCCGCAAGCTGCAAGTCCGACCAATGTGCTTGCAAAGACAAAGAGGGCACGCAGAGACGGCACGAGTATAAACCTAGCATGAGCCGGGAAAATTAGCAGCAAACTGCCGATGCCAGGCGATCAGCGCACGTTGACGCGGACATTGCCGGTCGCTTGACGTACTATCCGCAAAACCGCCCACCCCGGATTAGGATCCATGCTCCAGCACAGCATCCAGCTCCACAGCATCGACTACGTCTTGCTCGTCACGTACTTCGTATTCGTGCTGGGCATCGGCTTCGTTCTCCGTCGCACGGTCAGCGGCAGCAAGGACTTCTTCGAGTCCGGACGCTCGCTGCCAGCCTGGATCTGCGCACTTGGTTTCATCGGCGCGAACCTGGGCGCGCAAGAGGTCATGGGCATGGCCGCCTCCGGCGCCAAGTACGGCATGATGACCAGCCACTTCTACTGGGTCGGCGCCGTCCCGGCCATGGTGTTCGTCGCCATCTTCATGATGCCGTTCTATTACGGCTCCAAGGCGCGCTCGGTTCCCGAGTACCTGAAGCTGCGTTTCGACGAGAAGACCCGGGGCTTCAATGCCCTCACCTTCGCCTGCATGACCATCATGTCGTCAGGGATCTCCATGTATGCACTGGCCAAGCTGCTAAGCGCCATCTTGGGCTGGAACTTCCACGGCTGCATTCTTGTCTCGGGCGTCATCGTGCTCGCCTACATTTTCATGGGCGGCCTGACCTCCGCCATCTACAACGAGGTGCTGCAGTTCTTCCTGATCGTCTTCGGGTTTTTGCCCCTGGTGTTGCTCGGGCTCAAGGACGTGGGTGGCTGGGACGGCTTGGTGGCCAAGCTGGTCAAGCCAGCCACCGACGCCGGATTCGCCCCCGACACCTGGACCCATTCGTGGTCCCACACCGGCTCGGCCGCGACCAATCCCATGGGCGTGGAATGGTTCGGTCTGGCCATGGGGCTGGGATTCGTCCTCTCCTTCGGCTATTGGTGCACTGACTTTCTCGTCGTGCAACGGGCGATGGCCGCGAAAGACATGGGAGCTGCCCGAAGAACACCGATTCTCGCGGCGGTGCCCAAGATGTTCTTCCCCGCGCTCGTGATCCTGCCCGGCCTTATCGCCATCGCGCTTCACAGCGCGGGCGGCGGCTTTCAGCTTCCGTCGAAGAACGGCGGGCTGGACTACGACATGGTGGTTCCCACCATGCTGGCCCACTACTTTCCCACCGGCATGCTCGGGCTGGGCTTGACCGCCTTGATGGCCTCGTTCATGAGCGGAATGGCCGGCAATGTGACGGCCTTCAACACGGTCTTCACCTACGACCTGTACCAGGGTTACATCAAGAAGGACGGCGACGACGCGCACTATCTGGCCGTGGGGCGCGCGACCACGGTGGTCGGCATTCTGGCTTCGATGGCCGCTGCCTATGCGGCGGCGTCCTTCAACAACATCATGGACATCCTGCAGCTTGTGTTTGCGTTCGCGAACGCGCCCCTGTTCGCCACCTTCCTGCTTGGCATGTTCTGGAAGCGCACCACCGGCCACGGCGCATTCTTCGGCCTGATATCGGGGACGGTGGCTGCCGGCATCCACCACGGACTTTCGCTACCTCACGGCGCCACGGTTGGCATCAAAGGCGGCTGGCTGGGCGCCGTCCACGTCTACCCGAGCGAAATGGCGCAGAACTTTTGGACCGCGATCTTCGCCTGGTCGACCTGCTTTTTCGCGACCATCGTCATCTCACTTCTCACCCGCCGGAAGAAAACCGACGGGGAACTGGTCGGGTTGGTCTATTCCCTCACCCCAAAGATCAAGGAGCACGATGCCCGCTGGTGGCAACGCCCGGCCCTGCTGGGCAGCATCGTGCTGGCCTTCGCGATCGTTCTCAACCTTCTTTTCTGGTAACTGCCATGCACCTCGATGTCAGAATTCCCATCGGTCTCCTCTTCGTCGTCTTTGGCGCCATCCTAACTGTCTTCGGCCTGTTTTCCGACCCGGCGATCTACCAAAGCCATTCCCTCGGTCTGAACATCAATTTCGCCTGGGGCCTGGTGCAAATCGCATTCGGCGCCGTGATGCTCGGACTGGCCTTTCGCGGGAGAAAGGCCAAAACGCAGATTCCCGGGGGAACCACTCATCTGGAGTAAAACAATGAAACGTCTCCAATGCCTATTTGTGGTTACCATCCTGGCAATTCCGGTTTGGGCCATCGCCAATGCCGCGAATGCCCCGGTTCCGCGTGAGCGTCTGCTCATGGATTTCGGCTGGAAATTCCATCTTGGCAATGATTGGGGCACTGGACAGGGCCTCGCAAAAGCCGGCGCGGGCTATGGTCCGGCCAGTATGGACTACAGCGACGCGAGCTGGCGCCAGGTCCAGTTGCCTCACGACTGGGCCATCGAACTTCCCTTCGACCCGAAGGCCGACGGCTCGCACGGATTCAAGGCGCTGGGCTCCGCTTTTCCGCAGAACAGCGTCGGTTGGTATCGGCGCACGTTCGATATTGCAAAAGACGATGCCAACCGTCGGATTTGGCTGGAATTCGATGGCGTGTTTCGCGACTGCACGGTTTTCGTGAACGGCTGGTTTGTCGGCCATCACGACAGCGGATACACCAGCTTCCGCTACGACATTACAGACGTGGCGAATTTTGGTGAGAAGAACCTGGTTGCCGTTCGCGTCGATGCGACACAGACCGAAGGATGGTTCTATGAAGGCGCGGGCATCTATCGCCATGTGTGGCTAGTGAAGACAGCGCCGGTCGCCGTCGCACCCGACGGCATCTTCGTCACCAGCAGTTTCGCGAACAACACCCCGACCGGTCCGGCCAAAGTGCAGGTGCAAACTGAGTTGCGAAATGCGCAGCCCACACCGGCTTCTGTGGTGGTTGAGTGGCAAGTGCTCGCGCCCGACGGCAGGGCGCGTGCGCGGGGCCGAAAAACGGCGCGCGTGTCCGGAGCGGCAACCACCACGCTCCAGTACGGAGGCGTGGTCGATAGGCCTGAACTGTGGTCGCCCGAAACGCCGAAACTGTACAAGCTTGTGACCACCGTCGTCCAAAACGGGCAGACGATCGACCGCATCGAGACGCCCTTCGGCATCCGGACAGTGGCTTTCGACGCGCAAAAGGGATTTCTGCTCAACGGAAAGCCCACCGTCATCAAAGGCACCTGCAACCATCAGGACCACGCGGGCGTAGGTGCGGCCATGCCCGACCGGCTCCAGTATTATCGCATCGGGCGGCTCAAGCAGATGGGCAGCAATGCCTATCGCACCTCGCACAATCCGCCAACCCCCGAACTGCTCGAAGCCTGTGATCGGCTGGGCATGTTGGTGATGGACGAAAACCGCCTGCTGGGTAGCGACGTTGCCAATACCAACCAACTAGAAAGTTTCATCAAACGCGACCGCAATCACCCGAGCGTCTTCATCTGGTCGCTTGCCAACGAGGAGTGGAGCACGCAGGGCACGCCCGCGGGCAAGCGCGTGGCTGCTGCCATGCAGGCTGCGATCCGTCGGCTCGATCCCACCCGGCCGATGACCTACGCGGCGCCAGTGGGCAATGAGTTCTCCGGGATCAACGAGGTCATCGAGGTGCGTGGCTGGAACTACCACATTGGCAAAGATGCCGACGACTACCATGCGGCCCATCCGCGACAGCCCAACCTTGGCACCGAACAGGGCAGCACGGTGGGCACCCGCGGCATCTACGCCAACGATCCCGCGCGCGGCTACGTCAGCGCCTACGATGACAATGCCCCGGAATGGGCGAACAGCGCGCATGACTGGTGGACCTTCTACGACGCCCGCCCCTGGCTCTCGGGCGGATTCGTGTGGACTGGCTTCGACTACCGGGGCGAGCCCACGCCCTACGACTGGCCCTGCATCAATTCGCACTTTGGTATCCTGGATACCTGCGGGTTTCCCAAAGACAATTTCTGGTACTACCGCTCGTGGTGGCAGGACTGGCCGGTGTTGCACCTGCTGCCACACTGGAACTGGCCGGGCAAAGAAGGGCAGACGATCGAGGTCCGTGCGCTGAGCAATTGCGACGAGGTCGAACTCTTCTTGAACGGCCAGAGCCTTGGCAAACAGGCGATGCAGCGCGATTCGCAGCTAAAATGGAAGGTGAAGTACGCGCCCGGCGTACTTTCCGCCAAGGGCAGCAAGGCCGGCAAGGTCGTCGTCGAGGAAAGTGTCGAGACCACCGGCGCAGCCTCGGCCGTGCACCTGCTACCCGACCGGCCGGAGATCGATGCCGACGGTGAGGATGTCTCCATCGTCACTGTGGCGGTCGTCGATGAACAGGGCCGCGTCGTCCCGGTGGCGAGCAATCCCATCAGTTTCGAGCTGGAAGGCCCTGGCCGCATTCTCGGCGTGGGCAACGGCAACCCAAGCTCCCACGAGCCTGACACATTCGTCCCCGTTGCGGCTTCTCGTTCGCCGCCCATCAACGGCTGGCGCTACAAGAAGGGAATCAACGCCTACGACGCGAACATTCCCGAGGTCGCGGAGAAGTTCGACGACTCCGGCTGGAAGACCGCCGATGTCAACCTGGAGCGCGGTCCGCTCGGGCTCCACGACCGGGCGGTGTTTCGCACGCGTTTCAATGTCGCAGCCAAGGACCTGGCCATGCCCGTGGTTGAGCTTTGGTTCGGCAAGATCGACGGCGGCGTCGCGGTCTTCCTCAATGGCCAGAAGATCGGTGGCGCCGGCGACTCTCGCGCCGCCTCGGTCTACGACGTGAAGAAGCTGCTGCGCGCCGGTGAAAACGTCCTGGCGGTCACCCTGGCGAACTACGGCCCCGCGGCCGGCCTCAACAAAGGCGTGGCCTTGCGCCTGCAGGACAACCCCGCAAAGGTGGCCTGGAGCCGCAGCGTCTTCAATGGCCTCGCCCAGATCATCGTGCAATCCTCGAAAGAGCCGGGCACGCTCAATCTCACCGCGCGCGCCAAGGGGCTGGCGTCAATGAGTATCCCAATCGCGACCCGCGCCGCAGCCGTTCGAGCTGCGCTGCCTTGAACCCACGCCGGGAGGGTTCGAGGAAGCAGAAGAGCCATGTTCAAAGGCCTTGTGCCCGACGAAGCATCAAGGAATACTTTGGTTCCGTATTGAGCGCGACGGCAAGGTTCATCCAGAAATAGGCCTCGGCCTCGTCCACCGACACGCTCCACCCCAAGCTGTAGGCCCAGCTGAGGCAGGCCTGCGCCCTGGCATTCCCCTGGTCGGCGGCCTTCCTGAACCAGGGGATGGCCTCCGCGTAGTCCTGCGGCATGCCTTGGCCTGCGAAGTAGGCGAAGCCGACGTTGTACTGCGCTCCGGCGAGTCCTTGGTCAGCGGCCTTCCTCCACCAGCGGACGGCCTCCGCGTGGTTTTGCGATACGCCCCGGCCTGTGCTGTAGGCGTTGCCGAGATTGTTCTGTGCTTCGGCGAGTCCCTGGTCGGTGGCCTTTCTGTACCAGCGCACAGCCTCTGCATAATCCTGTGTCACTCCCTGGCCTGTGAAGTAGGCGAGGCCGACGTTGGTTTGCGACGGGGCGTCTCCTTGGTCGGCGGCCTTTCTATA
>Ga0181530_10001390_pt1 | contig 30532 bp, 25 predicted proteins | sample PEATcosm2014_Bin_42_FD_119769 | JGI IMG/M metagenome (GOLD analysis project Ga0181530, IMG submission 119769) | Peatland microbial communities from MTU Mesocosm Facility, Houghton, MI, USA - PEATcosm2014_Bin10_60_metaG | ecosystem: Environmental > Terrestrial > Soil > Wetlands > Peat | place...
CGCGCACCGATGCAACACCGCCAAAGAGACAGCTCGCACCAAACCGAAGCCCCGTCAGTGGTAAACTAGAATTCCGCAATGTCGGAGAGGTGGCCGAGAGGCTGAAGGCGGCGGTTTGCTAATGCGATTTTCCAACCTTGCGTAATCAATCGGAACACTAAAGCCTTCACTACCAACGTGTACCTGTTTCGCCCCGAGGATTTCCATTATCGTTGGTTCCAAATGGGCAAGGACTTGGGCCAAGGGTCCTGTAACACGTTTCTGCTATTTTGGACATCCTTCCAGAATGCCCCGGTAATCCGCAGGGCGCCACCCAGAGCGGACTTCCCTCTGGATCTTCACAATCGGCGGCGCCGCGTCCCCCCGTAGGGGCCCGCAACGCTCGAAGACATCGCGAACTGGCTTCTCCTACGCGTGAAGGTCCGTTTGTAACTGGAGTTGGATCATGCCTAAACTTCTTCTTTATAGCCTGCAACAAGAGCCTGCGCCTCGGCAAGGGCGCACCGTCTTGCCAAGATCACGGGCCGTCAACCAGGTACAATTAAGGATTTCTATTCCCAGGAGAACGCTGTGCCGTCACCCGCCGAAATGGCTGCCGTCTTTGAGCGCATTCGTGCTGCAGTGTTGCAAGAGGCAACGCGGCCTTCGCCTTACGATGCTAAGCGACACGCCGAGAACCAAGCGAAATTCACCAAAATGGTGGAGGACCTCTGTGAGGACGCGCACCTTCACGCCGACATGACGGCCGACGATCTCTGGCGGCATGTCTGGGAAAAAATCCGCTATGCCGGCTTCAAGGCGGAATATGTCAACGAGGAGATCAAACGCCTGACGCCCTTCTTCAAGGACTTTCGAGTCTTGACCGGACCCGAGTGGCGCTTCGATCCCCAGAGGATTGCGCACGGCAAAGCCGTCCGGGAATTCCTGGACAAGAATGGCCGCTTTGCCGGTGTTAGCTACTCCAAACTCGCCCCGAAACTCCGCAAGATTCTGGCAGGCGCCGCCCGCTTCCAAGCCTTCCCGCCCGGCGGTCAGCCGCTCGCGGCTCTCCTGGGCGATGATTACGCCGACCCCGGCGACGAGGCTCTCTGGCGGACGCACGCACGCCTCGCCGAACTAGTGGGCTACACGACTGCGCTTCATGTAATGATGGACATCGGCCTTGACTGTGTGAAGCCGGACATCTGGCTGGTGCGGTTGATGTGCCGCCTCGGCTGGATTGAGGACGCGCTGCCCGCTGCATCGACCGACGCCTTTATCAAAAAGAATTACCAACAGCCGCGCATCGCGGTCGCCGTCATCACCCGCGCCCGGCAGATCGCCCAGGCGATGCATGCATGGCACAAGGATGCCGCACTGCGAGAGTTCGACATCGTCATGGTGACGTACGGCCAGAAGGTAACGCACGGGCAGACCAATGACGGGATCACCCGCAGCCTCGATGAAGACCTTCCGGTCGAGCGGATCATGGAGTGGCATCCCCCCTCCGAGATACCCAAGATGCAACCGCAGAGCGAAGCTGCGGAGGAACGACACCGCTCTTGCTCTGCCATTCGGTCTAAGGTAGTCCAAGTGCGGATTTAGGCTAATAAATGTCCAAATCGGTCGAATTCAACAAGACGTTACAGCGGCTGTTTGAGCATCGGTCAGACTGGCTGTTGCATGTTATCAGGAAACGGCGCCCAGGCGCCCCGCCCGCCTTCAGCCGCGACAAGTTGCAAAGAGCAATCCAAAATCTACAGACAATCGCCTCTGCGGCGCTGGCTTCCAAGCTGGCCAAGACAGAATTTGCGAACGCAGTGGTGGGCAAGAAGAAAGCTTGGCATGTCAGAGGCCGTGGCGCCGAGGGCAAGCGCAGTCTCTTCAACAAGTGGTTTGAGGATCACATCCCCTATAGAAGCGTCATCTATGTGCTCTGGAAAGGTCGACATTGTCTTTATGTGGGCAAGACCAGGCGCGGGCATGGCCGCCCGTCGGCTCACTTTGATAGGGTTTGGTTCAGTGGAGTGACCAGAATCGATGTCTATGCGGTGAAGGGCAAGAGATCGCTGCCATCCATGGAGTGTCTCGCAATTCACCGGTTCCAGCCGAGTAAGAACAAGAACAGAGCTCAGTCTGCGAAGTGGACCAAGAAATGTCCGCTGTGCCGCGTGCATCGCAGCATCAAGTCGGAGGTTGAGTCCATCTTCAAGAGAAAATGAGGACCGCCTTATGGTGCGGCCCCTGGATTGTGATGGCGCGCCCTGCACGGTAGTTTTGTGCCAGACGCGAAGGCGCGCGACCGCAGCCGCCAACCCCTTGCAACATCTTGACTCTCTGGCCAGGCATCTTGCAGATTCTCGACGACCGCCACAGAGGCGACACCCGTTTCGCGCCGCTCGCAGATTTTCTGGAGCGTGTGCACGGCGATTGCCCGCACGAGCTTTTTTGCCGCGAAGACGGCGCGCGCGGCTCGCAACTCACACCCGGTTAAGGCAACTCAGCTTGGCGAAGCGTTCTGCGCACGGCTCTGAAAACTTCTTCAAACGGCGGGAGATCTGTCATTTGATGTGACAATCTCGCGTTCCAAAGCGCCGCGAGCCGTGCTTCCTTTCGAGCAATCGCAGCTTGCAGTCCTTCGCACGCCCTTCGGCGAAATTCCAGTTTCCGGCAAATCGCGGGGATGACGTGATCTATTTGCATTCCTTCATTCGTCGTGAGGTGCCAAAGGTCATAGAGATCACGAGGTTCATTTCTCGCGGGGTCGGCGAGAGCGATAGTCTTCTCGGCGGCGATTTCCCTGAGCGAATAAACAAAAAGGGATCGATTTTCCGGAAGATCGCTGAACTCTTCGTAGCCACGGAGGATGAGACGCTCCTCCGGTGGGAATGCCAGGAGTTCGTTTATGGTCATGTCCACTTTGACGTCACTGCCCCTGGGTAATGGTCCTGTGTATCTGAGATAGAAAGTATGGCTGTTGGCGTGCGACCGAGGGTCCTGGCGGTCAAACGCGAAGGTGATACCGGACTGTTCCTGAACAGCGGCATACACGCGTTCGAGGCGCGCGCGAATCTCCTCGAAAGGCACCGGCTCCCGCAGCGTAAAATCAAGATCTTCGGAAAACCGATAATCACCAAAATAGCAGCGCTTCAGTGCGGTTCCTCCCTTGAAAGCCAGGACCGGCCTCAAGTCAGATTGAGAGAAGGCGCACAAAAACCAGGCGAGGCAATAATCTCGTTCGAGAACGTCTTCCCGAATGCGCATGCCGCCGCCAGCCGCGAGACGGTTGGAAAGCAGGGAAATGTTTCTTTGAGGAATCAATCAAGTGCTCCGGGCCGCTTGCAATTCCTCCGGCGAGATATTGACCTGCAGCCGCCACTTAGCGACGTGCGGCCCTTCCCGCGGAAGGAGAGGATCGAGTGGAACGTAGGTGGCTGTCAGGGATTTCCGAAAAACTCCCAATTGCTGTTCGGGCGCAAGGCCGAACAATTCGAGTAAATAGCCCAGACGACGCTTTACGGAACCAATGTTCAGGCGTGTGGCGTATTCAAAGAGTTTCTGGACATTCATATCGGCGCGACGCATCCAGAGCCCTTTAGCGATGTCAGTTACGCCTCCGCAGTATTCGGGCTGGCGTAGTCCGTCGATGATGGTGCGTTCGAGGTCGCTGATTTCGATCGATTCTTGTTTTGTCACCCAGTGTTTCATCGTGCCAAAGAAATGCAAGGGTTTCAGAAGAACAAAGCGGAATTGAGTGCCATGCAGCGTCTGTTCCGGTATGCGTTTGGTGCTGGAAACGAATACGACAAATTGCGGTTGCGTCACCATGCGATGGAGTTCCATGGCGGACGCATGAGAGAGATAGTAGGGAGCGGCGCCGGCCAGATAGCGTGCGACCAAATAGGGATTTCCGGAATACTCGACCGAAGTTCCGAGCTCGGGGGGAACGATGACGAACAGACCGCGTTTCAGCCGCGACACGAGGCCTCGCTTGGCGGCCTTATGGAGCAGGCTGCTGGCGAGTGGGGGTTGCAATCCGGTGATTCGGACGGCGTCAGCGTTTGTAAACGTTGTTTGCCCAGAATCGTAGAGAGCCATCAGAAGCTTGGCCATCTGACTGCCTGAAGTTCTCAGGTTCGAGTTATGGTGTGTGCTCAATGGATAGCCTGTAAAGCAAAGAATGATGCACTCAGTATAATTATAGTTATATTATATGTCAAGAAGATTGCCCAATAGGCAATCTACGAAGCACAAAATATAACCATGTCCCATCTGGATGTCTCCCGGCACGAACGCAACCAGGACACCCCGGCAGAGCTCTCTTCTCCGCCACCAGCTCAAGTCTCGACGGACGGTTGCCACGCACGCGCAGAACTTGGGAAGTCCCAAGGACATCCAGACGATCATGCGCCACAAGAAAGCGGAGACGGCACAGCAGCACTACATTCAGGTGACTGACGAATCGGTGAAGGCAACCACTGAAAAGCTGGCCAGTAAGCTTCTACATAGCTAACCCCGGTTTAACCTGGGAACTGCTGCCGACCAACCGGGAACTACTCCATTCGTGGACACAAGGGCGTTTGTGAGGAGCAATATTTTCCCGACTGAGATTCCGGGTCTCCATGGTCCCAAATGCGAGGTGCAGAGGGAACCCGCCTTGGTTGGAGGATCGCGGAGGCCGGGGCCAACCAACCTATACTTGAGTGTTTAAGGGGACTCCATGAAGAAGATGGACTACACCATTGGATCCCAAGCCGGACGTGCAGGACGGAAATGGACGGTGACGGCCTTGACGGATCGAGCGAAGGAGCGGACGCCGGAACCCGTGACGTTCGCGAGCCGTCCAGAAGCACTGACGTTCCTGAAAAACTCGCTGGCCGAAGGCTACCGATTTTCTGGCGCGGAGCTCGTTGACCCGGAGCAGAGGCTAGTCAAGAACCGTTACTTCGTCGTTGGCGGCGACGGACAACTTACGCTCTCAGGTGAGGACAATGGCCCGCGCGATACGGTTTGGGAAGTCGGAGACGTGATGCCCGGACGCGACAGGAGCATGGGAATCCAGGCTGTCATTGAAAACATTCTTCAAGGGCCGGGTGTGCGAGAAAGATTTGGTTGCGACCTCGCGTTTGTCCTTCGTCTACACCGGGTCTTGCCAGGGACTCTCGCAATGCGGTCGATACCACCATTCGACCCGGCGAAGCCTTGTCCATGCGGTATCCACGGGAAGTCATACGGTGACTGCTGCAGGGATAAAGGCATACATGCTCCCGGGAACGAGATGCTGCGGGGAACGGCTCCGAGGATTGTGCCGGGCGCTCTATCGCAAATTCAGTCCAGCATGGTCAAGGATGATACCCGGTTTCGGATTGTCTGGAACAGACTCTGGCACTACCCACAGCACGAGACATTCCATCAGTTCCTTGATGCGCTTGTGTTTGGGACGCTCGGCAAGGAATGGTTTGAAGAGCAACTTCTACTTCCACCCAAGAATCAGAGCGCGATTGTCAAATGGCGCACGGCGATGGTTGAGCTGCTTCGCAGGCCGGGAGACGCAGACGACGGTGTTAGCACTGGCCATACCCTTACTGGCCCGGCAAAAGCCTACCAGTGTTTTGGCTACGATCTGTATTGGCTACAGTTGGTTCACAAGCTGCCTAATTCCGTCATCAAGAGATTGAAGGACTTTGGAGCCTTTCAGGGCGCGCGTTATGAGGTCCTAATCGCTGCCATTTTCGCGCGTGCTGGCTTTGAGATTGAATGGATCGACGACGATAAGGCGTCCGGCAAGCACCCTGAATTTATCGCAACCCACAAAGTTACGGGGAAGAAAGTTGGAGTGGAAACGAAGAGTCGGCAACGCCCTGGAGCAATGAACTACATCGGTACGGTCTCGCCGGAAACACATCTCAAAGGCGACGTCTTTGACCTTTATGAGAGAGCGATGAAGCAAGCGCCCGATGGTGACATACCGTTCCTAATTTTCATTGACGCCAATGTTCCCGACAGTCCACAGAAAGGGCTTTCGTCATACTCGGATATTCCTGTCGATACGGTTCCTTGGATGAAGGAGATTCGCGATCGTCTCGTCGACATTTGGAACGCCGCCACTGAGCCTACGCCTGAGAGCGCAGTTCTGATCACAAACTTTGCATTTTACTACGGCAACAACGATAGTTCTTCTCCTAACGGGATGGGCGCGTTCTTTCCGTCACCGAAACCACGGGCGCCGATCCTTGGCGATCCGATGATTGGTGACGTCATCTATTGCTTACAGACTTACGATACGGTTCCACGCCAGATATAGAATGCGAGCGAGCGCTCCGCTCCTGGCCTCCGAGGCTCCTGGATTTGGGCTATCCGGTACGTGAATCGGTAATGACAAGTCGGCCGTCCGGTAGTGATGACCTCATTTTCACGAACCGTTGGGTTCAAGTCCGATGGCATCGTTCACCGCATTTTGAAAGCGTTGCTTGCAGCCCAGGTAGCGCTCAGTGGTTTCGATGGAAACGTGTCCCAGGAGAAACTGGATCTGTTCGAGCTCACCTCCTGCCTGATGACAGAGGCGAGCACACGTTCTACGCAGATCGTGTGGAGCAAGCCCTGTCAGGCCGCAGCTCGCGGCTCCCTCTCTAACGATCGACCAGATCACCTTTGGCGTGAAGCCATTTCCCCACGTCCGTCCGGCCTTGTTGATGGCGCAGAACAGTGGTCCTGAAGTGAGTTCAGCGGGCGCTGTCCATTCGTCGATTGCCCTCTTCACCCAGTCCGGCATCGGAACCGTGCGGATGTGACCGCCTTTTCCATTCAAATCGGCAATCACCCAGTGTTCTTCCCGGAGTTGAACATCTTCCAGCTTCAAAGCAGCAGCTTCCGCCCTTCTCAGGCCGCAGCCGATCAAGACAGCGATCATGGCCCGGTTTCTCCGCTCTTTCGGCGTCGATGCACGGGCGAGCAGGCGCCTGCCCTCTTCAGCCGTAAGCCAGTTGCCGATTCGAACTCCGAGCCGGCGAGCACCCTTGACTCTGCGAATGCCGGCGGCCAGATCAGGACTCAGGAGGCCACAATCTGAAGCTTCATAGGCGAGCCGACGTACCGCAGCCAATCGCAGGTTGATTGTTGACGGAGCGTATTGCCGCTGCTCCAGCGAAATTCGATATCGCGTCACGACGGTTTTGTTAACGCCGTGGTTCCGAGCAATACCAGTCAATGAACTCGCGAATCGCATGATCATAGGAGCGCTGAGAACTGGGCGAGGTGAAGCTGTTGAGTACAGCCGATTTGGACTGCTCAAGATCCGGAAGCTTCAAGATGGTTTTAGGAGCCCGCTTCCTCTTCGATTTGGGAGTGTGTGCCATCGCGACGGCCTCCCTTTAGCCGTGGCAACAGCGTCAACCACTCCTATGTCTCCTGACCATCTACCCGTTTCTCGGTACGGAACTGTATCGCAATTGCGATCGCTTCGGGATGGGCTCCTGCAACACACAAGCACCACGCAGTACAAACAGAAGGCCTCGTGGACCTTCACATTCAGCAAGCCCTCGATAGCTGTTGATCATGCAGACGACAGCGGCGGCGCAGAAGATTGTTCTGACCTTTTCTTAGCCAGACACATCCCAGGCGAGCTGGCTCCAGTGCAGTTTACTGCGGTATTTCTGTTTCCGAAACAATCATCCAGCCTCCAGAGGCCTTAGTGACTACGAGCTGCTCTTTGGCCGCCCCAATGAAGGGTCTGCCAGCCGTGCTCCGGAAGTCCCAAGTTTTTTTGAACTCGACAACGGCACGATCTGCTGATTGTGATTTTATCCGCGTATCGACCAATCCAACGTGCAATGACGAGAATCGAGCAAATGCGCGATTCTTGTCAGCGAAGACCACGTCGCGGGGGACATTAACCCCCTTGAAGTAACGTTCGAGCACTGGCCCATAACAATCAACGTGCTCGTGAAGATCATGGCGGCTCAGCGATTCGGTCCAGCGATTAAGCAATAAGCGAATTTCCCGTTCGTCATTTGTTTCCTGCTGGTTGATTGCCGTCGACGGTTCGCCCCCAAGTCGATTGTTGCGGAACTCAATTGCAAAAGAACCCATAGGCTGTGAGGCACAAGGAATCTTCAGCAAAGCAATCGCACTTGCATCCTCGCTAAAATGAAGAAACACGATCCGGACTGCTGTCGGAATTTTCGAAACCATGAAATGGGTTACGACCCTGCCCGGCCCTTCATTCGCCAACAGAACACTTTCTGGCGCATATCGGTTTCCGACGTTGTCGTACATTTCAATCTGACGATTGGCACCTTCACCAAACGTAATCGATTTGTCCTCCGAATTATTTACGAGAATCAGGTCACATGCTGCGGCATAGTCATTCAAGAAACATGATTTCAACCTGAAGTCAAACCCATGAGACGTGACCGCTTGTTCCGTTGCAAGATTTGCAGACTTAGCCCTTGCAAGATCGATCCACACAGGACCCGATCTGTTAGGAAAGCTCCACGTACCAACTAGTCTGTTGCCCTCACTTGGAGACAGCTTATATTCAGTGCCCAGCGGTGTCTGGCAGTTCCTGACGCACTCTGTCAGTTTGAACTCCAGCGTATTCTCAACTAACCTGCCCTCGTATCTGACTATGGACCCGGGAACTAACCACTCAACCTGTCCCTTCAATTCGCCGGTATTTCTGTCGAAGGAGGTAAACGTAAATCGCATAGGCCAAGAACTGGTTCCCTCACTCCCACCACCTGGCAACACGTCTGCTGATGACAATTCATTTGCTAAGGAACCATCGAACCTGACTTCCTTTGTTTTCGGGATGGATTCATTGCGTGGCACCGTTTCTGTGTTAGGCAAGTCTTGGCGTCTGGGGGGTTCGGGTGCCTTCTTTCCGCCATTTGCCACTCCGGAATCATTGTGGGAAATTCCATTCGAAGCAGGTCCTGTATGTGGACCCCGGATAGCCTGGACCCACAGGATTGCTGCCAGGGCTGCAATCGTGATGATGAATACTATCCTTGTTGTGGAAACATGGCGTCTCGGTGGCATCATCGACGGCACCGTCGTGCTCCTCACATCCATATCGTGAGGAGACCCGCAAGTATACAACGAAGTGCGCCCGCTAGTACTAGCCGCACACCACCGGCAACTGGTGCCGGCGCTTGACGCACTGCCGGACCTGGCCGTACTATCGCACGTTTAGATCAACCAGAAGGCCCAGAACGAGTTTCGCACCATGTTCTTCCGAGGACACTCAAGAGGTGGCGACTATGGTCTGCGGTCGGTGCGGTACCCATAACCCGGAAGGCGCTAATTTCTGCAGCAAGTGCCGATTTCACCTTGGTCGGAGCGGAGTAACGGCAAGGGAGCTTGGTGATCAACTTCGGAAACCTCCAAGCGCCGAGACCAAGTACTTCCTTGCCGGTGGCGCTAGCGGACTCGTTGCGGGAAATGCAGCAGCAGATCTGTTTGGCAGCAATACTGCCGGATCTGCCGGGGCTTTCGGAAGCGCCCTAATTTTTGCCATTTACGCGGGGCTTATCTGGTTCAGTTATAGTCGACTCTGGGATTCGCCGGTTCACCACTGGATTCTAGGGTCCCGCGCACGCCTTGCTAACAGGTGGACAATACACTTCCCGCTTGCAATCGCAACCGTTGGTGGCGGGTTTGTGTGCGGCATAATTGCCGGCGCCAGTTTCTGGACGGTGAAAATGCCAATAGGATTTCGCCTCGTTGAACCGCTGTTTGTCCTGGCTCCGGCTATCGCGTTTTACCCGATTCTGCTAGGTTCCGCTCCTCTCAAGCAGTTCGCCCCCCTTTGCGCTGATAACGACACGATCACTACGCTTCCGGAAACAGCCGGAGCTTTTGAGTGCGAACTCAATCCCGATGAATTCCGGTTTGCTTTTGCGTTTCAGTTGATTCGGAACTCAGGATCCGGCTCATATCGGTTTATAGAAAATGGGAAAATCTTTGATCTCAGGGAAGGCGAAGTTAAGATCATAGACTTTGCTCCAGTGTTGGCACGCCTAAGCAATGTAGATCCAGTTAAAGCACAACATGTCACCATCAGTGCCAGTTTTCAACTCATTCGTTGCTCCGATCGAAATGCGACGGTGGAGGAACTTTCATCAGTAGAAGATCGGTTTCGTTCCGTTGATCAAGGTGTGACGTTTCTACGAAGCTGCCTTCGATCTGCCGTAGTACAGTTTGACGACCAAACAGTCACTGATTACGAGAAGAAAGTAAATAAACTTGCGAACGATCTCCGGACAGCGCAGCAAAATCCCGAGGAATACATTAAACCTTTCCCTGCCATGGCGTGTGTGTACAAGCAGAACAACCCTCTCAATTTTCCTCTGACCGAAGTCCATTCGCGCGAGCTAGCCAGGAATGCTCTGCGAGCGTTTCGAGCTGACATTCAACAGCATATTACTCTCGACGCAACGCCAGATAAGAAAGTTTCCGAAGAGAAATTGAACGATGTCTTCCAACGGATCGTGAGCATTAAGCTTCGTGACGAAAACGTTGAGGCAGACGAGAAACGAGCGGCGCTTAGGTTCGCTAGGTTCGAAGTTGGTATCGATGACATCAGTTTCAAGGACGACTCGCTCTTAGGACGCATGCGTTCCATCGAAGAAAAATCTGAGCAAGAAATGTTAAAAGCCGAAACGGTACTCGACGAGGAAAGAAGGCGAGCTGAGGAAAGCGTCAGAGACGGCGTCAGGCGCATGTTAGATCCTCTCAATTCGACGTTTCTATCTGATGAGCACAGGTGGGCGCTCCACCGCCTTCTTGTGGCCCCTGATCTGCTTTCGATGCTAGCGTTGGCGAGCTCAGATCCGAGGCTGAGTCTCCTCGGACCTGGGGACCAGCGGAGCTAATAAACTCAGCGCCGGTGCATACAATGACGGCCGTATACAGAATTGCATATGCTCCTCGTTATGCGGGTGAACCTGATGACCGCGAACTCGCCGAGCTCTTTCTGTCACAAAAAACTTTCTGGGAAGGCCTGTATTTTGGGAAGCAGGAATCCTCCGTGTCCGTGTTGTGGTTCTGCTCACAGGAGGGCCAGCAAGTAGAACTCTATCTGTCTTTTCAGCTCGAAGGACTAGGCAACGCAGAGCTAGGCTCCGTTGATGAATTACTTCCTATCGAATATGGGTGGGAACGTTTACCTTCGGGATCGATGGATGTTTCGAGTCGAGTTCAAGGATCTCGTAAATGTTGCATTATCGAACTTAGGCGCCGTCTGCAGTTTCTGAATCTTCCTCACTCGTTGGGACGTGGACAACCCCAGCGCTCAGACGAGCGGCCGAAGGCGGCAATTAGCGCAACGGCTAAGACTCGGCTTTTGCTGGAAAGGCGCAACTTGCCTCTCTTTGCTATTCGAGATCCTGTCAGCGGGGCAACATTACATGAGTTTTGCGCTCCCATCTTAGCGGAGATCCTGGATCTCTACCCCAACAACCGACGATTATGTGAAGAACTACAGCGCAATGCCCCTGCATTAGTTGTCTTAACGTTGCACGGCGTTCCATCCGAGGCATTAGAAAACGATCGGATTGAGGCGATGATTTACAGCCGGTGCCTTGATGAACTGACGGCTGGACTCGCGAACGCGGGGTTCGCGAATGTCCCTGACCTTTATCGCGTTTACCACCGCTATTTATTAGGGAAAGCGGGCCTTTGCCATCTGACGATGCGCGTGGCGGCTGAGACAGCCCGAAAGGCCGCTGCAGTTGCCTACCGCTTGTGCGCGCGATCGGGCGGCATGAAGACTTTTTCGATCCGTCAGGTCAACGGTGGGGATTGGGATGATAAAGCACTGGTGTCGCGAATCATAAGAGCCGACGGTAGCCTCACGGATGAAGAGCTTAAGGGAATCGATCACATTCTGCAGGAAGAGCGGGTCACACCGGTCAACGACCCCAACCATAAAGCGTTCTTGCTCAGATTTCCACATTTATACACCACCGGCGAATTGGAAACCTTATTTCGTCTGCCGATTGGTGATGATAAGGGATTACCGGGGCTCGAAACGAGGCTGTTACCACCTTTTTTTTCGTCAGCAGCTCGTCTCAATCGCGTCATCATCGACGGCTGCTTTGCAACACCACCTCCTGATCGGTTACGGGTCGGAAGGGTCGAGAGCGTCTCGGTCCGCGGCGATCCGAGCGAAATCGATAGCCGAGCTCGCTGGCACACGATTCCCAAAGATGACCTCTGTAAACACGCTCTTATTGTGGGGAGCACCGGGTCGGGCAAGACTGTCACCACCACGTTTTTCATGCGGGAGCTGCTACGGCTGCACGTCCCGTTCTTAATCGTCGAACCCGTCAAAACCGAATACGCCACCGAATTGGCGGCCCTGTGCGATCTTCAGCGATTCAAGTTTGAACCGGAACTGCGATCCCGTTCCATGCATGACTTCTTGTCGTTTGACCCTATGCGCTTGCAAGAGGGTGTGAGCGTGGCACGTCACATCTCCCATCTGAAATCCTGCTTTGAAGCCGCGTTCCCTCTTGAGCCTTGGATGGCACTATTTCTTGAGAACAGCCTCATGGCCTATTACACCGGGCCCAAGGCAGAAGGGTGTTGTGGCTTGGATCTCTTTGCCATTGGCGGAAGGAGCGCACATGCTGTGGACGCGCGACGATTGAAAGCGCGTGATCCGATCGACCGTTCACAAGGTGAGCGCCCCGAACGTGCGATCTATCCCTCCTTCGATACATTTCGGGATTTCTTTCTCTATTCTTTCCTTGACAGAGAATTCGGCAAGGGAGACGGCACAAAGAATGATTGGTCGGAGCAGCATCGGCAGCTCTTCAAGCGGCGCTTCACCAACTTATCCCAAGGACCAATGGGACGGGCATTTGACAGAGCCGACGAAGCCATGCTCGGGACAAACGGTCGTTTGTATGACCCGATTGACGGGCAGCGATTGTTCGAGTCGCCTACGGTAATTGAGTTGGACGCAATCACGGATGCTGATCAAAAAGCACTCATCATGGCCTTTCTGCTCACTTTCCTGTTCGAAAAGCGGCAAGTGGAAGACGCTATCGCACGGAGCAACCCAAAGAAAGCCGAGCGGGATCGCGACCCGAAGCACGTTCTCGTCATCGAGGAAGCTCATCGCCTTCTGGCCAATACCGCAGCCCTCTCAAATCGTGGCAATCAGGTCGTCGGACAGGATGCGAAGGCAAAGGCTGTGAGTCTCTTCGTCGATATGCTCGCCGAGATTCGCGCGTGGCGCCAAGGGATATTCATCGTTGAGCAGATTCCGACCAAGATCGTGCCGGAGGCAGTGAAGAACACGAATCTCAAAATCATGATGCGAACGACGGCCAAGGAGGATCGCGATTACCTCGGATCGGCCATGAACTTCAACGAGCGGCAAAAATTGTTCGTCAGCAATCTGAGAGCGGCACCTGATAGCGGCATTCAATTCGTAGTGTTCGAGGAAGGGGTCGATCAACCCGTTCTCCTAACACTGCCTCATCCAAAGGATAAGCTACGTGACGAGGCGAACATATTTGATCGTTATTTTCGGTAGGAGGTGACTTAATGGCAGAACCAGGTAACGATTTGAGAACGGACAATGCAGCACCCAGTTCAGCAAGTTCGTCGTCAGGCATCGAATCGAGCGAAAGGCCCGCTTCAACAGCGGGACCTTCGGAAGTCGGCACCCCGCACACGGAAAGCATCGCGAACGAAACAAAGCGGGATGCGCAACAGCCGGGCCAGCAAACAGGTGTTGAGGACTTTTCTGGCCGACAAAAACGTCTTGATGATTTTTCCTGGTGGAAGGGGTCTCCCGAGCCGGAAAGTGACGCCCCACAGGGCGTTTCAGATGAGACTGCGTCAGATGCGGAAGGCAAGGGGCAACAAAAGCATCTTGATGACTATTCCTCAAAAGGCGCTTCCACAGAAACTTCGGCCACCTTGCCAAACCAGACGCCCGATTCTGTGAAAGAAGGTACTGCAGATCCGTTTTTGTCGGGATTTGAGAAGGGACTGGGGGACGTGGAAAAGATCTACACGGGAGCGCTGAGACGCGACGCTAAGACCTTTTACGAGGGATGGAAGGGAGTTGCTGACGAATTTGGCACGTTCATCGAATCCGCGAGGCATCAGCAAGAACCGTTGCTGGAGAAGAATGACTTGGGCAAGAATCCGAGGGGGTCAGATGAAAAGGACGAAACTTCTTAGCTTGACAATGCAACTGAACGTCTGGCAGAAGGGCGGACAGGATTAGGGCTTGTGAAGTAAAGCGATGGGTCTAACGGTAAAGAAGAACACAGCAGAAGCTCTGGTAAAACTTTTCGCCCCTATACGACAGTCCCTGATCAGTGGAGACGTTTGGCAAAAGGAGGCACGCGGTGTTCTGCACTAAGTGTGGGAGGCGATGGGAAGTGGGAGCCGTTTTTTGCACGCACTGTGGAAATCCGCTGCCGACAGGTCCGTCTGAGTCTTCCGTAACCTCGAACGAGCGTACTTCGGTTTCAGGAGCCTGGCCACCAAAATTCGATCATCTGAAGCGCGAAGGGGAGATGTTTTCTACTATCAGCGATGATGTGAGCATAGAGATCAGACTTGCGACCAAACCTCCGCAGATAAATCAGAAGCTCTCTATGCTCTTGACGGACAGAAGAATAATCTTGCTGGAGTCCCAGCGATCTCGGTTGTTCTCCGGAAATGAACTGGGGCCGGACTGGGTCCTAAAACGATCTCTTAACGCAGAATTTCACCAAGAATTTAGGAACAATCCCAAAGGTTTTTCAAAGGCTCCCGCCAGCGCATGGTGGGTTCATGGTTATCGTACTTGGACTTGGGTTCAAGGAGTCGAAGCCATTGGGAACAAACTGGAGTTCAATTTGGCGCAAGTTCAGGCATTCGCACAATGGGGGCCTGGTCGGCAGGCCCCTGTCACTTCCCCGGCCTGCCACGCTACGGTTTCCCTGCGCGACTCCGCTGAGGCACAAATGTGGATTCACATGATGCAGGCAGACCTAGGGCAGCCATTCACGACGGATTACGTTGCTAGCCTCCCTAGCAAACCGATGACCGGGGCATTTGTCGCCTACACGTACGTTTTTTGGACGGCTGTTGCAGCGGTTGTAGGATTAATCCCTGCTGCCGTGCTTGCAGCGCTGGGTGTACCTCTTTGGATCTTGGTTCCTCTGTGGCTAGTCGGCTGTGTCGCCACGGTCCGCTTTTTGCGTGCGAAAATACGCGAGGGGGGAACATCGCAAGTACAACGCGAGTAGTGCTTGTGACTACCGAGCCATGTGACGGGAGGCAACTACCCCCGCCGTTTATCTCGGGGTCGGCAGCGAGTTGCGCGAATGGAATCTGTTCATATCCCACTTTCAGTTCCCAAAGAAGAACAGTAGAGTTCGACTCAGATCGCCACACATTTTCGGTACAACTTCGGTACAACTCGGCGACAGAAAAAAAGCTTCTTGTCGTCCGTAGTCCGTAAGCGACACCAGATGAAGCATTTAGAGCTTGAACTGCTTTTGTTTCAGGAACGGGTGCTCAGATCAAGTGATCAAGTTTGAATTGGTGCCCCCATCGTCGCTCCGCAACTCGTCCCTCACGCTCTTTCGCGGGATTAGTATCCGCAAGTCGGCTTCTCGTCATCAATCGCACAACTGACGACAAGCGCGTTTTTCAGTACCCAATCTGTTTTTCATGGCGGAAGCTCTCCCGAGTGCTTACCGTGGTTTCGAGGCAAGGTGGTTGACCCTTTGAACGTCGACCTCGCCTGAGACGGCCTGTTGCCAAACACAATCGGTAGGAGCTGGGTCAGGCAAGTTCCCTTGAGGCCGGTTCAGGACACCGTAATCTGAATAGTACAACTGCCGAATCAGTTGTCGGGCACATCTCCCGAGAGCTTAGGGGGAGATCGACGTTGCGAGCTTCTTGGCCGCCGCCTTCGTGTTTCGCTTCCCCTACTTCTTGGCGCCCTTCTTTGCGGGCTTGGGCCTGAGGCTTTGCGCCTCCTTCGCGGCGTTCTTCTGGACGCCCTGGTAAAGATCGAGCACAAGGAAATGAACGCGGCGTTCCCCAATCTCGCTGGCATATACCGCTGTAAAACCCCTTGGCCCGGAATCTTCAGTCACGAGCGGCTCGATTTTCACAAATTCAATTCCGGCAGGGGCTGTCAAGCGCGCCGCGTCGTTGAGATGCTCTAGCACGGTTCCAGGGTTGGGGATCATCACGTAGCATACGTGGAAGTACACTTTGCAAGTTTCGTACGCAAACAGTTTTTTGAAGTGGAGAGTGAGGTCGTTTCGGACGGCTTCGTGCGTAGTGGGATTCCTGACCATGATTGCTTCAATAACCGAGAGGATCGCCGTGTCACGTTTGACCACCAAATCTCGTTCGCCCGGATTCTCTTCTGCGGTCCATCCACCTTTTGACTGATCACCCAACGCCCAACTCACGAAACGGAGCCGAGCATTTAATATCCCCTGCAACACGGCAGTGACATCATCTTCCGAAGAGTCGAGACCGAGGTTGCGCATCATCGGCCTCAACTGTGTCACTCCCGCAGAGGCCTCCCGCAGGTGCCGCAAGAGGAAATCGCCAATTGTAGCGTCGGCGGGGCTGAGCGCACGTGCTTGGTCAACTGCATCCAACACGAGTAGCTTTTCGTTCGCCCTGCGTATCCATTGCACAGGGTCCTCATCCGTCGAGCTACTGATCAACCCAAAGAACGGAGTGCCGGTATTGATTTGGTTTGCTACGGCTTCGACGAGTTGCGTCTTGCCGAGTCTGCTTTCGGCATCCTGCAATGTGGTTAAGGCCGCGCCGGGATTTCCCAAACGATGTAAGGCAAGTGCCTTGTAGGCATACAGGGTCTCGCTTGGCCGCTCGCTCTTTACCGCATACAAGAGATCGAGAGCTTGCTTCGGACGTCGGATGGCCAACGAGAGAAGAGCACTGTTCAGGAGGATCGGCGTTCGATCGGTCTCGGCAAGATTGGGGTGCGAGTTCACCTGACGCCGACCATCGGCGATTAGCTCCCTCGCCTGTTCGCGTTGATCGGAATCGAGGAATCCGAAGTTGTTATCGATGACGAGAGCCAGTGTCTTCGCAGCATGGAGATTGGTGAAATAGGCCGGAATCTCTCCATGACGGATATGAAGACGATGGAAGATGTCGATTGCTTGACCGGGCAGGCGACGTGCGAGAAGTGAAAGTCCTCGATAGAATTCGAGTGCATCTTGCGCTGAAGTTTTATCCGATTCCGAAATATCGTCCGGAACCTCTAGGTTGTCGAGTTCGTCCCACCGCTCCGTCTGGAGCAGCAAGCGCAGGCGAAACCGGAGACGTTGCAATGAACGCCCGGGAACCTTGCCCAGCGTTTCGAGTTTGTTCTCCTCATCGAGAAAGAGCGCCGCTATTTCCGTCACTCCCGCGTTGAGAAGGTGTTCGATACGAGTTTGTTCCTCCGTGAGCATCGAGAGGTTGCTCGAATAGCCCGGAGTGAGGACTTTGATCCGGTCTCGAATCGCAGTATGGAGAACGGACGGGACGTACGAGAGAAGTTGGGCCAGCGTCGCAGGCTCCTCAATCATGAGGATTGCCGTGAGAAGCTGTCGCCTATGTTCGTCGCTCAACGCGGTGAGTGCCTCACCAAGATCAGCACTGATCGGTCGATCTCGATCCTTGCCAGGACGGTCGGCGTCGAAGCCAGCCGCGAAAGCATCCACCTGCTTCCGATCCGCTCGATTCGCCGATCCCGATCTCACTGCTGAGATAAGAGCTGCAAGCAAATCCTGCGGGACTTCACTGTCGAATCCTGCGACGATGCGGCAAAGCACCCGAACGTGAACACGAATCGAGCGTTTGATGGAATCCAGAGTTTGCAGCGCTTCGACCGAGTCGGGATCCGCTGACACGATCGCAAAGCGCGACGCGAGGTTCAGAGGATCAAAAAAGTTCGAAATGGGTGCGGCTCCCGCTTGACGCGCCAAATTGTAGAGGCTTACCGACTGCCCTTTGTCCATTTGCCGCGCGGAGAGCCGGAAATCACCAGTAGCAAGGGCACTGCAGTAGGCAGTTACGAATGGCGCACCGCCGATGCCATTCACGTCGCCTGAGGCATCCACAAGGGAAAGCAGTCCGGCGAACATCCCGTCAGCCGGCCCACCGAGCCCGATTTGTGCGGCACCCTCAACGATCGAAATCAATTTGAGACGGCCGAGTTCCGAGAGTGTTTGCACTAGAGTGTGCCGCATACGCTCGGAACTCTCCTCCGAAGGTCCCGTCTGGGCGATCCCATTGCCAAAGATGGTGCGAATGAGCGCCGCAACTTCTGCTACCTGAATTTCGTCATTGTCGAGTAGATAGCGAAGAACCTCTGCGGCATCGAGGAAAGCTTCTTCTTTGAGCTTTTCGCTAAACTCCTTGAGTTCATTTCCTGCCAGAGGATCTCCGGGGAGTACCCATTGCCATAAGAGTAAACACGTCAGCACTGTAGAAGATCCAAGCAACAACATGTCTGCGATTGGCAAAGATCGCTCGGAAGCCTGCAATCCAAATAGGAAGAGCAGCTCTGGCTTCTGTGCGATGAGTGGGTAGAGACGCGCCCAAAGTGGATGAGGAGCAGGGCTGTTCTCCGTGTCCTGTATGTCTCTGATCAAGAGCGAAATCAGAGCCGTTAGGGCTTCGAGAGGCCAGATGCGTGCCAGAAAGTACCGTTCAAGCCCATAAGTGATCGACCAGATGTACTGTTCGACAAGCGTGGAAGGCACCGCGCGCAGATTCTTGCGTGCGATCTCGACACTTGCACTCTGCTGGTGCGCCATGTACGTGGCAATTTGTTCGTGAATCTCGTCCCAACCTGCAAGCGGCTCAGCCTCGATCAAGGCGAATACCGCCGAGCGGAATGGCTCAAGGGCGTAAGCGCTCCACGTTCGTTGGGGGATAAAGGTGGGCCAGTGCAGCAGCTTCCATTCTTCCAACCACCGGGCAAGAGCGGCGTTCGGTGGAAGCTCGGAGCAAAGCTGCTCCCAGCGTCGGGCCGCAACCCAGTCAGGCCGTGGGCTACGAAGCTCGTCTAGCGATAGGTGCCCGTTGTTGAGCGCCTCTATAATGCGTGCGATGTCTGAATCTACTGGCTTTCGAGCCGAATAACGGATCACGTACTGGTTCTTCTGGAGCCACTCGAAGGCTCCAGCAAGGCTGGGGTGCGCCTGTTGAAACGAGCGCAGGTATTCAACGGGAATGACGATCTGCTCCCGGACGACTTCAATCCAGCCCTGCGACTTCAAGTCCTCGAAAGTAGGCGCCCCAGCTTGCATTCGCTGTTCGTACTCGGCTTTGGCGTTCGTCAGAGTTCCGGTGCGAACGAAGTCCACTGATTCAAGAAGCTTGAGGAGGAGTTCGTCACCTACCGCGAATTCGCTGGGTTGCTTAAAGGAATGCGGCCGAGTAGTCGCAAGAAGATTCGCGAACACCCGACGTAGGATTCGTCTTGTCCCCGAGCGATCGAAGGCAAGTCCAGGAAAGCGTGCGCTTTTGTTCGACGAAGACATTTCGAAGATCGTAATAAATAGAGGGCTTCGATCTCTCTTTACGGTAGGGGCGGTGCCATCTTGTTGTGATAAACATCCTCAAACCGTGAATTGAACTGGACGTATTCAGCTTCATGAGGTTGCCGTCCTCGAATAGCGACGAAGTAGCGTGTTGCCGCGTGACGAAAATCGTCAACGAGATCCCTGGGCGCGATCGCTAGCGCGCGTTCCCCATGATGTCCTTGTCTGGCCTCGAAGAGATACGGAGTTCCGGCTTCCTCCCTATGCTGCAGGCCTCCCCATTCGATACAGAAGCTGTGAGCTAGGCCAGAACGAAAATACCTGTAGAACTGCTCAGCACTTGTTCGTGCGGGGTGGCGGTGATGAGCAGTGGGAGGCTCATCAAGGTTCATCGGGGCGCGGAACGCTGGACTGAAATAGCGCTCGACGAAACTGGCAAAGCGAATCAAGCCGCTATCATCACTGAACTCGAAGTGTGCGAGGGCCTCAACCGCGGTTGTAAGCAGGTTGACGACACACAACCAAATGTAGCTTTCATTTTCCCGCGCAACTAGGCGGTCAAATGCATCGAGAAAGAAAGCTTGAAAGCGATACTCCACCCAAGCGACCCTTCCTTGAAACGTAAGCCTTGCGAGTTTTGGAAAATCACGCCCAGGGAAACCGCTGAATTCGGTCCCTTCTATTTCGATGGGCATCTGAGTTCCTTTCTACAGCCTCCGTTTCTAAGCAGCGATTGCTCGACATCTTCGTTGAGATTAACAGACAGATTGGTCCTGGGAAGTCGGCTTGTCGGAAGCTCTGCTAGGTAACGCGTACTGCACAAAGATCAGTTCACTTCTGATGTGGTCGCACTAGGCCTCGGATCATCGCTAGTACGGTTTCATACTCCGCATCCGACAGCAGCGGAACCAATGCCTCCAGCCGCGCCATGCGAGGATTGCGCTTCATCACCTTGGACAGCGCCCCGGCACTATACTGCTTTGCCATCTTGTCGCGGGTGACCGCTTCTTCCATGTCGGCAAGATTCAGCCCGAGATGTTTGCATATGTCTTTCAGCAGGTAGGCTGACGGCAAGGCTTCACTGCGGACCAGCTTGCGAAGGTGCTCGTAGGTCACATCGAGTGGTTGTGCCAGTTCACGGAGCGACATGCCATTCTTGTCCACTGCGGCGGCGAGCGCGTTGCCAAAGTTCCCCTTCACATCCATTTTGATCGGCATAACGTGACCATAGCTGCTCTCCTATTCAGAAGTCAACTAACTTATGTGTTACCTAGCGTGGGACTCAGACCCGCACGCACGCCGTAGACATTGGTGCAGGTACTCACAACTTGCACGCAAGTGGCAGCATATATCACTTTATGTCTCGACCATACCATGCTTTGGCGTCATTTAACGCCTTGTACACCAATAACTTACAAGAATTATGTTGCTTTTGTCCCGATCTCGTCTCGTAACCCTCTTTCATTACAGCACGAAGCCGAGCTTTTGAATTTGCAAAGGACTTAGCTCGCTAATGTCTAGCTGATCGTAAGTGTGTGGTTAAACACACGAGTTCCGTGCTATGTCACTTTCTGTGCACATTTGTGTCATTCATGACAGTTCACGGCACCACGCAAAGTGGAACAAAACGCTTGCTCGACTCGCCAAGTAGCTGATTCCGTTACAAGCCTTCCAGCGCAGCAACAATCCTGTGGGTTGGTTGTTGAATTGCACACAAGTCAAATAGTTGTGTATAGACAGTCTGTAGTTCATGTATTCACATGAAAGGGACATTATGACTCGCAAGGACTTCGTTCTAATCGCAGAGACAATCAAACAGCTACCGTCATTCGATGTGCCAGCTGACAGTGACGTTGTGCGGTTCGCCGTCATCGTGGCGTGTTTCGCAGACTCCTTAGCTACCACGAATCCACGTTTCAACCGCGCGCGATTCGAGAAGGCGTGCAATGGAAAGGCGGAAACCAAGTGACTGAGCTAAGCATCGACGAAACCGAATTGCTGACGTGGTTTGAACGGGACAGGGCGCACGTGGAGCTACGCAACAAGCTAGACGACTCGACAATCGTTGAACGGTGGGATGAGGACGTAGCAGAGGCAATCGAAGACGGATCGCTCAATCCGAGAGACTACCACTCAACTGCCTACGCTTACGCGGAGGTTTGCGGGATGCTGCCGGAAGTGGGGGAACAATGAAACGCGCTATCGGGTACCTTCGCGTGAGCGGCAAGACCCAATTCACAGACGGGACGGGTCTAGACGAGCAGCGGGCACAGATAATCGCGTGGGCCGCTGCTCACGGTTTTGAAGTGGTCGAATGTTTCACAGATGGTGTGACTGGCGAACTCCCGTGGCAGAAACGGCCCGGAATGGCGGCGCTAGTGGAGAGGGTTGCTGCCAATGACCTAGACGCGGTGATCGTTCATCAACTCGACAGAATCGGGCGCGGTAAGTCCGCAATCTTCGAGGATTTTCTTAGCATCGTGGGCGCTGCCGTTGCCGTGTGGTCTGTCGTAGATGGCCTACTCACCGCTGACACTTCGCTGGATGAGTTTCAAAACGCGGACAAGGACATGATTCTTGGAATCAAGATGCAAATTGTCCGTAACGAAAAACGGAAACTCGTGGCACGAATGAAACTGGGCAAGGTGCGCGCCGCAATGCAGGGAAGGCACGTCAATGGGATTTATGCCTACGGCGAGCACCCGGAGCGACCCGAAGAAAGGGCCGTCCTCGACCGCATGAGGCAGATGCGCGACGCAGAGCAGCGGAGCTATGACACCATCGCTGCCACGTTGAATACTGAAGGCGTGAGGCCACGGAGCGCAGGACGTTGGACCGCATGGGCGGCAAACAAAATTCTCAACCGGGGTGCGAAATGAAGCGGACACGTTAGTCCGTCACCGCGGATGGGATCGCGCTGTAGACGCAAAGGGATCGCAAAGAATCCGCGCAGGAGCGCGGCGTGAAGTGAGGAATCCAATGCCTAAGCAAGAAATCGTATTGTCCACATGGTTCCAGCGTCCGCTGACTCGCACTGAGCTTCTCTTGATGACAGTCTGCGACGATGAGCGCCAAGCAATCGCGTTGGCGAAGTTCATCCCAGAGTTGCCCGACGACGCAACCTTTCAGCAGGTTTCTGATGCTGTGGTGATGGCGATGGTCCGCGTCAAAGAGATTGCCAGCGGTCCTATGCCAACTGTCTCGTATGTCGGTGGTCAGCGGCGAGATGATAAGAGGGTCCATTGATCCGCGCACTGTGGTACAGACTGGCGCGAATCTGGGGATGGCAGCGGGCGGACAAGCCTCGACCCAAGGCTCGGAGGATGACAAAGGGTTGGTGGAGACATCCCACTCCATACGATCCGGCTTGGCGTAAGGACATCGTTGGACGGCCATTCTAGCCGCGCTGGGATCGCGCTCTGGACGCAGCGGGATTGCAAAGAATCCGCGCAGGGGCGCGGACAAGGTATGGTCGTAGGTCAGGACGATTCAATGAATCCACTACGAACAGACCTTTTGGAATTCTTCGCGCTTCACTTCAAAAAGCTTACCTCCCAAGATGGCTCTTCGAATTCGCAGTGCCATCTCACTAGGAGATAGCCCTTTGAGGGATTGCTCGACTTCCAAAAAAGTTGTCGTCCTTTGGAGATCGATGAGGTGCAGCCAGATCTCGATTCGTCCTGGAGCACCGATAACCTTTGCAAGTTGCGTGAGAGGCACGCTGAAGTCGGCCACGTCAAGGTCGAGTCGATGATGCTGGTATACCAAGGCTCTCCTGGAGGAATTCAGAAAGCACAAAGACGCCACGCGGTGAATCATCTGATACGGGAGATCTTGAATGTCATCCATCCTGGCGCGTCCGGTGACTCGCTCAATGAGAGTTAACCAATGGTGCAGTACCCGCGTTGCATTAGCTGAATTCTTCTTTTTCGCGAGCCATTGTTTCGTGGTTTCACCCAAAGGTTCGGTCGACTTGGCTTCGAAAGCGATGGATGCTTCCGTGGAGGTGTACATCAGATCTGAAAAAGAGGGCTTGTTGCGCCCAGCCGACGGGACCGGATATTCAAAACAGAGGGCCCCATCAGCGTCCGCGCTCAAGCCGATCCCCTGGAAGACGTGGGCCAAAGTCGCTTCCGGTTCCCGCCAATAATGCAAAGAAGGAACTGTTGAACGCGTCAAGTTAAGGAACTCGCCGTCGCACATCTGGTGCACGATCGTTGCGAAAGTTTGGGGGCTACAAGATCCGTAGAAGCAGCGCATCGTCTCTCTCTTATCCAAAAGTGGTTGCCACCAGATCTGGACGGAAAACTCGCCTTCGCTGTCCTGCCAGTCATCATCAATCGACACCAGCGATATTGCGAGACCGACTTGTTTTGCTAAGCAAGTTAGAGCGTCGATTGTAAGGCTGTATTCGCGATTTCGTACCGAGTCTTTGGCTGATCGGCGCTGTGTCTCAACGAAGTATTCTTTGGGCGCGGCAATGGCAAGCTGGATCGGAGAAGCATCCTGACAGCGATGGCCGACCTGACTCAAAACAGCGGCAAGCCATCGGAAGTTGCGGGTGAAGAAAATCCAGTGATCCAATGCCTCAAGAACAACGCCGAAAAGCGGATCGTTCGCCTTCGCTTGTTTGAGTTCAACTAGGAGCGGGTTGTTGTTCTCAACATCAAACGCCAACAGATCTATCACGGCGCGCCGCTTCTCCCGGCGGTCGCAGGACGGATATTCACGAGCGAGCACAACCTCCGAACGGGATCGAAAATAGCCCCGTTGCATAAAGAAATACTGAAGGGTTTGCTCGTTGGGTTTCCTTTGTTTCAGTTCCGCTAAAGAGGGCAAATCTACGCGTCTATAGTTCGCGATGTCTTCGAGCGTTCGAAGGGATATGACAGCAGCCTGCTTCAGTTCGTGTCGCACGAGGTCGACCAAGCCATCCGGAGTTAGACGGTCGATCTCGGCAAGGAACTGGCTGCGAGATCCAGGCCGGCTGAGCAGGTACCAATCGCGAATGCTTCGCATGGGCCCAGTATAGAGCCGAGACTCACTCCGGGGTTTACTCCCACACAGTGCCGATCCTCCCGTCGGAGTCGCTGATCCTCACTGTCCATGGCATTTGGCTGCGTAGTTGGCATACCGAAGATGTGGCGGAAAGAGTAGCGCCAGAGTGACGGACCACTGGACCACTCGTGAGATCTTCCAGTTTGCGATGTCAGTCAGCGCAATGGGTTAGCCTGATCGTCAGGATCGTCAGGCACCTAGAGCCAATGAAGAAACTTCCGTGAAAAGCTTGCAGCCACACGGGAAAATCGGATCGGCTTTCGGCCCATGAAGACCGGCGCCGCCCTCGTTTCTCCCTGGGGTTGTCCGGCTGTACCACAATCCTCGGTTCCACGCGCTTCCGCCTGCACTGAAAGGCCCGCTGCTCACGCCGCGCAAACTAGGGTCTAACGCTATACCCGAAGATTGCGCGGCCCACGCAGCCGAATGTTAGCTCCGCTGTAAATCCCAAATTGATCCTGTCTCAACCTTACCGTTCTGATCTAGCGCGTAGCGACATTTTAATCAACGTAGAGATTGCACCCAATGTGCCCGACTTGAACATTCTCCCCAGAACCATGCAAGTGAAACGTAAGGAAGGACCACTGCAATAAGTGATCCTGGGTCGGTCCTTGCTGCGTTAGCGGTAACTCTTTATCCAGGTGCGTTCTTAGCTTCTCAATAAGGCCCTTAATGTCTTTCTTGCGCACATATACGACGAGAAGGCCTCGACCTTCTCTACCAGTGGTGTATCGCTGCAGTAGCTGCTGCAGGCCCTGAACGTGGTATACCGGCCCATCGTAGATCTTGGCTTCACCCAGCTTTACGCGGGCCGGAACGTGACCCTCTACCTCGATCGTCAAGTCGACGTGACCATTCGAGTTTGCTTCCTGAAGTACGGTGAGCCACCCTGGGATCATCAGAGTCCCGGCCAGCACTGCCGAAAGGCCGTCCTCATCCAGCTCTTGGAAGTTCTTCTTGTTCTTTTCGATGTGTCTCACTGCCTTATCGAGGAAGCCATTGAACGCAGTCTCAAATTCCTCCTCGGAGTCGGCAAGGAGCATATCGAGACTCGACGGATTCCGACGATTGATCCAATCGAAGAATGCGAAGAGGCTGTCCCTGATGTCGATCACAAAGCAGTCTCCACCTTGAATGGGGTCCACTGGACCAGCGTGGCGCCAGCCCACGCCTTCCATTGTTCATCACTTAGGGAGCGATCCTTCCACCACGCGCGAAGGCGCTGTACTACCTCGGCCGTCGATACCTCCTTCCTTCCGTTCGAGTCTGCCGCCAGGTATTCCAACTTCAACAGATCGCTGCCGGGGTGTGACAGCAGAGCTAGAACCGTAAAAACGTCATCGGGGTCCGAAGAAGAAGACCTGGCAAGATCTTCAACTTGCGAGAGTCGGAGAACTTTGGCCGGCGCAGAGTCGATTGCATCCCATATCAAATGATTAATTCTTGCCCACTTCCCGTCTCCACCAAGCTGATTTGCCAAATACACCTCGGAACGAGTGGCCAACAGCGCACTGCCGCGCTGGGACTCCTTCAGGAAGAGTCGCTCCAACAGTTCCTTCTCCAAGAGCTGAGGGCTCCTGCAAACATGCAGCTCCCATCGCCCGAGCTGCCCCCAATTATTCACCGCCGATATCCAGCGTCTTGCTGCGTCATGTTTCGCCTTATCGCGGTTATCTTCCTCGCCCTTGATCTCGATCAGGAGCATTACGTCAGTTGCAAACCTGACTAAGTAATCGGGCGTGTAGGTGTGCTCGATGTCCAGATAGTCGTACGGAATGGTTAATCCCAGGCGATCGTTCTTCGCATAACTCTTAACAAGACCTCGCCGAGCAGCCATCTCCAACCTAAATGCCGCGCTCTGCTCCCATTGTTGAGTGTCCGCCACCACTTGGTTGATATGGCTCATCACGGTCGCAAAGCAGGGCTTCGTAGTCTTAAAGTCCACGTCGGCGGTTGTCCCGAATTGCTTGTACCGGTTCAAGACCGGCATAAGCGGCGGTTCTCCGTGGACGTCATCTGGCTCGATCCTGTCACGAATGCGTTCGATCACTCGCTTTGCGTAAAGCTCCAACCCGAGTTCCGAAGGATGCTCGCCCTGGAAATCAACCTTGTTGCGAACATAACTGTCGACAATGGAATACACCTGAGGAAAGAGCTGGTGTCGCGATTGAAGTCGCAACACACGGGACTTTGCATCATCCCCTTGTTTCGCAACTTCCGCCAGCTGTTCCACGATCGTCTTCGCGATCTGGAACATGATGGTGTGGATGTGATTCTGGGCGTAGTACTCGTGCCGATCTTGAATGACAGTCGGAACGGTCAATCCCCCCATCGTTGGGCTACCCTCACGGTAGCCAACCGTAGCGGATATGAATGTCGCAGTTGGTTCGTAGTGTGGTTCGATGACCAGCCGTTCCATCGAGTCCACGTCACACTTGATCAGGTTGTGCTTGAGCGCAAACGCGTAGCCCTCAACGATTGGGAAGCGAATTGCCAGATGCTGTCGCTCCGGCAGGGCTCGTACGTGCTGCTTCGGCTTGTCCTCCTGAGCCCCGAGCAGGGTCCGAGGGGGCGAGGGGGGCACATCCGGGTGACTCCGCAGCCAACGGGGTTGCTCTCGGCCGGCTCCGCAAAACATTCCGGCTTACCTAACCCGCAGCTTTTGAGTCATGCGCTGCTGGGGCCTTCACCAGCCCGAGCGCTTTCCGCAATTCACGGTTGCGTTTCCTGCGGAGGATTTTCTGCTTGCGCTCTCTTCCGAACCTTGACTTATCGCCGTTACATTCTGACAAGTTGGACATCCTTTCTTATTGGCGCTGCGGCATGGGCTCGCACTTATGCCCGAGATACTCGGAGGCATCGTGGCAGTTCAGTTGACACTTGTGACAGCGAATCGGACCTTTGACCTCGGACCGAACGACTCGTGGTTTGGCCGGGGGAGGGGCCGGAACGCCCTGTAATGCGCCAGCGTTAAAGAAAGGATTGTGCCCCATTCATGCTGATCCTTCAAGAGCTTCGGCCATGGGTCGCAGAAGTGGCAAGGCGCGCAGGTCTCCAAGGGATGCGCACCCTTCTCGACAAGAAGGTCGGCTATCTGAGTGTCGGTTCCAACGCGGACAATGCAACCATAGCCATAGACGGCGATCCAGGGCCTCTCGTATGCTCTAAATTGGGGGCACGATAGAAAAATGCCCTCGAAGCCGTGCATCTTGCAACCAGAAACACAGCGGCTTCCAGAAAGGAGCCGCGTGACCCTAATCACAGTTTTCCCGTATCCAGATGGCACAGTCATTGCCGCAGATTCACAAGAGACTGTGAAAGATATGCGGGGGAATGAATTTAAGTACTCTGTCTTGAAGTTGAAGCCAGAGACGATGGGGAAATTCCAAGTTCTCATTGCTGGCGGTGGGAATGGCGAAGCCATCGACACTTTTATCGAAGACTGCAAACAATTCTTTGCCACGTCACAGTTGGATAACCTAGCGGACTTCAAGAAAGCGATCCAGACAAGACTCAAGGAATGCCGCAAAGATTTGCGATCAGTTGGTGATGACAACACAATGCACCTGCTCATCGCCGCGCAGATCGGACAGACCTATGCAGTATGGAAGACGAAGTCACATGTGCTATCCGAAGTCACCGAGCCGGACATGATCGGATTCACGGAGTACATGTATCGCCATACGGTGAAAGAGTTTCAACCGAACAACCTTCCGGTAACTCAGTTGATTCTAGTGAGTCTTAGGGTGCTCGACTTCGCGCGGCAGACATCGACCTGTGTTGATCAGCCCTATTCGGTTGTTACGATACGCAATAATGGCATTCAGCAAATTGACGACGAGTTAATCAAGCACTACATGGAGAGCGTCGGTATTTTCGGTGTGGCTGTCAATAAGTTGCTTCTAGCCTGCGGCGATACCGCGCTGCGGGCTGACGCATTCGATAAACATTTAGCAGAGTTTGCGAGCACCGCGATTCAACTACGAAAAGAATACTTACAGGTGGTTGGGGAACGCGCATTCAGGCGAATGCTTGACGATGGGAGTCCCCGCGAAGACTCAATTGCAATGATCCCACAAGGATCAATGATCAGTTTCAGTGTCGATGAAAAAGGCAACCGTATTGAAGTACGAGAGCAAACGGAAGAAGAAAGCGTACATTGGAAAGTAATGAGGGATATGTGCTTGGACCCCGAGTTTAATCGAGACAACAAATTACTCAATATCGAAGATCTACGGCTCATCAGGTGTACAAATTCTCCGTGTCCTCGTCTGTTTTTCGGTAGACTCGTCCGTGTCGAGGGACAGGTTCCCGTCCTTGAAGGCAAGTGTCCATCCTGTGGCAAGGAATATAAAGTAGTGCATTCTGACCTAACTTAGAATGGGACTGATAGTTCGCTGGCTGAACAGATCGAAACGTTTCCAGCGATTGAACCGGAAAGTCACACCCACCGCTTGAGATCCTGCGTAACGGTATCCTTGTTCGGTGACGTGAGGCTTACCGAGTGCCTTTCCCAAACACATTATCAATGTTCCGCATGGTCCGCTCAGCCCACTGAACCGCAGCAGCGACCATGGACCCCGGCCTTAGATGTGGACTAGAGAGCCACCGTGGGGCTCGATCCCGACCCTAGAGAGAACAGGACACGCTCGCTGGGGTGGTCACAAAGGCCCCAGCGCCTCTGAAACACCCGATCCGAACCTGACACCCCCGGCGCGGCGGCGGTCTTATGATAAACTTGGGCCGTGCAACGCGGGCAACTATTCAAACGCAACAACGCTTGGTACGTGCGGTTCTATGAAGGAAAACGCCGGATTACCAAGTGGCTTGGTCATGTGGATGAGTTCCCCACTAAGCGGGCCGTGGAACCACTGGCCCAAGACTTATTGCGGAAAGTGAACAGTTCCGACGGCGCAGGCGTTACGCTTGATTCCTTTTTGGAAACCACATACTTGCCCCATGTGAGGGAACACTTGCGCTTGTCAACGTCGAAAGGGTACGAGGACATTTGGCGGGTTCACATGGCCGGGCGAGTTCAGGCGCAGCTCCGCGTAAGGGAATATCGAACTGTTGACGTTCAGGCTTTGCTCAATGCAATTGCGGCAGACAACAACTTGACCAAGACCACGTTGCAACACATCAAGGCGTTTCTTTCGGGCGTGTTCCGCTACGCTGCCGTTGTTGGTATCCGAGAAGGCAATCCGGTGCGCGAATGTTTGATTCCGAAAAAGGCACGGCCCGCTGGCGAAACGCAAGCTTACCAGCTTGGAGAGATCAGGGCGCTGTTGAACAAGCTGGACATGCTCCCACGTGCTGCGGTTGCTGTGGCAGCGTTCGCCGGGTTGCGTCTTTCTGAATTGCATGGGCTGGAATGGCCAGACTGCACAGGCGAAACAATCACGATTCGCCAAAGCATGTGGCGCGGCCATGTGAACCCGCCCAAGTCAGCGGCCAGCGCAAACTATGTGCCTGTGATTCCGGCGCTGCGTTCGATTCTGGATGGGTATCGGCAAACTTTGGGCAACCCGCAGGCTGGGCCGGTGTTCCCTGTTGAACTTGAACACTTGGGAAACCGCAAGGTGCGGGTTGCAATGGAATCACTAGGGCTTCACTGGTCGGGTTGGCACGGGTTCAGGCGCGGCATCGCTTCCAACCTGTTTGCGCTTGGCTGTGATGACCTAACTGTTCAGCGCGTGCTGCGCCATTCCAAGGTTCAGGTTACACGAGAAAAGTACATCAAGGTTCGGAACCCTAAACTGGACGATGCCATGGAAAGGCTTTCCAACGCATTTGGGCCAAACGTGGGCCAAGCATAGCCTTTAAGTTGTTGTGGAGAGGTGGCCGAGAGGCTGAAGGCGGCGGTTTGCTAAACCGTTATACGGGCTAACACCTGTATCGAGGGTTCGAATCCCTCCCTCTCCGCCACGCAGTCTGGACTGATGCGAAGGCTCGCC
>Ga0181530_10001395_pt1 | contig 30471 bp, 35 predicted proteins | sample PEATcosm2014_Bin_42_FD_119769 | JGI IMG/M metagenome (GOLD analysis project Ga0181530, IMG submission 119769) | Peatland microbial communities from MTU Mesocosm Facility, Houghton, MI, USA - PEATcosm2014_Bin10_60_metaG | ecosystem: Environmental > Terrestrial > Soil > Wetlands > Peat | place...
AGCATTGCTGTCAGCTGGAATCCACCATTAACCGGCTGTCCCATCACTCAAGTTACTCGTGGTTGCCCCGACTTCATCCATCACTGACTTAGTATCCCCGCCGCGAAGTGGACAAAAGGTATAGATGCAGACCAGCAGCCGATTCCCCGAAACAGGGGCAAAAAACCGCATAAAACGCAGTTGCGGATTCCACCCTTACGGGCCGGGGGAGCGAAAACTCTCAAAACAGTCTGAAAACAGAGCCCGCAGAGCCAAAAGCAGTTGCGCCTGCTCGGGGTCAATGAGTGTAATCGGGATATTACGACAGCAATCACGAATTAAGTGGTGAGTTCGAGCCTTCTCAGGCTTTGCTAGACTGGGCTGGCCATGAGCGTTATCGACGAAGTTCGGGAAGCCAACGAAATTTACTCGCGTACTCACGAGTTGCGCCGCCTTAGTCCCCGCCCGGCGCGCCAGCTTGCCATCCTTACTTGCATGGACACTCGGCTTTCCATCCGCACCTTGGGGCTCACCACCGGCGACGCGCACATCATCCGCAACGCGGGCGGTATTGTGACCGACGATAGCCTGCGCTCGCTGCTAATATCGCACTACCTCCTCGACACCCAGGAAATCATGGTCGTCAACCACACCGATTGCGGCCTGATGCACACTAGCGAGCAGGACTTACGCACGCGCATCCAGAACCGTACCGGGACCGCAGCCATCGCTCCCGCATTCTTCTTTGCCTTTCAGAATATCGAGGAGAACGTGCGTCACCAGCTACAGAAACTGCATACCCATCCTTGGATTCCCAAAGAGGTCTCGGTGAGGGGATTTGTCTACGACGTGAGCAACGGCCCGCTTGCGCGAAATCAAGTAGGCTTGAGCGGCTGAACCTAACCGGATTCGGAAATACTCGTGCGTATTTCAAAATCACACACATTGTAGCGATGGCACTCTAAACTGTCGCAACCAGGTGATAGCGCTCATTGACTCCTCAATGAGTGATATGGCGATGTTTCGCCAACAATTGTTTTGAGATCGCACCAACTTCACGGCTTTCATTGACTTGCCAGTTTCGCCGACGTAATATTCGCCACGAATGATCGGTCAAACCATCTCGCACTACCACATCATCGAGAAGCTGGGCGGCGGGCGTGGGCAAGCGTGGTGCCGTGCAAGCGAGAATTGGGTGTCCTAGATAGAGATGACAAACAGCATCATGAAGAAAGAAATATCAGCTAAAGGTCTCTAAGTAACCGGTAAGCATCTGTAGATCGCGTGACAGACTTGATGCTGCGTTGCTTTTTCATCCGTTGTCGCCTCAGCAATGAGAAACGAATTCTGGCAAGTATCGTTCCGGCACAAACCGTGCAGAAGCCGTTAAATGCGTATCGCTCTGACTTGCGCCCGCATTTCAGGCAGCCGTAATCCTCGAAGTAGTACAACATTTTCATCCGGTATTCCAGAGGCAACATCCTGTTGATCGCATACAACAGCGACCTGGGAAGGAACCACGGCTGCAACGCAGCGCCCCAAGCTGCGAAATCTTGATCATCCACTTTTGAATTTGATGAACTTCTCATTTGCTCCCTAAGCGCGAGGATGGCAATTGCGGTACACAGATTCGAGATGAATATTGCTTACACTCGCGTAGATTGCTGTAGTGGACAAGAAAGCATGTCCCATCAACGCCTGGATCACTCGGATGTCTGCTCCATTCTCAACCAAGTGGGTGGCGAAGCAGTGGCGAAGCATTCTGGCACTTGCCCCTTTTAGGCCCAACCGCTCTCCCAACTGACGGACCATACGTTTCACTGAATAGTTCGTGACCGCACGCCGCTCTCGTTTCAACAGCGTTGCTCTGATGAAGCTCTTGAACTTTTTTCTCGCTGCGGCGTAGGACATTTTGTTCGGGTTTCCAAGATACCGGGTTCGCCGCGATCCGCTGGGGTACTCCCTCCAACGGGCTTGCCAGATATTCCGGGAACGAGCCAGTTGCCCAGTTTGAGCTGGGATGTCGTCCAAAAACAGCGGTCCGGTCTTTCGGCTACCGAGGTAGAACTTGAGTGCTTTCGCGGCCCGGCCCCCAATATACACCGTCCGCTCTCGGCGCTTTGCGTAAACACACGTCCGGCGATGCCTCCAATCTATATCCTCCACCTTGAGTTGGAGTAGCTCGCATAGTCGGCAACCAGTCGAATACAAGAATTCCAGCAATGCACGGTCCCGTGGAGTCGTGGCTGACTCAATTAGTTTGTTGACCTCGGATTGCGTCAATACCTTCGGCTGCCTATGAACTATTCTTGGCCCACGAACGAATCGCGGAGCTATGCTGTCCACGACTCCACCCAAGTAGAGGAATTCAAAAAAGCAACGAAGGGCGGCCAAGTAGTGTCGATACTTCCAACAATTCCAGCCACTCCGAGATGCGTGCTGCAGAAAGTTTTCAATGTCTAGAGGTGCAATCGAGCGAAATGTCTTCTTCCCAAAGTACGAGCAAGACTCGCGAACTATATTGCAATAGTATTTGCGGGTTCCGGGTGTGAATTCCTGGTGTTCTAGCCACATGTCGAAGCGCGCAACCATCTCTTGCTTCCGTTCGACCTTGCCCTCGATTCTGGAGTGATACCTCGGCAGGCCCCGGTCGGAGGCAAATCGGCGCAAACTCATCGCGTGCATCTCGATTCTTTGCCAACAATCCTTTTTGTGATCGTTGGGCAGGAGTTAGTCTTGCTGGAGCTTTGAGAATTTTTCCCTGACGAACTGCGGAATCGTTTCTTCCAAGCGGCGAGAAAGCCACCTTTGTAATTTAGCGGTTCGATGCAAAGAAGAGGAAGTGAACTGCAATCCAATCCCCTGCTCTTTGGCCCAGCAGACCGTCGCTTCAAGCTCGAACTGGAAAGCATCACCCGGCAAGGCGAATTGCAACTGTACCGCGTCTCCACGTCCTAGTGAGGAGGCGGTAGTGATCGACATTCCACTTTCGCTGACGTTGACGGTGCAGCCGTCAACTGTTTGCATGGCTGCTCTAGAAATCGCCACTGGAACCTCAACCGGACAGCGGAAGTAACGGCGTCTCTCTCTCACGATCAAACCGTAGGCAGCCTTTAGGCTGAGGTCGATCGAAGCGGCAGAGAGCGGTCTCCGCAATATGAAAGTTGAACCAGCCCGAAATGCAGCAGTAGTTTCGACTTCGCTATCGCTGACGGTGAATACCACCGCATGTTTATTCGAGGGGGAATGACGTACCGCTTCCAGGATCGCCTCAGCCTGACTCCCAAGCTGGAGATCAACAATTACCGCTTCGAATTTGGCCCGATTTAACCGCTCAAGCACGGAAGAAAGCTCGGAACGCTGCTCCGCGAACAGCGCGAATCGTTGCATTGAGTCGGTTAGTTGCTTGATCGCAATTGCATCGTTAGACACAAGCAGAACTTTTCCGACAAAAGCGGAAGGTGCAGGATTCATGGGACACGTGTCGTGCAAAGCCTGTTCATCTGTGCGGATGTTGGCAGCCACCCCATCTAATAGAACGAGATTGCCCGCTAATTCCCTTCACGCCAGAAGAGAAATGTAATTGTTTCGTAAGCGCGAGCCCCTGGAGGCTCTACTCTGTCTCGTCTCCTGCGATAATTAGGCCGCTCGCCCGCCCAGATTGATGGCTCTTGTCACCTTCTGCTTGGAGGTCTCATGGAACCAAAGCTCCTGATTCCCGCAGCCCAGTATGTACGCATGTCCACAGAAGACCAGCAGTATTCCATCGCCAATCAACAGGCTACGATTCAGCGATACGCGAAGAGCCGTGGCTATGTCGTAGTATCGACCTACGCAGACGCTGGAAAGAGTGGCATCGAGATCAGACATCGAAAGGGACTCCGACGACTCCTTTCAGATGTGGTGGGTGGCCGAGCTCAATACAAGGCGATTCTTGTCTACGACGTGAGCCGCTGGGGACGTTTTCAAGACGTTGATGAAGCTGCCCACTATGAGTTTCTTTGCAAGAGCGCCGGTGTCCCCGTGCGCTACTGTGCAGAACAATTCGAGAATGACGGATCACTACCCAGTTCAATGATGAAAGCCCTGAAAAGAACGATGGCTGCTGAATACAGCCGTGAATTGGGAATTAAGGTCTCTGCCGGACAGCGCCGCCTCGCGCTCCTCGGATTCCGCGTAGTGGGAATGGCTGGATATGGTTTGCGGCGCATGATGGTGTCTCTAGACGGGCACAGGCGGCTTATTTTGAAAGACGGCGAGCGGAAGGCGATTCAGACGGATCGAATCATCCTTGTACCTGGCCCGAAAAGAGAGGTTGACTGCGTCCGCACAATCTTCCGGCTTGCTGACTTACAAAAGACACCGAGGCAGATCGCAACGGAACTAAATGTTCGCCACATGCCCTCCTCGCATGGACGACCTTGGGATCATTCATCTGTCTATCGCATCCTCACGAACGAAAAATACACCGGGTGCAATACGTACGGGAAAACGACACAAAAGCTCTGTTCGCGTAGCCGAGTGGTTGAACGCCGCCTTTGGATTACAAATCCCGACGCATTTGTTTCGATTGTAGACCGGGAGATATTTGAGCGCGTTCAGAAGCTCATTAAAAGGAGAGGAGCGCACCCCGAGAGAACCGATGCGTATTTTATCCAAGGAATGAAAAGGGTACTGGCGCGCGAAGGAAAATTAACCAAAAGAATCCTGGAAAGAAAGTTCACATTCAGCCATGCTTACTACAAGCGGTTCGGTTCAGTCATGGGGGCTTATGATTTGGCCGGATTCCTACCGCCACCTGCGACGGTAAAGTTGATCCACACTCAGAAGCAGATCAGGTTTCTGCGGAACGAGTTGTACACCCGGCTGAAACAACTGTTTTCCGACCGCGTCAGGTTCATTAGCCTGCCCGGACAGCAGTTTCGGCAAATCGTGGAAATAGATGGTCGCCTCAGAGTTGCGACGTACCTCTGCCGGCCAGTCAACAATACAAGTGCCGGAGAGCCCGGCTGGCTCCTACGGGTGCGTCCTCTGGAGAAGAATCTGCCGGTCCTTATCTGCACTGTGGACCAATCGTTCTCTAAATTGCTGAATTTCTACGTGTTCCCCCCATTTGGAGAAACCATTCTGAAATACCGAGTGCTCCGCGAAGATCAACTTTGGTTGTCTGAAGGACGGAAGCTCGGAAAGTTGGCTGACCTTTGCGACGTTGCAAAAGAGGTCGCATCCCAATCTGAAAACGGCGAGCGCTATATTGCCGTGGATGACATCCTAATAATGATCGACACTTGGATGATCGTACTCGACAAGAATGAGATCACGCTTGGGCCTGTTGGTTCAGCAATCTTTAATATGTTGGTCCTAAATGCGGGGCAAATAGTTCCTCGCAATCGGCTGTGGCGATCCGTGTTTGAAACACCTCTCGATCCCCACAACCTCAATTCGCACATATGCAGGTTGCGCGTGAAGATGGGTGAGGCTCGGGAACGCATCCAGACAGTTCCTGGAATGGGTTATATGTATGTCTCACCTAACAAAGATGCGGAATACGACTCGGAGGGTGCTCCACAATGGCACCGGGATTATCTCCAATCTCGCGTCATCACGACCTCATAAAAGGATCGCAGGTCTTCAAGACGCACACCTTTTCCTAGCCATTCGCTATCTTCTTTGATTTGGAGTCTGCATGGATTCTCCAATCGTGTCGTCAAGTAGAACGCTTCAAGAGAGACGTTCTCGGAGTTCATTCCGGCCATGAGGGTTATCCGACAGTGTTCCTTCCGAGCGGCTTGTAGTATCCACATACGCCCCTTGGTGACCGTCTGAATCGAGCGACAGACTCGAACGGCGACTTTCATGCCAGTCTTGAGCCTGAGGCAACTCCGGCGACTCCACGAAAATACCGACAGTCTACCCGGAAACATTTCTACCAATCGCTGCATTAACTCGGATCGAATCTTGTGGACGTGCAAACGGTTCTCGGATCTTTTTCTGCAACTCGTTTGGTAGCCGATGAGATCGTATGCTTTAATCGACGACCCAAATCGAGATCTGAGACCTCCCGGCGACAAGCCATGTAAGCGGAGAATGGCAGTTGAGAGAGACCCGTGAGCTTTTAGTATGGACTTCAGTTCCTCCAAAACCTGCTCGTTTGAACGTGCCCGGAACCTTTGCCGAAGCGCCGCTTGAGTTGTTTCGAATGTACTTGGTTCGACGAGTGGTTCAAAAGCACCGGGCATAATAATCCATTCAAGCTCAGGGACCTTTCGGGACTTAGAGCAAAGCCTTTCAGTGGTGCGGTTGTAGATAGCGGTCCCTTTGTATTTAGGATGGGTCAGAATCCCCTTCACAGCGAAGTCGCTCCATTTCTTTCCCGGTAGGAAAGGGGCTCCTCTTCGAACAAGTTCGGCGGCAATACCAGTGAACGTGTGGTTTTCCGATATGAACAGTCGATGGATTTCCCTGACCCAAAAGACCTCGTTCGCAGGGCCGGGTACGAGTACTACACGGTCGGAGGCGATACTCTTGCGTTCGCCTGCTAACAACTCCTGCTTTGGGATTCTGTCCGCCGAGACGAGCATTCGCCGGAGGCCGTAACCAGGATGTGACCCCGCCCAATATCCTCTTCTAACCAATCGCGTCAAGCCAGCGGACACCTTGTCGGAGAGTTCTCGGCTATATTCCGCCGCCATGACTCTTTTTAGTGTTTTCAAAATCAGGTTGGCAGGGAGTGCATCATTCGAGAATAGCTCCGCGCAGTAGTGGACTTTCACTCCCGCAGCTTTGCACAGGAACTCGTAGTGCGCTGCCTCATCGGGGTCTTGAAAACGTCCCCAACGGCTCACGTCGTAGACGAGAACTGCTTTATAGGATTGCTTCCCCCCTACTACATCCTGAAGCAGTCGGGACAGTCCTGCCCTTCGTGCAATCTCCAATCCGCTCTTGGCCTCGTCACAGTAGGTTTGACAGACGACAAAGCCCTGCTCCTGTGCGTAACTGGCAATCCTTGCGCTTTGACAATCGAGTGAATACTCCTGACGTTCAGTGGATACCCGGAGGTATTGGGCGGCTGGAATGTTGGTCATTGGGCGCTCCTTTGCGTGGATTCAGGGATTGTTCACCAAAATGACGGCACATGCTAGGTGGGAATCACCGGGTCAGGAGAAGGCTTCCGTGGTCAGTCAAGAGCGCGTTTCGGGATATCTTCAAGCAGGGGCGGCATGTGCACTTGTATTCGGGCACGCCGGGGCGCACCGTGTGGGCGCAGTCACGACAGACGAACCGCCCATCCTTGTGGGCGATCATCGGCCTGAAGTCGATACCCGCTATGCAATGGGGGCAGCGGATGGTCAGGATTGCGTCAGTCGGCATTGGGGCGTTCCTCCCGCATTGAGCAAAGGAAGACGGCACGTAGGGTTCCAGAATGCCGACCCAGCAATCCGCTTGAAAGCAAAGGATCGTGGGGAGTCATGCGGCGCGTTGAGCACGAATCTGCGCCGAGATTCCGTCGTGCGTGCCGACAGACGGGCAGATCAGGCAAGAGTACCGATCTGCGATTTCAACATTTCAACGAACCTTCCCATCGCGGAGACCTACCGCGCGAAGCGACTTTAGCGCCCGTCTATTCAGTCCTTCACCAGCCATGCAAAGGCTAGCATATTTAGGCGAGCAGTCACAAAGCCCAGCCCCTTTTGCCGTCGAGCGACGGATGGACAAATGCATTAGACACAGTGGGGTCCGCTGTCGTTGCGCTTCTATTCGCGGTCATGATAGGTAGCCTCTGTATCGTCATTGGGGGGCTGGCCGGTCTGGTCTTAGGCACTGTGGTGTCCCCGCTTGGCTCATTCATTGAGAGACGCTAGGTGTTCCGTGCCCAAAGTCTTCTCCGGCCCTTACCGTCGCATGCCCAGTGGTTAGCATGTCCTTGCGCCAACTTGCTACGAAATTTCAGCTTACACCTCACAGCGTGGGGTGCGTTGAGTCACTGACTTTCATCCGCGACGGCCTAGTCTGGCATTGATTAATGATTGATCCGCATGCAATCCCCTCCGAGCGGGTCGCCCAATCAGAAAGCAAAGGAGATTTCATCATGTTTGGCCGCATCGTTGAATTTACTCCGAAGCCGGAACTGAAAGACGAAATCGTGAACGTTCTCCGCAGGGAGGTTCTGCCGATCCTGAAGAAGCAACAGGGATTTATGGAGTTCCTGCCCTTCATGCCGGAGACCAAGACGGAAAAGTGGATCGCCGTCACTCTCTGGGCCGAGAAGCGGGATGCTGATCGCTGGGAGCGCGAAGGGTATCCCCATGTGGAAGGAATCATCAAACTCTATCTGGTCGCCCCGGCGATCTGCAATTACTACAACGTGGAAACATCCCTTTGCCAGCACTTCGTACAAGCCAGACGGTTTGAGGCAAGGTCGGAAAGAACCTAGCCGGAGCGGCGCTGCTGGTTGGCATGGTAATCTCGGCACTTCTGGCAGCGTTTGTTGGTCGGAGTCGCGGGTCGCTTGTGGCAGCGCACACAAACGCCCGCTTTGACATCTCGCTGTAATCTACGCCTGAAACTCCTACGGCCATGAAGGGTGCAGGTGTCCAGCCTCTCATAGAATCGATCCAATTCAAACGGCACTTCACTGAACCAAACAAATGTGCGGGCGACCCCCCCCTTTGCACCGGGAGGTTTTCGGAGCCTGCGTATAATGCGAATGCTGATAGGAGGACTATGACAATTTGGACACTGGTCATTGCCTCCGTGGTTTATCCGCTGCTCGCAAACGTTGACGTTGCACGAGGTAAGAACGTTGGCGATGTCATGACGGAGATAGAAATCGAACGCACGGTGTACATCTCGCCCGATTGGTGCGCCGACGCTGAAATAGGAAGGGCCTACCCGGCGCAGATCGACAAGGGCCACACCACCGTACGGCTACGAGTGGGCCAGAGCATATGCAAATACCACATCGTAGACACGCGTCCGCTTCTTAGGCGTACGCCTGCGCCATGATTAAACCGGGCCGTTTGACAATCACGTTCTAGAGGACTAGGGTTGCAAGTGAGGTGGCTCCCACCTCTTTCAGGTTCCCTGAAACTAAGTCAGCCCATCTGAAGTTAGCTCCTCTTAGCGTTAGCGACTACAACCCGTGGAGGTTGATATGTTTGCACGCAATGTATCTTTTCGTTTGAAATCGAACACGTATTCTGACTACACCCGGACGTTTGAGAACCAAGTCCTTCCCTTACTTCGCAAGCAGAAGGGCTTCAAGGACGAAATCACACTGTCAAATCCCGGCAGCGTGGATGTGATTGCGATCAGTCTGTGGGAAAGCAAAGCCAATGCAGAGGCTTATAACACCAATGCCTACCCAGAAGTGTTGAAGACCTTGGCAAGAATGATCGATGGAACGCCCAAGGTTCAGACGTTTGAGTCCGTCACCTCGACCTTCCATAACGTCGCTGTAACAGTATAAGACGGATCGTTCGCGGTGTGGGGGCGGCTCGTTGCAAGAGTCGTCCCTATTCTTTGCCGTCTGAACAAACAACGTCTCGGAGTGCGGCATGACAGACAAATCCGATTCTTCATTCGCGGTGGTGCGGTTTAACGGGCGAACTTACCAGTCGGGCGGGGTTGTGGCCGTCATCAAGCGAATTAGGATCGCACAAAGAACTCTTGACGATTTCGATTGGTGTCAGAGCGAGGAAAACCGAAGGGCGGGGTGGTGCTATTTCCTAGAGAAAACCGATCTGCCGCCCGGAATGGACCCGGAGAAAGCCACCACACTTCGACAAGCGCGGTTCGACCTTCAACAGGCTTAAGCTCAGGGCGCTCTGCGGAATCAACGCTCGACATCATGCGGTTGCACCTGCGGCCCGGATTACTTCCCAAACGGCGAATCCCCGATGAACGTCTCCGTTGTGACCTTGCCCGTATTTCTGTCGCGGGTGTTGATGATCGTGACATCGTTGAGACGGCTGATATAGACGCTCTTATCTTTCGAGATGGCGACGGTTTGAGACCCGACAACTTCACCCTTGTTGTTGATGATATCCATCTGTAAATCCTCCTGTGTGATTTGTGTTCAGCCTCTTGAGTAATTGGTGTCGCTCCGGAGAAATCGCCCGCCTCACCGCATCGCACAGCCACGCTTTCCCGCCATCAGGCAGGTGAATAAGGCTCATGTCGTAATGGGGGTACAACTGATGACAGGTCTCGCAGCACAGGACATTCAGGTGCCGGAAGTCTTCGCACGTACGGATATCGCCTTCCGGCAGCACATCCCGAAGTAGCGCAACGATAAATTCTTCTTCATCGTGCCCGTCGCTGTACGGCGGTTCGCTCTGGAGCGAAATGACAGCCATTTCTTTCAGCGTTTTCTCGATGATTTCATTCTTCGTCATGCGATCACTTCGTTGCCTACCGTGTGCAAAGGCATCGGAAGACCGGATGGAATGGATAGGTCACCACAAACAGCTTCTTTCATCAACCTGCACACCGAGGCTCTCGAAATGTTGTGACGCTTAGCGACAGTGGTCAGCGACATTCCCGAACGCCGGTCACAGATAACCTGCTCCCTGTTGATATCGAGTCGTGATCTTCCGATCTGACGGCCTTCGAGCCGAGCCCGGCGCATGCCCGCCCGGACGCGCTCCCGGATCAAATCGGATTCAAGTTCGGCAATCGACCCAATGAGGGTTAGGAAAAGCCTTCCCATCATGCCGCTTGTATCTACCTGTTCTCGCCGGGAAATAAAAACCACTCCCAAACTTTCCAACTCGTCTATGACCTGCAGGAAGTGCCTGACGCTCCGCGCCACGCGATCAAACGCCGAGACCAATACAACCGAGAACTTTTTTCGCCGGGCATCCGCCATGAGCGCATCCAAACCGGGACGCCGTGCCTTGCTGCCTGAAATTCCGCAGTCTTGATACTCGGCGACCACTTCGATGCCCCGCTGCGCCGCAAGCTCGCGCAAATCGTAGAGTTGCGATTCGATTTTTTGGTCGGCGGTGCTCACCCTGCAATAAATCGCTGCTCTTTTCATCTGGTCAGGTTCTCCTTAGGGTCTCAGCAATAGCCTGCGTTTGGCGTGATGGCATATCCCAAACTCAGGCTCGAAAATTGCAAATCGATCTTCGACAAGAACCAGCAGTTCCCCGATCTGGCGATCTGTGCACTGTGAGAGGCGCTTGTCCAGCAGGGCTGCGATCCACAGAATGTGGAGCCGCTCTGCAAGATCAGTCGAGCCTAAGAGCTTCCGTTGTTTGTCGATAAGTGTATGAACCACTCGAAGCTCCGCTGACTCGTGTTCCAAGAGCGTCCTCCGCATTTGCAATATACAAACCACTCCGACAAATCAACTAGATAGCTGGCCTCGTTTGACAAGAAATTACTAGCCAGCGTTTCTAGTCATTCTGTCCGCTCGATTTGTATATTGCTGCTGTGAAACGGACAGCGGTTCTCGCCCGGTCAACTAATCCAGACCCTATCGAATGCCCGCTTTGCTTAGGCAAGGGCGCACTTACACGAGCCGAAGTGCTTGATCGTCTTGGCGTGAAGGACTTCGCCCGAGTTGCCCAGTTAAGCGCCGAAGAAGCTTTCAGGCTGCTCCAATCCAAGCACCAACACGATGAACAAAGCGTCTGGGCAAGGTTCGAGACCCTACTGACAAAGAGAACCGCAGAGATTGAACAGCGACATCGGGATGAACTCCACACTCTGACAACGAGAACCAAGGAGTTGGAAAGTGCTGCAAGAACTGCGGAACAACAGAAAGCGCATGAACTCCAACACGCCAATCGTAGGGTCGAGGACTCCCTGCGGGATGTCTCCGAATTACGGGAGCGCAATCAGGTTCTAGAAGCCCAGATGTCCAAAGTTGCCCGTATCGGCAGGAAAGAAGAGTTGGATTTTGCCGATGAAGCAAAGACATGGGCTGGCATCGCCGTCAGCGAAAAACTTTCCAAGAATGGCGATTTCATCTTGGCATACCGAGATGCCAGCGGCGCTTCCTTGGAGCCCCGAATGCTGATTGACTGCAAAGACAAAGCGACCATTAGCGAAGCCGATATCGCCAAACTCGTGCGGGACTCCAAAGAACGCTCCCTTTCCGTCGCTATCTTGGTCACACGAGACGAAAGCCAGCTTCGCCAAGTTGATAAAGAGCGCCGCTGGGGTCGCAGTGATGGCATCTGGCTATTGAGAACCTGCCGCCAATGGTTGCCCCGTGATCTTGATGTGCTCAAGCCATTGTTTGAGCGGATGAGGGTGCAGGGTTCGGATTTCCTAGACAAGAATGCCGCGCTTGCTGATGAGGTTCGGCGCACCTTTGCTGACCTTGACCGCATTGACGGGGAGTTAAGGAAGGCGTCCAAGGCGATTACCTGTGCGTCCGGGTTGGTCAGCAAGTACAGAGCTAGGTTGCAATTACTCTGCGACTCCGCCACTGCGCCAACCAAGATGCCTCCTGCTGCCCAATGCCAGCAAGACGCCGATCTCGCCCAAGCGGGCGACTAGCCACATTCCTTTTGGAGACACCATGCCCCCACTTTTTAACTACCGGCTGAACAACACCATTGTGCCTATGGTTTTCATTAAAAGAGAAAAGGTCAACGGGGAACTCACGGGTAAATGGAGCATCTCCGTCTGGCTCGACGGCATCGGGCGTTTCAAGCTGGACGACGAAAGCGGCTTGTGGGAAATGACTGTTCCCCATCATGTTTTAGAAATTCGCAATGAAACTGAGTGGGAGCAGCTTGATCCAAGTTTGCGCCAGAGGGACAAGAACGAAGGGTGGCAGCGAGTTACACCGGAGGGATTGGTTGAGACACTAATCGCGGAGGGGGTACTCCGTTGCCTGTAAAAGGGCTGCGCTTTCTCACCGCCCCATTGCAATTTCTCTGGGGTATGGTGATGTGGGCAGTAGTCCTCTTCCTTTCACCGATAATTTTTTTCGGTCTGCTGGTATTCGGTTTTCGGTCGATGAGCCCCGACGAGATCGGCTTGATGAAGGTACTGCTCGTAGTCCTCGGCCCATTCGCTTTTGATTTCTGGTGGATTATCATCGGGCATTTTAGCGGACGCTACCGTGCCAAACTGCTCATCGCCGAACGAAACCAAAGTGGAGACGACTACACGGAAGAGGATTTGGAATTCTTGGAGCAAGTGCGCAAACCGCACCACCTCAGAAACTTTGCCGTGCTGATGGTCTCATTTGTCGGATCGGCGTGCGCCGCATGTCTTTCATTGAACGGTGGCGACTGGATGTTCTTCTTTGCAGTGCTGGCGGGAATATTCAGCCCGGCGATCCTGATCGGTGCATGGAAATTAGCGAAGAAGTCTAGCTAACGGAATAATCAGGGGTCACCATGCATCAGATCATGTCAAGCATCAGTTTGCCGAGGAACACGGAAACAGACACTGACAACCATTATCGGTGCCCTGCCTGCTTGCATGGCAGAAGCGACGACCTCTTGTAGCGTACGGAGAAGCGTGACAGTGTCACGCTTCGTGGGATTTCTGACTGAGATGGGCGACGGTGCTCAGAGTATGCTGGGGAACAAGGTGAATAGCCGAAAACAGGTCGCCAGTCGCCTTCTGGACAGTATCAGCGAATCTCTCACTCTCGATCCCGACACTCTGGCGCGTGTGGCAGGGCAGTTCATCACTCCGAACGGCAATCAGGTCTATCCCGTGCAGATCAATGGCAAAGCTGTGTTCGTGACCATACCGGAAGACTAGGCGGCTCCAAGACTGGTTGAGATATCGTACGAAGACGCACTCAAGAATGAAATAGCCGATTGAGAATCTCGAAATCAAAATTCGTGGCTGGCTGCCAGTGCCTCAAGCGTCTCTACTTTCAGGTGCACCAGCCAGAACTGGCGGCAGAACCCGACGCCTCAGACTCCGCGATCATGGAGCAAGGTCAGGAGGTGGGACGGCTTGCCCACCAGTTGTTTCCCGGTGGTGTGAAGGTTGACGGTTCTGATGGACTGGGACAGGCGATCCGCACCACACAGGAGCTAATTGCAAACCCCGAGGTTCCTGCCATCTTCGAAGGCACTTTCTCGAACGGCGACGTGCTCGTGCGTGTCGATATTCTCCACCGCAGGAGGGACAACCGCTGGCGTCTGATCGAGGTCAAGTCCACTACGGACCTCAAAGAGCACCATCTGGATGACGTGGCAATCCAAGCTCGTGTGGTCTCTCGCTCTGGTCTGGACTTGGCTTCTTCCTGTTTAGCCCACATCAATCGAAGCTATGTTTTTGACGGCGGTTCCATCGATGTGCGACGGTTTTTCAAGATCAGAAACCTGACTCGACGAATCGAGAGGTTGCTGCCCAAGCTCACGTTCCTGCTTCGTTCAGAATTTCGTGTGCTTGCGATGCCCAATGCTCCCGACCTCCCTTCGGGGCCGCACTGCACTGATCCCGTCACGTGCGAGTTCTACGACCGCTGCAATCCTCCGCTCGCAGATGACCACATCGGCTATATACCCCGAATCCATGCCAGTGCGGTTGAGGAACTGGAAGAATTGGGAATCCAATCCATTCACAACATCCCTGACGACTTTCCCCTGAACGAGCGGCAGCGGCGTGCGTGCACCTGCGTGCAGACGGGGCAGCCGTGGTTCAGTGCCGACCTCAGCAAAGAGTTGGGGGCGTTGAAATATCCGCTCTATTTCATGGATTTTGAGACTGTGAATCCTGCGATCCCACGCTATCAGGGCATGAGACCCTACGATCAACTGGTTTTTCAATATTCAGTCCACGTGCAGAGAGAGCCCGAAGCGGAGCCTGACCATTACGAGTTCCTCGCGACGGACAGGAGCGACCCTCGGCGCGAGTTCATCACGTCACTTTGTGCTGCGCTGGGCAACAGGGGCAGCATCGTTGTCTACAACCAACAATTCGAGGAGCAGAGACTCTCGGAACTCGCAGCGTGGCTGCCCGAGTTCGCGGGGCGAATCAAGAAAATCCAGCACCGACTCTGGGATTTGCTTCCCGTCGTCAGAAACCACGCCTACCATCCCGCATTTGCTGGATCGTTCTCGCTCAAGGCGGTGCTGCCTGCGCTTGTGCCCGAGATGACATACGAAGGCATGGAGGTTGCGAATGGGCAGGACGCGGGGCTGGCGTGGGAATCGCTGGTGAGGGGAACAGCGGATCAGGGCGAGCGGGACAAGATCAGGAAGGCTCTGCTGGATTATTGCGGGCAGGACACGCTGGCGCTGGTCAGGTTGATCGACAAACTTCGGTTAGCATCAACTTGATTTATCGAAGTTCATTTTCACCGAGGGCCGAACTCGGGGGCAGCCACTTCCCTCAGCTTCGAGAGCCTGTGCGCCTCAGATATAGTTTGGGCTGTGAAGAGCGTGTCGAGCATGCACCACCGACGCGCTGCCCATCTTATGTTTGCACCAGTCGAAACACGATGGTCAGGGCGGAATGCGGGCCCTAGTCGATAAAGGTAGTGGGGCTCATCGATTGCTCCCCTCGGAATCTCAGGAAACGCCTCATGCAAGTCGGTGACGACTTCGTGGGACTCGATGTGGTGAATGGATTGGAGTTCTGCCCCGTATCTGAAGGCAATGTAGTTTGGCGGGTCGGGTGGCCACCCGTCTTTGCCCACCGGATGGAAATACCTGAGTTCCTTGGCAACGATATCAATCCAAGAAATGCCCCAACCTTCCGGGGTGTGTTCGCCAAGAGCTACGACGAATACCCAATTTGAATCGGCTTGTTGCATCGTGATTATCTTTCGTAGGTAATTAAGAAGCTCATCGACTAAAAACCGCTGGTTCACAGTGCAGTCGCCCCGATGGTCAGAAAGAAGCTGTGCAAGCTCCCCCCAAGAAACGGGGACGATTGGGATCGACATTAGGCTGCGTGTTGCAAAATGCGCGTTCACATAGGATCGTGAACAGTCTGTTAGAACAATAATCAACCTTCGTTTTGCAACAGCGCCAGATAGCCGCCTTGCATACTGTTGAAGCTGCCCCGCAGACGGCAATTCCCAACTACGCTTTGCCTCAATAACGACGTGCAGTTCGTTCCCGCACTCTATCTCTAGATCAGTCCGCCCCGTTGTCGCGTCTATAACTTGAAACCTTACCACCGTTGAGTCGGGGTCCGCGTCCACCGCAGCATATTTCTTCAGAAATGAGGACATCAATGCAGGGCAGCGCGAAAGCGTCCAGCCGACGCTCCGGCTCATGTCGTCTTCGAATTTGCCGAGGGTCGGGAGTGACTGAAAGATCGTTGCCACCCGGCGACCGTAGAAGTAGAAGTCTGACATCAGGCTGCGCCACACAACCCAGCGAATTTGCGGAGTCGTTGTTCCCGCTCTTGCCAATCAGGCAGGTAGGCGTGCATGAAACTCTTAAAAACCTTTCCGTGGTTTGGGGTAAGCAGGTGAACAAGCTCATGCACAATCACGAACTCACCCAAGTCCTTTGGTAGCTCAATCAATTCCGTGTTTAGCGTCAGACGACCGACACTGGAGACGGATGCCCATTTTCGGCGCATCTCACGCAGGTGAATCTGCGGCGTCTTCACGCCGATTCTGGTAGCCCAGTGGCGAACTGCCCAGCGCAGTTCTTCCGCGTCATCCCAATGGTTCTTTGGCACGACCGCCGCTACCGCACTCGATCCCGAAGCTTTCATACACGTTGCAACCTGAGAAGTCGATTTGCCACATCAATCATTTTTTCTGTGCCCACGAGAGGTCGCAGAGCTTTGTACAGTTCAGTTCTCAGTTTGCTCTCCTGTTGTTTGTTCCAGCGGAAATCCGGTAATCCCTCGAACAAGGCATTGAGTGTCTTAGCGGTTGTGCCATCCGAACCGGGACACGCTACCGAAACCGTTTTGTAAATCGCGAAGGTATTCTCGTCCAAACTGAGCCGCTGTCTCTCAGCATCGGCTTCGGTAGCTTCGCGGGCAAGCTTTTCAAATTCAAGCAAAGCCTGCTGGGTCGTGAGTTGGCGGTCTTCGTAGGCTTCAGCCAGTTTTTCTGCGCGTTCGCCAATCGACAGGAGAAAGGGCTTAGACAAGCCATCCTGCTGCACCGTAGTCACCAGAATCTTGCGGAGGTTCAATACTTTGGTAGTGTCCGAGGTGTCGCTATCTTTCAGCTTGGCGAGTTCTTCAGGGCCGAGAGCCTGCACCGCGCCGGGTATCTCAAGCTGTCCGGTGATGGTGTACTGCTGGAGCAGTTCGCGGGTCTTGTTCGAGACCTCCCGGTCAAAGTAGATGCGGTCGCCATACGCCGTGCGAATCAGGGCATACAGTCCCGTCAGCGAAAGGTACTCGTCGATGAACGGGCGTAGGAACGCATCTGGGGAAACTACCTCGTAAACGTTTTGTAGCTGGCGAAAGAACTTGAAGAAGTTACCCCTCCGCTCCTTGTCTTCAAATTGCGCGATAGCTCGTTCCTTAGCCTTGTCGTCCCAGCCCTTTGCCCACGGTAGATAATCCTGAGCTTGTTCTTTCATCATCGTCGCAAATAGCTGTTTGAGAACGTCGATGTTTTGGATGACCGACGCCACTACGTCGGAATCGAAGGCAAGTGCCTTCTCCAGCTTCTCGAAGATGCCAACGAAGTCGAGCACGAACCCGTACGGCTTAACCTGCCCTTGTTCATCTTCGTACGGACGATTGACGCGAGCAATCGCCTGAAGGAGAACATGGTCGCGCATCGGCTTGTCGAGGTACATGCAGTACAGGATGGGCGCATCGAATCCGGTCAACAATTTTTCGGTGACGATAAGGATTTTGGGCTTCTCTGTCTTGCGAATGAAGTCCTTGCGGATTTTCTTTTCCTCATCCTCGTTGACGTAGAGAGCCTTCAGTTCCTCGCGGTCGCCCCCTGAGGGTGAGAACACGACTCGCAAATAATCGGCTGGCAGGTACTCGTCGAGAGCCTTCTTGTATAGAGCGCAGGCTTCACGGTCTACGGCGACGACGAACGCCTTGAACCCCATAGGCTCGACGTTCTCGCGGAAATGCGTGGCGATGTACTTCGCAATCTTGTCGATGCGGTCAGGAGCCTTCATCATCTCCTTGAGTTCGACCGCCCGGTCGAGGATGGCGTTCAACTCTTCCACGTCGCTGATCCCCTCGGCTTCTGCCAAACTCAGGAACCTTTTTTCGAGCAGGTCTCTGTCTACCCTCAAACTGGACGGGGCAAGCGCATAGTTCAGCGTTACCGTGGTGCCGTCCAAGATGGACTCCGCTATCGGGTATTTGTCGAGATATCCCTGCTCGTCGTCGCTCCCGAAGACTTTGAATGTGCCCTGACCGCGTGAGAGTCGGTCTACAGGTGTTCCGGTGAATCCGATATACGTCGCATTCGGTAGTGCGCCCATTAGGTAGTTGCCCAAGTCCCCGCCCGTCGTGCGGTGCGCCTCGTCCACCAGAATGACAACACTCTCGCGGGTGTTGATGTTGGCTGGGATGTCGTCGAACTTGTGAATCATCGAGACAACTAGTCCGCGATAGTCAGAACCGAGAATTTCCTGAAGTTCCTTCTTGCTGTCGGCAACACGAACGGTCTTGATGCCGTAGCCGTCAATGTTCTTTAGAAGCTGCCCTTCGAGTTCATTGCGGTCGATGAGCATCAGCACCGTAGGCTTCTCTGCGCCACGAACCTCGCGCAGGAGTTTGGCCGCAACCGTGAGCATCGTCAGAGTCTTGCCGCTGCCCTGCGTGTGCCAGATGAGCCCCCGTCGCTTCGTCGGCTCGGCAACGCGCTGAATGACCTTCTCGACCGCTCGGGTCTGGTGCTGGCGGAGAATCTTCTTCGTGAGTTCGTCGTTCTCCGTCATGAAGATGACGTAATCGCGAACAAGCCGGAGGAACCGGGGACGGTTGAAGAACGCTTTGACCTTGCTCTCGTAGTTGCCCGGTTGCTCGTCACGCCAGTTGAAGAGGTTCTTGCGGCTCGTATTCCACGTCACGCCGTAAAAGAAGTCGAGTAGCTGACTGACCTCGAACACCTGCGTGGCGACGAACATTTCCGGCGTCTCGCGGTGATACCGCCGAATCTGGTCAACACCAAGTGAAAGCCCATCCTGCTTCCCGGCATCTTTCAGTTCCGCCAGAGCGACAGGGATGCCGTTAATCAGGAATACGACATCGGCACGATTCCGAAATACGACGCCCTTCTGCCACCACTCGTCGGTGACGTGGAACAGGTTGTTTTCGGGTTTGTCAAAGTCGATGAGCTTGACGTTGCGCTCCCGATTCTCCTCCGGTACGAAGACCGACTGTTCGCCGCGAAGCCAAGAGTGGGCTTCCCGGTTGCCCTCGATGGTCGGCTTCAGCAGGTTCAGCCGACGCAGGATGTCGGGAGTGCGACTCAAGTCCACAACGCTGGAGTTCAGACGAACGAGTTGCGCTTCGAGGATGCCGTTGAAGTAAAGCCCCGTGTCGCCGCCACGAAGAGCGAGGGCGTCATCGGGCTTGACGTACTCCCAGCCAATCTCCTGCGCGTACTTCAACATCGGGTTCTGGACTGCTGACCGTTCGCTCATACGGCAAAAGTCGATTCAGTTAGCGGACTCACGGTTATGTTCCCGACAATGAGTTCATCGAGAGTAGCGTTGAACAGTTCTTCAAAGAATCGAACTTCAGTCGCCAGCGCATTCAGCTTTTCATTACAGAAACGCAGTGCGGCAGCTATATCAGCCTGCACTTTCAGGGGCGGAAAGAGAACAGAGGTATTCTTGAGCTGCTGAGCATTCAGATGTGGTTGAGCCGCCCGGTCACGCTGACTCCTGAAGTAGCGTTGAGCCGACTCTCCGAGTAAGTAATATGTTAAATACTCTGGTTTGATTTCAGCGGAGACGACCGTGACCACCAAGTCATACCCCGCCACAGCTTCAGGCCAGCGTCCGTCGTACATGGCGATATCGCCGGTATATGCACCGCTCCGCACGACGATGATTTCTCCCCTATTCAAGAATGCATTCCGGTGCGATGGAACTGCATCTCTAGCTACTCTGAGAACGGTTTCGGATTTGATTTGCCCGGACTTGATGTCCGTCGCCCGAATTATCGGAATACCTGCATCATCCAGTCGGGGAGGCTGCCCCAGCCCGTAACGCACATTGCACAGACTCCCTAGAGACTCTAAGCGACATCCCTCATCCTGAGCGAAGAAGTGCCGCATTAAAGCTTCCTTCCGCTCCTGCTCCAAAGCCAGTTCCTTGACTCGCGCGTGTTTGGCAGCCTTAATCGCTTGCAGAACGAGAGCAATCGCCCGCTGCTCCTCGATGGGTGGCTGCGGAATGACAATCTGCTGTATCCGAGCTAACGCTAATTTCGGTTGCGTCGTTTTTGTCGTTAAGGCTTCAATCTGTACTCGACCTCGCTCACTGGCGAGGTAATGCACTAGAAAATCCTTATCTACTACGGCATCTCTGATGACCAATTTGGCCGCGTTTTCTGTCAAGTTTGCGCCGTCAAGTTCGTCCGGGATAGTCCCAACGAGGCCGATTGTGCCCGCAATGGAAATGTAAATGTCATTCTTGCTTATCGTGTAGCGATTAATCGTGTTCTGCGTTTCCGGCGTTAAGTATTTCAGTTCGTTGTTTCTTATCGAACCGTCGTGGAAATCAACGATGCGAAGATACGGGAATGGCGTGACTGTATCAGCGAACGCAACTCCCTTAGGAAGCCTCTTCCCGCCCCGAACTTCGGCGATGTTCCCGACCTTTGTCATTGGCCAACTCATCGCTCGGTTACCTCTACCAAACCCAGCTTTGTCAGTATCCCCTGAAGACGCACATCCGCACGTACTCGCTCTTCGCTGGCTCTCCTCAAATCGCGAAGAATATCCGCGAGAGGGCGGTGCTGCATATCGCTGTTGGTTTCGACGAACGCGGAGGGACTGAGGTTATAGTCTGATTCGCGGACCTCTTCCAACGTCACTACGCGACTCAATTTCTCTCGCGTTTGCCAACCGTGGAATAGTTCGGATACAGCGTCGATGCCCTCGGTGGTGAGCTTATTCTTCGGTTTTTCTTTTACGAAAAAGCTTGAAGCATTTATCAGCAGGAACTGACCCTTGCGCCCGTTGTTCTTGTGGCGATTGAGAACGACGATGATGCCTGCCGCCGTGGTGTTGTAGAAGAGATTTTCGGGAAGGAGAATAACCGCCTCTATAAAGTCAGCCTCAACGAATGCACTGCGAATTGTTTTTTCCTTATTGGATGATTTGCTACCCGACCCTCGCGATACCGCTCCGGTGTCGAGCACTATGGCCGCATGCCCACTGTCATTTAGCGAGGCCAGCATGTGTTGCAGCCAGGCCCAGTCCGCCGACGGGGACGGGGCTGCACCAAACTCGAACCGCTTCCACTGGTCGTTCTCATATAGCGATTCGCCATAGTTATCCTGATTCCACATTGGATTGGCAACGACGTAGTCGAATCGCTTCAGCCCTGCGCCTTCCGCCGCGAACCCCGGCTTTGTGAACGTGTCGCCAATGGCAAAGAGCGAATCGGTATAGTCGTGCAGAAACATGTTCATCTTCGCCATAGCGAAGGTGACGGGATTCATCTCCTGACCGTACAGCCTTGGAGCCTTGCTCTTCTGCGTTGGGTTCTTCTGCTCGAAGAGGAGCCGAGCCTTAATCAACAGCCCGGCTGACCCGCAGGTGGGGTCATACACAGTCGTGTACGGCTTGGGGTCGAGCAGATGCGCCATCAACCAGCCGACTTCCTTGGGTGTGTAGAACTCACCTGCGCTCTGTCCCTGCCCCTCAGCGAACTTCCGCAACAGGTACTCGTAGGCGCGACCGAGAATGTCCGGTTCAGCATTCTTCAGCCCTAGCCGATGACGACTGATGACCTCGATGAGTGCAGCAAGGCGGTCGTCATCGAGTGTTCGCTGTCCGCTCTGACGCTCGTTGTAATCCTTGATGTCGAGAACTCCGAGCAAGTCAGGATTCAGTTTCGCGACCTCGCGCATGGCATCGGTCACGAACTGCCCGAGAGTCCCGTCAGCGGCGTGGTTCCGTATGGCATCCCAGCGGTACTCGTGCGGGATAAAGAATCGGACGATGGGCTTGCGGTTGTTCTTGAGCGCGTCTTCGTGGTCAGCCTTGATGACCTCGCGAGCCACCTCCTCGTCGCCGAACTCTTTGATCTGAGCCGCGAACTCGTCGTCGAACACGTCCGACAGGCGCTTGAAGAACACTAGTGGAAGGATGAAATCCTTGAACTTCGGGGCGTCTGCCGCGCCACGAATGGCACAGGCGGCGTCCCAGAGCCATGTTTCCAAGGTGGGAACGTCCAGATGTTCCTCGGCGAGAGCGGGCAACTTCAGAGTTTCGGTTGCTTGACCCTCACCCTTATTGCGAGTTTTCTGCCTTCGAGACTTGGAAAGAGTTGTCATCGTACTTGCGTTGCCCATCGGACTGGCTTGATTTGCTGAAGTTGAAGAGTATCTTTGAAGTGCGGACGGGTCAACCACCGTCAGGAGGACGCGCTTTGGTACAGATTGGTGACGGCGAAATCTTGCGTCGTCTGATTGCAGACGAGACGCATGTGAAAGAGGGAATTCCTGCTCTCGTTGATCGAACCTCGGGCTCTTTCCTACTGGCGGAGGGGTTGCAACTCGATTACAAGCAGCAGCTTCGAATGGAGAGTAGTAGTTCGGTTGCCGAAATCGCTCGTGATATTCTCGCTTTTTCGAACACTGAGGGTGGCCTGTTAGTTGTAGGCGTGGCAGATGACCGTGCAGTGATAGGCCACGATGCCGTTGACGGACGAAAACTTCGTGATGCTCTCGGGCCCTATGTAGGCACTCGCGTGACGTTCGATCTCGACGAGGTTCCTGTTCCATCTCAAGGAAAAACTCGGCGACTTGTGGTGCTTCGCATCCGCAGATCATTGAATGCATACCCGAATCTTCTACGGAAAGAGATTGAGTTAAAGCCCGGTTTTGTGCGAAAGACAAAGTACCTGAAGGGGACGCTTTTCTATCGCTTGGCAGACCAAACATTCGCCGAGTCGCCCTCTGGGGACGTGGAGTCGAGGGCGCGTGAGTTAAGGTTCAGTGGCGCAGCCCCCCGTACAAGAACGTCGTTCCTTCTGCAAGAAGATAAGCCGGGACTGCGCCTTTACGCTCCGATAAACGACAGGTTTTTCGGGCGTGAGGACGAGCTTGCCGAGCTAATTTCAAAGTTTGACGACCCTCGCGGAAGAGGCGTCTCGATAGCGGGATTTGGCGGAGTGGGAAAGACAGAGCTTGCGATCCGGCTCGTTTCAGAACTTCATCGCCGGGGCAAATTCAAGACAATCTACTCGGCCTCGGCGAAACAAACACTCTTAGGGCCGGGCGGTGTGCAGCAAACCGATCCGGTTTTTATCGACTTCCAAACATTCTTGGCAGATTTTGCGGGTTGGCTTGGCCTCAATATGGGGCCAAGAACCAGTGCGGACGAACTTTCCAAGCAGTGCCTCGCAGAGCTAGTAAAAGACCCCAATCGAAAGATACTGCTGTTCGCGGACAACCTAGAAACCGTCACTGACAGGCACCTCCTTGGCTTTCTCGACAACGAATTACCCCCGAACTGCTGGCTTGTTGCGACAGCCCGCGTCCACAAGATTCGAAACTTTGTTTACCCTAAAGAACTTCGAGAAATGGATGCGGATAGCGCGGCCCGACTGTTGCGGTATGAGCTTAAGAGACAGGGATTGGAGGAGTTGGCTGCTACACTCATCAGCGATCTGAAGTCTCAAGCTGAAAAACTGTACTTTCACCCACTTGCTCTTAGATGGTTTGCGTGGGCGTGCAAGAAATCTCCGGCATTATGGAATACCGGGATCAGCGTAGCCGACAAGCGGGAGCTTGAGACCTTTTGTGTTGCCCATACACTAGGGAACTTGGACAAAGACACTCAAAAACTTTTGGGTGCAATTCTGGCTATATCTGACATTGCCGAGCCCACTCCGCTTTGTATTCAGCAAACTAGTGGAGTGCCGGAATCCGCTGTCGAAACCGGGCTGTGGGAACTTGAATGCTCTGGACTCGTGTACGCAGGTACCGACGAGGACGGAGTTACTACGTACACCGTAGCCCCGCTGGCGGAAAAACCTGCATCTGAACTGGCGAGAAAGCAGGGCTGGGAAGGCGAGTATGTTACCAACCTTCGTTCCTTCGTACGTCAACAGGCGGTTAACCCACCAGAATCGCCGCTCGTGCGAGACCTCTTGAAGATTGAACCACCTCGGATTCAAGGCTATACGAGGGAGGAAATAACGGAACTCGACACGAGGATTGAACGTGCGTTAACGAAGGCGTCTCAGAGGCATACCGTGAAACTGAGATGGCTCCAAGCAGAATGCGAACGTCATTTGGAGAATCTTGTCACTGCTGACGACCTTTATCGCCAGTGTGCCGATGCTGTTGTGCCGGGGGAACAGTCATCGGTTACGCAATCCGAAAGGGCTCGAATCCTTTTGGAAGCTGCGACGGTTGCGAAGGTGAGAGCGCAAACTGAACCTCAATTACGCCGTGCCATCAAGTACCTTGAGGCAATCGGAGAGACCGAATTTTCCCCAATGCGCGTTCTTGGCATGTTGACAGAGTTTTATGCGGTGCTCGGAGATGTGGCCAAGTATCAGCAATATGCTTCTCGGGCCGCGAATTACAAAGCGGAGAACCCTCACGAACGATCCGACAATCTCGATGACGCGCTAATCAGAGCCAAAGCAAACATCGAAAGACGCACGAGTCGCGCCCGTACTTAGCTCGCCATGAGAACATCAGAAGGCTGGAAGGCTGGATTTTCGGTCAATCGTGTGCGCGATGAGAATGCTCGTCATTAGCCTTACGAACACCTACCGTCAAACGTCAAACGGAGCCGATCAATTACAATCCCATGCCGAGGAGAAATTCATGGCAAATCTAACGGGACTAGCGGGCTTTGTCTCGGAGTTGAGGGTAGTGAGAACGAATCTGGTAGATCAGCTCAGGTATGTCGATGCAGCTCTGACCGTGCTTGGCAAATTAAACGGGGCGAGCAATCACACAAAACCGACCCACACTATGTCGGCATCCGCTCGTAGAAAGATCAGCTTGGCGCAGAAAGCGCGATGGGCGAAGGCGAAAGGTCACGCGCCGAAACCCAAGCGCACAATATCAGCAGCAGGCAGAAAGAGGATCGCAGCGGCTGCACGGGCACGCTGGAAGAAGTTCCGAGCGGCGAAGAGGAGATAGGTGTGCTCAGACCGGAACGGCGGCCTAGCTTCTAACTGGACCGGAGAAAATCAATGTTTCTTTCATCGCTATCGTCGGCATTTTCGCCAGAGTTAATCGCATTGTCTGCGCACCTTGCACAAAACTGTAATTTCACAACTTGACGTAGCCGTGCGAAGTATGCGAGCACCAGTAATACTTCCGTGATCGCCCGAAATAGATTGGTCTAAAGGTCCGAGAATAGGATGGCCAAATGAAAAAACTGCCGCTTGTCGCTGTCATTCTCTCTTTGGGATGGACCTTGGACACAGTCGCTCAAGTGGAAGCCGATGGAAGCATTCTCGTTGCTAACTGGGACCCAAATGAGATCGTTTTCGCTGCCGATAGCCGACAGGCTAGTCCCCATTCCTATCAAGACGTCAGGTGTAAAATCGCCGCATTTGACGACAAAGTGATATTCGGGGCTACTGGCCGAAGGACGAATCCGGTTACTCCTAACTCTTCGTGGGATATTTACGCAGCGGCCCCGAAGCAATTCGCCCGAATTAACCACGAAGGTACAAAGAAGCGGATAGCGGAAATCCTTGCGTCCGCTTGGGGAAACGAGGTCAAGAATAAATTCCAAGGATATGGTGAGACGGCTCTGGCTGGCTTGGAGAACAATAAGATTGCTGGTGCGTTGTTCGCCGATTTTGAGCCCGACGGAAGTCTCTTGATCGCCCACGAAACGATTAACTACGAGCGATCTGCTCATGGCGTGATCATAACCGCTAAAACAGAGATTATTCCACCTACGCCCGGCTCTCATACGATAGGAAAGGGTGAGATCGTGGATGAGATCACCGGAGGCAAGACACGTTTGCAGAAGATTTGGCAGGAAAGGGTTAACGCAAGTTTCGACAGAATAGCTGAGGAAGCAATTGCTGCGGTCGATCTCACTATTGAAAATCTCCCCAAAACCAAAGTTGATTCCCGAAGTATTCCATTTTCTGAGGTTGGTCCACCGACCGCTGCTGTTCGTCTCAGACGCGATCTGGGCATTGACTGGCCTCGAATTGGAACATGCAAAACAGAGCAAAAGCCCAAAAGTAAAACAAAACCTAAGAAGATTCCCGCGACGGGGCAACACTCCCATTAGCCCACTCCGGATTTCCCGCTAGAGGCGATCATTCTGTGGGAGTATATATTTAGCGTCTGCACAAACGACGCACGAATTTTTGAATCTCTGGCTTGAACGCTTCCACGCCCACCCGAAGCAGCAACACGATCAGCGACACAGTACCCATACGCACCCCCTGCTAATGCTTGAGGGCACGAATTGTGATCTGTGGAAATCGTTCGGGATTTACAGCAACACGTTAATTTAAGACACCACCCGATTTTCACATTCCTGTAATCGTCAATCGAGTAGAGTTCTCAGGTGCGGGTGAATATCGCCATGAGTATGACCGCAGTTCGGTGCCCTTATTGCGTCGTGGACGACGAGTTCCGGCAGATGATTGCCCGACCAGAGGGGCGATTTTTCTGCGGCAAATGCGGACACTCGGAAATCCCTAGTGACAGCGCTGTCACATGCTCTTGCCGGAAATGCTTCGAGCTACGGGCGCTAGACCTTCGGCGCTGCGGATAGGTAGGACTTGGTTGGCGACCTTAAAAGGGAACCATGGAAATCATAGTTAGAAACGCACCTTGCCCCTGCGGAAGCGGCAGGAAATACAAGAGGTGTCATGGCGTACCAATGCCCAAGGCGAGTTTGAGGAAGAGCGAAGCGGTTGTTCCTTCCGTCTATCAGCCTTTCGCGGTGCACGGAGTTTCACGGTGGGTAGCGGAAGCGATGAAGAGAGCTTCCCGCCAGTAGCCCATCGAGCCGCAATGCGCGGTCGTCGTGGCTCCCGGTATACCCTCTCCAGCTTGGCCCAAAAAGGCTGCAATACTAGTTGAGACGCGAATCCGACCCAAGCCTCGTCTGGGCAGTTCAGCACTGCTGGGAGGCTTCCCAATGGGTCATGGTTTCATCCTCCGGTCTTCCATGTCCCGATCTTCGTGATCCTGACTCCCGTGCTGGTGCCAGAAAGAAGGCGCACGGAGAACTTTACCAGCCGAGCAGCTCGATTCCCGGCAAACTGGTTTCATCTCGTCAACATCTCGACACGCCCATCGCCAAACACCATGAGAATCTTCTTAAAGTCGGTCGCCATGCGCGTCTGCGAATAGATGTAGCGATATGCCTCTAAGCATGAATTTCCTCCGGTGGTTATCACAACGAGCCATCGATCACCCCCGAGCCTCGTTGTCTCCTTGTCAGCCTTGGCGCTGATTAGGCCAAGCAATTCGCGTGTCATGTTCAAAAGTAGAAGTGGGTCTGAATCGGAATTGTGCACGAGCCCAATCATTTTTGGCGCTCGCTCGGATTCGTCTCTCAAAAGTCGAATCTGGACACGATTCCCGTGAATCGTGTCTTTCTGATCTCGACCCGGCAACCCCCGCCCTAGAAGGATTTGTATTTTGTCTTCCAGCGAGGCAGCGGTTTTCGATGGCAAACGGATGGGAGCGGTGATGGTCAGCATCACCGTCATGCCGTCCGGCACCGTTTTGCCAAGGGTGGCTTGCAGATGTTCAATGAGCCTTGTCGCAACCTTATCGAACCTCAAACGAGGCTTGGCGGCGTTACCTTGACCAGTGCCGCGCCGTTTGAGAGTTGTGATGTCAACAGCAACCCGTTTCCCAGCGACCACGATATAGGCGTCGGGGGGATCACTACCCTCTTCCCACGTTGCCGAGAACCGTCTGGCGACGGCTTCGATGGCGGTTCGCTCCTGCTTCTTCAAATCCCTCATGCGTCCCTACCTCTGGCGGCTCATCCCTCTTTGCGGCAAGAGGCGGAACCGCGTCCTTCTGCAATCGACGGTGGCGCTGCCCCGACGCAATCCTTTCTTGTCACACTCTGCATGGTGCTATCGCCTAGAAACCGCCCATTGTACAAAATTCAGTTACCCCGCCCTGCGTCCAAGGACGCCTACCGCTGCGCTCGATGGAACACAAAAAAGAACACCATCACGGTCAAGGAACCAAACGCAAAGATGAGTGAATGGAAGAGCACCACTGGTGCGTCCACGCCACGCAGAACATTAAGGAGGTTGGAAACGAACACCCATACCAAAAGAGCCGTAATCAATATCGTCCCGACCAGTGCCAGCAGCGCCGCATTTTTGAGGGTCATGAAGGGAGTATGGACGTTGGTGGAGCGAGGCACAACTGCGGCTCCTACCCATCTCGGCTTCGACAACGAACTCGTCGCCCGCTTTCCTGACGGATGCGGCGACCAGTAATTCAGCCTTCGGGATGGGACGGCTGTCAAACAGATGATCCGCAGCAAACAATATGGGAGGCAATGCGCTGAATCGATTCTGTAGGGTAAAATTCTTTTGGCTTAGGGGAAGGTTGAAAATGATTACAGGGCAGCAGCCGACTAAAATCTTCGGACACGACAGTCAACTTTGGGCGAGCGCGAAAGAGGAGGCGCGGCGGATACTATTGGACGTAGCCAAAGCCTCTAGCCTGATCGAGTACGGCGAACTGGCGAGGCAAATGAAGAACATCAGCTTTAACCCGCACGGCTATGATTTCCACGGTTTCCTAGGCGAGCTTTCTTCTGAGTCGGACGCGGCTGGAGCCGGAATCATCACGGCTGTCGTTGTTCGCCAAAGCGACAAAACACCCGGTGATGGGTTTTTCTCCCTGGCGAAAGACCTCGGGCGAGACGTATCGAACAGAGAAAAATGCTGGGCAGATGAAGTCGGATGCGTTTATCTGGCTGCGAAGAAGTAGGCTGCTTAGTGCCCCGGACTTCCATACGCTTATAACCAGTGCAACCAGTGTTCCCTTTGTGATTAATATCTTTAAGTACTGGTGTCCGGCGTGCCCCGCTGCGCCAAAGGCGAGTTCCAGTCCAGCAGTGATATACGGTCTCGCAGGCAAGTGGCGAATCCTGTATTTCAGTCGTTCCTGAATTCACTTAAACTCGACTCCACCTCTGGTAGTCAAATACCGGTTCCTGAAGCCAGAGAACCGGGCGTTGGTGCTGGCGCGGGAGTCCGTTGTGGAGTTATTCGCCGTACTTGACGAGTGGCGTCCGACACACGTTGAGAAGTGGCTGGACAGGGAGACGCGTTGAAATCAGAAGGTAAACCGCCCGATGGGCACGATTCGCGGTCTACAAATAAAAAAAAGGCAGGCAGGAGACGGTGGTCGGTCACGGGTCGTAAAATGCGGAAGTCGATCATCAATAGCGTTGGAGGGAGTCATGGGTGAAGTGGTTTACGTCTCTAAATCGCGCATCGAACGCAAACGGGGGCCGTTGCGCATCGCATATTTGCCGGGCGAGCCTCAACCCGTCGTGTTTAGCGTACATGGAGCTATCGCAGAGCACTACAAGGTTGATCCGGCGAATCTGAAAGAATCGCATGCCTCGACCATTGACTACGTTATCTCGGCGACCGCTGGTTGAATGATGGGCACTTTCGGAGGCGCACTGGAAGTGCGTCAAATTGATGCTAGCGACGGGAAGCTCACGTCGGATGTGACGGGAGAGGTAGAAGAGGAAGAAGGAGTGCTGGTCATCCGCAGGATTCATGTTGCGATGCGGTTGGCAGCCCCGGAAGATGCAAGGGAGAAGGTTGAGCGTGCACATTCGGTCTATCCGATGAAGTGCCCCCTTTACCGTACCTTGCACAATGCGATCCAGCTTACGTCTTCATTCGAGCTAGTGACGGCTTCGTCATGATCGAATCGACATTCTACAGCGCACCGCTCCCAAGGTCGGGCGGAACCGATCCGTTAGTGCGGCTCGGGGAAGAAGTACAAAAAGTGCTGCGGCGGGGCGGCGGTGGACTGAGCGCCCTGTGGCTGTCGTTACTATTTGGAGTCTCCCGAACCTAGAATTGCGGTAAATTGCGTGCAAGGGGCTCCGGTCATGAAGAGTAGGTCTGGATACAAAGGCTACGTATCTGTGGTTGTGAACGGGTGAGCGGAGCCGGGCGAGGATGCGTTGACCTTGGATTTCCACCCACAGACTTGCCCACAACACCCGTGTTCTTGTGATTCCCTCCAGCGACTTGGCAGCCCCCGCTGAGAACGTAAGTCGCTGAAAAGACAAATCAAGCAAGATTGACACGGTAGAGGTCAGGAGTTCGAGTCTCCTCGTGCCTACCAATCTTTCTATCAAATAGTGAGAATCCAGAAAAGGGGCTTCTGGGAAATGGACAGTCCCATGCCCGGGATTCCACTAAT
>Ga0181530_10001396_pt1 | contig 30468 bp, 23 predicted proteins | sample PEATcosm2014_Bin_42_FD_119769 | JGI IMG/M metagenome (GOLD analysis project Ga0181530, IMG submission 119769) | Peatland microbial communities from MTU Mesocosm Facility, Houghton, MI, USA - PEATcosm2014_Bin10_60_metaG | ecosystem: Environmental > Terrestrial > Soil > Wetlands > Peat | place...
AGATGATCCTCAAAAACTTCTTAGCATTGGTCAGTTCGGGGAAGCTATTTTCTTCCGCCAAGAACTCCCGCGAATGCACGCATCTCCGGCTGCCGCGCAGTTTGACCGGATGCTTCAAGTGCAGCATCTCGTGGAACAGGATGTATTCGACGGCGTAGCGCGGGACGCGGGGGTGGTCGAAGACGCGGCTGATGACGATGGCATTGTGGGCCGGGTCGTAATGGCCGAGGCTGCGGCGAGCGTGGTTCTGGCTCCAGGTAAGTTGCGGGCGGCCCATGAGTCCGTGGAAAAAGCGGCGGTTGAGGTCGTCGAAGATTTCTTCCAAATGATAATGATGGCCGCGGGCGGAGCGGATGTGCTTGCGTCCGCGCATCTGGCGCACGAGCCGCGCCTTCGAGGCAACGTCGTGTCCGGCAACATAGCGGCGATAACGCAGGTTGTGCGCGCGATCGACCGGCTGGCGGTAGAGCTTGGCAAGAAGGATGTGGGCGATCGAGTGCAACACGGCGTCGGGCGCGCCTTCGAGCAGGTCGGAGAGGCGGATGTAAAGCTCCGACTGGCGCATGCGGATGGTGTTGTTGATGGAGACAAACGGATAAAAACGAACGTGCATGAGCGGCGCCGGCGTTCGGGGCCGGAGTTCGCGATAGGCTTCGTGAAAAATTTCCGTGAGCTTTGGAGACACGTTGAAAAAAGAGTAGCACGAGGCAGCAATCAGCCGTCAGCTATCAGCCGTCAGCCGTCAGTAGCATCCACTCGTCACAACGACTCGATGGGGCGGGTGATGAACTCGGCGTAGCGCCGCAGATCCGCGATCGAAGATTCGGACAGGAAGGGGAAGGGAATTGCCCGGCAGCCTTTTGGGAGCTGCGTTGCCGTCACAGAATCGCACACGATTGCCGCAGTCTGTAGCAGTCCGCGCTGCCAGTTTGCCTTGCGCGCGTCGCGAAATACCAGAGCGTCCGGATGGAAACCGGCAGCCTGCAAAATGGTGCGCGCCAGGGTTAGGAAAGTCGGATAGGCGGATGCAATTCCGACAAGCTTGCCGGATGGGGCAGGCAGCCATTCCGCCAGCGAAGTTGGCACGGAGCGAACTTGCAGCGTGAGCACGTCGGCGCCTTCGGGCAGCGCCTGCCGCACGGCTGCCGCGCGATTCGGAAGCACGACCGGAATACCGCCGTCGGGAGTTTTCGGGCAGTCGCGCAGGCCACAGCTCTGGACGGGAAAAGCCACCGCCTGCCGCATCTCCGCAACCAGGATTCGCCGCAGTTCTTCTTCCGGCTCGATCAGCAGGAAATGATCGGGTGGTTGCAATTCGAGCCATTGCCGCATCCGGGAACGCACCGTACTAAGAGGAACGCCGAGTTCGCGAGCGGACCGGAAGAGCCGGGCAATCCACTGATCGAGCGCCAGCGCCAGCTCCGACGACGCGGCCAGCTCAGGCTTGCGCTCGCGGACATACACGCCGCTGCCATGGCGAAATTCAACCCAGCGCTCGCGCTCAAGCTGGCGATATCCGGCGCTGACCGTGTTGGGATGAAGGCGAAAGCGCCGCGCAAGTTCTCGCGTGCTGGGCAGGCGCTGCCCTGGGGCGAGGTCGTCGCTGAGGACGCCCAGGACCACCTGCGTCACCAGCTGTTCGCGGATCGTGACTTCGCTGCCGCGTGCAAACCAAAGCTGCATGTGGGCCTATCCTAACCGGAATATCTCCAAGGCGAAAAGCGAGGCGCAAAGGGCATTGAAAAATCCATCTGTTTTCCTCTGTCAACCTAGGTGCCCCCAGTGGCAAAGAACTTAGCCGCGATCACCAAGGCCCTACTTCTTCTTTTTCTTGTGCTTCATGTACTCCTCGACGTCGGCCAAGGTGTTGCGGTGGTCGGCGACGCTGGAGTCAACCGTGTCGAGCGCGTCGGTCAGCATAAACTCGTACTGCTCGGCTTCGGCGGCGCTGGCGTTCGCGGAATTCTTGATGGCGCGCAACCTGGACTGAAACTCGGTGTCGGCCTCGATGATGGTTTTCAGCGGTCTGCGGACATCGTCCTTGCGCCCGACGTACATGTCGATGTTGTCGTTGAGTTCGTTGTAAAGGGCGAGAAAATCCTCCAGCATGTCGTGCGTTTGGCGGGCGCGCTCGGTCGTCTTGGGATCGCTGCGCATTTGCTCGAGTTTGGTCATGCGGTCGCGGCAAAACTTCACATAGAGTGCCAATCGCGCGTCGGGATCGAGCATGGCGTCGCGGAGCTGGTCGATCTCCAGCGGATTGAGCGGATCGCGGCGGCGTTGCGCCCGGAGCGGAAGCGGAAGAAGCAGCGGCAGCGCGACCAACATGGCCAGGCCGAGCGCGATTCGCCAGCGCCAGTAGAAGCGGGGCGTCATTGCTGCTCCTGCTTATTGCCGTTGGCGAACATTGCCTTGAGCAGACTGGTGCGGACGTCTTCCAGGCGCCGGATGGCCTGTTCCACGGGGGCCTGGTTTTCGAACGCGAGCGTGCGCTTGATGTCGCGCAGTTTCGCCGCCATTTTTCGCGCCTGGATCTCGAGATCCTTGAGGCGCTTCTTGGTTTGGATGGCGGCGTCGCGAGCTTTCTCGGAGTAAGTGGCAATGTCGTCGACGGCGGCGCGGGCCTCGTCGGCGTTGCCCTCGCTGTAGAGCTTGTCGGCATTGCGAAGCTGTTGCTGCGCGATCCGGATGCCGAGTTCGGGACGGTCGTCCAGGTGCGCGCTTTCGAAGCGCAACTTGAGTTCGCCCACGGTTTCGTTTTTGGCCGCGCCGTACGCGGCGGCGAGCGCAAGCAGCAGCATGGTTAAGACAAGTTGGCGCATGGCGGTCAACGCTTCTTCGGTTCGATGGCGATCAGGCGATGGCGTGCCTGCCATTCCTGATCGGGATACTTCCCATTGGCAACATCCAAAAAATGATGATAATCGAGCGCAGCCTGTTGGTAGTCGCGCAAGTGATCGTAGGCGGAGGCGCGAAGAAAAAAGCAGAGCGGCGGCATCTCGGTGTTTGAAGCTGTGTTTAAAAGACTGCGCGCATTGAGGGCCCGAACGGTGAGATCGTAGTTCTTGTTCTCGCTGGCCGCAAAGGCCAGATCGACGTAGACATCGGCCCAATCGCGCTTCAGGCGCATCGCCGTCAGAAACTCCTCTTGGGCTTCCGAAAACTTTTTCTGCAACAGCAGCGCCTTTCCCAGCCCGCGGTGCAGTTCGGGATCTTTAGGATGGGACGTGACCAGGGCGCGATATGCAGTTTCCGCAAGATCGTTTTTCTTTGCACTCGCGTAAAGGTCGGCGAGGTCGCGCTGTGCTGCTTCATCCGTGGGCGCGAGTTTTAGCGCTTCCTGAATCTCCGCGATGGCGTCGTCTTTCTTTTCCTCTGCGGCGAGGACGCGCCCCAATTGCAGATGAATTCCGGCGTCATCGGGGCGCGCCGAAGCCAACCGGCGCAGCAGCGGTTCGGCGTCGCCCACGCGGCCGGATTTCATATACAAGTTGGTAAGCCCGATGACGGCTTCCGCGGTTTGTGGATTATTAGAGTGGGGATCGAGCGCCATCGCTTGTTTGTATTCCGACTCGGCGTCGGAGAATTCTTTTTGACGCTCGTGCAGAAGGCCGGCGGAAAGATGCGGCTCGGGATCTTTCGGAGTAAGCTCGGAGGCTTTCCGGTAAGCCTGGAACGCGTCCTCGGGCTTTTTATTTTCGAGCAGGCGCGCCAGCGCAAGCCAGGCGCGGGCCTGACCTTCTTCGACGTGAGCCGTGGGTTTAAGCGTTGTTGCTGCGCGCAGAAACTGCTCGGCATCGGGATTGTTCGCGCGCACCAGCATCAGGCCCAGGTTGAGGTTCGATTCAAAAACGTCGGGCTTGGCCGCGACCGATTTGCGGTAGGCGGCGATGGATTCGTCGGGCCGGGCCAGCCGGTTCAGCACGAATCCAAGATCGAACCATGCCTGAAAGGACCATGCCTGATCATGGTTGGGATCTTTATCGAGCGCCTGCTTCAGAAGGGTTTCCGCGCCCGAGAAATCGTTTTTCTGGATGGCATCCTCAGCCTGCGCGATTTCCGGCGGCTGGCCGTTGACAACTTCCTTGTGATGGCGGACGGTGGTGTGGGTTTGCGCGAGAGCGCAGTCGCTGAAGGTTAGCACGACGACAATGAGCAGGATCCCGTTGGTGAACGTGCGCTGCATGCTTGGGCCGAATCTGAGGGTTGCGCCGGGCGACGGCCTATCTGGAACCAAGTCGGAGGAACGCCCAGCGTTCCACCAGCTAATTATCGCATTGGCCACCATTCGACCCAACGTGATGTTGCGGGAAGCGAAGCGTCAGGCCGGCTTTCCGCAATTGATCATCCACGGCGTGCCAAACTGGTCAACGCACATGCCGAAACGCAGCGCCCAGAAGGTTTCCTGGACCGGCATTTGCACCACGCCGTTCTCCGCCAGAGCGTTGAAGATGCGATCCGCCTTCAGCGCATCGCCGACGTCGAGCAATACATAGAGGCCCTGCGGTTTCTGATAATTCTCCGCAGGCACGTCGGCGCCCGTTAATGGCTGATCATCCAAGGCGACCCTAGCATGGATGATCTTTCCCCGCATGGCGGCTGGCATTTGTTCCGCCATCGGCGATTCCCCGTACGTCATCATGAACTCGATTTTGCCGTCCAGGCACTTCTCGTAGAACTTAAAGGCGGCCTCGCATTGCCCGTTAAACGCCAGATGAGGATTCAATTTCATCATTGCCTCCATGGTGTTCCGTTTCCGTTCAACATCCGCTTCAGATACTGTCCAGTATAAGAGTTTTTCAGTTCCGCGATCGCTTCAGGCGGGCCGGAGCCGACGAGATTGCCGCCGCGGTCGCCGCCTTCCGGCCCCAGGTCGATCACCCAGTCCGCCGTCTTGATGACTTCGAGATTGTGCTCGATGACAACGATGGAGCCTCCCGCATCGATCAGACGGCGGAAAGCGGAAAGCAGTTTGCTGACATCGTCAAAGTGCAGGCCAGTCGTAGGCTCATCGAAAATGTAAAGCATGCGGGGCTTGCGTTTCGGTGCGTTGCCGTCCTCGGCGCGGCGATTGGCCGGGCGAGCGCCGGGTTGAAGGTGCGCGGCCAGCTTCATCCGCTGCGCTTCGCCGCCCGAGAGCGTCGTGGCCGACTGGCCCAGCCGCAGGTATCCGAGGCCGACTTCATCGAGCACTCGCAATTTGTCGGTGAGCCGCGGAGCCTCGGCGAAAAACCTGAGCGCTTCGCGAATCGTCAGGTTCAGCACTTCGTGAACGTTCTTTCCCTTGTAGCGCACTTCGAGTACTTGCGGTTTGTAGCGCGCGCCTTTGCATTCGTCGCAGATCAACTCCACGTCGGCCAGAAACTGCATTTCGACGGTGACCGTGCCGTCGCCCTGGCAATTTTCGCAGCGCCCGCCGGGCACATTGAAAGAAAAATACCCGGCAGGGAATCCGCGCTTCTGCGCTTCCGGCAGCGCCGCGAACAGTTCGCGGATGATATCGAAAGCTTTGATATAGGTGACCGGATTCGAGCGCGGAGTGCGCCCGATAGGCGATTGATCGACCAGCACGACTTCGTCGAGATACTCGTCGCCTTCGATGCGGTCCCACAAAATAGCGGATGTGCCGGCATTCGTTTGCCGCTTGGCTGCGGCTAGCGCCTGGTAGAGAACGTCATGGAGCAGCGAGGATTTTCCCGAGCCGGAAACTCCCGTGATCGCCACCAACATGCCCAGCGGAATTTCCAGATTGATGCGCTTCAGGTTGTGAGCGCGGGCGCCGGTGATGCGCAGTTTGCGCGATCCCGGCTGGCGGCGTTTCGGAGGGATCTGAATGCGCAGTTCGCCGGCCAGATAACGCCCGGTGAGCGAGTGCGGCATTTTTACGATCTCGCCGTAGGTGCCGGCGCCGACGACCGAGCCGCCGTTTTCTCCGGCGCCTGGGCCGAGGTCGAGGATGCGGTCGGCGGCGCGCATGATGTCGGGATCGTGCTCGACGACCAGGATCGTGTTCCCCAGATCGCGCAGGTCGTGCAGGATCTTGATGAGCCGGTGCGTGTCGCGGCTGTGCAGCCCAATGGAAGGCTCGTCGAGCACGTAGAGCGTGCCGACCAGACGCGAACCGAGAGAAGTCGCCAGTTGAATGCGCTGCGCTTCGCCGCCCGATAACGTTGACGCGAGGCGGTCCAGCGTCAGGTACTCAAGCCCGACTTCGTTGAGAAAACGCAGGCGCTCCCGAAGTTCGACCAGCAGCCTTTCGGCAATCGCCGCTTGCTCGGTCGAGAGTCTGAGCTGATCGAAAAAGCGGGCCGCCTCTTCGACCGTCATACTGCATACCTGGCAGATGTTCTTGCCGTCGATCTTTACCTGTCGCGCTTCGGCGCGCAGGCGAGTTCCTCCGCAGGTCGAGCACAAGGAGTATCCGCGATAGCGGCTGAGAAAAACGCGAACGTGCAGCTTATATTTCTTGCGCTCGAGGTGCCGGAAAAAGCCGCGGATGCCGCCGAACCCGCGCCCACCTTCCACGATCAGTTTTTGTTGCTCGGCGTCGAGTTCATGCCAGGGTGCGTCCAGTGGAATTCCGGCCTGGCGCGCGAAACGTTTGAGTTCGGTGAAGAGCGGCCTGTACTTGGGTTTCGTCCAGGGCTCGATTGCGCCTTCGTTCAGCGTCTTGGATTTATCGGGGATGACGAGGTCGAGATCGATGTCGATGGTGTTGCCGAATCCCTGGCAACGCGGGCAGGCGCCGTAAGGATTGTTGAATGAAAACAGGCGCGGCTCGGGCTCGTCATAGCGGCTGCCATCGTTCTTGCACTCGAAACGATGGGAGAATCGCAGTCGCTCGGGAGTCTTGGGGTCGCCATCAGCATCGCCATCACGATCACGATGCGCAATCTCGAAAATGACTTCGCCCGATTCGCGATAGCCGATCTCGATGGCATCGACGATACGCGAGCGTTCGCCAGCAGAGACAACGAGGCGGTCCACTAATCCGAATACAGGTTCGGAAAAATTGACGTCGAGCAGCGATTCCGGAGTCGAGAACTCAAACACCTGGCCGTTCTGAAACAGGCGGTTGAAGCCGCGTTTGCGCAGGTCGAAGAGCCGCGCCTTAATCGCGTCGGAGGGAAGTTTCGACTCGTCCGCCTTTTTCTTCCCGCGGGACTTCTTCGCGGACTTTTCTTCCAAAGCCGCTACGTATGCGTGGATCGGAAACAGCACATGCAATCGAGTGCCGTCGCCCAGAGCGAGCACGCGTCCGGCAACTTCGTCCACCGTATCCTTCTTTACTTCCTCGCCGCATTGCAGGCAAAAGGTGCGTCCCACGCGGGCAAAAAGCAGGCGCAGGTAATCGAAGATCTCGGTGGCCGTGGCGACGGTGGAGCGCGGATTGCGCGTCGAATTTTTCTGCTTGATGGCCACCGCGGGTGCGATGCCGTCGATCGCATCGACGTCAGGCTTTTCGATCCGCTCCAGAAACTGCCGCGCATACGCCGACAACGACTCGACGTACCGTCGCTGCCCTTCGGCGTAGATGGTGTCGAAGGCGAGCGACGATTTGCCCGATCCGGAGACGCCGGTCACAACCGTCAAACTGTTGTGCGCGATCTCAAAATCGATGTTTTTGAGGTTATGGACCCGCGCCCCGCGAACAACAATGCTGTCTGTGGACATCTTCCCCTGAGAAAGTAGAACCTGATTGCGGACGCCGACTGCCGTCACAGTAAGATCCAGCGGCGGTACCGAATCTTTCTATTATAAAGGGTCGTTGGCCGATGGTCGTTGCAAGCTGCGCAGGTTCGCATCTAGACTAGAGTTGTTCGTTCGAAGAAGTCGTTCTGGAAATGGCTACTCAACTCATGCGAGAGTGGCGGAATTGGCAGACGCACCAGACTTAGGATCTGGCGGGGCAACCCGTGGGGGTTCGAGTCCCCCCTTTCGCACCAACAATTTACAGCCGATCTGGAATCGGCCCGTTTTTCATTCGGCCCAATTCTGTGCTCACCCAGCTTCCGGGTTCACCGCCGCTTTCGACGCACACGCAGGCCGCTCCCTGCTAGGCCTTCGAGCGGACCGTCTGCGCAGCCGGCTGTTCCGCCGGCAACGTGACGCCTGGATGCTTCGATTACCGTCCTTATCGCGGCACCACAACGCGCACTGTGCCCACTCCGTTACAGAACCGGCAGCGCTCGCCCTCCAGGATTTTTCCGGAACCGCGACACTCGTTACAAGTTGTAACAATTTGAAGGTCGCCCTCATGAATGCTGGGCGCTCCGGGGCCGTCCTTGATCACCTGCGCCTGGTGATGCTTTCGGAGCCAAGGCGCCAGTTTCGCCTCGATCGCTTCGCGGTCGCTGACGCTGATTTGCACCGATAACGACGACCACCAATTCGGGATGCATTGGTAACAGACGGACTTGCCATAGTCGAAGAAGACACCGGGGTCCGACCGAAAAAACTGCCTGCACTGGGAACAGCGGCCAATACCAAACAGGGCCAGGGCTCCGACCAAATCGGCGATGTCCTTCTCCATGCGGGTAACAGTTTCCAACAACAAGTGATCGAACGAAGCGCACGACTTATTAACGTGCGATATTTCATGCTCCAATGCTGAATGGTCTAGTGCGAGTTGCATTTTATTCCTCCTCTGTTTCATCTTCGCCAGCCTTATACAGGGCCTCCCTGGTTCAGGCTGGTGTTGTTGCGGATTCTTTGCGAGCGTTACTAACAAAACCGATAAACCTGCGCGCCAATTCGGCAATACGGCCGGACTGCCGCCGGCTTATGGCTTCGCGAGGGATCAGCTCACCACCGATGCCAAGAGCAATCGCACCCTCCAGGATAAAGTTCGACGCGGTCTGTTGATTCACGCCTCCCGCGGCAATTAACGGCACGATCGGGAACATAGACCTCAGGGCTCGGATGTAACTGTAGCCGCCCACTTGTGCGCAGGGAACGACCTTGACGAAGTCGGGGCCCATCTTCCACGCCCTCATGACCTCGCTCGGAGTAAGTGTCCCTGGAATCGCGACTGCACCTTCTTCCATGATGAAGCTGACGATTTCAGGGTCGAAGCCATCACTGGCCAAAAACATGGCTCCGGCATCCAAACAACGACGCGCGGTTTCAAAGTCGGTGATGCCGCCGGCACCCACAATCATGCCGGGAAGCTTCTGTAAAATCGTCGAGATTGACTGGTGTATGTCGGGCAGTGTTATCGTAATCTCCACGATGGGGATCCCGCCTCGGGACACGGCCTCTGCGGCGAAAAGAGCATCCTCGGTGGAAGACGCACGAACGGCTGGAATAATTCCAACCTCCGCGATCCGGTCCCGAACTTCTTGCTTGGTCACAATCCCGCTCCTTTCGTTCTTCGTCAATTCATTTGCCGTAAAAGTCGATACATGTTGATTGCCTTCCGCGCCACTGGTCGTTCACCAACTTACTCCGATAACTCATGGCAAGGTTCTGACGCCGACTGCTTCTTTGAGCTGTTCGAGTGCGAGTAAGTAGGATGCCAGTGCCTGCCGGTAAGCAAGCTGAGTGGCGCGATAACTACGCTCGGCGTCCAGGAAAGTTAGCAGGCTGGCGCCGCCGTGCCGGTACGCATACTCGCTGATATCGCGCGACCGCGTGGTCACGTCGAGATACTTGTTGATATACAGCAGCACCACCTTGTCATTGCTGCGCAGGCCCTGATAGGCATCGTACACATCGGTGAGGGCCTGGCCGTTCGTCGCTTTCTCCTGTTCCTGCGCCTGGGTCACGGCGAAGCGCGCCCGAGCGATTTCGCCCTGGTTGCGATTGAAGATCGCCAACGGGATGCTCGCATAAAAGGAAGCGGCATTGATTCCGTTGACGTGCGAGTAATTGGCTTGCGCGGTTACATCTTGCTTGCCATTCGCCTTCATTAATGTCAACTGGCTGTTGGCGGCGGTGACGCCTTGCTGCGCTGCGCGCAGGTCCGGACGATTCTGCAGGGCTTTCAGCTGCAAGTCGTCGAGATTGCCCTTTACGGGTTGGTATTCGAAGGCGCTGACAACGTCGTAATCCTCGGATACGGATTCGTATCCCAGCAACTGCCGCAAGTCCGACAGCGACTGGACTCTGGCCAACTCTGCCTGTTCGACGTCGCTTTCGAATTGCAACAGTTGCAGCTTAATCATCAGGTAATCGTTCTCGCTGAGACCGCCAACCTTGTATTGGTGCTCGCTGATGTCCACCGTCTGCTGAAAGCTTTTGACGTCCTTCTCGGCCAGCTCCAGCCACGATTCGGCAAGCTGGGCGTTGTAAAACAGAGTGGCAACCTGGAACGTAAGGCCGCGCCCGTTATCGGCCACCAGTGAGCGCGTCTGGGCCGTTATATTCTTCTGCGCCTGAAGGCGGTCATGCCGCTTCCCGCCGCGTTCAATCAGGTAGCTCAGGCCGATGTCGCCTTCTGTGTTGTCGTGTAGATACTGACTTGTGGATTCCCCGGGCGGATACAGCGTCGGGTTTTGATGCGACGGCGAGCCGAGCGGCAAATCGTCCCAGTCCGCAAAGAGTGTGGGATTGGGGCGAAGGCCTTGCGTGATTTCTTCGGCCTGGCTCTGCTGGATCGTGGTCATCATTGCCAGCATGTTGTGGTTGTGCTGAAGCGCCATCTGAACGGCCTCGTCCAGCGTGATCCGGACTGGACCGTGGCTTTGCGGAAGTGGCGTCTGCGACTTAGCCGACGGCGTAAACAGGGCAGCGACGAGCAGGACTGCTGCCAGTCTGTGCAGCATTCCTTTTTTCAACCAGAAACACAAGATCTCAGCCCTCATCTTATTAGGCCTCAATGGATCCCTCCGGTTCCGGGAGTTCATCGCGTTCATTCGCGAACCAAACATAAAGCGTGGGCAATAGAACGATGCTCATGAATAAGTCGGAGATAAGGCCCCCGACGATAACGATCGCGAAGGGCCGCTGTGAGTCGGAGCCGATGGCGTGAGAAAGGGCCGCCGGCAACAGTCCGAGAGTTGCCACCAGCATGGTCATCATGATGGGACGGAGCCGCAGCACGGCGCCTTCGATCGCGGCATCCACGATGGTGTATCCCCGTGCGCGGAGCTGGTTGATGTACTCGAGCATGATGACTCCGGTTTGCACCGAAACGCCGAACAGCGCCAGGAAGCCAACGCCGGACGAGACGCTAAAATGCGTGCCCGTCACCAAAAGAGCCACTATCCCGCCGATACGCGCCATGGCCACGTTGGTGAGGATGAGCAGCGCCCATTTCACTGACTTAAACATCGTGTACAGGATGATGAAGATCACAAGGATGGTGATGGGCACGATGACCAGCAAGCGTGCCTCCGCGCGTTTTTCGCTCTCGTATTCGCCCGACGAACCGAGGGTATAGCCCGGCGGCAATTTCACCTTTTCGCCAATCTGCTTGATCGCCTCTTCCACCGTCGTTCCCAGATCCCGGCCCCTTACATTGAACGTGATTGCAAGGTAGCGGCCGTTACCCTCGCGAAAGATGTCGTACGCGCCATCCTTGACCTCGACTGAGGCCAGCTGCGCCAGAGACACCCGCTCTCCACTGGGGGAAAGCAGCCGGACTCTCGCTATGGCGTCCTGGGTTTTACGATAAGGCTCCTGATAGCGCACCACCACGTCGTAGCGCGCTTCACCCTGGAGCACCTGGCTCACAGCATTGCCGCCTACGGCCGTCTGCACGGCGTCCTGTATATCGGCCACGTTGATTCCAAAACGCGCTGCCTGCTTGCGGTCGATGGTGATGTCGAGATTGGGCTGGCCGAAATCGCGTAAGAGCTTAACGTCATGCATGCCGGGGATGGCCGACATGACGTTAGTGACTTCTTCACCTTTCTCCTCGAGCGTCTTGAGGTCGTCGCCGAAAATCTTGAACGCCAGCGACCCCTTAGTGCCAGTCAGGGTTTCTCCGACGTTATCTTCGATCGGCTGCGAGAAGTTCCAAATCGCTCCGGGGCACTTCTTTTCCAGCTCGCGGTCCATGGCGGCGATCAGTTCATCTTTGTCCTTATGAAATACTGGGCGCCATTGGTCGTGCGGTTTCAAGTCGACAAAATACTCCGTGTTGCCGAATCCCCCCGTATCGGTTCCGTCATCGGGCCGGCCAGCCTGCGAAACCACAGTTGGCACTTCCGGGAAGGACGCGAAAACATAGCGACCGCAAGTTGCAAACCTCTCGCCTTCCGTAAGACTGGTGCTGTTTGCCAGCGTGCCCCGTGCCCAGATGGCGCCTTCGTCCAGATGCGGCAAAAACTCCGAACCGATGATTCCGCTGAACCACAGGATCAGGCTCGCGGCCAGCGTCGCCAAGCCGACGCCGACTGTAAGCGTGCGATGTCCGAGGCACCAGCGCAGGCGCCGGCGATAGCGCTCGGTCACGAAGGCCATGACCGGGTTGTGCCACTCGCGAACTCCACCGCGAAACAGCACACTAGCCAAAACCGGCGCGATCAAAATCGAGAAGGTCAGCGCGCCGAGCAACGCAAAGGCGACGGTCAAGGCCATGGGCCTGAACAACCGGCCTTCCACTCGTTGCAGCGTGAAGATCGGCAGGTAAGCGGTGATAATGATGGCGATGGCGTAAAACACCGGCCGCTGCACTTCATGCGCCGCCTCGCGAATAGCTTGCGCGGGAGTTTTCGCCGTCACCGTGGTACGACGGCTGGTAGTGGATCCCGAACCCTGTAGCCGGCTCATGTGGCGAACTATGTTTTCGACCATGACCACAGCCCCGTCCACCACCATTCCAAAATCCAGCGCTCCCAACGAGAGCAGGTTGGCGGGAATCTTGCTCAAGTCGAGCCATATCGACGCAAACAGCAAAGAGAACGGAATGGTCAGCGCCACGATGAATGCCGCGCGAGCGTTGCCTAAAAACAGGAAGAGAATGATCGTCACCAGGATCATTCCTTCCGCCAGGTTGTCCATCACCGTGTGCGTGGTGTAGTGCAGCAGATCGCTGCGGTCCAGCATGGGAACGACCTTCACGCCGGGCGGCAGAATGCCGTTATTGAGCTGCTCCACTTTCTGGTGGATGGCATCGAGGGTGGGTTGCTCCTCCGCCCCTTTGCGCATCAGCACTCCGCCCTGAATGACATCGGGTTCATCGATAATCCGACCGTCCTGCATGTGGTTGGCTCGGGCCATGTGACCGAGCCGGATTTTCGGACCTTGCACTACGTCCGCAATATCTTTCACCCGGAGGGCGGTGCCGGTCTGGGTCTTTAAGACAGTCTGCTCGATGTCTTGCACGCTGCTGAAGAGCCCGAGCGCGCGAACATTCATCTGCTGCAGGCCTTCTTCCACGAAGCTGCCGCCGGCATTGATGTTGTTGTTGGCCAGTTGCTGCTCGACTTGACCGATGCTGAGGCCATACGACACCAGTTTGTTAGGGTCGACGCGCACCTGGTACTCACGCACCGTGCCCCCGAAATCGGAAACATCCACCACATCGGGCACGGACTTGAACTGCTTGAGGAGCACCCAGTCTTCGATCGACCTCAACTCCATCAGGTCATACCGGGGATTCGTGCTTCGCAGTGTGTACCAATAGATCTGGCCGGTCGTGCTCCAGTCGGTGCCGATTTGCGGTTGCAGGTTCTGTCCAGGAGGAAGATTGACCTGGGTCAACCTTTCCAGCACCTTCTGACGATTCCAGTCGTTGACCGAACTGTCGTCGAAAATCATGATCACGAACGACAGGCCGAAAATGGACTCGGAGCGCAGAAAGGTCATGTGCGGCATTCCGGCCATTTGTATTTCGATTGGGATAGTAACTTGCTGTTCCACCTCTTCCGCGGAGCGTCCCGGCCACTGGGTAATGACGGTCACATAGTTGTCGGCGATGTCGGGATAGGCTTCCACCGGCAGATTATGAAACGAGATAACTCCCCAACCCAGCAATAAGACAGCAAGGGCCAACACCACAAATTTGTTGTTGAGGGCGAAATCTACAAGGGCGCGGATCATATTCTGTCTACCGGTTTCCTTCCCACTGCAGATCGAGATTCATCAATAGGTTTCGGAGAGGCGCGCCTTCAGCCGCGCCGTTGATTAAATTGCGCCTCGTCGGCTTGAGCCGCCAAGGGAAAACACCTTACTGCGCCAGAACGTGGTCCAACACCAAGGCGTTCGTAACTACTTGTTGCCCCGGCTTCAGGCCGGATTTAATTTCTTGCAGATTCGATGTATCCGCCAATACATCTCCGCTAACCACCTCTACGCGGCGAAATTTCTTATCGGGTGCGGGAACAAAGACAAAATCGCGATCGTGCATGTGCAGAATGGCCGATGCCGGGACAACCGTGTGCATCTCGGTGGTTTGACCGCGGAAGGTCGCCTTCGCGAACATACCGAGCCGCATGTTGCCCGGATTCTTAACTTCGATCCGGACCTTGGCCGTGCGAATACTCGGATCGAGGATCATGCCAATGTTGCTGACTTTTCCCTGGAACATATGATCGGGGAACGCATTCAGCGTGATTTCCGCAATGTCCCCGAGACGTACGTGGGCCATGTCATTCTCGTACACGTCGCAGACAATCCACACCGACGAGACGTCTGAAATCGTGAACGGGCTGGGCGATGAGTAGGCCTGCACGCTTGCTGCGTTCGTCACTTCCTGATCGGTGATCACGCCTGTGATGGGCGCAACGATATCCACCATGCCCATCGGTTTGTTGGGATCGTTGCCCAGGAGCCGAAGATGCTCGGTTGCAGTCTCGAGGGTCACCTTTGCGTCATCCGCGGTGTCTTGCGCGACCTCGAGGTCTTGCTCGGCAATGGCGCCGTGTGCAAACAGGTCCACGGCGCGAGTCAGCTGTTTGCGCGCCAAAAGCTCGTCGGCGACGGCCTTGCGGTAGGCGTCGAAACCGCCCGCAACGTCGTCGCTGCGGATACTTAGTAATAGCTGGCCCTTTTGCACCGTGTCGCCGAGTCGCGCGTGAATGGCAACGACCCGCCCGGAGGCAAGCGAAATCACCGGAACGTTGCGCGAGACATCGGGAGTAACTGTCCCCGTGACAACTAACTCGGAAGTTGTGGGATGCGCTGTGGCCGTAGCCAGCGGAAAGTGCTCCGGGTGATCAACCGTGAAAAGGTTGAGATCCACGTCGGAAACGATGTTAGCGGGAGGCGGCGCTTCCGCCGCTGCGTCGGCAGGCGCGTTGCAGCCGCTAAGCATCGGCAACGAGAATAAGCCGACGAGAAAAAAACCGAGTTGCAGATTTCTATTGTTCATAAGGACTTCCTACCCGCCGCGACAAATGTGCTGCGACAAAGTAACCCTAGCTTTCCGCAATTAGCTTGGCGCGTTCCATTTTTACGTCGGGCGCCATGCCTTGCAACAAGCGCAAACGCAGATAAATCGACGGTCGCTTCCGTTAGATACTTACGGGACCTGTTGAAACGGTGTCCCATAGTGTTGAATTCCGTGCCGTCGTTGGGCAGTAAGAGGGGAGGGCCCGAGGAGCAGCGCCGGAGTCGGTGCCGAATTCCGAGCGCTGCTCCCATTTCGTCTTGTGTGCATCGTTGTCTCCGCATCGGATAACTTCGAGCCTCCGTTGAACTAGAACTTGACCATAATGGCCATCCGGATGCTTGGTTCATCTTTTCTCAGATCTGGAGTCCAGAGGCCGCCGTGCGGAATAGTCGTATTGCCCCCTCCTGTCCCATTGCAGTACGCTTGTGCGTTGCCGAGGTTGCCGCCGTTCGGGTCAATTGGGTTAGAGGGGTTTGTGATCCACCCAAACCCGGTAGATGTATTGTCCATGCAGACGTAATTGCCAGGAGATCCGTTGTTGCCGCCCGGAGGAGTAATCCCACCTCGACCCGTAAAATACGGTTGATCCGCATGGCGATAGCCGAACTCCCACAGGAAAGTGATGTACTGTCTGGGCATGTAATCGAAAGTGATGGAATTGTCCCAGGCTTTGTACACGGACCCAGGAAAGGTTGGGAAGTAGGGCGATCCGGAGACCGCGTTCGCTCCATTGATCGGGGGGAGCAGCGTCAAATAGCGCCCCGGATTGTCCAACACGCCTCCACCTAGCGTCAATCCGTACAGGTCCTTTTTGAACCAGAAGCGGTTGTACGCCATCCATCCCGCGAAGACTTGTTTGTAGTTAGTCTGGCCTCCTGTCGTTCTGTTTCCAAAGCACGCCACTCCTCCGCCGTATTCGCACCCCAGATCGCCGGTGAGCGAAAATGCCATCTTGTCGAGGGTCTTCTCCGGATGGTCGTAGTATTTGATCTCAATACTGTCATCGGTGTGGATGCGTGAACGTTGGCCGTTAAGGCCCAACGTATCTTCACCCATTCCGTAGTTGTTGAAGACCATCGAGACCCACGGCTTCGGACGCCACAAGATCTGTCCTCCCAAGCCGGGTCGGTTGCCATACCGACCATAGGATTGCCATCCGTTGATGATCCACGGCTCAATCTTCAGTTTGTCGGTTGGGAACCACTGGATACGCAGACCATTGAAGAACCATGGCGTGTTAGACGAAACATACGACGGTTGGTAAGTCCAGTTATCGAAGTTGTAGTAGCTGAAGAGGCCGATGTAGGACACGAAGATCCCCGCGTCAACGTTGAGGCCATGGTTGACGTTGAAGTGGTACCCGCCATAGGCTTCGGAAAAATATTTATACGCGCCTGTAAGGTCCCATTGGCCGCGGCCAACGCTGCCGTCGTTGCGGGGAGTGGTTGTGGCAAACATTCCACCCATGGTCAAGATCCGGCCGCGAACATTTTGCCAGTGGAAGTCGCCACCAACGCTGATCTGCTCTACCTGTATCTCGTTCGACCGGAAAATCTCGGTCGATCCACCCAGCGAGTCATCCTTTGGATGGTTCATGCTGCTCACAAAGTCGGTGTCAAATCTGATTTCAGGAGTAAAGAACTTCGAATCCCACACCGCGTCTTTGTTACGGGCATTGCCGTTGAGCCATGTCCAGTCGGCATACGCAAAAGGCTCTGTCGGGGCCGGTTTCTCCGGCTTGGCGGCCGAGGCATTGTTCGACGCTTGCGCCGCGGCTTCCTGGGGCTGGGCGACAGCGATAGCCGGCAAGGCTTCGGCTGCCTTGGCGGGAGTTCCTGCCGTCAGAGAAGCGTCGGTTGTTGCGGCACGGCTCTTCAGCTCCATCTCCAACTGCTCAATGCGGACCTTCATGATCTCCAGTTCCCTGGCCACCGCAGCCGGGATTTCCGGCTCCGCCACCGTGGCCGCTGGGCTAGGTGCAGTAGTCGCGGTCGTTCCCGCGTCGGCCGCCGTTGCTGCTGGCGCTGGCAGCGCTGCTTCGTTCAGCTTTGCAAGTTTCGTCTCCGCTGGAGGTTGGGGCTGGGCTGGGGACTGCTTTTTTGTTTGGGCGGCGCAGTGGGGGGCCTGGATAACAATAAGGCCCCAGTTACACAACGAAAAAAGAACTGCCGGCAGCGCGAACTTCCGCATCCAAGTGCTCATTGTTCTCATTTGTTTTCTGTCCTCTCCCGTTTCTAGCGAATCCGTCAGTGCGGTCATTCTCTGGCCGGTACGCTTCGCCCTATTTGTTGTCGCCCGCTTTGTCCTGCTTGAGACCGACTTCATGTGCTGCTCCCTTTGCCGAGTTGTTATCTGATTGGATCGTGACAGCCATAAAAACGAAGTAAGTGCTTCATAAAGAATTCATAAGCACAGATCGTTCGTACGGCTCGAAACGACTACGCTCCAAAACTGGCTTGGCGGGACGATAAGGTGCGGCGCATGAAAAAACCGTGAAAATTACGATCAAATCTTTGATTGATCATCATAAACATTTTGAATTACCGCGTTTTGTGCATGGCAACCCTCGATAACGCCTGTAGTTACCAAAAGTTACCCGCAACGAAACCACATGAGTTGTTAACTTTGCAATTGTGAGTACTCGGCTTTTATGCCTTCTTCACGTAGACCGGAATACTTTCCAGATGGAGGCAGGACGCGAAGCGAGACGCTTCGATCCAGAGGAGAAGCATGAGAAGCCTACGAAGTATTGCACGACCGGTTAGTATCGTTGCGATTTCATTTGCGCTGCTGTGGGGCCTGGCGGCGGTAGCGGAAACCAGCCCAACGCTCAACAAAAAAGAATTGAAGACGTTGCTGGCCACCGCCAAAACGCCATCCGACCACCAGAAGATTGCAGCGTACTATCACGACAAAGCCAAGCGACTGAATGCAAAGGCCCAGGAGTTCTCCGCGCAAGCAGACGTCCTTGCCGCGCAGCCTGCAACCGTGGAATCGAAGCAGGGGATTTCGGGCTTGAGCGCCAGCCACTTCCGTTACTTTGCAAGGCTCTATATGGAGGAAGCGAAAGACTCGGAAGCATTGGCCGCGCAACATGACCAATTGGCGCAGAATGCTTCATCCGCAACTGGAGAGCAAAAGTAGGGTGAGATTGGCAGCGGGCGGGCGGGTTCTGAGACTTTCCCGCCCGCCAAAGTTTTTCCCAGCCGGATTAAGCTAAAAAGTCACTCTCCCACGCCGGGCGCGCCTGGGTCTGTTTCGGACGAATCGTAAAAGCGGTATCCGACCCAAGGTTCAGTCAGGATGTATTTTGGCTGTGCCGGGTTGTCTTCGATCTTCTTGCGCAGCGTCCTGACATACGCCCTCAAATACTCGAGTTCTTCGCCATACTCGGGTCCCCATATCGTCCGCAAAAGCTTGACATGGGTGAGAGGCATACCCCGGTGTTTCATCAGGAGCGCAAGTAAGTCAAACTCGGTTGGCGTAAGATGGACCAACTCGCCTGCCCGCCGCAACAGGCGCCTTTCGAAATCAATCTCCAAGTCGCCGGCCTGCACCACCGTGGCAGTATCCTGCGGCGCCACACGCCGCAGCACGGCCCGCAGGCGGGCGACCAATTCATCAAAACGGAAAGGCTTGGTAACGTAGTCGTCCGCACCGGCTTCGAGCGCTTGCACCATGTCGTGTTCCGCGTCGCGTACGGTCACCATCACGATCCCGAGCTGAGGCCGGAGTGCGCGTATCCGGCGGCAGGCCTCGATACCGCCCATCCCGGGCATGTTGATGTCGAGCAGCATCATGTCGAACGCGCGCTGCCGGACGGCGGCGAGCGCCTGCTCTCCGCTGCCCGCCTCATCGACCGAAAACCCGCGGGCGGTCAAAGACGTATGTAACACCCTGCGTAGAGGAGGTTCATCATCGACCACCAAAATGTTGGGGTTCTGTTTCATTGCCCTGACTCACCTTGTGCGATGGGTATGGTGAAGCGGAATGTGGTTCCGTTACTGTTTTCCTGTGAACTCTCCAGAACGAGGGAGCCACCGTGCGCAAGGGCGATTTTCCTGGCAACATACAGGCCTAGTCCCGAACCAATCACCAGCTTTCTTGTTTCTACGCCACGATAGAACCGGTCGAAGATCCTTGCCTGTTCATCCGCTGGAATTGACGGGCCGTTATTCCACACGCTGATCGCAACCGATTTCCCAAAGCATTCGACAGTCACCGCGATGTTTGAATCTGGCCGAGTGTACTTGCAAGCATTATCCAGCAACTGGCCAAGCCCAAGCCCAAGCAGTTCCCGATCGCCGTTCACATTCACCTTGACGCTCCCGATGAACTTGAATTGCCGGTTCGGCCACCTGCGTGAGTATTGCGCAACCGACGACCGGACCACATCGGTAAGGTCGGTCAGTTCCATTTGCGGTCTCACTTCCTCCCGATCGAGCCGCGCCAATCGAAGCAGCCGCGAGGTCAATTGCGACAGACGAGACGTCTCGGACTCCACCGTCTGCGCCAGTTCCGCTTGTGCCGGCAACAATGGACCCACTTCTCGGAGCGCGCCCGCAGCCGTCAGGATCGTGGCCAGCGGGGTCTTGAACTCGTGGGCTAGGGCGTCGAGTACGGCTCCGCGAAACACTTCAGTTTCCGCCGCAGCGGCAGCCTGGCTGGCCCTCCGGAAAACATTCGCTCGTTCCATCATAACTGCCGCCAGGGCAGCCAGAGGCGCAGCGGTCAATTCGATGTCGCGCAAGCCCTCAAAACCGATTGCGCCGGCTGGCCCGTTCCCGCCCGGCAGGATCCGGACAGCGATCCCAAGAGTCTCGTCTTCAGAACCTCTCTGCAAAATGTATGCAGCCCGCGTCTTCTCATCGAGATGGTCCTGCGATTCCCCTTCAAAGAAAAGTTGCGTCGTGTCGGCGTCAAAGAAACACACGGCCCGTAAACTAAACTCAGCTTTGAATTGCTGCAGCAGGCCGGGCCCGATCGCCGTATCCGGTTTCGAGGCGAGCAACTGGTGCGCCAACTTGTACAATCGCGTTGTTTCCTCGCGCTGAAGCTTCTCCAAATCCGCTGCCTTGCGCGCTCGCGAGGTCAGGCGCGTTATGACCAACCCCGCAATTAAGAACGAAATCAGCGCCACGGTGTCCGACGCGTCGCTGATCCTCAAGGAAAAGAGTGGCGCAACAAAGAAGTAGTCCAGACAAAGAAAGGCAACCACGGAAACGATCGCCGACGAAAAGAAATTTCCCGAGAGCGATTGCAGCACAACAACGACCAGGTAGCAAAGGCTCACCGTCTCGAAGCCCAGTCGAAACGCAAAACAAAGGAAGGTTACAACACCCACGACAAAGATCGCAGGCACAGCCCGCAGCACCGACCATCCGATTCCAACGCGCTCTGTGTTCTGCATCGCCCGGTGTGTTCGAGTCCCCTCTTTCGCATCATACTGATGGCTACTGCTCCATCGGTATCCTCACGGCGTTCTTCTTCGCAAACTCTTTGGCCTCGTCATACCCCGCGTCCACGTGCCGAATCACGCCCATGCCGGGGTCGGTCGTCAGCACGCGCTCAATGCGCTTGGCCATAGCGTCCGAGCCGTCGGCGACCGTGACCTGCCCGGCGTGCAGCGCATAGCCAATGCCCACGCCGCCGCCGTTGTGGATCGAAACCCACGACGCGCCCGCCGCCGTATTTACCAGCGCATTCAGCAGAGGCCAATCGGCGACCGCGTCCGAGCCGTCTTTCATGCTCTCGGTTTCGCGGAACGGAGAAGCCACCGACCCGCAATCGAGATGATCGCGGCCAATCACGATGGGAGCTTTGATTGTGCCTTTCTTCACCAGGTCGTTGATCGCCAGCCCAAAACGCGCTCGCTCGCCATATCCCAGCCAGCAGATGCGCGCCGGCAATCCCTGGAACTTGATCCGCTTGCGAGCCAGTTCGATCCAGCGCCGCAGGCTGCGATTGTCGGGAAAAAGTTCCAGCACCAGATCGTCGGTCACGGCGATGTCTGAAGCTTCGCCCGAAAGCGCCGCCCAGCGAAACGGCCCGCGCCCTTCGCAAAAAAGCGGACGTATATAGGCCGGCACGAATCCCGGAAAATCATAAGCGTTCTTAACGCCGCGCTGAAACGCGAACGTCCGAATATTGTTGCCGTAGTCGAACGTGACCGCGCCCATTTTCTGCAAGCGCAGCATGCCCTCAACGTGCTTGGCAATGGCGTCGAGCGACCGCTCCTGATAAGCCTTCGGATCGCGACGCCGCAATTCCAGCGCCGCTTCCAGCGTCATGCCGTTCGGCACATATCCATTCAGCGGATCGTGCGCCGAAGTCTGATCGGTAAGAATGTCTGGCACCACGCCGCGCTCGGCGAGCTCCGGAATCACGTCGGCGCAGTTGCCCACCAGCCCAACCGAAATATTCTCTTTTTTGCGGACGGCGTTTTTCAGAATGCGCAGCGCCTCGTCCAGCGTAGTCACCATAAAATCGCAGTAGCCGGTCTTGAGCCGCTTCTTGATGCGCTCGGGATCGACGTCAATCCCCAGGAACGCCGCGCCATTCATGGTGGCCGCCAGCGGCTGCGCTCCGCCCATGCCGCCCATGCCGCCGGAAACGATCAGCTTCCCGCCCAGATCGCCGCCAAAATTCTTTTCGCCCGCCGCGTTGAACGTTTCGTAAGTCCCCTGCACGATCCCCTGCGAGCCGATGTAGATCCACGACCCCGCCGTCATCTGCCCGTACATCATCAGCCCGGCGCGCTCCAGTTCGTTAAACTTTTCCCAATTGGAAAAATGCCCGACGAGATTCGAGTTAGCGATCAACACGCGCGGCGCGTACTCATGCGTCTTGAACACGCCCACCGGCTTCCCCGACTGCACCAGCAAAGTCTCGTCGTTTTCCAAGGCTTTTAACGCCCGGACGATGGCGTGATAGCAATCCCAATTGCGCGCCGCCTTCCCCGTGCCTCCATAGACGACCAGGTCCTGAGGCCGCTCGCCAACATCCTCGTCGAGGTTGTTCATCAACATGCGCATGGCCGCTTCCTGCTGCCAACCTTTACAGGAAATCGTGTTGCCGCGCGGGGCGCGAATGCGAGTGTAAGAGGGAGTTTGGATTTCGGTGATGACAGTCATAGGAGTATCGTAGTTCGTCCCCCGCCGAATCATCAATCGGAAGAATAGCAACCAAACACCCGCGGAGGGGTGTCATCCTGAGCGAAGCGGATGTGAAAGCAAGACCTCGATGATCAGGCGCTGACCTCAGGTCTGGCTCGTTTGCCGATAGCATCCGCCAGCACCAGCGTAGTGCCGCTCAAGGCTAAAACATCAACGAAGTTGTTCAGCCCACCGTCTATGTCCGAAGGGTTAGCGACGATCATGGGGAGGTAAACAAACACTCCCAGAAGCAGAATCACAATCCCCAAACATGTTGCTGCCACGAGCACTTTTTTATTCGCGACAATACAAACGCCGCCAGCAATGAGAGCCGCGCCCGTGAGATAGGCCCAGAAAAGACGCCCGTGAATCCATGCCGGCGTGAGCGCTTCCATAGGAATGCCGGGCGCGAACCTCGGATGCAGAAAATGCTCCACGCCGAAGACGATCGCCGGTATCCCCACGAAAAAGCGACAGAGAGTTACCAACCCTCGCGCGCCGTCCGCAGGCGTTCTTTTCAACTGCGTTGCGGCCAACGCAAACGCTCCACCGCTGAAGGCGAGATCCCTCAGGCCGATGACCCAAAACAAACGAGCGCCATGTGCGGCCACTATGTTAGGGATATGCATCAACACCACGAAAAGCAGAAACATGCATCCCAGAAGTGTGGCCGCCAGTCGTGCGTGGATCTCGAGGAGGATGCTCAGCACGGCCGCAATAATCGCGGTGCCCACCAGATAGACCCAAAATGTGTGAAAAGGCATCCAGGACGGAACGATGCTGGCGACCAACTTTGGATTGGTGAAATGCTGCGTGGCGAATACTCCCATCGGGAGGGCATAGAACATCCGCCCGAATGGCGCGGTCATGCCGAGCCCGTGTTTTTGCGCCAGATCGTCCTTGATAATCTTTGTGAGCCCGATCGCCAAAAGAATGGCGCCAGCAAAATACGGCCAGAACACCTCCGCTCGGATGGTGAAGACTGCAGGCGCCAAAGCAGGCCGAGCGTAGTGGAAAAATTCGAAACCCCAATTCAGCATATTCATTCCAGGCCCGCTATGTGAACATGTGGAGCGGGCGCCCACGCCCGCGCACCCTCGCCCGCGTGCCGTGCCCAAACTTCGCGAGACATGCTCGCTGCCCGCCGCCGCAAGCTACTTCGTAATCGGAGCGCTGAGCAGCGACGCCCCCACCACTTCCCCCGCATCGCCATTCTGAGCGAAAGCAATCAACCGTAAATTTCCCGGATCAAGCCCGGCTTTGATCTTCACCAGCACGTCGCGGTCAAAGTTCTTTCCTTTTTCAACCGTCCCAACTTTGTTGATACTCTCCACCACCGCGACGTGACGAATGTCGCGCCCCTTGTTCTCGCCCGCCGAAACATGCGATTCCGCGTGACTGAGCGCCACCGCAATGAAGAGGTCCGCCTTGCGCTCTTTGAAGTCCGCCGGCAAAGCATCCACTTCCAGGTGAATGCGAAGTGTCTTTGCATCCGCCAAAGCGGCCGACGAAATCCGAACCGGAATCTTGACATGGCTGCGCGCTGTTTCAAGGGCCCGGCCTACCGCAGGAGCATTGCTCCCATTCATTTGCGCCGCTCCATCAATCACCATCTGCGGCGTGTAGGGCTCGTCTCCTCCCAGCCGGCGCACATACGCCTGCTGCCGTTCCGTAAAAAAACTCGAGGAGTAAGCGTCTTTCCAGCCATCGTGGTTCCAGTAGTCCACGTGTTCGCTAAGAACAATCGGCTGTTCTCCCGGAAGTTGCATCCCATCCAATTTCGCCAGCAAGGCGTCGGCAGGAGGACAGCTCGAGCACCCTTCGGAAGTAAACAACTCGATCAGCACCGGCGCGGCAGCAGCATCACTGCGGTTGTCACTTTGAGAAAGGTCCTGGGCAACTGCGCCGCCGAACCCCATCGGCGTCGCCACAAACAGCAGAGCGAAAACAAAGTTCAAGTTCATCTTCATAGCAACCCCACTTTTGCAGAGACTCGCGCAACCAGAAACAGTGAGCAGTTAGCTGCATTGCCGCCAGCACGACCGCTAGAATCACCCCAAGGGACTGGCTTCCGAGTCAACGGACTTTGGGATATGGTACTTCGTCCCCCGGCGAATGATCAATCGGAAGAGCGGCCCGCATCACCCGATAAATTTTGTCATCCCGAACGAAGTGAGGGATCTGCAGTCCTCCGCAGAATACGGTCCTCCCAGCCCTGTCATCCTGAGCGAAGCGAAGGATCCCTACTACCTGCATGAAGTTTTGGGAAAGTAGCGGTCTTTCGCTGCGCTCAGGATGACAATTGATGGAAGGTTCCGTCGTTGCCGATGTATCGAGAGAATCGCACCATGCGAACACGAGAACCATGCGGACGACCATCGATATCGACGACGCCCTGATGCGCAAAGCGATGCGCCTCAGCGGCCTGACCACAAAGAAAGCGGTCGTCGAAGCCGCCCTGCGCCTGCTCATTCAAACGCATTCTCAGGCTGGATTCCAGCGCCTCCGAGGCAAGGTCAAATGGGAAGGGAATCCGGACGACTCTCGCCGCCGACGCAGTTAAGCGTTCTCGCAACCCTATCATCCTGAGCGGAGCGCTGCGAACCGAAGCGGCCTCAGCCGTCGGTGCTCGGTGGCCTCGGCGGTGGGCGGGGCCCAGATTGACTCTCGTCGTTACCGCTGGCGTCGCGTTTTTCGTCCCCTGCTCTAAAGCGAGCCTCAATCTCTTTGTTGATCCAGCCCTGGATCCCAGAGGATGGTGGCCGCCCAAGTGCTTTTTCGTCGAAGGTATCAAATGACTTGTCTAGATACTTGGCAGCGAGGTAGAGGTCCCAAACATCGCACGGAGAGTCAATTATTCGCGGCATCCACAGTTGTCCGGTAAGAGGGCTTTCCGAAGGGCCGGAGTTATAGCGGCCAACGTGATACCACGTACTGTGGGCGCACTGGCTGAACGGAGCGTAAACATAGTTATAAAAATCGAGTATCCCAGCCTCTTCCGCCATCTCCCGTGCCGACTTACCTGACCACGCTCCTACGTTTACCTCGACTAGGAAGTTCCATCTTTGCGCGTCGATCCACGCCTCGGAGGCCAGAATCATTTGCTCGAGATCTTCTTTGGTGCTCTCATCGGCGGACTCCAACCTCTTTTTCCGGTGTTCCAATTCCAGCACGGCTTGGCCCAAACCATGATCAATGTACTGTCGCGCTCGCGCCTTCGCATCGAGAAGAACCCACGAGAGAGTGATGTGGACGTCCGTCATCGCGCGCAAGAACAACGGTGCTGAATGCCCGTTCCACAACTGCGGCGCGGAGGCCATTTCGATGGCTAATGTGGCTTGTCTAGCGAGCAGGGCCGTGAGAACGTTAAAGACCTCCGGCATCCGAAAATCTGGAGTGTAGGCCTCACATCGTAGCCGGAGCTCTTGGCGAATCTTGGCCTCAATCGCACGAATGAGATCTGCGAGCTTGCTTTCGTCGATCATTCCTTTTCCAGATGACGAAAATCCAATGGGTGCAAATCAAGACTGCGCTTCCAAAAATATTGAACCCACGCGTCCTCCGCATATTTAGGGAGCATGCTTCCCGCCACCATGTTCACCGTCGAGCAAATCGACGCCCCGACCACTTCCGATTTTTCCGTGTCGGGGTAGTGCTCTACCTCCGGGAAGTCGGCCAGCGCCAAGCCTCGCTTCACCTTCAGCCTCCCCAGCACAAAGCCCATGTATACGACTTGCGCCTGAATTAGTACTCCGTTCCTCGACCGCTTATCCTCGAGTTCGCTCAGTCGGTTCCCAAATCGCAGGAGGTAACCGACATCGACTATGCCGGTCGGTCGCGAGTCCAACAATTCTGTTAGCGGGCAGTCGGGATATAGGGTTAGGAAACCGGACAGACTGTCAGCCAATTGAGGTAAGACGCCGCTTTGCGAAAGATGTTCCCTCAGGCCACCGCTATCCTCGTCGGAGAGTTGGCTGTAATCGGAAATGAAGGCCCACCAATGGTTCCGATGATCCTTCCCTTTGAAGTATTCTCCGATTTCTCCAGCCACTCTTGCGGCGAAGCGATGCGAGACGCCGTCAGCAATTACGTCCCACCACACGAGTTCCGGCATGACATGGCTCGACCACCTGACGTAATTAAACTGAAAAGTTTGGAGCATCGGCGGGACGAACTTCCCTCCGACCTTCCGGTAAGAGCCTAGTACCCGGTTCCCTTTCTGCGGAGGCTGGTTCTTCTTTTTCACGACCGGTGGCCTACTCAAGCCGTCCTTTGGTTTGAGTGTGGAATTTCCTTGTGATCCAAGTCCTTGACGCCCTCTCTTATACTACAAAAGTATCGCTACGGTTAATTTCAATTGCGGCGCTCTGCCACCCTCGCCCGACCCCATTCATCTTTTCGTCACATCCGCGCTGTGTCCACCATCACTGACATAATTCCCGTGCCATGCGAGAATCATTCCCAGATCGTAGCAGCGGAGCGTGTGCCCGCCTCCAGAGGCGGTGCGAGTACCGCTGCAAAGAACCGCCGAATACGCTCTTTGAAAACTTCGAAACAGAATTGGTGGATGGCCTCTAACTCCTTATTTCGGAATACTTTGCGAGTAAGTCATTTAGAATGAATATTTTAAGCAAAAATGGCAGGGGGGGGGGAGGGGTGCACATTTTCAAGAAATCTGATCGAAGTGCATCCCTAACTACCGTATTTTCAGATTGTTGCAACGAACGAGATTCGCGAAAACAATCGCGCAATCTTACGTTCTTATTCCCACTCAATCGTCCCCGGTGGCTTCGACGTAATGTCGTACACCACGCGGTTCACCCCGCGCACTTCATTCACGATCCGATTGGAAATCGTCTTCAGCACCTCATACGGCAGCGGAACCCAATCCGCCGTCATTCCGTCTTCCGAATGCACGGCGCGGACGGCGCAGGTGTAGGCGTAGGTCCGCTGATCGCCCATCACTCCGACCGACATCACCGGCAAGAGCACGGCAAACGACTGCCAGATTTTCTGGTACAGCCCAGCCTTCTTGATCTCGCCTACCACAATCTCATCGCAGTCGCGCAGCAGATCGACGCGTTCTTGAGTTACTTCACCCAAAATACGGACGGCCAGTCCCGGCCCAGGGAAAGGCTGCCGCTGCAAAATGTCTTCGGGCATGCCGAGATCGCGACCGATCCGGCGCACTTCATCTTTGAATAAATCTTTCAGCGGCTCGATGAGTTTGAGTTTCATCTTCGCGGGCAACCCGCCGACGTTGTGGTGCGACTTGATGACCTCCGACGGGCCGCGCACCGAACGCGATTCGATCACGTCGGGATAGAGAGTGCCCTGCACCAGCCACTCGACTTCGCCTTCCTTTTCGTCGTGCAGAATACGACGCGCTTCGGCGTCGAAGACCTCGATGAACTCATTACCGATGATCTTGCGTTTTTTCTCCGGATCGCTCACGCCCGCCAGTTTCCGCATGAAGCGCTCGGTGGCATCGACCGCAACCACGCGCAGTCCGAGGTTGTCGCGCAAGTTTTGCTGGACTTTTTCGAATTCGTTTTTGCGCAGCACGCCGTTGTTGACGAACACGCAAGTCAGCCGCGATTTTCCAGATTCGTCCCGCAGGGCGCGGTCCACCAGCACCGCCGCGACGGAAGAATCCACTCCGCCAGAAAGCCCGCAGATGGCGCGCCCATTGCCGACTTGCTGCTTCACCTGCGCCACGGTCGCATCAATAAAACGCTGCGGCGTCCACGAAGGCTTCGCTCCGCAGATGCCCAGCGCGAAGTTGCGCAGAATGTCCGCGCCGAGCGGCGTGTGGTGGACCTCGGGATGAAATTGCACCGCCCACATTTTGCGCGCGGGATTTTCGATGGCGGCAACCGCGTTGGGAGTTTTCGCCGTCAGCCGGAAACCCGGAGGCAACTCTTCAGCCGAGTCGCCATGCGACATCCACACCGCGAGTACTTTAGGCAGTCCCTGAAAAAGTTGCGAGTCAGGTTCCTGGATCTCGACTTTCGCGTGGCCATATTCGCGTTTCGCGGCAGGGCGCACTTTTCCGCCCAGAGCATAGACCATGAACTGCAGTCCGTAGCAGATGCCGAGCACGGGAATGCCAAGCTCGAAAACGCTCTTATCGGCCAGCGGCGCGCCTTGGTCGTACACCGACGATGGTCCGCCCGAAAGAATGATTCCCACCGGAGAGTAGCTGCGAATTTCTTCCAGGCTGGCGTTGAACGGCAGGACGACCGAAAAAATCTTCTGTTCGCGGATGCGGCGCGCGATCAACTGCGAATACTGCGCGCCAAAGTCGAGGACGACGATAGATTGGGTTTCCACGGATGAGTGTCTCAAATCAATGATCGAGTTTGCAAATGTATAAAGCAGCTATGAGCTGCGAGCCTCGAGCTACGAGCTTCGGGCAAATGCATCGATGTGAAGTGCTCGGATTGCTCGCAGCTCGTAGCTCGAAGCTCGCAGCCATGTTATCGCACCACGATATTCACCAGCTTCTTCGGCACCACAATGACTTTGACCACTTGCTTTGCGGCCATCGCCGTTCGCACTTTTTCATCGGAGAGCGCTGCCTGCTTGATTTGGTCCTCGCTCGCATCCGCGGGAACAACCACCAGGCCGCGCAGCTTGCCGTTGACCTGCACGGGAATCTCGATCTCGTCCTCGGCCGCGAGCGCCGGATCGTATTTAGGCCACGGAGCTTTCAGGAGATTGCTCTTCTCGCCCGCCATCTCCCATAATTCATGCGCGAGATAAGGAGCCATGGGAGCGAGCAACAGTGCGATGTTGCGCTGCACTTCGGCAACCAGTGAAGCGGGAACTCGTCCACTGGCAATCGCTTCCTCCGCGCCATAAAGCTCGTTCACCAATTCCATGATGGCCGCGATGCAGGTGTTGAAATGCCAGCGTCCCTGGAAATCTGTGCTCACGCGCTTAATGGTCTGGTGCAGCTTACGCTGGATCGTGCGCGCCTCGGATGACAATGGCTCCGCCGTGGAAGGCGCAGCGAGCCGCGCCTCTAGGTGAGAATTGCGCAAATAGAACCGATACACGCGCCCCAGAAACCGCTGAATGCCTTCTATCCCAGAATCCTGCCAGTCAAGGTCGCGGTCGGGAGGCGCGGCGAACAAACTGTACAAGCGCGCTGCATCGGCTCCGTAGCGCGCCACCATCTCATCGGGCGACACGACGTTCCCCAGGTTTTTCGACATTTTCGCGCCGTCTTTGATCACCATGCCCTGCGTGAACAATCGCGCCGCTGGCTCGTCGTTTTTCACCATGCCCATGTCGCGCATGAACTTCGTCCAGAAGCGCGAGTATATGAGGTGAAGAATGGCGTGCTCCACGCCGCCAATATATTGATCGATGGGAAACCAGTAGGCGATCTTCGCGGAGTCGAACGGAGCTTTATCATTCCGCGCATCGGCGTAGCGGTAGAAGTACCACGACGAATCGACGAACGTGTCCATGGTGTCGGTCTCGCGCCGCGCCGGGCCGCCACACTTCGGGCAAGTCGTGTGCAGAAACTCCGGCACGTTCATCAACGGAGATCCGCCTGCCAGCGTGACCTTCACGTTGTCCGGCAAAATCACCGGCAAATCTTTTTCCGCGACCGGCACAACGCCGTCTTTGTCGCAATACACCATGGGAATCGGCGTGCCCCAGTAGCGCTGGCGCGAGATGCCCCAGTCTTTCAAGCGGAAGGTAACCGTCGCCTTGCCAAAACCCTTTTCTTCGGCGAGCGCCGACATCTTACGAATCGCGTCTTCGCAACTCAGTCCGTTAAATTTGCCGGAGTTCACCACCATCCCATCCATCGTCGTAAACGGCAGCTTAGGATCCGTCATGGTTGCTTCCGGGTCAGTCGAAGCCGGCAAAATTACCAGCCGGATCTCGAGCTTGTACTTTTTGGCGAATTCGTAATCGCGCTCGTCGTGCGCGGGCACGCTCATGATGGCGCCCGTGCCGTAGTCCATCAGGATGTAGTTCGCCACCCACACCGGCACTGCTTCGCCGTTATAAGGG
>Ga0181530_10001397_pt1 | contig 30453 bp, 33 predicted proteins | sample PEATcosm2014_Bin_42_FD_119769 | JGI IMG/M metagenome (GOLD analysis project Ga0181530, IMG submission 119769) | Peatland microbial communities from MTU Mesocosm Facility, Houghton, MI, USA - PEATcosm2014_Bin10_60_metaG | ecosystem: Environmental > Terrestrial > Soil > Wetlands > Peat | place...
AAGCCAAAGCCTTGCATGACCAGGAGGCAGCCGCCGCCAAGTTGAAGCAGCAGCAAGAGGCAAAAGCCGCCGCCGCCGAGGCGGATGCCAAGAAGAAACAAGCCGCCGCCGAGGCCGAGGCCAAGAAGCAGCAAGCCGACGCCGACGCCAAAGCCGCAAAGGAAGCCGCCGAAAAAGCGCGCCAGGAACAAGCCGCCCAAGAGGCCGCCCAGAAACTTCAAGCCAGGGAGGAAGAAAAGAAACGCCTTGCCGCGGAGCAGCAAGCCAAAGCCTTGCATGACCAGGAGGCAGCCGCCGCCAAGTTGAAGCAGCAGCAAGAGGCAAAAGCCGCCGCCGCCGAGGCGGATGCCAAGAAGAAACAAGCCGCCGCCGAAGCCGATGCCAAGAAGAAGCAAGCCGAAGCTCAGACCGAGGCCAAGAAGAAGCAGGCCGACGCTCATGCCGAAGCACCGAACAAGGCCCGGGAGGATGCCCCCCGCCCGGCAAGCGCGCCTCTCCCCAAAGAACAACAGTTGGAGAATCTCAACCACCGTTACATAAACGGCGAAATCTCTCCGATCGAGTACCAAACCGCGCGCGCGAAGCTCATCGCCGCGCCGTAACAGTATCGTCGCTGCGTTGGAAGCGAAACATACCCTCCTTCCTCCCGGTTTTTCCACTTTCTCCTGTTTATCATTCAGTTTACAGCGCCTTTTCCAGGACGGCGCCCAGTTCGGCGGGGGCCAGGACGATGGGGTTGGCTTTCATGCTGCTGGCTTGGGCGGCTTTGGCCACGAGGACGGCGGCGTCTTCGTTCTTGATTCCGTAGAGGGCCAGGCCGGGGATTCGCAAATCGGAAACCAGAGCGCGCACCCAATCCACCGCATCGTCCGCGCGCGCCTCGGTCTTGCCGGTGAGGAGCCGGGCCACGGTTTGATAGCGGCCCAGCGCCGGGCTGCCGGGCTGGCGGACGCGAAGGGCGCGCAGGTTGGCCGCCATCACATGCGGCAGCAGCGCGGCGCAAACGGCGCCATGGGGCGCGGGGAACATGCCGCCAATCGGCCCGGCCAATCCATGCACCGCGCCCAACCCGGCGTTGGCGAGGGCGATGCCGCCAAACAAACTCGCCAGCGCCATGTCTTCGCGCGCGGCGTCGTTGCGGCCATTTTCAAAGGCGGCGCGCAAGGAGCGCGCGGCCCGGCGCATGCCTTCCTCGCACAGCGCGTCGGTCATCGGGTTGGCGCGCAGACAAGTATAAGGTTCAATCAATTGCGTCAGCGCGTCCAGGCCGGTGGTGGCGGTCAGGCCGGGCGGCAAATCGCGGGCCAGTTCCGGGTCCACCAGCGCGATGGACGGCAGGAGAAACGGACTGCGCAAGCTGACCTTGACGCGGTGCTCCGGGGAGGCGAGAACGGCGTTGCGCGTGGCTTCCGAACCGGTGCCCGCCGTGGTGGGAATGGCCAGGAACGGGGCGGACGGTTTGGCGAGCATCCGCCCGCGTCCGATGATTTCGATGTAGTCAAGAAGATCGCCGTCGTTGGTCATCATGGCGGCGATGGCTTTGCCGGCATCGAGCACGCTTCCGCCGCCACAGCCGGCGACAAGATCGCAATGCTCCCGGCGGGCCAGGGCCGCGCCCTGTCGAATGGTTTCCAGATCAGGCTCGCCGGCAATGGAGAAAACCGTCGCGCCAACGCCGGCCTCTTGCAACCGTTGCAGAAGCGGGGCCGCGCGGCGCGAGTCGCGTCCCACCACCACCAAGGCATGGCGGCCCAACGCCGCAGCCAGCCGTCCGGATTCCTGGGCCGTCCGCGCGCCGAAGAGGATGCGTTGTGCGGTGGCAAATTCAAATCGCATGTCGCCAGAAGAGTGCCATGCCGCCGAGGGCCGGGCAATCCGCAATGCGTCCCCCCAAAAGACCTCTGGACTTTCGGCTGGCCAACACTTATATGCTGCCGAGCCAAATGAAATTGCCCAACGCAGACAAGCTCTTGGTTGAGCGTGACAAAATCGTCGGTTATCTCCTTAACCCGACGCATCGCTATGGCGCAAGCAAGGCCGCATTTTTCACGGGATTTGGATTTCAGGCGGGACAATGGGAACAATTGGCGCTGGCGCTTCGCCGTCACGGGCAGACGCACGAAGTGAAACGAGCGAAGGAAACGGGCTTCGGCCCCCGTTTTTAGGTGGACGGCAGATTAAACGCTCCCGATGGCCGGTCGCCTCGTGTGCGCTCCATCTGGCAGCTGGATCATGGAGAAGTTGCGCCCCGCTTGATTACCGCGTATCCTTTGCAAGACGAATGAAGATCAACGAACATGATTGTGTCGTGTTGACGGCGGACTTGCCCGGCGAAAGGCTCAAGAGGGGCGATGTCGGCACGGTGATCCACATCCACAAAGGCGGGGTGGCTTACGAAGTGGAATTCACCACGCTCGACGGCCGCACCATGACGGTGGCCACGGTAGAGAGCAACAAACTGCGTCCAGTCTCCAGCCGGGATGTCGCCCATGTGCGCGAGTTGCAGACGGTTTGAACAGGCTTCCTTAACTAGAATTACAAGTCCGCCGACGAGGCCATTCGATCGTACACCACTCGTGCCAACCACCGCTTCGAGGTTTTGATGGTATATTAGCCCGGGCGGCGGTGCGCCGCGATTCGTGACGGCGCACCCGTTGCCGAAATTATGAAGACGATCAATGAACTGGATGCAGTGGCCCTGACTTGCAACCTGCCCGAACAAGGCTTGGTTCGCGGGGACGTGGGCACGGCGGTTTTGGCGCATGGCAACGGCGCTGCGTTTGAGGTGGAGTTTGTCGGTTATGACGGCCACACGGTCGCCCTGCTGACCCTGGAGCGCAGTCAAGTGCGCCCGCTCGAGACGCGCGAAATTCCTCACGCGCGCGAATTGGAAGCGGCGTGACCCGCTAACCGGGATGTTTCTTAGCGCGGCAAAGCAGCAACCGATGGAATTGACCACGGATTACCCAGAGCGGCAAAGCCGCAACCACAGGGAGGATGGAGGATGGAAAAGCCGGGAGAAAAGTCAGGGGAATGTATGTCAGGGGAATAATCCTGAAAACGCATTTTCCCATTCCCTTGACAATCATTCCCCTGACTTTGCCTTTGACAATGTGTTCAACCGCATGGGTGGCCTGAAAATCCTGGCGAAAATGGAGAGAAATCGAGTGTGCCGAAAATCTTGTCGGAAATGCGCGATTTTTCACTATAGTGGTACGGATTACACGGATGGGAAAAACTCTGCATTCCCCACTCCCAACTCTGCAATTAAATCATCCGTGTAATCTCCCGATTCGGAATCGGGATGGTAAAATCTCCGCGGAAATGAAGGGCTTTTTCTAAATGAGCAAAAGACGTCATCAACTCGGAAAGAGTTGAATTCGCCGGAGCGCATCGGGGGCATAGTAACTGTCTTACCATGACGAAACGATTATCGCCACCAAAGGCATCATAGGTGGCCTTGAGGTTGGGCATTTCAGCGATGCACGGGCCGCACCAGGTCGCCCAGAAATCCAGCAGAACAAACTTGCCTCGCAGGTCAGAGAGTTTGAATGGTTGGTTGTCCAGCGTCCTCAGAGCAAAATCGGGCGCCGGGTCACCCGGTTTCAAGTTAGGAATATGTGCCTCCGAATTCCCGTGAGGTGTTGTAGTAGCATAGGTAATCAGCGATGGCAATAAACGGCGGTCATAGACCGCCGCTACAGGTTTCAAAGCCCGTCAGGGCTGGCATCTTTGTAGCTTGCCGGTGTCAAAACCGATACCGCTCCGTCAGGAGCGGCATCATCGGGGGGAAGACGGAGATATTTCGCTCCTGACGGAGCTTGAATTGGTGTTGCGTTGGCGGACTACAGATATGGCTCGCCTACGGCGCTATGGCCATGCCGGGACACGAAATGATCCATCACCTGCGCTGGGCTACTGGTTCCACCAATTCAAGCATCAGCATTGCAACCAGCCCCACTTTTGTCTCGTCCACCCGTTTGGATCCCATTGACGCCGCCACTCACGGCTTGGCCGGCGCTCTTCCGCGGCGGACTGGCTTTTTGGGCGCGCGGATTCCGACATTCCGGCCCAAAATCGCCTCCAATTTCGCCACCGATTTCGTGATCTTTCCCAGTTCCGCCAGGGATTTCCTGATTTTCCCCATTTCGGCCATCGCCTGATCGTAATTGGCCCGCTGGAACGCTTCCCGGATCACTGCCACAGGCTCTGTTTTTTCGCCGACAAGCGCCTCCGCCGAGGTCCCGAGGGCCTTGGCGATGAGGATGAGCCGGTCGCCTCCGGGAATCCGCCCATGCAAATAGCGCGAGATGTCCTCCTGGCCGCACCCCGCCGCCGCGCCCAGTTGGGCCTGCGTCAGGCCGGATTTATCGAGGGCTTCCCGCAACCGGGAAGAGAAGATGTCTTTTTTCATAATTATCTATTGACATGTTATGATCTCGGGTATATTCTTGCAAGCATGAATGAACAAAATATGCCGAATGATAGCCGGAGCGGGGAGCCTGTCACGCCGAATCGCGCCGCGGATGGCGGCGAAGAGACGCCGAAGACAACTTCCCTGATGCAAATTGCCGCCAACAAAGCCAACGCCCTGAAATCCACCGGGCCGAATACGCCGGAGGGTCGCGCCGTTTCCAAAATGAACGCCTTCAAACACGGCATTTTCTCCAAGGAAGTGCTGGAAAGAATCCTGCGCTACGAGACCACTTTGCAGCGGCAGTTGTACCGGGCCATGAGCCAGTTGGAGCGGTTGCAGCGGATGCGGCAGGGCGAGGCCGTTCCCGCGCCAATGGTGATGGAGGTGTCGGAAAAGGCGATAACCTACAAAGGCATTTTTGCAAAACGAACCCAAATTGAAAAAGTCCCAAGTGGTTCGTAATGAATCACTTATGGAAAATATGGTGATTCCGGCATCCTCCAAAACGAACCCATTTCAGTGCGACCGCATGGCAGAAAAAGAACATTATGGAGGGGGTTGTTGATCGAGCAATTGGCGCACCTTGCGGAGCAGGGAGGCGGGTGTGTACGGTTTGGGCAGAAACGCCATGCCCGGCTCGATCACACCCTGTTGGTTCATGGCGTCATCGGTGTAGCCCGATGTGAAGAGGATTTTCAGATCGGGATGGGTTGTCTTGAGCCACTCGGCCATAACTTTGCCGCCCATCAGGGGCATGATGACATCGGTGACCGCCAGACGAATCGGGGGACCTTTGTGGTCGCGCGCCTGATGCAACGCATCCTGGCCGTTGGCGGCCGAGAGCACTTGATAACCCTTGGCTTGCAGGATGCCGCAAGCCAGTTGCCTTACCGATGGATCATCTTCCACGACCAGCACGGTTTCCGTCCCGCGCGGCAGCGGCCCGGTCTGGCTGGGCCGGTTCGCGGCGGCCAGCGGCTCTTGGACGCGCGGGAAGTAGATGTTGAAGGTCGCGCCTTTGCCGGCCTCGCTTTCGACGGCGATATGGCCGCCGGATTGTTGGACGATGTTTTGGCAGGTGGCGAGGCCCAAACCGGTGCCCTGGTCCTTGGGCTTGGTCGTGAAAAAGGCTTCAAACAGGCGCGCCTTGACCTCCGCAGTCATGCCGCTTCCCGTGTCACTGACACTGAGCATCACGTAGTCTCCGGGAATGGCGCCCGGGTGGGCGCGCGCGTAGTTGTCGTCGAGGGTGACATTGGCGGTGGCGATGGCGAGTTTGCCGCCGTCGGGCATGGCGTCGCGCGCATTGGCGGCCAGATTCATCAGCACTTGGCCGACGTGGCCGGAGTCGGTCTTGACGCGCCCGATGTTGTTTCCGGGGACAATCGTCATTTCGATGTTCTCGCCAATGAGCCGCCGCAGCATTTTGTCGAGGTCTTTGACCGCGTCGTTCAGGTCGAGGACGACGGGGTCGGCCTTTTGATTGCGGCTGAAGATGAGCAGTTGGCGCGTCAACCCGGCGGCGCGCTCGGAGGCTTGGCGGATGACCTCGGTATGACTTTGGAGCGGATTGTCCGGGGCCAGGCCCGCCGCGATCAAATCGTTGTAACCCATGATGACGAAGAGGATGTTATTAAAGTCGTGGGACACGCCGCAGGCGAGGCGGCCGACGACTTCCATTTTCTGCGCTTCGATCAGCTCCTCCTCCAACCGCCGGCGCTGCGCCTGTTCTTCGACTCCCCGCAGGGCGCGGCGCACGGCGGGGAGGAGACGCGAGAGGCGGCCCTTGAGGACATAATCCGTCGCGCCGCTCCGCAGCGAATCAATGGCCTGTTCCTCGCCCAGAGTGCCGGAGACATGGATGAAAGGAATGGCGGGCCATCCCGCGCGCGCGATTTTCAAGGCCAGCATCCCGTCAAAGGCGGGCATGGTGAAATCGGAAAGGATCAAGTCAATGCCGCCCTTTTCGAGCGCCGCGACAAAACCATCGCGGCTTTGCGCGAGGGTGATCACGCACCGGAGGCCCCCGGCTTCCAGGGTGGATTGAACCAGCGCGGCATCGTTGGGATCATCCTCCAAGTGCAGGATGCGGAGTGGAGAATTTATACTTGACTTCCATATCCCGCCTGCGCCACGCGCCGCGGTTTGGCCCGGTTCCCCGGCCGGCGGTTGCTGACGCCCCGCCATTAAAGTATCCCCTGAGTTCACAATATCTGCATCTACAATAAGCTGGAAGCCCCTGTGCGCGCTATGGGGTGTTCACCCCAGTGCCTCGTGGGAGGATCGAGTGGTGGAGTGGTGGAGTGATGGGGTGGCGGGATCAGGCCCCAAGCCCATCACTCCATCACTCCATTCCTTCCCTCCGCATATACGGTGAATACCCCATTGCCAAAAGCCGCTCCGGCGGCTTACCATGCCCAATAAACAGACCCAAAACGCGAAAGCGAGAAACGCCATTACGCCATCATGATCACGCGCGACCACCACAATCAAACGGAGTTTCTCAAGCGCTGTCTGCATTACGGCGAGAGCGCCGAGTGCCGGGAACTGAAGCAAGAGATCACGCGCCTCCAGAGCGACGCGCGTTGCGTGCAGCGGGCGGCGTGGCTGATGGCCGCATTGATTGCGCTGACGCTGGCCGGTCTTGCCTACGCAACGATCTTGCTGGAGAACTTCCCCTACAGCGCGCCGCGGCTGATCGTGAGCCTTCTTTGCGCTCTGGGGGTGGGATCGCTGATCAGCCTCCTGGCTTTTGCCGGCCTGGGGATAGTCTATCGCAAGAGGCTGGACCAGCGGCGGGAGGAATGCCGCCGGATGGTCACCCAACTGTTGGAGACCCGCCTGGGCAACCCGGCCGCCGCGCCCCTGCGGGAACCCGCCCCCGGCGACGCAAGCCGCAGCCCGGTCCGGGAGGCTGCCGGCGGCGCCGGTTCTCCAACAACCGAAATCCTCGCCTGACGGGGATATTTCAATGACCAATTCTCAATCAAAGCTTCCGAATCTTCAAGCCTTCCGAAACGGGCTTGCGCCAATGGGTGCCCGCCACGAAACGCGCTAAAATTCTGTTGTTAGAAAACCTTATTCTGCCTTTTTGCCGGCGCCTTCCGTCTTTTCCCCCTTATCGGGCTTCCCGACCTTTTCAGCCTTTTCGGGCTTCCCGGCCTTTTCGGGCTTCTCGGCCTTTTCCGTCTTCTCGGGCTTTTCGGGCTTCTCGTGTTTCTCCGGCTTGGGCGCGCGCGGTTTCTTTTCGGGACGAACGCCGGCCTCGGCGGATTCAGGGGCGGCGGCGGCATCGGCGCGGGCGGTTTCGGCGCGGCGATGGCCGCGAGATTCGGTCCGGGCGCGCGATTCCCTGCCTTCGGCGGAGGCGGCCTGCGGCGCAGAGGCGGGAGCGGGGAGCGGCGTGGTGCTCTCGATGCGCACTTTCAAGGGCGCGGTCACTTGGGCATGGAGGCGAAGCTCGACGGTGTGCTCGCCGAGGGTCTTGATAGGGTGTTCGAGGTGGATTTTCCTTTTTTCCAGCACGATGTCGAACTGGGTCTTCAACTGGTCGGCGATCATCCCGGCGGTGACGGCGCCAAACATCTTGCCATCCTCGCCGGTCTTGACCGCGATGACGGCAATGAGGTTGGAGACGCTCTTGGAGAGTTCGGACATGGTGCTGAATTCCTGGGCCTCGCGCTCGCCGCGGCGCTGTTTGAGGGCTTCGATGCGGCGCTTGTTGGTGGCGCTGAGCGGCACGGCCAGGCCCTGGGGAATCAAGTAATTCCGGGCGTAGCCGGCGGCGACTTTGACCTGGTCGGATTCACCGCCCAGGCCAACGATGTTTTGGATGAGGATGACTTCGGTTTTTGCCATAAATGGATCGGGGGTTAAGGGCCGGAAGCCGGGGGAACGCCCCGTAGTTCCGGGATAATGGGTTAAAAGGGCACGTCGTCTTCTTCGGGCGGCGTCTCGCCGTTCCCCGGCGGGCCTTCGGCGGCGGCGGGGGCGGCGGCGGGTTTGGCCGGGGGGGCGGGCCGGCGGACCGGTTCGCCGGAAGGCGCTCCGCCCGCGCCAGCGCCGTCTTCGGGGCCTTTGGTATCAATGAACGAGAAAGATTGCAACCTGACTTTGAGTTTGGATTTTTTCTCGTGGGTGGTTTTGTCTTCCCAACTGTCCAGTTGGAGCTGGCCCTCGATCAAAATGGGCCTGCCTTTGCGAAAGTACTGTGCGATGACCTCGGCCTGGCGCTCCCATGCGTCCACATCCACGAAAGTCACTTCCTCCTTTTTTTCGCCGGTTTCGCTTTTCCAGGAGCGGTTGATGGCCACGCCGAACTTGACCACCGCGGTGCCCTTGGGAGTGTAACGCAGTTCCGGGTCGCGGGTGAGGTTCCCGGCGATGATGACTTTATTGAAGTTGGCCATAAAAATGGTAAATCGGTTCAGGCCGCGGCCGGGATGACCGCCGCCGCCGGCTTGGGCGCGGCGGCCTTGGTGAAGAGGACGCGAAAGATCTCCTCGTTGTTGACGAAGCGGTGGCGCAGTCTGGCCACGGCGGCGGGGTCGCCCTCGAACAAAATGTTGACGTAGTAGCCGGTGCTGTGCTTGCGGTCGGCGACGCGGGTGAAGGTCTTCTTGTCCATTTTTTGAATGGTCTCGACCTTGCCGCCCACGGCGGCGATTTCGGCGGAGATTTTGTCAATCGTCTCCTTGATCGCCTCTTCCTTGGCGACACTGTTTAGTATGAACAAACCTTCGTAATGTTTCACTGTTATCCTTTTGGCAACGGCGCCGGCGCGGCGCCGTTAAACTGGTTCATTGCTTCTTTCAATCCCGCGTTCAGCCAGCATTCCACCTGCCGGCCGGCGCGGTCCAATACTTCTTCCACGGCCGGGCGTTCGGCGGCGGCAAACCGGCTCAGGACATAGTCGCTGATTTGCCGGCCATCGTCTTCCCGCCGCCCGATCCCCAAGCGCAAGCGCGGGTACTCCCGCGTTCCCAACTGCGCCTCGACCGATTCCAAGCCATGATGCCCCCCGCTGCTGCCCTCGGCCCGCATGCGAATGTGCCCCAACGGCAAATCCGCGTCGTCCACCACCACCAGCGTATGCTCGGCCGGCAGGCGGTAAAATCCGCGCAAGGCCGCCACCGCAACTCCGCTGGCGTTCATGAACGTCTGCGGCTGGCACAAACAAACCCGTTTCCCATCCCGTTCAAGCCGCGCCAAGCGGGAACGGAACTTCCGCTCCAGCACCCAGGCCGCCCGCCAGCGCGACGCCAGTTGCGCCACCAGTATGAACCCGATGTTATGCCGGGTGCCGGCGTATTCCCGTCCGGGATTCCCCAATCCCGCGATAAGATATAGATCAGTTATTTCTTCCTCTCTGGCTTGCCGAACTTTCTCTCGGCCTTTGCGGGGGCGGCGGGAGCGGCTTTCTCGCCCGGTTTGGCGGCGGCGGGTTTCTCGCCCGGTTTGAGCGGGGCGGGTTTCTCGCCCGGTTTGAGCGGGGCAGGCTTCTCGCCCGGCTTGAGCGGGGCGGGTTTCTCGCCCGGTTTGAGGGCAACCTTCTCGCCCGGTTTGGCGGCGCCCTTCTCCTCCGGCGCGGCTTCGCCTTCCTCGCCCTCTTCCTTCTTCTCCTTGATCATCTCCACTTCGCCAACGGGGGCGGTGGCGGCTTCCAGGGCGGCGGCTTCCTCGGCCTCGGAAATCGGCGCGGCGACGGAGAGGACGGAAATGTGCTTGTCGCCCAGGATTTCCACTCCCGGCGGCGGTTTGATGTCGCCGATGTGAATGGCCTGGCCGATTTCCAGATGGCTGACATCCACGACGAGGGACTCCGGCAAATCTTTCGGCAGGGCGCGGACTTTGAGTTTGAACAGAACGTGCTCGAGCGTGCCGCCGCCGGTCTTGACGCCCAAGGCTTCGCCCAGGCTGTCCACTGGCACGGTCATGGTGACTTTTTCGTTCTCGGCGACTTCGTGCAAATCAATGTGGAGGACCTGGTTGGAGAGGACATGGTGTTGGATTTCCTGGATGATGGCCAGGCGGTTGGGCTTGGCGTCGCCCTGCACGGTGAGGTTCAGGAGGACGTTTTCCGAGGCGGCGCCGTGGATCACATCCCGGATGTCCAGGGAATTGATTTCCAGGCTCTGGGGCGGGTTCAGTTTCCCGTAAATGACGGCGGGAATGCGACCGGAGGCGCGGAGGGTCTTGGAACCGGCCCGCCGGCCCAGGGTGCGCGGAAAGGCATTTAAAGCAACAGATTTCATGTGTCAAAACTTAATGTTATATCATAAGGCCGGCCAGCGCCAGCCTAACTTAATTAACTTTAATCAACTGGTCCGGCCGCCCTTAAATTCAAACAGGGAAGTAACCGACGAATTGCAATTAATTCGCTTGATCGCTTCGCCCAACAACCCGGCGACGGACAGGGTGGTAATTTTCAACCCGTCAATCGCAGGGCGTAGCACGGTATCAGTAGTTACCAATTCGTCAATGCAAGATTTTCGCAGCCGGGCAATCCCGATTTCGTTCAAGATGGCGTGGGAGACGCAGGCGATGATCTTCTTGGCCCCTTTGCGCTTGAGCAGCGTGGCGGCGTTGACCAGCGTTCCGGCCGTTTCCGTCAGGTCGTCCACTAGGAGAACATTGTGCCCGCGGATTTCGCCGATGACGGCCATGGCCTCCGTTTCGGTGGCGTTCTTGCGGCGTTTGGCGACGATGGCCAGCCCCGCTTCCAGCACTTGCGAATAGGCATGCGCCATCTTCAATCCGCCCACATCGGGGCTGACGACGACCAAATTGGGGATGCGCAACGTCTTGAGATATTCATACATCACCGGCGCGGCGTAAAGATGGTCCACCGGGATGTCGAAAAAGCCCTGGATTTGCTGGGCGTGCAGGTCCATGGTCAGGATGCGGTTGGCGCCGGCGGCGACGAGGAGATTGGCCACCAGCTTGGCGGTGATCGGCACGCGCGGTTGGTCCTTGCGATCCTGCCGGGCGTAACCGTAAAAGGGCAGCACGGCGGTGATCCGGGAAGCGCTGGCCCGCCGCACAGCGTCCATCATGATGAACATCTCCATCAGGTAGTGGTTGGTCGGCGGGCTGGTGGATTGGACGATGAAGACATCCTCGCCCCGGATATTCTCCTCAATTTTGACGAACGTCTCGCCATCGGGAAAGGCGGAGACGGCGCACTTGCCCAGCTCCATGCCGATGGAGGCGGTGATGCTTTTCGCCAGAGGGATATTGGACGTGCCGCAAAAAATTTTCACAGTTAGTGGTTTTGCTCAAAAAATAAAGCCACCTCCGCGGCGGCTCAAATGTGACCTCAGTGTAACAAACCGCGCCCAACCCGCAAGCATTTTGCGCGGAAAAATGGCGGCTCCGGCGCGGCGGGCCTTTGCCGGGGCCGCGGCCTGTGCCGCAATTGCGGATTGCGGATTGCGGATTTTGGCTCCGAGCTTTGGCGGAGCCGTGGCCTGTGCCGCGGGTATATGCAAATTCAACCTGCATTAACCTTAATGGCGGCGGATTGCCATCCGCCGCTACGACTGTTTTGCAGTGTGGCGGCTTTCGGAAGAAAGCCGATGAAAATCCACGACCCTGTTGGCTATGGACCTGATCCGAGCGGCCGCCGGCGCCGGCTGCCGCTTCCCGGATGCGCCCGTTGACGGTTGCCTTCGTGCCTCACGCAGACAATTTAATCATAGGCTCTAACTTTTGTCAAGCCCTGGGCAGGCAAAAACACATTGCCTTCTGTAGGACACGCTGCTACATTTCGGCCATGCTCACCAAGCCGATGCCGGTCCGATTCGAGCCTGAATTGCAGGAGTTGCTGCGGGAGGGCGCACGCCGCACCCCGCACAAGAAACAGGAACTGATTCGCATCACACTTCGCCGCTGCCTGCCGACGGTGATCCAGCAGGAAGCAGGCAAGCCCAACCGCGGAAGGCTTACGCGCGTTGAACCGTGGTCCAGCCGCACGTTGAGAAAGGCCTATCTACAAGTTGGGGACGAATGGGATGCCCTGGAAGAAGCCGCCACAAAAGCGCAAGGGCAGCCTGAGTACAACGACTGACCCCAATGAAACCGTGGGGCATTTAGCCAATAAGGGCGACTCTTGAATCCCAAACTCGACTCTTCAAAGGCGCTCTGCTTCCTGCTCATTTTTCTTGGGGTTTTCGCCTTCGGCACCGTCCTCGCCTTCCACAACATCACCGACGGCGATTTGTGGGCCAAGCTCGCCCTCGGCGCCTCCGTCCTGCGCCAGGGCCACTTGCTGCGCCACGATGTGTTCGCGTTCACGCCGGCGCTTCCGCTGTACATAGACCACGAATGGGGCGCGGGGCTGGTTTTCTTCGCGATGCTGGACTGGTTCGGCCCGCCGGCTTTGATGATCCTGAAGATCGCGCTGGCGGTGGGCGCGATCGGGTTCGCCATGCTGGCGGCCAGACGCCTGGGCTGCGGCTGGAACACGGTCTTTCTCCTGGCCATCCCCGCCGCCGCCTGTCTGCTGCCGGGATATATTCCCGTGGTGCGCTCGCATGCGTTCAGCTTCTTCTTTTTTGCCGTCACGCTCGTATGTCTGGAAGAACTCAGAAAGGACCAACGCTGGCCGGCGGCTGTCCTGCCTCTGGCGATGATGGCATGGGCGAATCTCCACGGCGGATTTGTCGTCGGCCTCGGCGTCGTCTTCCTTTACGCGGCGGCCGCCGTCTATGAGCGCAAGAACTGGCGTCTGACGGCGGCCGCCGCGCTGGCGTGCGCCGCCGTGACGCTGGTCAACCCCTACGGCTGGCGCTTCTGGCAATACCTGCTTCCCGCCGTGCTGCATCCGCGCGCCCGAATCGAGGAATGGCGCGCCCTGCCTTTGTTCGCGCGCGATGATTTTTGGGGCTTCCGCATTTTCTTCGCCGCCGTTCTCGGCGCGTTTTTCAGCGGACGCGGCGCCTTGAACCGGAAGAACCTGCCGGCCGTGGCCGTGCTCTGCCTGACGGCCGGCCTGGGCTGGCGCAGCCGCCGCCACGGGCCGTTCTTCGCGGTGGCGGCGCTGGCTTTCGCCGGGCCTTTCTTTGAAGCCGCGTGGCGGAAATTCGCGCTCCGGCTCCGGTGGAATCCACGGTTTGTCACCACCGCCGTTTATGGCGCGGCGGCCCTGTTCGTCGCGGTCCGGTTTCTGCCCGGCGCCTCATTGCAACCGCTGACGCCCGTGGGGGAGGACCCGGTTCGCGAGGCGGACATACTCTCGCTGGCCGGGGCGAAGGGAAACCTGGCGACTCCCTTCGCCTGGGGCAGCTACCTGGCCTGGCGTCTGTTTCCCAACCTCAAAATCTCGATGGATGGCCGCTACGAAGCCGCCTATCCCGAATCCACCTTCGCGCTCAACAACGCGTTTTACGACAAGAAGGGGGACTGGCAACAACTGGGGCGCGATTACAAGGTGGACTACGTTATACTTGACCTCAAGAACGAGCGGCTGCGACCGGAAGACCTGGTTTCCATCGGCTACGAATTGATCTGGCGCCAGGATGATTTTTCCGCCCTCCTGGCGCTCCCCGATCATGCCGCCGCGCTGAAGAGAATCGCCGACACCCTCCCGCCCGTTACCATTGACCCCCTGGACGTGAAACATACCCGGCTTGGCATCCTTGAGCCGGGCGCGATGTAATTGCTGTAGCGGCGGTCTGTGACTGCCGCTAATCAAATCCCCTAAAGAGCGGCGATCATAGACCGCCGCTACAGCCGTTTTTTTTCAACAGCGCGAAATAGTAGAGCGCGGCGACGACCAGGGAATGACGGATTTTTCCCGACGCCACCAAACCGGCCACCTCGGACACCGGCGCCAACCGCGTGATCAAATCTTCGCCGCTGTCGAATTGGACGGGGCCGGTTGGACGGCAGTTCTCCACCAGGATGGTGAAGGTGGTGTTGGTCATGATGGCCGGGTTGGAAAAAACGCGGCCGATGACGCGGGCGCGTTCGCCTTCATAGCCGGTTTCTTCGCGCAGCTCGCGGCATCCCGCCGCTTCCGGCGTGGCATCGCGCGGGTCTATGAGGCCGCCGGGGATTTCCAGTTCGACGGTATCGGAGCCGTGGCGATATTGCTCCACCAGCACCATCAGTTGATCGGGCGTGACGGCCACCACGTTCACCCAGTTGGCGGTCTCCATCACCACAAATTCATGTTCGCGGCCGGTGCGCGGCGATTTCTTCAAATCCGTCCGAAGGGAGAAAATGCGGAAAGCGCCCGCGGGCCGGGAGGAGATTTTGGGCCAGGGAAGGATCATGCGATTGCGGAATCTCCGATTGCGGATTGCGTGGAAATGGAGTGATGGAGTTTTGGAGTGATGGAGTGATGAAAAACCCAATACTCCATCACTCCAACACTCCGTTGGGCTTCTTGCGCACTCCAACACTCCGTTGGGCTTCTTGCGGCAAGGGCTGCATTCATGCCAGACCACGCAGGGGCGGGCGCCTCACGCGGCGGGAACGATCTTGATGCTCTCGACGCCAACGCGGGCGACCGGGCGGCTGTTCTCGCCGCCACCGCCGCGGGTGGTGGGGGTGTTGCCCAGCTTGCCCAGGACGTCGTCGCCTTTGATCAACTGGCCGAACACGGTGTATTGCTTGTCAAGGAAACGGGCGTCCGCCAGGCAGATGAAGAACTGGGAGCCGGCGGAATCGGGATCGGAGGAGCGGGCCATGGAAATGACGCCGCGAACGTGCGGTTTGTCGCTGAACTCGGCCTTGATCTTGTAGCCGGGATCGCCCGTGCCCCAGCGGCTTTCCTGCGCGGGGTCCTTGGTCAGCGGGTCGCCGCCCTGCACCATGAATCCCTTGACGATGCGATGGAAGGCGGTGCCGTCATAGAATCCCTTGCGGGCCAGGTTCTTGAAATTCTCCACCGTTTTGGGGGCGACCTCGGGCCAGAAGGCGAGGACCATTTCGCCCTGGGTGGTTTTGATGACGGCTACCTCGTTGTTGTCCATGATGTGGATTATTTGATGGAACTGGCGGGGACGATTTTGATGCTGGTGACTTCGATGCGTTGGGTGGGAACGCTCAATTCGCCACGGGCGCTTACTGTCAGGGGAGTATTGCCAATCTTCGTCAGAACATCGTCGCCTTTAATCAAATGGCCGAAGGTGGTGTAGTTATGCTCGTCAAGGTAGGGTTGGGGCGAGAGGCAAATGTAGAACTGGCATCCTGCTGAATTGGGAAGGCCCGTGTTGCCCATCGCAATGGTTCCTCTTTCATGTTTGTGGCTGTTCTTTTCGTCTGCAATGGTGTAGCCGGGACCGCCTGTTCCATAGGCCGCCTTATTGTTCGGATCTTTCGTGTTCGGATCGCCGCCCTGGATCATGAAGTCCTTCATGATGCGGTGAAAGGCGGTGCCGTCATAGAACTTGGCGTTCGCCAGTTTCTTAAAGTTCGCGACGGTGTTTGTGGCGGCATCGCTCCAAAACTCGATGACCATGTCTCCATCGGTGGTGCTAATCACCGCCACGTCCTGTGCTGGAACGGGGGCCGTGGCTGCGGCAGGCGGCGTGGGCGGCGTGGGCGGTGGTGTGGGTGGTGTGGGTGGCGGTGTCTGGGGCGGTGTCGGCGGCGGTGTGGGCGGTGTGGGTGGTGTGGGTGGCATGGGCGGCATGGGCGGCGTGGCCGGGTTTGTCGCCGCGGCCGGCGCGGTCGCTCTGGCTGGTGTGACCGGTGTGGGCGCGGGAGCCTGTTTGACAGGCGGGGGCGGGGTTTCGCTCTTTTGACCGCAACCGCTCAAGAGAGCCACTCCAACGATGAGACTTAAATAGCATTTCAAATTTTTCATAGGCGGTTTATTTGCCACAACGCCGCGCGAATGTCACGACTAATTTGCAAGAATCGCACGGGACGGTTTTCACTTTTTTTGGGAGGCGGTTTCCGGCTCTTAATCTCAACTGTGTTCCGTCGCAGGAAGCACCGCAGGCGCGGCATATTTGTAGAACTAAACCGAAAAAGAATCTCAAGCTCCGTCGGGAGCGGCATCTTCGTTTGACACAGATGTCGCCCTTACGGGGCTTTGGGGGTTTGGTTCTGAGGGCTTCTACAAAGATATCGCGCTTACGGCGCTTGGCCATGGACCACACGTTGACGCGCGTGCTCCGAGGCATGCGGCATCTCGCTCGCACGTCCTGAACGCGAAGCGTCGCAGGCTGCAGAACGCCAGTTCCGCTTTGGCGTCAGGCGCCAATCAGGCCGCCCAATTCCCGTGTCGCAAAGTGATCAGCGAGCCGGCATGGCAGGCGCGGCATTTGTCGCGGCAGGCGCGGCCGGAGCGCTCGCTCTGGGCGCGGGGTTTGTCGCGGCCGGCGCGGGCGGGGTTGGTGCGGGGGGAGGAGGCGTGGTGTCGTTGCCACAGCCGCTCAAAAGAGCCAGGCCAACTACGACACCCGCGACGCTCAAAAAACATTTCAAATTTTTCATAAGGCGTCTTTTTGCCACAGCGCCGGGAAAATGTCACGCAAATAATTTAAAAAAATTACGGGCCGTTCAATCCGCTTTACAACGGCGGCATTTTCTGCTACATATATTCATGTTAATTCGCAGTGCTTTTGTCCTCTCTGCAGTGTGCGCCGTTTTCTTGCGCCCCGGTCCGGCCGCGGCCCAGCCTCTGCCCAAAGTGCAACTTCGCGCGGTCTTCCCGGCCTTGACGCTGGATCGCCCGGTTTGGATGTCCGAGGCGCCGGACGGTTCGGGGCGCTTTTTCATAGTCGAGCAGGCGGGGCGGATTGTCATCGTGCCCAAAGGGAGCGATGGCAGTCAAACAAAGGAATTTCTGAACATCGTGAACCGCAGGCCCTACACGGCAAACGAGGAAGGGTTGATGAGCATCGCCTTTCATCCGGGCTTCAAGACCAACGGCCTGTTTTACATTTACTACAACCAGTTGAATGCGAACCAGACCGGGCAGTTCCCGCGCCGCAGCGTGATCAGCGAATGGAAGGTGTCGGCCGGCGACCCGGACCGCGCCGACCCGGCATCGGAGCGCATCGTGCTGGAAGTGCCGCAGCCATTCTCCAATCACAAAGGGGGCCAGGTGAGCTTCGGCCCGGACGGCTACTTTTACATTGCGCTGGGCGACGGCGGGCTGGGGAACGATCCGTTTAACAGCGGCCAAAACACTTCCACGCTGCTGGCCAAAATCCTGCGCATTGATGTCAATACCCGCTCCACCACCGGCACAGGCCGGAACCGGCAGACATTGCAGTACGGCATCCCGAAGGACAATCCGTTCGTCGGCGAAGCGGATTATTTGGGAGTGCGCAAGGAGATTTATGCCTGGGGGCTGCGCAATGTCTGGCGGTACAGTTGGGACCGCGAAACCGGGGACCTGTGGGCCGGCGACGTGGGCCAGGATTTGTGGGAGGAAGTGGACCTCATCGTCAAGGGCGGCAATTATGGCTGGTGCGTGCGCGAAGGGGCGCACCATTTCAAACCCGGTCCGCCCGGCGCGCAGTACATTGACCCGGTGATGGAGTATCCGCACCGGGCGGATCTTCTGCCGCAGTCCTTGTTTCCCAATCACAGCATCGGGATGTGCGTGATTGGCGGTTATGTCTATCGCGGCAAGAAATATCCGTCGCTGGAGGGCGTCTACGTTTATGCCGACTACGTTTTGGGCACCATCTGGGGGTTCCGTTACGCCGGCGGCAAGGTGACGGCGGACGCCACGTTGCTGGAGCAGCCCAAGAACATCACCAGTTTCGCCGAGGACGGGGATGGGGAGCTGTACGCCATTACCTTTGGCAGCGAGCCAAAGGACGGGCGGATTTATGCGATTGAGGCCAGGTAGTGGGGCGCGGCGAGGCGCCTGTGGTGCTCGGGCTTTGACTTCGCGGCTCTTCCGGCGCATGGTATTGTCAAATAACGGCATGAAATACAAAGTTCTGCTGATAAAATCGGACGAAGGTTATGCGGTCGGCTGCCCCGCCCTCCCCGGCTGCTGGAGCCAGGGCAAGACCCGCGAAGAGGCACGGCGCAACATCCGGGAGGCCATCCGACTGTGGCTTGAGGTCGCCGAAGAAGACATCCGGCGCGAGGCGGCGCAAGTACACGAGGAAGTCGCGTCGGAACTCGTCACCATTTAACGCGCTGTGCCCAAGATACCGGGAATCCGCCAAGAGGACGCCGTGCGTGTTTTTGAGAAGCTCGGTTTTCGTGTCGCACGCCAAAGTGGACATATCATCATTTAAGTTGCCTTGCCAAACGAGTTCCTTCGGGGCATTCTCCCGGACATGGAATCCCATGAAATTTTGCGAGAGGTCTTTCAAAAGACCAGCCCGAAGCACGCGGCCAGCGAGTTGGGCCTTTCCCTTTCGATGGTCTATAAATGGGCCGAGCCGCCCGGCCAAAAGAGCGGCGCGGTCAATCCCCTGGACCGCGTGGCCAAGCTGGTGCGGTGCAGCGGGGATCATCGGATCGTGCAATGGATTTGCCAGCAGGCCGGCGGCTTTTACATCAAGAACCCCAAGACCGGCCGGCCCCATCCGGCCTTTCTGGTGCCCGCCATGAACAACGTCGTGCAGGACTTTGCCGATTTGCTGGCCGTCATGGCCGAGGGGGCCCACGACAACCGGATCACCGCCGGGGAAGCCAAGTCCATCCGCGCGCGATGGGAGGAATTGAAGTCCGTCGCCGAGGAATTCGTGCAGAGCTGCGAAGAGGGCGATTTCACCAACCTCAAACAGACAAGCATGGCCAAAAGGGGAGAAAGTGCCTGAAATTCCTTGTTGTAGCGCCGGCTCTGCGCGCCGATTTCGAGCCAGAGGCTCGACTCTACACCTGCTTGAGTTCGCAAATGCCATTATGCTGCCGACATGGTCATCATACGATTTGCCGATCCAGAATCCAAACGAAGGGCGCTCGGTTACATCGCCAGACGCTTCCCGGGCAAGAGCTGGGCAACGGGCGAGGTGATGGTGCCCGAAGAGGCCTTGGCCGCGCTCGCCGCTGAATGTTTCCAGTTCACCGTCGAAGGTCCTGCCACCTATGAGCGATTTGCGTTGTTAGATAAATATACTTGACAATCCATCTGATCATGTTCCAAGCGGTCGGCTAAAACGCGCAACGCCAGCGCCTTGACCCTCGATGCCGCATCGTCCCGCGTCTGGCCGTAACTCATCACGCCGGACAAATCCGGCACTTCGGCGATCCAGCGGCCGTCTTCTTCCCGCTCCAGTTCAATTTTCATGCGCGACTTTCTTCAATACTTTGGCACCGTGGGATCCACTTCGTCCGACCAGGCGCTGATGCCGCCCCGGACGCTCTTCAAAAACTTGTAGCCCTGCTCGCGCAGGAATTGCAGCGCCTTGAGGGACCGCCCCCCGCTCTTGCAATGGATGTATATGTGCCGGTTGGGGTCCAATTCCGTGAAGCGCCGCGGCAACTCGCTCAACGGGATCATCGGCACGCCCTTGATGTGGGCGATTTGGCGCTCATCCCGCTCGCGCACATCAATCACTTGAATCCCCAGGCTGGGGTCGTCCAGGGCCAGTTTCATTTGCTGCACGGTCACTTCGTCCGGGTTGGAGGCCGGTTGGGCCGCCGCGCCCGCGCTGCCGCAAAACGCCTCGTAGTCAATCAATTGCGTGATCGTGGGATGTTCTCCGCAGACGGGGCATTGCGGATCGCGGCGGAGGCGGAGTTCGCGGAACTTCATTTCCAGCGCGTCCACGAGCAACAGCCGGCCCATGAGGGAACTGCCCTTGCCGAGCGCCAATTTCAAAATCTCGGTCGCCTGGATGCAGCCGATGATGCCGGGCAGCACCCCCAGCACGCCGCCCTCCGCGCAACTGGGCGCCATGCTGGGCGGCGGCGGTTCGGGATACAAACAGCGGTAGCACGGGCCGTTGAGATGCGGCGCGAACACGCTGGCCTGGCCTTCAAAGCGGAAAATGGAGCCGTAGATGTTCGGCTTTTTCAGCAGCACGCAGGCGTCGTTGGCCAGGTAGCGGGTGGGAAAGTTATCCGTGGCGTCCACCACGATGTCGTAGGGGGCGAGGATGTCCAGCGCATTTTGGCTGGTCAGGCGGACCGGGTGCAGCGCGACCTGGACGCCGGGGTTGATGCGCTGGATGGTGTCGCGGGCCGATTCGGCTTTGGGCCGGCCGACGTCCGGCGTGCCGTGGATGATCTGGCGCTGGAGATTGGAAAAATCCACCGCGTCAAAATCCACGATGCCGATCTTTCCGATGCCCGCCGCCGCCAGGTACATGGCGATGGGCGAACCCAGCCCGCCCGCGCCGATGCAGACCACGCTGGTGGAACAAATCTTCTCCTGGCCGGCCAGTCCCACTTCCGGCAGCGCCAAGTGGCGCGAATAGCGCCGGATTTCGTCATTGTCCAGTTTCATGCCAATTCAGTGTGTGGAGAATAATTCAGTTGCCGGATAAAGCAAGCGGCGCCCCGGTTTCAGCCGCGCCGAAAATGGAAACAGCCGGCAAAAATTGCCGGGTTCGCCAGCGGGATGGATGCCATTCGTGCCATAAAATGACTGTTTTAACCTTAATTAACCTTAATTAACCTTAATTGACCTTAATTGACCTTAATTGACCTTAATTGAGCTTATCTCTCCTTTCTGCTTTCTGCTTTCCCAATCTCTGCTTTTCTCCCTGCGCTCTTGACTCCGCGTCCCAGCGCCATCGGACCATTCATACCTTTCATACCTTTCTTTCACAGCGCATAGTCTATCAGTTAAGCGCACAATGTCAAATGAAAAATGCGGTTTTTTTTGGCGGAAAATCAAAAGCGGCGCTGTCGCGCCGCACTCCAAGGCGGCCTGCCGGCCGCATCCGCTGCGCGCGCAGTGCCGTGGAGTGCGGAACGCGGTTCCGCTTTGGGCCTTTTGGGAAAAGACGCGGATTTTATGCAAAAAGAGTGGCGTATTTGCTGAAATGCGCTAGACTGAGGCCATGATTCTACAATTCTCGGTTTCAAATTACAGGTGCTTCCGCAAGTTGCAGACGTTGAATCTGGCGGCCAGCAGCCAGGACAAGTCGCTCCCGGACAACTGTATTGTCACCGATTTGCCCGGATTGGCCGGAAAGAAGTGGGTCAAGGGCATCGCGCTTTACGGAGCCAATGCCAGTGGCAAAACGACTGTTCTCCTGGCATTGGGAGCATTGGCCGAAATGGTGAAAAACTCGGCGAATATGACGGACCCAAAAGCGCCGATCTGGCAAATGGAATCTTTTGCGCTTGCCCCGGGGCTGCCGGAATCCCCCACAGTCTTCGCGGTGGCGTTCCTGGCTGACCTTATCCGCTACGAGTATCGCGTCGCGGCAACACGCGAGCGGATATGGCACGAGTCTTTGCGCGCCTTTCCAAGCGGCAGGGAGCAATTGTGGTTCAACCGCGATTGGAATGCGGAGTCCGGTAGCTACGCGTGGTCGCCGGAAAAGCCGACTGGTTTCAAACGCGACACTCAACTCGAAGGCTATACGTTGAGCAATATGCTGTTTCTCTCCAAGGCGGTAGCAAGCAATCGAACCGAACTTGAGCCGGTATTCCGGTGGTTCAAAGAGAGGTTGAATTTCCTTGATTTGAGCCCACGAAGCACCTTGCTAACCAGATTCACAATGGAAAAGGTCCGGGATGAGACACCGTTGCGGGATCGAATTGTCGAACTACTGCGCTTTGGCGATTTGGGCGTTACGGGGGTGCGGATATTGGAGGAAAAACCCTCCGACGAGCAGATCGAGAAAATGGTCAAGAACATGGGGCCTGTTGCCCGACGGAGTTTTGTAAATGGGCGCTGGATTACGCCAGAGTTGACGCATCGCGGGAGGGCTGAGACGAAATTGCCACTGCCGTGGGCGTCGGAATCGGCCGGAACACATCGTTTGTTTGGATTGGCCGGGCCGTGGCTCGAGATTCTGAGCAACGGTTACACGGTGTGCGTGGACGAATTGGAGTCCAGCATGCACCCATTGATGGTGCGCGAATTGTTGCGGTTGTTCTTTAGCGCGACGGAGAATCCGCACGGCGCTCAAATCCTGTTCACCACACACAACCCGTTGCTGCTCGATGCGACGCTAATACGCCGGGATCAGGTGTGGTTCACCGACAAAGATGCGAACGGCGAAGCGCACCTCTACCCGTTGACGGATTATCAGCCGCGCAAGGGCGAATCGCTCGTTCGCGGCTACCTGTCCGGTCGCTACGGCGCCGTGCCATTCATTCCGGCGGGCTTGTTGGGGTCGTTCCGGGAGCATGAATCGCCCGGCGATTCGGAAAAGGCGGCGCATGAATGAGGAATGTGATTGGAATCCCCTTTGGTATCTTGAACGCAAAGCGGCAAGTCTCGAACGCAAACGTCTCGCGGCGGTGGCTCAATCGGCTTTGGCAAAACCCGGCGATGCGTTTCTGATCGTCACCGAAGGCACTGTAACCGAGCCGGTTTATTTTGATCTGCTCCGTTCCGACCTTCATTTGTCGGCCGTCCGCATCAAACTTCAACCCGGCGACGGCACCGATCCGAAGCGTGTCATCCTCACAGCCGAAGGGGAGGCGAAGGAGCAATTGCGAAGAACCAGGAAAGGTCTGCTGGGCATGAACGAGCCGGAGAAGTTCGATCATGTTTGGGCGGTTGTTGACACCGATGTGGCGGTGCGGGAGCACATTTGGAATGATGTCAAGCAACTGGCTGCGGCTAGAAAGGTCAAGCTGGCGCATTCGACGCCGTGCTTTGAGTACTGGCTCTTGCTTCACATTGTCGGTTTCACGACGCGCGCTGATTTGGTTGATGGCAATGTAGCCAAACGCGCGGTCAAAGACGCGCTTGGTCGTGAGTATTCCACCAGCGAGGAAACAGCAAAACAAGCCATCGCCACCTTCTTCTCAAAGTGGCCGGAGGCGGTGGGGCATGCTGAAAAAGTGCGCGAACATCACACAGCCGCTCAGACGCCCGCGCCAGCCAACCCGTCCACGGAGGTGGATCGCCTTGCGCGCGCTCTGAACGACTCCGCGGCGGAGCATCACAGGAAGCTCCTTCCGCCGAAGCGCTGAATTGGGTGAGTCCCGCCCGGGAAGTCAAATTTCCGGCTTTCCAGCGGCAATAATTCCGCCATTATTCCTTCAAGATGTTCTCAGAAATTAAATCAGTCCATTTCGCCGGCATTGGCGGCACCGCCATGGCCGCCGCCGCGGCGGCGATGCGCGACAAGGGCTTCGCCGTCACCGGCTCGGATTACAATGTCTATCCGCCCATGTCCACTTTCCTGGCGGCAAAGCAAATCCAGATCATGCCGGGCTACGCGGAATCCAATCTGGCGCACAAGCCGGACCTTGTAGTCATCGGCAACGCGCTGTCCCGCGGCAACGCGGAAGTGGAAGCGATTCTGGATCACAAACTGCGGTACTGCTCGCTGCCCGAATTGCTCCGGGAGTTCTTCATCCGCGGCAAACGCTCCATTGTGGTCACCGGGACCCACGGCAAAACCACGACCACTTCCCTGCTGGCGTGGGTTTTCGAGCACAACGGTTTGAACCCCGGCTTCCTCATCGGCGGCATCCCCGTCAACTTCGGCCAAGGCGCCCGGTTCACCGCCAGCCCGTGGTTTATCATCGAAGGGGACGAATACGACACGGCGTTCTTTGACAAGCGGAGCAAATTCGTCCATTACCTTCCCGAAATCGTCGTCATCAACAACCTGGAATTCGATCACGCCGACATCTTCGAGAATCTCGCCGCCATCCAAACCTCCTTTCGGCGGCTCATCACGTTGATCCCGCGCAACGGCCAGCTTCTGGCCAACGGCGACGACCCGAACGTCGCGCCGTTGCTCGATGTGACCCATTGCCCGGTCAAACGCTTCGGCTTGGGCGAAGAGGGCAGCGTTCACGCCTTCAATCTCCGCCACGGCCCCACCGCCGCCGAATTTGAAATCCCCAGCTTCAAGTTCCATCTCAACATGGTGGGCGAGTTCAATGTGCGCAACGCGCTGGCCGTCATCGCCGCCGCCAAGCATTGCGGGTTGTCCAACAAACAAATCCAGTCCGGCTTCGACACCTTCAAAGGCGTGCGGCGGCGGATGGAAGTGCGCGGCGTGCCCGGCGGCATCACGGTGATAGACGATTTCGGCCATCATCCGTCGGCCATCCGCGAGACCTTGCGCGCGTTGCGGCAGAGGTATGCCCGACAGCGACTCTGGGCCGTGTTCGAGCCGCGCAGCAACACCACCCGCCGCAATGTATTTCAGGACGAACTGCCTTATGCCTTCGCCGATGCCGACGCGGTAATCATTGCCGAAATCGCCCGCCTCGAGTTGCTCAAGCCGGAGCAGCGGCTCAACCCGGACAAGCTCATCCAGGACCTCAAGACGCTCGGGAAAACCGCCGCCTATCTGCCCCATGCCGATGCGATTGTCGCCCATCTCAAACACGAAGCCCGCGGGGGCGACGTGATTTGCGTTTTCAGCAACGGCGGTTTTGGCAACATCCACGAAAAACTGCTGGCCGCATTGGGCCGCTGAAAACCGTGAAAGCCGCGGCGAGACGCCCACATTGTCAATATGAATAATTCTTGGGACAAGGTTCTTCCTTTGGTGAACACAGAGACCTGGCTGGGGGCGGCTGTCGTGGGCATCGCCATCGCGCTTCTGGCATTGTTGGTGGGCGAAGCCGTCCGCCTGACTTTCCTTAAGATTATCCAAATGCGCGGCGGCAAGACGGACCAGATGGGCTTTGTTTTCCTCGGACAAATGGCGCGGGTCGCGGTTTGGTTGGTGGCGTTTCTTTCTTTCGCCCACATGGTTCCCAGGATGGAAGAGAAACTGGACCCCAACACCCTGCCGGGAGCGGCGGTCTATGCCGTCTTCATCGGGGTTGTGGCGTGGCTGGCCAGCGGGGCCTTGCGGCTCGCGTTGCACAGGGTTCTCCAAAAGCGGGGCGAGTCCGTTGACCAGACGGCCGTTCGTTTCCTGAGTCAATTGCTCCAGGTGGGAGTTTGGGTGTTGGCCTTCGTTTCCTACGCGCATGTCATACCGGGGCTGCAACATCTGGGCACCGCTTGGCTCACCAGCGCCGGGGTGCTGGCGGTCGTCGTGGGCATGGCCGCGCAAAACACCCTGGGCAACTTGATCGCCGGCGTGTCCCTGGTGCTTTACCGGCCCTTCCAACTGGGCGACCAACTCCAGGTCAGCGCCCCCGGCGGTTTGGAAACCGGCATTGTGGAGAACATCAGCCTCGGATACACCATTTTGCGCACTGGAGATGAGCGGCGGCTGGTCATTCCAAACAGCCTCATGGCCAGCCAAACCATCATCAACCTCTCCATGACCAAACAGCCGGTTCCCTGCGCCGTCGTCCTTTCCCTCGAACACGACGCCGACGCGGACAAGGCGCGCCAAATCCTTCTCGAAATCGCCCGGCGGCAGCCAAATGCGCTCGGCGCGCCCACCTGCCGCATCACCAATTTATCCGGCGCGGGCGTCACCGTCACCCTGACGGCCTGGGCGGCGAATCCCCAGGCGGTGCCCGACATGAAATGCGACCTTCTGGAAGCCGTCAAAAAGCAATTCGACCAGGCCGCCATCCAAATCCACCGAGATTGCGGTTAAGCGCCATCCAAGAAATAGCCTATGAGATTACAAATAAAATAAGTTTCTTGAATGGCTTTGGGGAAGCTCCTTCATGTTTTTACATCTGGATTGGACGCCATGGAGGACTTGGATCGCGCGCGAGCGTGCTGCGGTTGTCGGTCAGACCGCATTGTAGGGATTGACCTTTCCTTTCGCAAATTGCAACATAAACTCTGATTGAAGATGCCTGAGAAAGCGACAGCCGATGAAAGACGACAGCGAGATGATCGCTTAAGGCCTCGTTGTTTTCTGGCGCTCCCGTTTTCTCCAGAATTCAAGAAAGTTCGCGATGTCGTTGTAGAGAGCGCGAAGGAAGCAGGATTCAAGATCACTTTGGCTGATGGTTTGCCTCCAAAGACGATGCCGCTTAGGGAAATGATTGCTGGTGAACTTGCTCGCGCGGATTGTGTCGTTGCAGACCTCACCAAATTCGACCCGAATGTTCTCGTGGAGGTTGGTCTCGCTCAAGCGATGGGAAAAATTCTTTTCCTTATTACGCAGGCAGACGAGGAAGCATCCGCACGAATTCCAGCGACACTTCAGGGCCAAATAATCATCGCCTACCAGCCCACCGCCAAAGGACTGAAAGAATTTGGAGCTCGTTTGGCCGAAGAGTTGGCGGGATTCAGGCGTTCCCCAATGAGGTCTCGATTTCTATCTGGCAGAAGATTTCAAACACCTTTTTTTGTTGATTGGGATCACCTTGATCGAGCCGACGCTGAAAATTTGTGCCGAGAGCTCCTGGCGCAAATGGGGTTCCAGCGCCTCGACTGGTTCAAAGAATCTCGCGAGATTGACCTCGTTGCCGAATTGCCAAAGAAAGATCCCGATGGGTATGAATATCGGGAGCTCTGGCTGGTTTCTATGGGGCATAACGCCCCGATGGAAATGATTCTTGACATGGCAGGCCGGCATCCTGAATTCTTGTTCGACCGGCTCTTTCGATTTACCGAGGGAGCAGATCGACTGATGAGCAAGGATGTGCCGATTACGTTGCTCTTGATAGTTCTCGAAGAGGTGCCCCGACAAAAGACACTTTTTGAGTTGGAGGAACGAAAAATTCGTGCCAGGCGTGAAGGCCCTTTCCCGAGTATGCTGCGGTTGCGGGTTTGGGATCGGAATTATCTGACATCGCTGGTGCAGCAATTTCCACAGATTGGGTATAAATATTTTTCCGATGAGGGACGTGCGCAAACGAAATACCGAAAGACGCCCGAAGAACTTTATCAAGAAAATGTTGATCTTGCCAAACGGCTGACGACTACGATTGCTGCGTTAAATGAGGAAAAGGGTTCCCGCATTCGCGCTGAGAGCGATGCCATTTGGAAAGATATTTCGTTTTCTGCTGCTCATAAAATTGGAAATCCGCTTTTTGCAATCGAAACGAATTTAGACCCGCTAGAGAAGAGAATCATCGAACGCCGAACTGAGGATGCGTTGGCTGTCATCAAGCGAATTCGGCGATCTGTGGAAAAGTCAAAAGACATCGTCGATCAGTTTAAGTCTCTGACGCTCGCTCAAAAGCTAAATTTGGTCGTGACGTCGTTGCGTCCACTGCTCGAGGCCTCTTGTCAGGCTGCGCGAGTTCGCGACAAGGATGATGAGATTCCTTGCACTATTGAGTGCGCGCCGGACATCAAAATAGTCGGCGACCCTGACCGGTTGAGCGAGTGCTTCGATGAGTTGGTGCGGAATTCAATCCGATGGTTTGACAAATCAGAGAAGAAGCTCGAAATCGTAGCTGTCGCTCCCGCCAAACCGCCGTTGCCGCCTATGCTGGATGCAGCAAAGCAATATGTCGTCATCCACTTTCGGGATAATGGCTCGGGTATTCCCATCGAGAACAAGACAAAAATCTTCGATGCGTTTTTCACGACCCACGATCAGGGCACTGGCTTGGGGTTGGCGTTGGTGCGTCGAATTATTGATGGTCATGGCGGAGCCATATTTGAAACTGGGCTGCCTAATAAAGGGGCAGACTTCGAGATTTATCTTCCGTTAGTAACCAGTGAAGCAGCCTCTTTGGCGAACAAGAAAGTTGTTTCGCCGAAATAAAATAATTGATGTTATGGCTAGAATTTTAATTGTAGACGACGAGCAAGACAACTTGGAAGCATTGAAAGAGGCACTTAGCGATGCCAATCCCGACTGGCAGATTCTGACAGCAAAAAGCGAAGCGGAAGGCAAAGATGTCATTGCCAAGCAACTGGAGAAAAAAGACCCCATCGATGTTGTGCTCACAGATTTAGTGATGACGAGCGAGCAAAGCGGGATGAATATGCTGCAAGAGGCCAGACGGCTTGATCCATTCATCATGGCCATTCTCTTCACGGCGAAAGAGAAAAGCCTCGACCGATATGCGGCATTTGAATATGGAGCATTCGACGTGGTCGAGAAAAATATTCGAGGAGCAACCGCTGGTCGCGAAATCAGTATCAAAACCAGAGCCGCCCTTCGTTATCGACAATGGTCTCAGAGGATTGGATTCCTTCGCCGTTACTTCGATCCTCGCGTGTTCGAGACAATCGAACGTGACCCGTCTGTGCTGGCTATCAAGCAACGAACTATCACCATTGTTTTCTGGGATATTCGCGGCTTCTCACGTCTTTGCGAAATCCTCAAAGCGCACCCAACGCTCATATCGGGATTCTTGCAAGAGTATTGTGAAGTCGCAGCCAAGACTGTTTTCGAGAATTCAGGACTGCTCGATAAATTCATAGGAGACGGAGTCATGGCCTTGTTTGGTGTTTTGAATCACAAAGAGGATGAAGGGCGCACAGACGCTGCCGGTGCGGTTAACGCGGCTATCGCATTACGGATAAAATTTAGGGCGATTGCCGACAACTGGATGACTAAATGGAAGCTTTACACTCCTCATGCAATTGAAATTGGGCTTGGGTGTGGCATTCATACCGGCGAGGTGCTGGTAGGGAATGTCGGAACGGAATTCCGTGATCAATTTACAGCGCTTGGGCCGAGTGTCAATTTTGCGAGCCGGATTGAGGCTATTTCTAAGGGCGGCCAAATTTTGCTTTCACAATCAACTGCTGAACGAGTTAAGACGGTTTTTCCCTTAACGCCGGCTGGTGAGATTCAAGACATCAAGAACATCCCGGGGAAATTTACACTTTTCAGCGTTTAGAAGTATTGCCATCGAAAGCCGTGGGCTTCGCATTACCCCATACGCCAGTGGCGGTCGGACATTTTGGGCCGGTTTAGGTTGGGAAGAATCTGCCGCCACAAAGAGATCAAGGAAGACATCGAGGAGCAAAAACGACAGGCGAACTTGAGGTAAGAATGCAGACGTTGAATTTATTTGAGGATCTCATTGTACCGGAAAAATGTCATGGCCGGGATGCGCTGGACCAACGAGTGGGTCAATGAGGCGGAAGCGCCAAACAAAGAGTTCCTGTTCTTAATCGAGAAGAAATGAAGGGCATTTGCGCTGTCCGGTTTAATGAACGCAAATCCGCCCATCGCAAATTGCGGATTGTAAAGCAAAAAAAGACGCCGGCCGCGGATTGGCCGCGGCCGGGGTTGTTGCCGGGGCCGAATGGACTCGGCAGCCGGTTAATTATTATTGACCTACGGGAGGTGGGGCGTTGCCGCCAGGACCGCCAGGACCGCCGTTGGGGCCGGGACCGCCGGGGCCGCCGTTAGTGCCGGGAGCACCGCCGCCCTGGCCATTGAACGCGCCCGGACCGCCGTTGCCGCCGGGACCGCCAAAACCAAATCCGCCGCGACCACGACCGCCACGGCCGCCGAACATCCCCGGACCGCCGTTGGCGCCGGGGCCTGGTTCAACCAACCCGCCCTGGGCATTGGCCCCGCCTTGAGGATTGGGGCCAGCTTGCCCATTGAAACCGCCTTGGCCACCGAAAGCGCCAGGGCCGCCATTGCCGCCGGTACCACCAAAGCCAGCTCCGCCGCGGCCACGACCGCCGCGACCGCCAGGCGTGGTGGAAGCGCCGTTGCCGCCGCCGTTAGGTGCGATGGCGCTGCGCAGCCCATTCAAAGCGGATTCGAGTTCGGTCATCCTGCGTTGCAACTCGCTCACTTGGGCTGACAATTCAGCTTGTCCATTCGATGCACCCGGACCGAGATTGCCGCCGGAACCGCCAAAGCCGGCTCCTCCACGGCCACGACCGCCGCGACCGCCAGGCGTGGTGGAAGCGCCGTTGCCGCCGCCGCCGTTAGGTGCAGTGGCGCCGGGCAGTCCATTCAAAGCAGATGCAATAAGTTCGGGCAACCTACGTTCCAACTCGCTTATTTGGGCACTCAAGCTGGCTTGTCCATTCAATGCACCCGCACCAGCATTGCCGCCAAAACCACCGCGACCGCCGCTGCCGCCGGGACCGCCAAAGCCGGGTCCGCCACCACCTCGACCGCCGCGACCACCGCGACCACCTGACATACCCGAACCGCCATTAC
>Ga0181530_10001400_pt1 | contig 30437 bp, 25 predicted proteins | sample PEATcosm2014_Bin_42_FD_119769 | JGI IMG/M metagenome (GOLD analysis project Ga0181530, IMG submission 119769) | Peatland microbial communities from MTU Mesocosm Facility, Houghton, MI, USA - PEATcosm2014_Bin10_60_metaG | ecosystem: Environmental > Terrestrial > Soil > Wetlands > Peat | place...
GACCTCATGCGTCGGGGGCATCGTCGCCTCCATCGTCGTGGTGCGGATCATCCCCCGAAGTTACCGGCGAGTACTGCTCCGGGCGGCCGTCGGTGACCGGCGAGTACAGCTCCGGGCGGCGGTCGGCGAACAGGTCGTTGTGGTCGTTCAGCCGCTTGTGCCGCGCCCGGGCCAGGTCGCAGTCGGCGAGCACGACGGCGGCCCGGTCGGCCAGGACGGGCCCGGCCAGTGGGTAGCCGTCCGGGCCGATGATGACGCTGCCGCTGATCCAGTCGACCCCGCGCTCGGTCCCGCACCGGTCCGCGACCGCGACGAACACGCCGTTCACCGACGCGTCGGCCTGGGCCTTGACGACTTCGGCGGGTCGCTCCCCCGGTGGGCAGGGCGCGGCCGGCCAGTTGACCGGGGCGGCGATCAGGTCGGCGCCGTCCAGGGCGGGCAGCCGGGCCCACTCGGGGAACTCCAGGTCGTAACAGATGACCACGGCCACGCGGCCAAACGGCAGGCTCACCACCGGCGGGGCGGCGCCACCGGGAGTGAACACCAGCTTTTCCCGGTCCCACAGGTGAGACTTGCGGTAGAGGGCCCGGGTCCCGGACGCATCGACGAGGGCCGCGCTGTTGTAGAGCCGCCCGTCGATGCCCAGCTCGCAGAACCCGCCGACGATGACGGTCGGCCCGGCGGCGGCCAGGTCCTGCCACTGGCGCAGCGTCGGGCTGTCGTCCGCGGGCGTGGCCAGGTCGCGCGCCTCCTGCTCGCTCTCGAACACGTAGCCGGAATCGCACAGCTCCGGCAGCACGACCAGCTCGGCGCCGGCTGAGACGGCCTCGCGGACCGCACCGGCGGCGGTGCGCCGGTTCCGCTCGGGCTCGCCGATGACCGGCGCGAGCTGGGCGACGGCGACGACCGTCATGACGGGCTGGCTTTCCCGTAGCCGGCCCGGACCGCGTGGCCGGCCCAGGGCGTATGGCCGGCCTGGAGCGCGAAGAGGCCGAGCAGTTCGTAGGCGACGTTCGCGGCGGCCAGCGAGGTCAGCTCCGCATGGTCGTAGGCGGGCGCGACCTCCACGATGTCGGCGCCGGCCAGGCGCAGACCGTCCAGCCCGCGCAGGATGAGCTGAAGCTCGCGGGTGGTGAGCCCGCCCGGCTCCGGCGTGCCGGTACCCGGGGCGTGCGCCGGGTCGAGCACGTCGATGTCGACGCTCACGTAGACCGGGCGGTCGCCGACCCGCTCGCGAACCCGGTCGATGGCGTCGTCCACGCCCCGTCGGGCGACGTCGGTGGTCGACACGGTGGCGAAGCCGAGCTTCCGGTCGTCGGTCAGGTCACTGCCGGTGTAGAGGCTGCCGCGGATGCCGACGTGAGCGGAGCAGTCCAGGGCGAGGACGCCCTCCTCCACGGCCCGGCGGAACGGCGTGCCGTGCGTGTACGGCGCGCCGAAGTAGGTGTCCCAGGTGTCGAGGTGCGCGTCGAAGTGGACCAGCGCGACGGGGCCGTGCCGCGCCGCGGTGGCGCGCAGCAGCGGCAGCGCGATGGTGTGGTCGCCGCCGATCGCGATCAGGTAATCGGCGGCCTCCAGCAGGCCGCGTGCCCCAGCCTCCACCTCGCTGATGGCCTGCCGGAGGTCGAACGGATTGGCGGCCAGGTCGCCGGCGTCGGCGACCTGGTGACCGGTCCACGGCTCGATGTCCAGGCCGGGATGGTAGGGGCGCAGCAGCTTTGACCCGGCCCGCACCGACGCCGGCCCGAAGCGGGCGCCCGGCCGGTACGACACGCCCGAATCGAACGGGATCCCCGCGACGGCCACCGCGGCGGACCCGACGTCGGACAGCCGCGGCAGCCGCGCGAACGTGTCCGGGCCGGAGTAGCGCGGCACGGCCAGCGCATTCGGGGGCCCAACGGGCGGCCCAACGGGCGGGCCAGCGGGTTCCGTGCTCGGGGCGCCTTCCGCCGCCACCTCGTCCGTCATGAGATCGCGGCGGTCACGGCTGGCGCTCGATGATCCCGCGGACGAAAAAGGCCTGTCCCGCGTGCTGCAGATCGTCGGAGATCACACTGACCAGCCGCACGGCGAGGGTCACTGGCGGGGTCCACGAGGTGTCGACGACCCGGGACAGGTCATCCTCGTCGAGGTCCTTGACGTAGCGGACGGCCTCCTCGTAGACCGCGTCGAAGTAGCCGGTCAGCAGCTCCCCGGACTTGACCTGAACCGCCGCCACCTCGTCGCCGCCGTGACCGTAGCCGGTGGCGTGCGGGTCGAACGGCAGCCCGAACCGGTCCACCCAGCCGTCGGCGATCCAGACCTGCTCCTTGCCCGCCGCGCTGGAAAGGTGGTCATCGGCGATGCGGCTCAGGTGCCAGACGAGCCAGGCGATCGAATTCGCCGAGCCGTCCACCCGGAACGCGAGTTCACCGGGCGTCAGGTTGTCCACGGCGTTGTGCACCACGTCGTGAATCCGGCTGAACGCATCGGTCAGTAGATCAACGCTCGTCATCAGATGCCCCTTCGGTTACGCCGGAATGACTGCCAGAAATCTACGTGACCGGCTCCCCGTCCGGCGAGGGCGGGAGGCGTTTCTGCGTGGCCGGCTCCGCTGCGGGGAACGCCGACGTGCATCGCGCCGCCCGGCTCATCGAAACGAGGCTGACCTCGTTCAAGGCCTTCCGGCCCGAACATTGATCAGCCGAACAGATCAGCCGAACAGGCCCGATGCGAGGCACTAGGCTCGGCGGAGCCCGAAATAGGCTCGCTGCCCAGGGCTCGCTACTCAGGGCGGCCGATGGCGACGTCCACGCCCGGTGAGTAGTGCACCAGCGGTGTTCCCTCCGGCGCGGGCAGGCCGGCGGCGGCCACCAGGCCGCCGTCCAGCACCTCGGCCGTGGCCCGGTGCAGCGGCCACGGCTGGTGGCACGCCCGGGCGGCCACCGGGCGGCCGCGGGTGACGCTGAACAGCATCCAGCGGGCGGTCAGGAAGTGCTCATGCTCGCTGACCGCGCCTGCGGCGATCGGGTCCCCGACGGCGATCCGGACCCGGCTGGTGGCCGCCCCCGGGCCGGGACAGCGGCGCCGGGACAGGTAGGCGACCCGAGAGCCGCGCACGCCAAGCCGCATCGAGGACCAGAAGTACGGAAGCCGGTAGGGCGTGGCCCGCGCGGTGACGACCGCGCCCAGCCGGGCCGCGTCGAGGGAGAAGAACCAGATGCCGGACCGCCCGTCGCCGTCCCGGACGTAGGTGCGCACGTTCGTCTCGCAGAAGTTCGACACCCATGGCGCCCGGCGGCCGCCGGGCGTGGCCACCCGCATAAAGAACGGCACGAGCCCGGCCCACGCGGCGCCGTCGAAGGTCTCGACCGCCAGCCCCTCCGGCAGCAGGCGCTGCACGTCGGCGGGTTCGAACGGCCAGTGCACGAACGTCAGGCGCTCCCACCGCTGCCGCATGACCGGCCGGTCGATGGTGAACGGGCAGGTCCCTGCGGTGCCCTGCGACCCCTGGGCGCCCGACGTCTGTGTGGTCACCAGTTCAGTCTGCCGGGTCAGAGATTCACCTGGTGCAGCGGGATGACCTCGGTCGGCAGATGACCAGAAACATCATGGGCTGCTCCTTACGCTGGCGTGCCGGATTCGGTCCACCGCCGGAATACCTCGACCTGCGCGGCCGGCCACGCCCCGTCGCAGGGCATCGTGCCGTCATCGAGCCGGCCGAGGATGCCAGCGGCGTGCGCCCGCACGTCATCATAGGACCACAGATCGAAGGCGAATTGCATGGACTGCCGGTCCTTGGCCCGGAACATCGGCTTGATATGCGCGGCGAAGCTGGCCGGCTCGCCCGGCCCGGGGAGGGTGACCGGCGATTCGGGTTCGGCGCCGGCAGCGGCCGCCGGGGTGGTGTCAGGCGGCCCGGCCGGGGTCCAGTCCCAGCCCGGCACGGCAGCGTCCGCGATTGCGCCGGCGCCCCGGGCCAGCGCGTTCATCGCGTCCCATTCGAAGAACGCCCCCAGCGCGGCGCGGAACGCGGCGTCACCCGGCAGACCGGCTGCCGCCGCGGCGCGGCCGGCCAGTGCCACCCAGCTCGCCCGCTGCTCCTCCGTGAAGGAAGTCGCGGCGTCTCGGGGAGCCGCTCGGTGGTCAGTGCTGGTCTCAACTGAACTGGCCTGGTCTGGGCTGGCCTGAGCTGGGCGCAACTGATTTGGGCCGGGCGGGCCGCCGAACGCCGCGCCGATACGCGCCGCCTCGCGCTGCGGATAACCCGGCGGAACGTCCGCGAACAGCGGCGCCAGCAGCGTATCGGCGGGCACGAGCTTCTCGTACAGCAGCCGGGTCATCCGGGTCAGGGCGGGCAGCCCGCCCGCCCACTCGAACAGGCTCGGCTCGCGGCCGGTCCCGCGCTCCGGATCGGTGAAGCCGATGTACCAGTGCATTCCGCTGCAGAACGGCTTGTTCTGGGAGTGGCCGCACCGGCAGAGCGCGTAGTGCTCGCGGGAGGAACCCTCGGCCCGGGCGAGGTCCCCGCCATCGTGGCCGGTGAGGGCGATACGCCCGGTGATCCGGTACGGCCCGTCCCGGATGATCTCGATAGCAGGCTCGCGCCGGCCGTGCCAGTCGGCCAGGTCGCGCTCCTCGGCCACATCGGGGCCGACGGGCTCGGCGAAGGCGAGGCTCAGCGCGCCGGACGGGCAGTCGCGCACGGCCCGGATGATCTCGTCCATCCGCCCGCCGCTCGGCGCGACGAACGGCTCCTGACTGGTCCGGAAGACCGTCCTCAGCCGGTTGGTGCACAGGCCCGAATGCTGGCAGATGCCGCGGTTGTCGAAGATCGTGACCTGCTCGCCGTGGTAGGCGTCGCGCCGGTCCGGGACGCGGTTCGGGTCCTTGGCGTCGGTGAACCCCTCGGCGTGCGAACCGTCGCAGAACGGCTTGCGCGCCGAGCCGCCGCAGCGGCAGAGGGCCACCTGGGGCGGCGTGGGCAGCGGCAGGCCGAGGTGGGTCAGGATGGTCGGCACGTTGGTGACCAGGTAGGGGCCACCTTGCGCGGCCTGGATGCTGGCGGGCAGGCTGGCCTGCAGGTCCCCCAGCTGGGCCGCACGGCCCGCGGCCGGGGCGGCCCCGCACGCGACGTCCTGGAGCGCGGCGACGGCTTCGGCCAGCTCGGGCGGCGCACCGCCGGTGCCGTGCAGCCGGACGCGCAGCTTCGTCGCCGCCACCGCCGCCTGCCACAGGAGCTCGGCGGCGGACACGTCCTCTGGGGCGGCGGAGACCTGCGGGATCTCTGGGACTGATGGGCCCGATGCGGCCGCTGGCGTTGCTGCGGCGGTTGGGGTCGGGGCCGGGGTTGCCGGGGCCGGGGTTGCCGGGGCCGGGGTTGCCGGGGCCGGGGTTGCCGGGGCCGGGGTTGCCGGGGCGGGATCGCTTCCGGCGACGGGGGCGGTGCGGCGCAGGACGTCGGCCAGGGGCCGGAGCACGCTGTCGACCAGCCGCGGGGGCGCCCCGGCCAGGGCCCGCTCTGGCGATGCCGAACGGGCCAGTTGCGCGACGATCGCGTATGTGCGGTCGAAAACCTCGGCGACACCCACGGCCGCATCGGTGTTCAACACCGCATTCAGCCTCGTTCGGCCAAATTCGTCGGCGCGCGCCCGAAGCGCCCCCGCATCGGCCGGGGCGGCCGCAGGGCCGACGGCGGAGCGGGAGCGCGGGTCAGCGGCGGGCAAATACGCGGGCAAATACGCGGGCAGGTGCACGGACAGCGCCCGCGCGATGTCGGCCAGCGCGGTGCCGACCGGCTGCAGCGGCGCGGACAGGTCCCGGGCCTGACCTGCTCCGGGCTGGCCTGCGTGGGGCTGGCTTCCCGTCTGGTTCGCCACGATCTGCTGGCAGAATTCGGCGGCCACGTCGACGCGTTCGGTCAGCAGCGCCCACGCGGCGTGCCGGTGCGGCAGCAGGTAGTCGCTCTCGTAGAACAGCTCGAAGCTCGGGCCGGCGCTGACGCCCGGGTAGCTGGGCCCGGCCGGGAGGGTGGTGATCAGATCGCCGAGCGGCTTGATGACCTGGGACATCAGTGCCATCGTCGCGTCCGCGAGCGCCTTGAGCTGGGCGTCGGTCTCATCGGTGTGCGCGAAGAAGCGCTCGAAGATCTGCAGCAGGATCTCGTAGGCCACGTTGAACAGGTCCATGACCTTGGCGGTGACCGGATCGTCGGCCAGTGGTACCTCGACGTCGCGGTCGCACGGCCGGACGTTGACCGGCAGCACCGGGCGGGCCGGCACCAGGCTGCGGTTCGCCTCGCGAGCCTGCTCGAACTCGTCCAGGATGGTGACGAACTGGCCGAAGTGAGCCGATTCCCAGTGCCCGCGCGGGCCCTCGCCCTGCTCCAGGATCTCGTCGATGGCCCGCTGCGCCGAGGCCAGGTCGGTCACCGCGACCAGTTCGGGCCAGCGGAAGTGCTGCTGCGTTGCCTGGGCCCGCGGCGGCCCGACGAACAGCCATTTCTCGCCGTACTTGGCGCACAGGTGCGCGAAACCGGCCTCGATCGACCGGTACATGTGCCCGACCGTCGCGAAGTCCTGCCCGCGCGGCACGATGTCGCTGGCCATCATGTGCGGCACCGCCCGGCCGAACGCGGCGAGCCCGTCGCCGTCGTTCAGGTCCATGCCCTCGGGACGCTCGAGGAACATGAAGTGCCGCAGCGCCTGCTCCCCGAACGGCAGCAGCGCCAGGTGAACGCCGGCGGGATAGTGGTTGGCCGGGTGGGGGAAGTTCGGCCGGGACAGGTGCGGCGCGGCGCCGACCGCGGACAGCAGGTTCTGCACCAGCGCCAGGTGCAGCATTTCCTGCGTGGCGACGTGCGAGATGACCTTGCGCCAGCGCCGGGCGGCGGCCAGTTCTTCGGGCGCGAGGCCCTCGCCCGCGTCCTGCTTGAGGGTGAACGCCGCGAACAGGTACTGGCACATGATGCCGTGCTCCAGTTCGGCGGCCTCGCACAGCATGTAGATCAGCGCCTCGCGGTGCTCGATCACGAACGGTGCCTCCGGCGGGGCCAGGCCGCCCCGGGTGGCGATGACTTGCGCCAGCCGTCCGCGCTCGGTGGTGGGCGGCGCGGCCGACTCGGGAGCGGGCGCGGCCCCCGTAGCGGCGGGCGTCGAAGCGGGTTCGTCGTGACCGGTCATGGAGTGCCCCCATACGGATCGGTGTGGCCTGCTGTTCGTTAGTTTCGCTGTCTGGCACCCATTTGCCGGCCGCCATCCGGCCGACTTCGCGGGGGGCTTAATATCTGGGCTGTTCGGTGGGCCGGCGCACCGCCCAGGTCCCAGCATTCTTGGTCACCCTGACACCTCCCGGAGGAGCCGCTGTCGGGCAATTATCGGCGGCGTGCACGGAACCTCCCCACTACGGGCATAGTTGGCCGCTGCGGGGCAATCTCTCCGAGGGGACAGGCGCACCGGAACAGCCAGAAAAAGGAGGACGCGGCGGTGGTGGCGGCTCGGACGCGGATTCTGCTGGTGACGGGCAGCACGCGCGGCGGCTCGGCGAACACGGCGGCGCTACGCACCATGCAGGCCGTCGCGGGCCGGCCGGTGACCGCGGTGCTCTACGAGGGGCTGAGCAGCCTGCCGGCGTTCAACCCCGACGACGACCGAGAGCCGCTGCCGCCGGCCGCCGGGGAACTCCGGCAGCAGATCGCGGCCGCCGACGCCGTGGTGTTCTGCACGCCCGAGTACGCGGGCACCCTGCCCGGGAGCTTCAAGAACCTGCTCGACTGGACGGTCGGCGGCGGCGAGATGTACGGCAAACCGACCGCGTGGATCAACGTGGCCGCCCCTGGGCGGGGCGCGGGTGCCGAAGAGTCTCTAGCCAGCGTGCTCGGCTACGTCGGGGCGGCCGTCATCGAGAAGGCGTGCCGGCGGATCACCCTGCCCCGGCAGGCGGTGGGACCCGATGGCCTGGTCAGTGACCCGGGTTTCCGCGCCGAGGCCGCGCGGGTGCTGGACGACGTCGTGAGCGCGGTCAGCTAGGGCCCGGCGGCCGTCAGGTGAGGGGGTCAACCGGCCGGGCGGTCGGGGCGGGCGCGGCGGTCGGGGCGGCCGGGCGGGCGCGGCGGTCAGGTGCCGGTGGCGGCCGCGGCGAAGGCCCGCATGGACGGGAACTCCCAGTCCGGGGTGACATCGGCGGCTGGAGCCGGGGTGGCGCCCCAGCCGGGCCGGTCGCGGCGGCGATTGATCCAGACGGTGGGCAGGCCAGCTCGTTGCGCCGGAACGTGATCGTGGAACAGGCTCTGGGCGACGTGCAGTAGCCGGCCCTTCCCGACCCCGAGCCGTTCCGCCTCGGCCAGCAGGGCCTCGAAGTTAGGCGGCGCGGGTTTGTAGGAGCCGATGTCCTGGGCGGTCAGGATGCTGGTGAACGTCACCCCGAGGCGGCGGTTACTGGCCGCGAACGACTCCCGGTCCACGTTGGACAAGATGATGAGCTGGTAGCGCTCGCCCAGCGCGGTGAGCGCGTCGTGGGAGTCGCCGAACTCCGGCCAGTCCGGCACGGACCGGCCGAGCCGCTGCGCTTCCTCCTGCGTGACCTCCACTCCCAGCTGCGCGCCGAGGTCGCGCAGGCTGCGCTCGAGGATGAGCGGGTAGGGGTCGCCGGGATGCTCGGCTTCGGCCCGGGCTTCGTGGCCCGAATAGGCCGTCAGCAGGGCCTCAGCGGTGAGGTCGAGATCCCGGGACTGTGCCCACGGGCCGAGCACGGCCGCGATCCCGGCCTCCCAGTCGATCAGGGTCCCGTAGCAGTCGAAGCTCAGCGCGTCGAAGCCGGACAGGTCCACGATCACTCCCGCGGTTCGGTGGCTGGCGGCCTGGCCGAGGGCGGTTTGGCGCTCGCCGGCTTGGCGGCCGGGGCCTTGGCGGCCGGCGGCTCGTCCTGGTCGGCCGCGGGATGTTCCACCAGGGCCAGAATCCGGCTGGCCATGAACCGGGCCGTCCGCACTGGCGTACCGCTGCGGGTCACCTCACTCACCTCCACGACGCCGCGCCGGTTTGCGATGTCGACCCGCCGCCCGGCCTTGGTCGCGGTCACCTCATACGTCCGCGCGCCCTCGCCCGCGTCGATCACGATCTCAACCCGGTCACCCTTCACGCCGCCTCCAGCAGGATCCCCAGGGACCGAACTTCGATTCGATTTTTACCCTAACGCCCAGACCGAAAACGGCTTTGCGACCGCAACGGGAGACGGCTTTGCGACCGCAACGGGAGACGGCTTTGTGACCGCAACGGGAGACGGCTTTGTGACCGCAACAGGCGATGGGCGAGCGCCAGGAAGTTACAGCCAGGTCTCAGCTGCGGGTGGAATGGCCTGTCCCGATGACGTTCGCTACCCGGCCAGCGACGGCAGCTTGCTCAGGGCGGCGTCGATGCGGTCCTGCGAGAGTTCGAAGTCGTCCATCTCGCCGGACAGGTAACGCTGGTAGGCGGACATGTCGAAGTGGCCGTGACCGCACAGCGCGGTCAGGATGACCTTTTCCTCGCCGGTCTCGGCGCACCGCTTGGCTTCCTCGATGACCACGGCGAGCGCGTGCGTCGGCTCCGGCGCGGGCACGATGCCCTCGGCCCGCGCGAAGGTCACGCCCGCGGCGAAGCATTCCCGCTGCGGCTTGGCGACCGCATCGAACAGGCCCAGTTCGTAGGCGTGCGACAGCAGCGGCGACATGCCGTGGTAGCGGAGGCCGCCGGCGTGGATCGGGTCGGGGATGAAGTCGTGGCCGAGGGTGTGCATCTTCAGCAGCGGTGTGAACCCGGCCGTGTCGCCGAAGTCATAGCCGTAATGACCGCGGGTGAACGACGGGGACGCGGCAGGCTCGACCGCCCGGAAGACGGTACTGATGCGCCCGGCCAGCTTCTCCCGGAGGAACGGGAAGACGAGGCCGGCGAAGTTCGACCCGCCGCCCGTGCAGCCAACGATCAGGTCGGGCCCGGCCTCGCCGGCCGCGTGGAACTGCTTGATGGCCTCCTCGCCGATCACGGTCTGGTGCAGCAGAACGTGGTTGAGCACACTGCCCAGCGCGTAACGGGTGTCCGCGCTGCCGCCGGCGACCTCCACGGCCTCACTGATCGCGATACCGAGACTGCCGGGTGAGTCCGGGTCGTCGGCCAGCACCTTGGCGCCGGCGGTGGTCTCCCGGGACGGGCTGGCGTGCACGGTGGCACCCCAGGTCTCCATCAGCGTCCGGCGGTAGGGCTTCTGGTCGTAGGAGGCGCGCACCATCCAGATCTCGCACGCCAGGCCGAACTGCGCGCACGAGAAGGCCAGCGCGCTCCCCCACTGGCCGGCTCCGGTCTCGGTGGTGATCCGCCGAGTGCCCTCGGCCGCGTTGTAGTACGCCTGCGGCACGGCGGTGTTCGGCTTGTGCGACCCGGCCGGGGACACTCCCTCGTACTTGTAGTAGATGCGGGCCGGGGTGTTCAGCGCCTTTTCCAGCCGATGGGCCCGGAAAAGCGGAGTCGGCCGCCACAGCCGGTAGACGTCCAGCACCTCCTCGGGGATCGGCACGTACGAATCCGCCGTCACCTCCTGGGCGATCAGCGCCATCGGGAACAGCGGCGCCAGATCTTCCGGGCCGACCGGCTGCAGCGTGCCCGGGTGCAGCGGAGGGGGTGGTGCCGAGGGAAGGTCGGGGATGACGTTGTACCACTGCCTGGGGAGTTCCGACTCATCGAGCGTGATCTTGGTAGGGCCGGCCATCGGCCCTCCGCTGGGTCCGCCAGTCATCGGCCCTCCGCTGGGTAGGTTGCGTGACTTTACAGGACATACGACCAGAGGCCGCCCATGATCGGCAAGCCTGCCGGGTGCGGGGCACCGGGATGGCCGGGCACCGGGATGGCCGGGGTGGCCTGGCAGGTGGCCGGGTACTGTCGATCGTGTGGGCGATGATGGCACGTACGTACGCGATACCCGGTACCTGAACGCGCGGATCACGGCGGACGGCCGGGACGGCTGGCCGGTCGAGCCCGGACGGTACCGGCTGGCGGTGGCGCGGGCGTGCCCGTGGGCCAATCGCGCGATCATCGTCCGGCGGCTGCTGGGCCTGGAGAACGCGATCTCGATGGCGATGGCGGGCCCCGTGCATGACGAGCGCAGCTGGACCTTCGACCTTGACCCGGGCGGCCGGGACCCGGTGCTCGGCATCGAGCGGCTCGCGGACGCGTACGAGAAAGCCGTGCCGGGCTACGACCGCGGTGTCACCGTGCCGGCCATCATCGATATCCCCACCGGCGCCGTGGTGACCAACGACTACCCGCAGATCACGCTGGACCTGGAGACCGAATGGACGGCGCAGGCGCGCGACGGCGCTCCTGACCTGTACCCGGAGAAGCACCGGGACGAGATCGACGAGGTGGCCGCGCTCGTCTACAAGGACGTCAACAACGGCGTCTACCAGGCCGGCTTCGCGAGGGCACAGCGCGCGTACGAGGCGGCCTACCGGCGGTTGTTCAAGCGGCTGGACTGGCTCAGCGAGCGGCTGGCCGGCCAGCGCCACCTGGTCGGGGACACGATCACCGAGGCCGACATCCGGCTGTTCACCACGCTGGCCCGGTTCGACGCCGTCTACCACGGCCACTTCAAGTGCAACCGGTCCAAGCTGTCGGAGATGCCGGTGCTGTGGGCCTACGCGCGCGATCTGTTCCAGACGCCGGGGTTCGGCGACACGATCGACTTCGTCCAGATCAAGGAGCACTACTACCGGGTGCACCGGTCGATCAATCCGACCGGGATCGTTCCGGTGGGCCCGGACCTGTCCAACTGGCTGACGCCGCACGGCCGCGAAGGCCTCGGCGGACGTCCGTTCGGCGGTGGTACACCGCCCCCGCCGCCGCCACCCGCGGAGGCCGTGCCCCCCGGGCACGGTGCCGCGTGAGAAACCCGCCGCCTGAAAAACCCCGCCGCCTGAGAAACCCCGCCGCCTGACGAGCACGCAAAGCCCGGCCTGGCGGAGGTCCTCGCCAGGCCGCGGCCGCTTCAGCGGAACCTCAGCCGCTAACCTTCGAGATCCCGGAAATCGTGGACTGGGCCTGACTCAGGGCCGAGTTCAGCGACGACGTGCCGGTGACGTCGCGTCGGCGGCGGCGCGGAGGCGGCGAAACTCGGCGGTGATGCCGGCCAGCGGCCAGTGGGCGTTCAGGCCGCTCGGATTGGGCACGACCCACAGGCGGGTGGCGCCGATCGTCTCGGGCTGCGGCCCGACCTGGGCATCTTTTTTACCGAACGAAGCCCGGTAGCCGGTTACCCCGGCCACGGCGACGATACGCGGCTGATGCCGGGCCACCAGGTCCGCGAGCTGGGCGCCGCCGGCCTGGAGCTCTTCGCGGGTGAGTTCCGAGGCCTGCGCGGTGGCCCGGGCGACCAGGTTGGTGATGCCCAGCCCGTATTCGGCCAGCAACTGCTGCTCGCCCGGGGCCAGCAGGCGGGGGGTGAAGCGCGCGGCGTGCAGCGCGGGCCAGAACCGGTTGCCGGGGCGCGCGAAGTGGTGGCCGGTCGCCGCCGAGTACAGGCCGGGGTTGATGCCGCAGAAGAGGACACGGAACGGCTGGCCGGGCGCGGGCAGCACGTCCGGGACCGTTCGGGTCCGGGCCGCCTCCAGGTCAAGACCGCGGTATGAGGTCCTCCGGGCGGGCGGCACCCGATCACGTTACCGCCCGGTCATTCGCCGACGGCGCCGTCGATGCGCTCGCGGATCAGGTCGGCGTGCGCAGAAACGAAAACATCCCAAAATGGCAACGCGCGTTAGGACCCGCCGGTTGGGTGGAATCATAAGCCGGACCAAACTGGCGGCCGGGCCACCGCGGCCGTCCGTCACTTCGTGCTCTTTATGACACAGATGGGGCCGGCGGAGTTCCAATGCGCATCGGATCGGTTCTTCTCATTATCTGGCTCATCATCGGCGCCATCGCCGCCGGGCAGCGTGGCTATTACAACGGGACCATCGGCAGCTGCACCAAGGCGAGCACCATCGCGGTGACGATCCTGGCCGGCCCGCTCAACTACTTCGGTGTGAACCCCAAGGTCGTCTGCGAGGTGCCACAGCCCAGCAAGTAAGCCCGGCCCGGGTGACGCGGGTCCGCAGCACACGGGTGCGTCAGGCAGCATGGGAGGGTGACACAGCTGGCGGACGGCCCGTACGGGGCCGGTGTGCACCCGGGGCTCCCCGGGCAGGAGCGGCCGGCGGGCGGGGTGGCGGCGGAGCCGGGACCCTTCGGGTCGGCCGGCCCGGCGGGCGGGGTGGACGCGTACCCAGGTCCGTTCGGCATATTGATTGATCTCGTTCGGGACGGAGGCGTCGTGTTGCTGAGCGGCGCCGGGCTGTCGACGGAGTCGGGTATTCCCGACTACCGCGGGCCCACCGGGCAAGCGCGGCGGGCCGAGCCGATGACCTACCAGACGTTCGTGGGCGGCGCGGCGGCGCGGCAGCGGTACTGGGCACGCAGCCATATCGGGTGGCGGCACGTGGCGCGGGCCGCCCCGAACGCCGGGCACCGCGCGGTCGCCGAACTCGAGCGGCTCGGGCTGGTGACCGGCATCATCACGCAGAACGTGGACGGCCTGCATCAGGCGGCCGGCGCGCGGCAGGTGATCGAGCTGCACGGCAGCCTGCACCGCGTGCTCTGCCTGGCGTGCGGGCAGCGCTCCGGCCGCGGCGAGCTGGACGAGCGGCTGCGCGCGGCTAACCCCGGCTGGCTCCGGCACGCGGGCGGCGCCGTCACCGCGATCAACCCGGACGGCGACGCGGTGCCGGGCGACGGGTCGGTCGAGCGCTTCCGGGTGGCGGACTGCCGGCAGTGCGGCGGGCTGCTCAAGCCGGACGTGGTGTTCTTCGGCGAGAACGTGCCCCGGTCCCGGGTGGACGACTGTTACGCGCTGGTCGAACGGGCCGGGGCGCTGGTCGTGCTGGGCTCCTCGCTGACGGTCATGTCGGGCTACCGGTTCGTTCGGCAGGCCGCGAAGCTCCAGATCCCGGTGGTGATCCTCAACCAGGGACTGACCCGGGGCGACGCGCAGGCGGTGGCCACCATCGACGTGCCGCTCGGCCCGTCCCTCACCGCCCTCGTGCGGCGGCTCGGCGCGCCAGTCGCATGAAAACCGTCACCTCCGCCGACGGAACAGCGATCGCCTTCCAGGAGCAGGGAAAGGGACCGGCGCTGATCCTCGTCGACGGCGCCCTGTGCGCCCGCGGCGCCAAAGAGGGCCTGGCGGTCGCGCTGGCGCCGAATTTCACGGTTTTCCGTTACGACCGGCGCGGCCGGGGGGACAGCGGGGACACGCTGCCGTACGCCGTCGAGCGGGAGATCGAGGACCTCGAAGCGGTCATCGGAGCCGCCGGCGGGACGGCCTTCCTGTACGGCCACTCGTCGGGGTGCGCCCTGGTGATCGACACGGTTCTGCACGCCGGGGGAACCACCGCGGCGAAGATCGCCCTGTACGAGGCGCCGTACGACGACGACCCCGCCGCCCGGGGCCCCTGGACGGCCTACCTCGACGACCTGGCCGTGGCGCTGGCCGCCGGTCGCCGGGGCGATGCCGTGGCCCGGTTCATGGCGCACGTGGGCATGCCCGCCGGGCAGATCGCGGGCATGCGCCAGTCACCGTTCTTCCCGGCGCTGGAGGCGATCGCACCGACCCTCGCCTACGACCACGCCGGCCTGATGGGCGACAGCCTGGCGGTCCCCGTCGGCCAAGCCGCCCGGGTCACGGTGCCCGCCCTGGTCATGTACGGCGACGCGAGTTTTCCGTTCATGCCCGCGACCGCGCGGACGTTGAGCGCAGCCATGCCGCACGCCCGGCTTCGCGTGCTGGAGGGCCAGACGCACGATGTGGACCCGGCGGTTCAGGCCCCTGTGCTGGCGCAATTCTTCGCCGGGTGACGGCCGCGCTCCGCGCCGGGACAGCGCTCCGACGGCACAGCGGGAGTAACGACCGCGCATATCCATGTGCATGCCCATGTTCTGCGGGATTGCGCACGGACGGGCACGGGCGGTTACGCTGCCTGCCATGGCGCCGTCGAATTCCCGCCCGGCTTTCGATGCCCGGCCGCCGTCCCGCGTCCCGGCCCGCATCCCGGCTGGTCTTCTCGCCGCTCTGGCGGCCTGCTGCCTGCTGGCGGTGATCGCGCTCGCCATCGCGATTCACGGCGGCCCGGCGCCGACCGTGGCCGGGCTGGCGCTCGCCATTCTGCCCATTCCGGTGGTGATGGCCGGGGTGCTGTGCCTGGACCGGCTGGAGCCCGAGCCGCCGGCGCTGCTGGCCGCCACGTTCGGCGCGGGCGCCGCCCTGGCCGCGCTGCTCGGCTTCATCGGGCACACCCTGGGCAATCAGCTGATCACCACGCCCGAACTGGGCCCGAAGTCGGGCCTGGTGGCCACGTCGCTGGCCGCCGCGTTCGTCGGGGCGCTGATCGCCGAGACCCTCAAGGGCGGCATCCTGGTCGCACTGCTGCGCTACCAGCGGGCCGAAATCGACGGGGTCAGCGACGGCGTGGTCTACGGGGCCATGGTCGGCCTCGGCTTCGCGCTGGTGTCGAACCTGTTCGCCTACGTGCAGGCCGAGCGCAGCGGGCTGAACGCACTCGTCTCGGCGTTCTTCCAGCGCGGGCTGCTGACGCCGTTGTGGGATCCGCTGTTCACCTCGATGATCGGGCTGGGGGTCGCCTACGCGGCCATGCAACCGTGGCGGCGCGGCCGCTGGGCTGTGCTGGCGGGCTGGGTGCTGGCCGTCCTGCTGCACACCCTGTGGGATGACTCGTTGCGCGCGGGCGCGGCCCGGACGGCCGTCGTATACGTGTTTCTGCTGGCCGCGTTCGGGCTGCTGATGGCCGCGATGATCCGTGACCGCCGCCGCATCGTCGGGCTGATGAGGGAGTGCCTCACGCGCTTCGCGGACCCGGCCGTCATGACCGCGAACGACCTCCGGATGCTGGCTGACCTGCGTGACCGCCGCCTCGCGCGGCACTGGGCGCGACTGCATTGCGGCCTGCGCGGTGCGAAGACGATGGCCGGGTACCAGCTCACCGCCACCGAGCTGGCGCTGGCGTACGACCGGGCGCAGCACGGACAGATGGAGCCGGAGGCGTTCGACATCCGGCGGGAGCGCTCCCTCGACGCGATGCGGCAGGCGGCTGCCGTCCTGCGCGGCCGGCAGCCGAGTCCGCCGCAGCCAACCTGGGCCCCGGATGGCACGTCCGCGATGGCGCCGCCGCGGGCCGCCCGGCCGCCCGGGCGGCCCTGGCCCAGGCCGGGCGGCGCCGGCGGTGGCCCCAGCGAGGAAGACGACGACTGATGGTGTGGACCGATCCGGGCGGGCCCAGGCGGGCCCGGGCGGGCCTGCGGACGGGCGGATTGTCGGTGCCCCCCGGTAGAGTGCGGGGGTATGGCATCAAGCAGTGACGGCACAGCTCTGGCCAACCAGCCGGAGGCACTGGAGGACTACCGCCGGGAACTCACCGGCTACTGCTACCGGATGCTCGGCTCCGGATTCGAAGCCGATGACGCGGTGCAGGAAACCATGCTGCGGGCGTGGAAGTCGGCCGGGCAGTTCGAGGGCCGGTCCTCCGTTAGGTCCTGGCTGTACCGCATCGCCACCAACGTGTGCCTCGACATGCTCCGGGGGCGCCAGCGCCGGGCCCGGCCGATGGAACTCGGGTCGGCGTCGGCCCCCGACGAGTCGCTGCTGGGCCAGATGCTGCCCGAGCACATGTGGGTCTCGCCCATCGCGGACGAGCGCATCCTTCCCGTGGACGCCGATCCGGCCGAGATCGTCGAGGCCAAGGACACCATCCGGCTGGCGTTCGTCACCGCCCTGCAGCATCTGCCGCCGCGGCAGCGGGCGGCGCTGATCCTGTGCGAGGTGTTGCGCTTCCAGGCGGCCGAGGCCGCCGAGCTGCTCGGCACGACCGTGCCCGCGGTCAACAGCGCCCTGCAGCGCGCCCGCACCACGCTCGCCGCCGTCCCGGCCGACTCCCGGCCGCACGACCCGCAGGCTGAGCACGCCGAGCTGCTCAACCGGTACGTCGACGCCTTCCAGCGGTACGACATGTCCGCGCTGGTCGGGCTGCTGCACGAGGACGCCGTGCAGTCCATGCCGCCGTACGCGATGTGGGTCCAGGGCGCGGCGGACATCACCACGTGGATGGTGCAGCCCGGTCCCAGCGCCTGCCGGGGCTCGCGGCTGATCCCGGTGCACGCCAACGGCTGCCCGGCGTTCGGCCAGTACAAGCCAGATCCCGAGGGCGGTCTCGCCCCCTGGGCCCTGCAGGTGCTGGAGATCACCGACGGCCGGATCGCACGGATGACGCTGTTCCTCGACACCGCCGCGCTCTTCCCCTCGTTCGGCCTGCCGGCTCACCTTCCGTAGGCGCACGGTCCGTGGGCACGCGGCCCGCTTCCCCGGCCGGGCAACCGTCCGGGCATTTCCGGCGCCGGCCGGGCGGTTTATCACGTCGGCCGCGGGCGGCCGGTCCCGGTCACACGGACGGTCTGTTACCGGTAAAGATAGGGGAAAGCCGGGCAGACATCTGAAGGGACGAACATGCGGGACGGCGGACTATCGGCGGAGCGGCTCAAGCGGCTGCACGACGTGATGACTGGCTACGTCGAACGGGGCGAGGTGCCCGGCCTCGTGACGCTGGTCGCACGCCGGGGCGAGGGCCACGTGGACGCGATCGGCGCGATGGCCGCGAGCGCGGAGGAGCCGATGCGCCGCGACACGATCTTCCGCATCTCCTCCATGACCAAGCCGGTCACCGCCGCCGCGGCCATGATCCTGATCGAGGAATGTGCTATCCGCCTGGATGAGCCGGTGAACCGGCTGCTGCCCGAGCTGGCCGACCGCCGGGTCCTCAGGCGGCCGGACGCCGACCTCGACGACACCGTGCCCGCCTACCGGCCGATCACCGTCCGGGACCTGCTCACATTCACCATGGGCATAGGCATCGTCGCGGCCGCGCCGGGCACGGTCCCGATCGCCGATGCCCTGTCCGAGCTGGAACTCGGGCAGGGCATGCCGAGCCCGCAGACACCGCCCGTGCCGGACGAATGGATCCGCCGCCTCGGCAGCCTCCCGCTGATGCACCAGCCGGGCGAGCGCTGGATGTACAACACGGGCTCCGACGTCCTCGGCGTGCTGATCGAGCGCGCCGCGGGCCAGCCGTTCGAGACGTTCCTCAAGGAGCGGATCTTCGGCCCGCTGGGGATGACCGACACCGGGTTCGACGTCCGGTGGGACCACATCGGGCGGCTCGCGACGTCCTACCTGATCGACCCCAGCAGCGGCGCGGCGGTCGTCTACGATGAGCCGGGCCAGGGCCAGTGGAGCCGCCTGCCCTCGTTCCCGTCGGGTGGCGGGGGGCTGGTCTCCAGCGTCGACGACTTCCTCGCCTTCGCCGACATGCTGCGCGGCAAGGGGGTCAGCCGCGGGGAGCGGATCCTGTCCCGGCCGTCGGTGGAGTTCATGACGAGCGACCAGCTCACCCCCGAGCAGAAGGCCGCGTCCGGGCTCGTTCCCGGTTTCTTCCGGGTGCACGGGTGGGGGTTCGGGATCGCGGTGGTCACCGAGCGCACCGAGGTGGCCAAGTCGGTCGGCACCTACGGCTGGGACGGCGGCATGGGCACGTCCTGGTACAACGACCCCGCCGAGGACCTCACCATGATCCTTATGACGCAGCAGGCGTGGGCCTCCCCTATCCCGCCCCGTCTCTTCCAGGACTTCTGGACGGCCACTTACCAGGCCATCGCCGACTGACCGCGGCCCGGTCAGGCCACGGGGCAGGACTCCCCCGCCCGGCGGCCCCGGCGGGCCGGGGGCGGCATAAGGGGGCGTGAACTGTTGGGCTTGTAGCGTGCTATAGCGCTCAACAGCGCGCTATGATGGTCGGGTGAACCTGAAGCAGTGGGCTGAGCGGCAAGGCGTCTCGTATGCGACCGCGCGCCGCTGGTTCGCTGCGGGCAGGCTGCCTGTCCAGGCTCGCCGGGTCGGCGGCCTGATCCTCGTTGGGGAGACTTCCGCTCCGGGCAATGCCGGGAGCGCCGTCGTGTACGCCCGGGTTTCGTCGGCAGATCAGGAAGCCGACCTGGACAGGCAGGTGGCCCGGGTCACCGCGTGGGCGACTGGGCAGGGCATCGCGATCGGCCGTGTGGTCACCGAAACCGGATCCGCTCTGAACGGCAAGCGCCGTAAGTTCCTCGCATTGCTCCGTGACCCGGCCGTTTCCGTGATCGTGGTTGAGCACCGGGACCGGTTCGCGAGATTCGGTGCCGAGTACGTCGAGGCGGCACTCGCCGCGTCCGGGCGCGGGCTGCTCGTGGTGGACCCGGCCGAGGTGGATGACGACCTGGTGCGGGACGTGACCGAGATCCTCACGTCACTGTGCGCCCGCCTGTACGGCCGGCGTGCCGCCGCGAACCGGGCCGCCCGTGCGGTGGCCGCCGCGACAGCCAAGGACGAGCCGTGACCCTGCTCGCTTACCGGTTCGCGCTCGATCCCACCCCGGCGCAGGAACGGGCGCTGCGGTCGCATGCGGGGGCGGCGCGGGTGGCGTTCAACTGGGGGCTGGCCCAGGTGAAGGCCGTCATGGATCAGCGGGCAGCGGAGGCCACGTACGGGATCACCGGGGACAACCTGACCCCGGCCATCTCATGGTCGCTGTACGCGTTGCGCAAAGACTGGAACGCCGTCAAGGGCACGGTCGCGCCGTGGTGGGCGGAATGCTCGAAAGAGGCGTTCAATACCGGCCTGGACCAGCTCGCGCGGGCGCTGAAGAACTGGGCCGACTCCCGCAGAGGCAAGCGGAAAGGCAAGCCGGCCGGGTTTCCCCGGCTCAAGTCCAGGCGGAAGGCCCGCCCGTCGATCCGGTTCACGACCGGCGCGTTCCGCTGCGAGGCGCGGCATGCGGTGCTGCCGCGGATCGGCCGGGTGAAGCTGCACGAGCCCGGCACCCGGCTGACCGATCTCGTCACGGCGGGGACGGGACGGGTGCTGGGCGTGTCGGTCCGGTTCGAGCGGGGCCGCTGGTTCGCCGCGTTCACCGTCGAGCAGGACGTGTCCCGCCCGCCCTCGGCCGGCCCGGACGCGGTCGTCGGCATCGACTTGGGGATCAAGACCCTCGCCGTCCTGTCAACCGGGGAGGAGATCCCCAGCCCCCGCCGTCTGGGCAGGTCGCTGCGGAAGGTCCGCCGCCTGTCCCGCACCGTGTCACGGCGGCGGGGGCCGGATCGGCGGACCCGGCAGCAGCCGTCGAACCGGTGGCGCCGTGCATCATCGGCGCTGGGGAAGGCTCAGGGCCGGGTCGCTGACCAGCGCCGGGATGCGCTGCATAAGGCCACCACCGACCTGACCGGCCGGTTCGGGACGCTGGTGATCGAGGACTTGAACGTCGCCGGGATGATCCGTAACCGACGTCTTGCCCGCCATGTAGCGGATGCCTCGTTCGCTGAGTTCCGGCGGCAAATTGAGTACAAGACCGCCTGGCGGGGCGGGGCTGTGGTGGTCGCGGACAGGTGGTTCGCGTCCAGCAAGACATGCTCGGGTTGCGGAGCGGTGAAAGCCAAGCTGCTCCTGTCTGAGCGGACATACGTGTGTACTGCGTGCGGCATGGTCGCTGACCGGGACCGGAACGCCGCGCTGAACCTCGCCGCGTATGGCGAACAGGTCATCGCCGGGAGTGGCCCGGAGATCAACGGACGCGGAGCCGACCGTAAGACACCCCCCCGGGGCGCTGGTGGCTATGAAACGTCAACCCGGCACCGGGCAAGCGGGTCAGACCGGGACCGTCCCGCCGCAAGGCAGGACTGCAGCATGAGCGCTAACAAGCACTCATCCGCAACGGGCGAGCGAGGTGGTTACCTACCATGTATAGGTAACCGCAGGTGACAAGCGAGGTGTTACGGCTGCCCCGCTGTCTTAGGTCTATGGCGGGCGCTGCCGCTGCGCTCCGTTTCCTCCCTGCTGGCGACGCCTTGCGGGACGGGTTCCCGGGCTGCTCGGCCCGCCCCGCTTCCACACCGCAATTCTGATGAACGGCAAGAGGATGAGCTCTGACCATGACACCAAGTCCGTCAAGCGCTGGCGGGAGATGCTGGCCAGCGAGCGGGACGCGGCCGCGCTGTACTCACGGCTGGCCGGCGTGGAGACCGGCGAGCGCCGGGACATCTTCCACGAGCTGGCGTCGATCGAGCTGAAGCACGCCGCGCACTGGGAGGGCAAGCTGCGGGAGGCGGGCGCCGAGATTCCCGCCCACGGGGGTCCCAGCCTGCGCACCCGCCTGATCGGCACGGCCGCGAGCAGGCTGTCGGTGAAGACCGTCCTGCCGCTGATCGAGCGGGCCGAAAAGGCCGACGCCGGCATGTACGACAACGACCCGGACGCCGCCCCGGGGATGGCGGCGGACGAGCGCGGGCACGCCCGCACCCTCGCGCACCTGATGGATGGCGGCCGCCCGGACGCCCAGGCGCAGATCCGGCGGCGCGAAACGTGGCACCGCGGTGACCGGTCCGGCACGCTCCGGGCCGGCGTGTTCGGCGTCAGCGACGGCCTGGTCTCGAACGCGGCCCTGGTCATGGGCTTCGCCGGGTCCGGCACCTCGCGCATGGTGACGCTGCTGGCCGGCGTCGCGGGCCTGCTGGCTGGATCGTTCTCGATGGCCGCCGGCGAGTACGTGTCCATGTCGAGCCAGCGCGAGATGTACCAGCGGGAGATCTCGCTGGAACAGGCCGAACTGGAGGAGAAGCCGGAGGAGGAGCACGCCGAACTGGTACTCATCTACCGGGCCAAGGGCCTGTCCCGCGCGGACGCCGAGAAGCTCGCCGACCGGATCATGTCCGACCGCGACGTGGCGCTGGACACCCTGGCCCGGGAAGAACTCGGACTCGACCCCGACGATCTCGGCTCACCGTGGGGCGCCGCGCTGTCGAGCCTGTTCGCCTTCGCCATCGGCGCGTTCGTGGTGGTGATCCCCTACCTGGCCGGGAGCGGCACGGCCGCCTTGCTGGCCGCGATCGTGCTGGTCATCGCCGCCCTATTCGGCGTCGGTGCGAGCATCGGCGCGCTGAACGGGCGCGGCGTCTTCCGCTCCGGCCTGCGCCAGGTCATCGCGGGCGCGATCGCCGCGGCGATCACCTACGGCGTCGGCCACCTGATCGGCGCGCACGTCTCCTGACCAAATCCTTCCGGGGCGCAGGCCCCGTCGTTATCCTTCCGGGGCGCAGGCCCCGTCGTTCAGTTGAGGGCGGGGTCAGGCCGGCGTGGCGCCGTACGATTGAAACAGCATCAATGGTGAGACTTCAGCATGAGCAGGCGGGTGGTGAAGCGGTAGCTGGTGCGCCGGTTGTCACGCTGCGGTCCAGGTAACGGCGCCGCCGAGCCGGGTCTGCTGGACGGTGATGTCGCCGATGGCGCTGGAGTCCACCCGCCGCGGGTCGGACGACAGGATCACGAAGTCGGCATACTTGCCGGGCTCGAGCGAGCCGAGCACGTTGTCGGTGTGGGTCTGCCATGCCGCGTCGATCGTGACCGCGCGGAGTGCGGCTTCGGCGCTGATCCGCTCATCCGCGTTCAGTACCTCACCGCCGTCGCGCATCGACCGGGTCACGGCGGTCTGCACCGAGCGGAGCGGGCAGATCGGCGAGACGGAGTAGTCGCTGTGGAAGGAGGGCCGCAGGCCGCGGCGGAGTGCACTGGCCACGGCGTCGAGGCGGTTGGCCCGGTCGGGACCCAGGATGTTGTCCCGCAGCGCCTTGCCCCAGTAGTACACGTGGTTCATCAGGAAGCTGGGCGAGATCCCGGCCGCTGCCATCCGGCGGAAGTGGCCCTCGTAGGCGATGGAGCAGTGCTCGATGCGGTGCCGCAGATCCGTGAGCTCGGCGCCGGCGAGGGCCTTCTCGTAGGCCTCCAGGGTGAGGTCGATCGCGGCGTCGCCGTTGGCGTGCACCATGACCTGCCAGCCGCGGTCGTGGGCGTAGCGGATCGCCTCCTGGAGCTGATCGGCGGTGTAGTTGGCCGCGCCGCGTTCTGCGGAGCCCAGGTAGGGCCCGCGCTGGTAACCCGTCCGGCCCTGATTCGATCCGTCAGCGATCAGTTTCCAGCTGGTGGCGCGGACCATGTCATCGCCGTCCCCGGCCCGGACGCCTGCCTGCTCCCATGCTGCCCGGGCCTGGTCAAGCTGCGCTGTGGTGATCCGGGTGGGCAGCCGCCCCGCCGCGGCGAGCCCGTGCAGGATGTCCAGTTCGCTGGCTCCCAGCAGGCTGCCGGTGGCTGCCTCGTGCACCTTGGTGACACCGGCGCTCGCTGCCCTGGCCAGGATGGCGGCCAGGCCGTCGAGCAGCTCGTCGTGGGTCAGCCTGGGGAGCGCGCCCAGGACCGGCATCATGGCGGCCATTTCGGAGACAACCCCGGTCAGGACGCCGCCCGCGCGGAGGTAGCTGCCGCCGGGAGGGTCCGGCGTCTGCGCGGTGATGTGCGCGAGGGCCAGTGCCTTGGAGTTGACGTACAGGAAGTGCATGGAGGCGTTCGCCACCAGCACCGGGTTATCGGGCGCGATCCGGTCCAGGATCGCAGCCGTCAGGACCGGCTCACCGGGGTACAGCGAGGGGTCGAACAACTTCCCGGTCACCCACTGGCCGGGGCGCGCCGAAGCCGCCGCATGGCGGAGCCGCTCGACGACCATGCCGAAAACCGGATTCGCCGGCGGCGAGCAGTCCAGCCAGGAATCGAAGATCACCGTGCTCCATAGGTGCATGTGCGGCTCGACCAGGCCGGGCAGGGCTACCTGGTCGCCGAGCTCGGCAATCTCGGTGTCCGGGCCACGCAGGCCAGCAATCTCCTCCGGTGATCCGAGCGCCAGCACCCGCCCGTTCCTGACCGCCAGCGCCCCGGCCTCCGGCTGGGCCGGGTTCATCGTGACGATAGTGCCGAGCACCAGGAGATCAGCGTGGTCCGGCCGGCCGGCCAGGGCCGGGCGGTTGCCGCCGTATTCCCGGATCTGGGGGACCGCCCGGGGCGTGATCATCTGGGCCATGGAAGGGTGCGGCTGGCAACAGCCTGACACGCTGGATTCCGGCATGCGACTGGTATACCCAGGGCAACTTATCATATACGTAAAGTAATCACACCCTCCCCGGCCGTCGGCGCAGGGCCGACTCCCTGGCCGTGGACCTCGCCCGTCGCGGGCATCCGACCTGCGGACCGAGGACGTCCAGGCCGGCCGGCGCGGGCCGGCCTGGACGTCATGATCAGGCGCGGTCGAACCGGTCGAGGTTCATCACCTTGTCCCACGCCGCGACGAAGTCGTTCACGAACTTCTCCTTCGCGTCATCGCTCGCGTAGACCTCCGCGAGCGCGCGCAGCTCGGAGTTCGACCCGAAGACGAGGTCGGCACGGCTGCCGGTCCACTTGACCTCGCCGGTGGCGGCGTCGCGCCCCTCGAACGTGTTCGCGTCCTCGGACGTCGCCTTCCACGTCGTGCCGAGGTCGAGCAGGTTGACGAAGAAGTCGTTGGTCAGCGACCCGGGGGTGGAGGTGAGGACCCCGAGCTTCGACCCGTCGTAGTTCGCGCCCAGCACGCGGAGGCCACCGACGAGGACCGTCATCTCGGGGGCGCTCAGGGTGAGCAGGTTCGCCTTGTCGAGCAGCAGGTACTCGGCCGGCAGCCGGGTGCCCTTCCCAACGTAGCTCCGGAACCCGTCCGCCCTCGGCTCGAGGTTGACGAACGACTCCACGTCGGTCTGCTCCAGCGACGCGTCCGCGCGGCCCGGCGTGAAGGGGACCTCGACGTCGAAGCCGGCGTTCTTGGCGGCCTGCTCGACGGCCGCATCGCCCGCCAGCACGATCAGGTCGGCCAGCGAGACCTGCTTCCCGCCGGTCTGGCCAGCGTTGAAGGACTGCTGGATGCCCTCCAGGGTGCGCAGCACCGTCGCCAGCTGGTCGGGGTTGTTGACCTCCCAGCCGTTCTGCGGCTCGAGGCGGATGCGCGCCCCGTTGGCACCGCCCCGCTTGTCGCCGCCGCGGAAGGACGAGGCCGACGCCCACGCGGTGGACACGAGCTGGGGCACCGTCAGGCCCGAGGCGAGGATCTGGCTCTTCAGGGCGGCGATGTCCGCCGCGTCGATGAGCTCGTGCGTCACCGCCGGAACGGGGTCCTGCCAGATCAGCGTCTCGGACGGCACCTCCGGCCCGAGGTAGCGCACGATCGGGCCCATGTCGCGGTGGGTCAGCTTGAACCACGCCCGGGCGAAGGCGTCCGCGAGCGCATCCGGGTCCGCCAGGAAACGCCGCGAGATCGGCTCGTAGATCGGGTCCAACCGCAGCGAGAGGTCGGTGGTCAGCATCGTCGGAGGGCGTCGCTGCGACGGGTCCTGAGGGTCGGGAACGGTGCCCGCCCCGGCCCCGTCCTTCGGCTGCCACTGGTGCGCGCCCGCCGGGCTCTGGGTCAGCTCCCACTCATAACCGAAGAGGGTCTCGAAGAAACTGTTATCCCACTTGGTCGGCGCGGGAGTCCACGTGACCTCGAGACCGCTGGTGATCGCGTCGCGGCCCTTGCCGCTGCCGTACGTGCTCTTCCAGCCCAGGCCCTGCTGCTCGAGCGGGGCGGCCTCGGGGTCGGGGCCGACTGAATCCGCGGGGCCGGCGCCGTGCGTCTTGCCGAAGGTGTGACCGCCCGCGATCAGGGCGACCGTCTCCTCGTCGTTCATCGCCATCCGGCGGAACGTCTCGCGGATGTCGCGCGCCGCGGCGAGCGGGTCCGGGTCGCCGTTCGGACCCTCCGGGTTGACGTAGATGAGGCCCATCTGGACCGCGGCCAGTGGCTCCTCCAGCTCGCGGTCGCCGGTGTAGCGCTGGTCGCCGAGCCATTCGGTCTCGGGCCCCCAGTAGACGTCATCGTCCGGCTCCCAGACGTCCTCGCGGCCGCCGCCGAAGCCGAAGGTCTTGAAGCCCATCGACTCCAGCGCGACGTTGCCGGTAAGGACTATGAGGTCGGCCCATGAGAGCTTCTGGCCGTACTTCTTCTTGACCGGCCACAGCAGCCGGCGCGCCTTGTCGAGGCTGACGTTGTCCGGCCAGCTGTTGAGCGGGGCGAAACGCTGCTGGCCGGCCCCGGCGCCGCCGCGGCCGTCGCTGATGCGGTAGGTGCCCGCGCTGTGCCACGCCATCCGGATCATGAGCGGGCCGTAGTGGCCGAAGTCAGCCGGCCACCAGTCCTGGGATGTCGTCAGCACCTCCGCTATGTCGCGCTTCACGGCAGGGAGGTCGAGGGTCTTGAACGCCTCGGCGTAGTTGAACTCCTCGCCCAGGGGATTGGCCACGGCGGGGTTCTTGGCGAGGATCTTCAGGTTGAGCTTGTTCGGCCACCATTCGCGGTTGGCGTCACCCTTGGTGGGGTGCGTGAGGCCGGGCGCGACCGGGCACCCCCCGCTCTCCGGGGTCGCGTCTTCGACGACTACTGGATCATGGTTCTCAGTCATGGGAATCCTTCCGGGCTGGGCGGATCACAATGCTCAGGAACTTCCGGCAGTGGAACAGCCGGGGCACAGGCCCCAGTAGGTGACCTCGGCCTCGCCGACCGAGAAACCGTGGTCGTCGGACGCGGTCAGGCAGGGGGCCTCGCCGACCGCGCAGTCGACGTCAGCGACGGCAGCACACGACCGGCACACGATGTGGTGATGGTTGTCCCCGACGCGTCCCTCGAACCGGGCCGGGCTGCCGGCCGGCTCGATGCGGCGCAGGAGTCCCGCCGCGGTGAGCGCGTGCAGGGCCTCATACACGGCTTGCACGGAAATATGGCCTACGCGATCGCGCACCGCGGAGGTGATCGCCTCGACGCCGAGGTGGTCACCGTCCCGGACGGTCTCAAGCAGTGCGACGCGGGCGGCCGTCACCCGCAGGCCGGCACCGCGCAGCTCCTCGGCGGTGCTCTGAGCCTGGGGCGCGGTCATAGCGCCAACTTATCTTCAGAAACGCGAACGGTACAAGACAACGAATGGTTCAAGTCTGGTGCCGTATCAGGTAACGATCCCAGATGATCGTGCCGACGCCCGGCCAGCCCAGCGGGCCGGCCCGGACTACCATGGAAGCGAGACGCACCGGAACCGCACCGAGAGCGAGGGCATTGGACACGACGCAGGGAACACCCGGGCCGGAAGACTCTGGCGTCGTCGGCCACGGCCCGGCCGGCCCCACGGTCGTCCGGATGCTCCTTGGTGCGCGGCTGCGCCGGCTCCGCCAGGCGGCGGGGATCACCCGGGACAGCGCGGGCACCGCGATCCGGGCGTCCGGCTCCAAGATCAGCCGTCTCGAGCTGGGCCGGACCGGTTTCAAGCAGCGCGACGTGTCCGACCTGCTGACGCTGTACGGGGTGGGCGACGAGGCCGAACGGGCGGTGCTGCTCAGCCTGGCCCGGCAGGCCAACGCGGCCGGCTGGTGGCACTCCTATAGCGAGGTCCTGCCCCCGTGGTTCGGGCCCTACCTCGGGCTGGAGCAGGCGGCGGGCATCATCCGCAGTTACGACGTGCAGTTCATCCCCGGGCTCTTGCAGACGCCCGGCTACGCGGCGGCGGTAGCCCGGCTCGCGGACGGTATCTCAGAGCCTGACGTCCAGCAGCTGGTCGCGCTGCGGATGCGCCGCCAGCAGCTGCTGCGCCGCGACAACCCGCCGCACCTGTGGGTGGTGATCAATGAGGCGGCCCTGCGCCGCCCGATCGGCGGCCGGGCGGTCATGCTGGCTCAGGTCGACCACCTGATCAGGATGTCGCGCCGCCGCAACATCACGGTCCAGGTCATGCCGTTCAGCGCGGGCGGGCACGCGGGCGTGGGCGGCCAGATGATCCTGCTGCGGTTCCCCGAGGGCCTGCTCCCCGACCTCGTCTACCGGGAGCAGCTGGACAGCGCGATCTACCTCAAAAAACCCGCCGACACGGCGCCCTACTGGAACATCCTGAACAGCGTGGCCACCGAGGCGCTGCCGCCCGAGCAGAGCACCGAGATGCTCCGCCGCCTGTCCGACCTGATCTGACCGTCCGCTCCGCCGGCAGGCCCCGCCTTGCTGTCCTGGCCACGGCTGCTGCGACTCGCACCCGGCTCGTGGCAGGCTCGGAGGAGCTACCTGGGAGGAGAGGGCAGTTGACAAGGCGCAGGGATGCCGTCGTGGTCGGCGGTGGGCACAACGGTCTGGTCGCCGCGGCCTACCTGGCCAGGAACGGGCTGGACACCGTGGTGTGCGAGCGCCGGGACGTAACCGGCGGCGCCGCGGTCAGCGAGCACCCGTTCGGCCCCGGGTACACGGTCACCTCGCTGTCGTACGTGGTGTCCCTGCTGCCCCCCGATCTCGTCCGCGACCTGCGGCTGGAGCAGCACGGGTACCACGTCTACCCGCAGGGTCCGTACTTCGCGCCACGGGTGGACGGGCGGTACCTGCGGCTGCCCGACGACCCGGCCGCGCGGCACGCCGAGATCGCCAAGTACTCCGCCGCGGACGCGGACGCCTACGACCGCTACGAGGCGCACCTGCAGCGGATCGGCCGGCTGCTGGGGCCGCTGCTGCATCAGATCCCGCCGCACCTCGGTTCGCGGCGGCCCGCGGACCTGTGGGCACAGGCCCGGCTGCTGGCGCAGTTGCGGGGGGTCGACGAGCGCGGCTCGGTGGACGTGACCCGGCTGCTCACCGGGAGCATCGCCGACCTGCTCGACCGCTACTTCGAAAGCGACGCGGTGCGCGGGCTGCTCTCGGTCTCCGGCGTCATCGGCACCTGGGCGGGGCCGCGGTCGGCCGGGACCGCGTACGTGATGCTGCACCATCATGTCGGCGAGGCCGACGGGCAGGCGGGCGCGTGGGGGTTCCCGCGCGGCGGGATGGGAGGGGTCGCCGCGGCGATCGCGTCCGCGGCCCGGTCGTTCGGCGCGGAGATCCGGACCGGCGCGCCGGTCGCCCGCATCCGCACGGCTGAGGGCCGGGCCTGCGGGGTGACCCTGGCCAGCGGCGAGGAAATCGACGCGGACGTCGTCATCACCACGGCGCACCCGCAGATCTCGTTCCTGCGCCTGCTCGATACGGCCGACCTGCCGCCGGAATTCGTCGCGGACATCCGGGGCTGGCAGACCCGCAGCGGGACCGTGAAGATCAACCTCGCGCTCGACCGGCTGCCGGTGTTCGCGGGCCACCCGGACTTCGACCCGCAGGTGCACGGCGGGACCATCGTGCTGGCCGAGAGCCTGGACGACGTGGAGACGGCCTTCCAGCAGGCGGTGACGGGCGAGCCGTCGGCGCGACCGTTCGCCGACATCTGCATCCCCAGCGTCTTCGACGACTCGCTGTCGCCACCGGGCCGGCACGTCATGTCGCTGTTCACCCAGTGGGTGCCGTCTGGCTATGCGGACGCACCGCACGAGGCAGACCTGGCCGCCCACGCGGACCGGGTCATCGCGCGGGTGGAGGCGGTCGCCCCCGGCTTCACCACCTCGGTACTGCACCGGCAGGTGATCGGGCCGCACCAGATGCAGGAGGAGTACGGCCTGGTCGGCGGGAACATCTTCCACGGCGAGCTGTCCCTGGGCCAGATGTTCCACGCCCGGCCGGCCGCCGGCTACGCGGACCTGCGCACGCCGGTCCGCGGGCTGTACCAGGCCGGCTCGGCCACTCACGGTGGCGGCGGCGTCACCGGCATTCCGGGCCGCAATGTCGTCCGCCAGGTCCTCGCCGACCGCCGGGCGCGGCGGTGGACGGACTCATCGAGGCGGTGCTGCCGTAGCGGGGCAGAATGGGGCCATGGACGCGGAGTGGTTCCTGGAGCAGGCGGGTGAGCTGCTCGCGATTCCGTCGACGGCGGACCGGCCGGCGGAGCTGGCACGGGCGCTCCGCTTCGTGCTCGATTTCGTCGGGCCCGGTTTCACCGTGGAGCGGTTCGAGTCGGGCGGCAAGCCGAGTGCGCTGGTGTACCGGGGCGTGTACCGGGGCGAGCCTGCCCAGGGCGGATCCGGCGGCGACCGCGGCGGGACAGAGCCCGGCGCCGGGCGGGCCGGGCGGCCCGATTTCCGGGTTATTCTCAACGCGCACCTGGACGTGGTGCCGGCGCCGCCGGATCAGTTCCGGGCCCGCCGCGAGGGGGGCCGGCTGTACGCGCGGGGCGCGCAGGACATGAAGATCTCCGCGCTGGCCGAAGCGCTGGCCTTCCGTGAGCTGGCCGGCTCGGTCGGATACCCGTTGGCGCTGCAGCTCGTCACCGACGAGGAGGTAGGCGGGCGCGACGGCACCCGGCACCAGATCGAGCGCGGCGTGCGCGGGGACTTCGTGCTGATCGGGGAGACCAGCGGGCTGCGGATCGTCACCGAGTCCAAGGGCATGCTCGGCGTGACCTTGCGGGCCAGCGGCCGTGGTGCGCACAGTGCCTACCAGTGGCTGGGTGATAACGCCCTGGTCAAGCTGCAGCGCA